>Ga0214919_10000169_pt1 | contig 110078 bp, 89 predicted proteins | sample LL1503_MetaG_FD_177994 | JGI IMG/M metagenome (GOLD analysis project Ga0214919, IMG submission 177994) | Freshwater microbial communities from Lake Lanier, Atlanta, Georgia, United States - LL-1503 | ecosystem: Environmental > Aquatic > Freshwater > Lake | place: USA: Georgia | collected...
GGCCGGAGCTTGACGTCGGAGCGGCTGGCAAAGAACTCCAGCGTCACCGGCTCATCGAGGCGGGCGATGATGCGGCGCGAGCCGGGCGAGAGCGTGAAGGTGTGGTCTTGGGTGAAGTCGGCCCGGATGTTGGTGACACTAAAGAGTAGGTTCGCGAAAAAGGCCGCGGCGCAGATAGCAAAAAAGGCAAGAATGGCTTGGAAGCGGGACATAGTGAGAGGCTTTAGAGATTAGCGGCGTTCAACGATGACGGTGCTCAAGCCGAGGCCCGAGAAGGCCACCGTCACGAAGTAGACGGCGGGACGTAGGTCAAAAAGACCGAGCGTGAAAGGTTCGAGATTTCGCCAGAGACCAAGGCGGCGAATCTCGTCGACCATGCCGGAGGGAAGCATGCCGGCGAATAATTCGTCGAACACGCCGTAGCCGACGAGAACGAGCATGAAGCAGGCAAGGAAGCCGGTGACGAAGGCGATGACTTGGCTGCGCGTGAGGGCGGAAGCGACTGCGGCTACGCCGAGGCAGGCACCGGCGCAAAGAAGAGAACCGGCATAGCCGGCGAGGATGACGCCCCAGTCGGGATCGCCGAGCCAACCTACCGTGAAAGCGATGGGCAGAGTCATGAGTAAGGCGCAGGCGAGGAAGAGCCAAGCGGCGAGGAATTTGCCGAGGGCTGCTTGCCAGACCGTGACGGGCCAGGTGAGCAGGAGTTCGATGGTGCCTTGGCGGCGTTCTTCCGCCCAGAGACGGGCGCCCGCGGCGGGAGCGAGAAAAGCCCAGAGCCAGGGATGGTAGAGGAAGAAACGGTCAAGGGAAGCGACGCCGGCTTCGTACATATTTCCGACGAAGAAGGCCAGCGACACCGCGAAGGCATTGAAGACCGCAAGGAACACGTAGGCGAGCGGCGTGCGGAAGTAGCCAGCGAATTCGCGGCGGAGGATGGCGCCAAAGGCGGCGAGGCCGGCGGACTTGGGGGCGGGATTTTCGGAAGGAGAGGACATGGTCGTTTAAATTTAGGCGGTGAGTTTGCGGAAAACTTGATTCAGGTCTTCGCCGCGTTGCAGGAAGCGTTCGCGGGATTCGTCGCAGCGGATTTCGCCTTGGGCGATGACGATGACCCGGGTGCAAAGCTCGCCGACTTCTTCGAGGATGTGGGTGGAGACAATCACGGCCTTGCGGGCGGCCATATCTTTCAGGATGCGGCGCACCTCAAATTTCTGATTAGGATCCAAGCCATCGGTCGGCTCGTCGAGGATCAGCACGGCGGGGTCGTGGATGACGGCTTGGGCGAATCCCACGCGCATACGATAGCCTTTGGAGAGCGTCTCGATGGTCTGGGCGGCGACCTCATTAAGGCGGCAAAGTTCTAGCGTGGCCCGGACGCGTTCGGCGGGATCGGCGAGGCCGCGCAGGTCGGCGGCGAAGCGCAGGAATTCCCGGACGGTCATTTCGCCGTAAGCCGGGGCGCCTTCGGGGGAATAGCCGAGATGGCGTTTGGCTTCGACGGGCTGGTCCGAAATATCGAACCCAGCCACGATGGCGCAGCCGCTTTCGGCCCGGAGGTGTCCGGTCAGCAGTTTCATCGTTGTCGACTTACCCGCGCCATTGGGCCCGAGGAAACCGATGACTTCTCCGCGATCGACGGAGAAGGAAACGTTATTTACGGCCCGGATGGCACCGTAAGATTTCGAGAGATTTTTTGCTTCAATGAGGGCCATGGGATAAAAAATTAAGAGCGGGTTTGGGGGGTGCCTTGGATCGCGAGATTAATATTGGCAGCTTTAAGTCGCTCGACGACCTGCAGGAGAAGCTTCTGGTTGAATTCCATCTGCATAACGGCGGCAGCCGGGAAATACCAGTACATGATTCGGATGTTGATCGCCCATTCCCCGAATTCGTGCAGGTGGACCAAGGGCGGTTGACGATGATCGAAGCCTTCGTGGTTCGTCATGATTTCGCGGATAATTTGGACGGCTTCCTGGGCTTTGGCGGCGGACGTGTTCACTTCGAGGTGGACCAAGTCCTGGGCACGGATGAAATCGCGTCGGGTGATGTTGACAATCGCGCGGTTGGCGAGGTCGGCGTTCGGAATCATGAGAAGCTGGCCGTCGAGCAGGGTCAGCGTAGTCGAACGTAGGCCAAGCGATTGGACGCGTCCTTCATGGGTTCCGGTGTTGATCAGGTCGCCTAGGGTAAAGGGCTGGTCGATGATGAGCATCGCGGCACCGAAGATATTTTTGATCGTGTCTTGCGAAGCTAAGCCGACGGCCAAGCCCCCGGTCGCGAGAAGCGCGAGGAAGGATTTGGAGGTCTCTGGGTCGACGATGGAGACGGCTTTGACTGAGCCGACGAGAATGACCACAATTTTAATCACCGTGGAGAGCATGGGTACCAGCACGTCGTCTAATTTGTTATCGGTATCGTCGGCGACTTTCTTGGCCCACGCGATCGGGATGGCGACCATGTGATAGGCGGTCGCGGTATGGGCGACGGAGAGAAGCAGGCTGATGACCAGTTTTACCGGGGCGTCATAAGCGTCTGGAATGAGCGCGGCGTTGCTCTCATTGATGAGCCAGATGGCGTAGGCCGGGGTGAGTACTTGGAGGGATTTGCCGGTCGACTTGATGGTCGCCCCCGCGATGGGGCTGTTGGTGAATTTGGCCGAGAGCCACCCGAGGATTTTTTTCGTGGCCCAGCCGACGACGACGGCCAGAGCGATCCAGCCGAGGGCACCGGCGACAAGATTGGCGTCCTTGACGATGATGTCTTTAAGGCTGCTGGCGGGGTGGGGGGTGGAGGCGGCTTGTGCAAGGAGCATGGCGAAGGGGACTGGTGGGTCTGGACGTGTAAGGGGAACGGTTCCACATTTCAAGCGTCGCTAACTCCCCAATCCGCTTGATGCCTGGCCGAGCTATGGCCACGCTGAGCCACCGGATGAGCGAAATTAGCGAAAAAAAGCCAACTAAGCCCGTTGTACTGACCTGCGCCCAACCCACGGGCCGTCTGCACCTCGGTAATTACCTCGGGGCCGTCCTGAATTGGGGGCGGATGCAGGATGATTATGACTGTTACTTCGGCATCGTGGATCAGCACGCCATCACGGTGGCCCACGTCCCCGCTCAGTTGCGGGATAATACCTACTCCTGTTTGGCCCAGTATGTGGCCTGCGGGCTCGATCCGGCACGGAGCCACTTGTTTGTCCAGTCGCATGTCATCGGGCATACGGAACTCGCTTGGATCTTGGGCTGCCTTTGCCCTTTGGGGCAATTGGAGCGGATGACCCAGTTTAAGGATAAGGCCCGTAAGCACCAATCGGTCGATGCCGGCCTGCTTTTTTACCCGGTCTTAATGGCGGCAGATATTCTTTTATATAATGCTCAATTGGTTCCCGTGGGCGACGATCAGAAGCAACACTTAGAGTTGGCCCGCGACTTGGCGGAAAAGTTCAACCACCGCTACTCGGACACTTTCCATATCCCGGAGCCTTTTATTTCCAAGGTCGGCTCCCGCATCATGTCGCTGCAGGACCCTGCGGTAAAGATGTCCAAGTCCGACCCCAACCTTGCCTCCATGGTGTATGTGACGGACCGTCCGGACGAGATTCGTAAGAAGATTATGTCAGCCGTCACCGACTCCGGCTCGGAGGTGCGGGCCGGCGAGGACAAGCCAGGCGTGACTAATCTGCTCACGATCCTGTCGGCCTGTACGGGCCGCAGTGTCGCCACCTTGGAGGCAGAATTCAGCGGCAAAGGCTACGGCGATTTTAAGAAGGGCGTGGCGGATGCGGTCGTGGCCACCTTGGATCCGGTCCGGCTGCGTTATGATGAACTGATCAAAGACCGCGAAGAATTAGGCCGGATCTTCAAGGCGGGCGCGGAGCAAGCCCAGGCCGTCGCTTACCGGACGCTTTCTAAGGTCAACCGGAAGGTTGGCTTTGTCGAAAGACCTCGCTAGAAACCCCTTGCCCAACCCCTACTTATGAACCGAGACATCCAAAAATTACTCAAAGAAAAATGGTTTCTGGTCGCGGCGGATTTAACGGCCGTGATCGGGATTCTTTCCCTTGGCCTCAATCCTAAGGATGGCTTTGAAGCATTCTTGGCCGTCGTTGGAATTCTGGGTGCTTCCTTGATCGTGGTGATTCCGGTGCTCAAAGAGGGGAGTGGTAAATCGGAGCGCTTGGCCGAGCAGGCCAGGTTGCGCACGGCGTTGGCCGAAGAGATCGATCGGCTTCGCGAAGATTTCCGAGCCGGCACCGAGGCGGTCAATCGCCGGGTGACGGAAGTAGAACTCACCGCGCGCAAGAATACCGATACGGCGGTCGCAGCGGTCGCTCAGCGTGCTTCGACCGAAATCAATGCGCTTAAGGCCAGCCTCGCGGAGTGCGAAGGCAGATTACAAGAATTACAACAAAGCTCAGGCCAGAATACGGAAACGAAAGAAGCCATGGACGACTTGGGCGCCCGGGTGCAGTCGCTTGCCAACGCCGTGCGCGGTGCCGTGGCCGATGTCGAAGAAATCACCGAAGCCGCCGCCCGCCGCGACGATGTCACCAAGCAACTTCAAGAATCAGCCGAGGAAGTGAAGACCGTCCGAGATGAAATCAAGAAGGCCGCCCAGAAGGCTGATCGGGCGGTGACCAAGGTTGAGTCCTCGGTGGAAGCACTGCAGGCGCGCTTGGATGCTTTGGCTGAAAACCCGCCCGTAGCCTCCGCTCCTAGCCAGCCGTCCGTCGTGGACGATGAGCCGGAGGCTGAATTGATTTCGGAAAAAGAAATCGAAACATCCGCACCCGAACTTGAACTTGAAGATGAGCCGGTGACAGAAGTTTTCGCGGCGAGTCCGGCGGGCGGAGGTACCTCCCTAATCGTCAACCTGATGATCGGAATCGGCAATAAGCCCTTCGTGCGCGGGTCTGGTCCCGGGTTAAGTCCGGACAAAGGTATCCCGATGAGCTTCCTGGGTATCGGGCGCTGGCAATGGATTTCGCCGGATGCTGAAGCGCCTGCGACCGTCGAGATTTGGAAGAACGATCAAGCGCAAATCGGCGAACCCGTTCATCTTTCAGGCGGTGAGCCGGTCGAAATCGACGAATCTCACTTCAGCGGCGCGTAAGTGATGTGGAGCGTTTTGGCCACCTCTGCTTGGCTGGCGGCTGCGATCCTTGAGCCGACGCCGACAGCGGTCGGGACACCGCAGATTTTCAGCAGCGAGAACAAACTCGCCACCGTCGTGGGCGAGCGTCTCCCCGAAGTCAGTTATGTCGCGGCGCACCTGGACGCCTTGGACCGCTATTTAAAATATGCGGTATCCATGCCCGAACTGCCACCGCCCATCGCCCGGATCGAATTGGTGGAGATGGCCGGCGACGCGCATATCGGCCTACGACCGATGACCGGAGGCTTGTTGGTCGCCTTAAGTCTGGGCGATGAGAGAGTGGCGGCAGAGCGGGCGGCAGAAGTCGCTGCCCGGACTTGGGTGGCGCGTGTGGCCATCGCGGGCGCGAAGCCGGTGACGGCCAGCGAGGGTTGGGTGCGACAGGCTTTGGCGTGCGAAATATTGGCGCAGCTGCGCCCGGCGTTGGTCGATTATTGGTATCGTGAGGCCCTTTTTATGTCGGCCCCGCGGCTCGAGGCGGTGATCCATGGGCAAGCTTCCGACGCGGAGGCCTTTCTTTTTTGGCGCGCCTTGGGAAGGGCGCTGGCGGCGAATCCGAGTGAGTCGCAGCAAAAGACCTTGATCGCCTCGGCGCAGGGTGAGCCCGTGTCAAAAATAATTCAGACGATGGCCAAATCACCCGAGTCATGGTGGATCGCCCGGCGGGCCGACCTCTTGGTTTCGCGTAATTCGGTCAGCCATGGTATGCGCGAATCCGCCGAGGCCTTGGATGATATCACGCGCTTTGTTTTTGACCTAGGTAACGGTGACGTGGTGCTGACCGGCGGCGAAGCGGCCAGGCACCGCGAATTGGTGGCGGTCAGTCGTGGGGTGTCGGGGCGCCAGTCTGCCTTGCGACGGGAAATCATCCGGCAGAATCCCGTCTACCATAATGCTTGGCGGGCTTTCGGGACTTGGCTGGAGCGTTTTGACGGAGGTACGGTCGAAGAGCTCGACCTACTTTGGACCGATTACCTTAAGGAGCGACAGCTTGCCGAAGCGTTACGCAGGGAAGTCGAAGCGGCGCTTTTGACACCATCGGTACCAGCAAAATAAAAAAGGCCAGGAAAACCTGGCCCAGAGTTCCCTTGGCGTGTGGTTTAGCGCAGCTCTTTGGCGGCGACCGTCTTTTGCAACATTTGGTCGGCCAAGGTTACGCGGAATAGAGAAAGGGCTAACCAGAAGACGCCGGCGAGGCAGGCCGCGCAATAGGCGGCTCCCAAGAGAACGGCAGTTTCGCCGGATTCGGCCCAAGGCACATGTTTTTTCAGGATGGAAGTGATCCAAACGAAAAAGATAGCCGTGAGCACGACGTCGATGACGATGGCCTGCTTGGTGATGAGCTTGGGCTTCATGTTGTCCATGGGGCAGTTTTGGGGTATTTCGGGTCACCCTGTCAATCCTGCCTCAAATTGAGGGGTGGGGTAGCGGGCTTATCTCCGCCCTTGCCACGCCCTTCATCCCGTTCACCCTGCCCGCCCCGAGGGGTTGCATTGTTGCCCCTCTCCCTCAATTTAACGATTAATTATGGCCGAAGAGCTCAAGGATACCCTCAACCTCCCCGTCACGGACTTTCCGATGCGGGCAGGCTTAGCCGAACGCGAACCCGTTCGTATCGCCCATTGGGAGAAGAACCGACTCTACGAGCGCATTCAGAGCCGGGCCGCTGGAAAGAAGGCCTTCGTCCTTCATGATGGTCCGCCCTTTACCAACGGCGACGTCCATATCGGGACGGCACTCAATAAGCTCCTGAAGGATTCCATCCTGCGCTACAAGTCCATGCGCGGTTTTCGTACGCCTTACATCCCTGGGTGGGATTGTCACGGTTTACCCATCGAGCATAAGGTCATGAAAGACCTGCAGGCGAAAAAGCAGTCGCTCGATGCCTTGGGTGTTCGCAAAGCGTGCGCCGAATTTTCCGCGGCATACATCGAAAAGCAGCGTGGCCAGTTCAAGCGCCTTGGCATCTTGGCGGATTGGAAGTCGGAGTATCGCACGATGGATCCGAGCTATGAAGCGGAAATCCTCGCCGGCTTCGCTTGCTTCGTTGAGCAGGGGTTGGTCTATCGTTCGAAGAAGCCAGTTTATTGGTCGATCCCTTGCCAGACGGCGCTCGCCGAAGCGGAAATCGAATACAAAGAAAAGCGTTCATTTTCTATCTGGGTGGCTTTCCCGGTGCCTCAGCCAGCGAGCAAGCAGTTGGCTCCCGCGTATCCTCTCTCGGTCGTCATCTGGACGACCACGCCTTGGACGTTGCCGGCCAATCTTGCCGTCGCGGTGCATCCGGAACTTGAATACGTCGAAGTCCAGCATGGCGACCGATCGTTCTTGGTCGCTTCCGCCTTGCGCGACGCTTTTGTCGCGGCCTGTGGCCTCGAAGGCGCGACCGATGGCTTCCGCGTCAAGGGACGCGCGCTGGAAGGATTGATTTCTCGCCACCCGTTCATCGAGCGCGACGCGCCGATCGTCTTGGCCGATTACGTGACGACCGATGCCGGTACGGGGTGCGTCCATACGGCCCCGGGTCACGGCTTGGAAGACTATCAGACCGGAAATAAATACGGTCTCGAGCCCTATTGTCCGGTGCGCGACGACGGAACTTATGCCGACGACGGCAAGGTGCCGGCGAGCTTGGTGGGTATCACCGTTCTTGAGACGGATGGGAAAAACCCGGCCAATATCGCGGTCTTGGAATTATTAAAAACGAAAGGGGCCTTGCTTAAGGCTCAGGCTTTTGAACATCAATACCCTCACTGTTGGCGATCCAAGACCCCGGTGGTCTTCCGGGCTTTGGATCAATGGTTTGTGGGGCTTGATCGGACCGATTTAAGAAAGCGCGCGCTGGCCGCCGTGGGCGAGGTGAAGTGGATTCCGGCATCTGGCGAAAACCGTATCCGGGCCGCCTTGGAAGGTCGGCCGGATTGGTGCATTTCCCGTCAGCGTGCCTGGGGCGTTCCCATCCCGGCTTTTTATTCACCTTCGAGCGGCGAGTCATACCTCGATGCGGCCGTCGTGAAGCATGTGGCAAAGAAAATCGCCCAGTATGGCGGCGATTGGTGGTGGGCATCTTCGACCGACGAAGTTCTCGCCGGTGCACCCGTGCCGGCTGCTTGGCCTAAAGATGTCCGGAAAGGCACCGACACCTTAGATGTTTGGATCGATTCGGGATCAAGCCACCTCGCTGTCTGTGCACGCCACCCGGATCTGCATTGGCCGGCCGATCTTTACCTCGAAGGTTCCGACCAGCACCGCGGTTGGTTCCAGTCTTCCTTGTGGACGGCGATGGTCGTCAAGGGTTCAGCGCCATATCGCGCCGTGTTGACCCACGGTTTCGTGGTGAATGAAAAGCGGCAGAAGATTTCGAAGTCGGACGGCAAGCCGCAAACCGCCGATGATTATATCAAGAAATATGGAGCGGATATCGTCCGTCTTTGGGTGGCTTCGGAGAACTACCAAAGCGACATCCCTTTGTCCGACGCCATCTTTGAGACGGTTTCGAACCAGTATCGTGGCATGCGTAACTCGCTCCGTTATCAACTAGGCAATCTTTACGATTTTAATCCGATCACCGATGCCGTGCCGGTGGCGAAGATGACTCTGGTCGACCGCTGGGCTTTGGTCGAGACCGCCCGCTTGATCCGCGACGTCACCGACGCGTGCGAACGAAATGAGTTCCACCGTGCCGCCGCCGCTTTGGCCGGCTTCACCACTGGAGTGCTTTCGGCGACCTACCATAACGTCATCAAGGATCGGCTCTACACTTCGGCGCCAAACGATCTTGCCCGACGTTCGACGCAGACGGCGATCGACCTCATCTTGCGCGCCTACTTAAAGCTGATCGCACCTTTCGTGCCGTTTACCGCGGATGAAGCGTGGTCCCATTTGCACGGACGTTCCGAATACACCGACGCGGCCAACATCCACTTGGAGGATTGGCCGGTTGTCGGGGCTGACTGGGAGGATGAAGCTGCGATGGCGGCCCATGCCGCCGTGGCCCGAATCCAAGCCCTTGCCGCTCAGGTGAACGTCCCGCTTGAGAAGTTGCGTCAGGATAAGCAAATCGGCCAATCCTTGGAAGCCGTTGTGATTGTCACGGGTGACCCCGCTGAGCCTGATTTCGCCCTATTATCGCAGCAAGGGACAGCTTTGGCCGAGTTTTGGATTCTTTCTGGGGTTAAACTGGTACCCCAGGCAGGCGTGCCCTTATCCTTCGCCGTCGAAAAGGCTCCCGGAGTCCGTTGCCCTCGTTCATGGCGCTGGGTGCCCGAACTTGTGAATGCCGGGAGATTTGGTATGGTGTCTCCGCGGTGCCGTGATGTTCTCGCCGCCAAATACTCTAATCTCTCATAAATCTCCGATGCCTAAGAAACCTGCTCCCAAAAAACCCGCTGCCAAAAAGTCGGGTAACAACAAGTCTGCGGCCCCCGTCGACAAAAAGAAAAATAAGCCTTCGGCTCCTGCCGCGGTAAATTCCAAGCTCTCCGCCAAGGCGGGGGCCAAGCCGGTCGCCAAAGTTGTGCCGACCAAGGGTAAGGTTGTCGCTTCCGCCAAGTCTGCGCCGGTTGTGGCGAAGGGCGCCAAGGGTGCGGCCAAGGCTATTCCAGTCGTCGCTAAGGGCGGCAAGCCGGCCGTCGCCGCCAAAGGCGCGAAGGGTGCGGCCGCAAAGCCGGTCAAGGATACCAAGGCTTCGCATGCGGCGCAAAAGAAGCTGCTCGATTCCCATCGTGAGGTCCATGCTCAGTCGGGTGCACTGGAAGTCGCCCCCCGTCCGAAACTCCAGTATTACACCATCAACGACCTTAAGGAATACCTGAAGCTGCGTAAGCATATTAAACTTAATCTCTGGGTGCCCGACGAAGAACGTAAGGCGCGGGAAAAGGCCGCCGCCGCGGCACGCTCGCAAGGCACGCGCACGCACAACGTCGCCGCCGCTTCGATCTCTGATCTTCTGGGCAGTAATCCTTTCCGCAAGGGAGCGGGCTTCGTCGATGAGGCTAAGCTCGTCCCGGAAAAATTCCGCCGCTACTACCGTCTGCTGGTGGACATGCGCGAAGCCTTGCAGAAGGGCCTGGCCTTCCACTCCGAGTCCGCGCTGAAGAAGTCGGGCAAGGATGACGCCGGCGACCTTTCGGGTTACTCTCAGCACCTGGCCGATGCCGGTACCGATACGGCCGACCGCGATTTCGCCCTTTCGCTGATTTCGAACGAACAAGAAGGCCTCAAGGAGATCGCGGATGCAATCGAGCGCATGAAGAACGGCAGTTATGGCGTCTGCGAAATCACCAATAAGCCAATTCCGGCGCCTCGCTTGATCGCGGTACCTTTCACGCGGTACTCCCTCGAAGGGCAGAAGGAGCTCGAGCGTAATCGTCGCGCACATCGTCGTCGCGGCAGTAATCCCTTGGGGGAGATCGGTGACGAAGTCGGCTTCGGTACCGGTGGCGGCGGCGGGGATGATGAGCCTAGCGACTCCTGATCGAGGCTCGCCGTATGTCATCCAGGTTGCGCCCTTATCTTACCTTTTGGGTCGTCGGCCTATTGGCGGTTGCGACGGACATCGGCACCAAGCTCCTGGTTATCCGCAAGATTCCCTTCGGCACTTATTTCGAAAGCTCAATCGGGGAGCCGATCCATGTCTTCCCCGGATTTGATCTGGTCCATATCGGCAACAAGGGTGCCGCTTGGGGAATTGGTTCGGAACATGCCGTTCGGCCGTTCCTGGTTTTTCTGGCCGCTGCTATCTTGGTTTTAATCTGGCGCTGGCGGCAGCCATTGCTGCGAGAACTGCAAGGCGGGCAGGTCGCCTTCGGGCTTTTCGTCGGAGGGACGCTGGGCAATGTTCGCGACCGGATTTTTGGCGAACACGTGACCGATTTTTTGGCATTTACGTTACCTTTCAATTATAGGTTTCCCGCCTTCAACGTGGCGGATTCGTGTATCTGTGTCGGCGTCTCGCTTTATCTCATCATGTCGTACCGGCATGATTCCGCGCGGCGCGAAGCGATTGTCTCGCAGGGCGGCGAAGACGCCTCCAAGGGCTCATGAGCGTGCGGTTTGACGTCGCCGCCCATCCGGGAGCACAGGCATATAAATTATTGGCAGGCTTGGTGGTGCCGAGGCCAATCGCCTTGGTGACGACCATCGACGCGCAAGGTCGCCCCAATGCCGCGCCTTTTTCATTCTTCAACATCATGGGTGCGGAACCGCCTTTGGCTGTGTTGGCCCCTTCGGATCGCGATGACGGCACGCCCAAAGATACCGCAGCCAATCTGATCGCGAATCGCGAATGTGTCATCCACCTTTGTGACGAGCCTTTGGCGGCGAAGATGGTGGAGTGCGCCCGCGCCTTGCCGGCGGGTGAAAGTGAGATTGCCCGCGCCGGATTCGTGACCCGCGCCTCCGAACGGGTACGTCCACCGATCTTAACGGAATGTCCAGTGGCCTTGGAGTGTCGCGTCTTGGATATCCGTTACTATGGCGAGAACCGTTTGGTCGTCCTGGAAATCTTACTCGTCCATCTCCGGGAGGGCGTCGCGGATCCGGCGACCTGGAAAGTGAACTACGATAACTATCTGCCTATCGGCCGGCTGAATAGTCCGGACGGCTATGTGCGGACCGCAGATCGTTTCACGCATCCCTTTCCGCGGGGTGGCTAATCAGAGTCCGCGGGAGAGCCGCTTGACCACCGTCGCGAAATCATCAGGCCGCGGAGCGGTGATGACGAATTTCTTTCCAGCCAAGATGCCTGAGACAGTGGCCAGACGGAGTAAGAGGCCACGATGCAGGGGTTTATCTTCGCCTTTGTTTAGGCGGCCCTTGGGGGTGGTGTCGGTCAGGGTCACCCGTCCCGAGCGGCCATACTTTAATTCTCCGGCGATACGGATGCCGCATTCGGCCGCGTGGATGCGAATCTGATCGCGTCGCGGAAAAGGAGATTGTGCGGTCCAGATTTGCCAGCGACCGCAGGCGCGGCCGGGTTCGAAACGCGTCTCCGCGTGTTTGCCGTTACGGTGCGAGACGAAGGCCCGCCGATTTTCATCATCCATGCCGACTGGAAGATCGCACAAGCCGGGCTCGGTTGGCGCATCTTCGATGCGGGCGATGAATTCGTAGACAAAAGCAAAAGCACCAGAGCCGAGGGCTTCGCGCCAAGGGGCGAGGGAGGAGGCGCGGTCGGCCAGGATGGCGATGCCGGCGGATTCAGGCTCGGGGCCAAAAACCGTGGCCGGTTCTTTGAGGCCGAGGCGGATGAGCTCGGGTTTGCCGGCTTCGAGTTGCGTGCGGATATTGCTCAGCAGCGTTGGAGCACCGTTCTGCCAAGGATGTTCTTCCAGGGCTACGCCCGCGGGTTTGTCGAGGGCGACCCAACCTTCGCCGTGGTCTAATACGGCCAGACGAACCGCCTCATCGCCAAGGATACCAGCTGCGAAGCCGATGGAAGAGGGAGGGGTGGCGGACATGTCTGGAAACAAAAAAACCCCGACGCCTCAGGCGACGGGGTCGGGGGTGGAGCCAGCCAGCATTACTTTTTCGCGGCGGCGAGTTTCTTCGCGAGGCGAGCCTTGATGCGGTTCGCTTTGTTGCGATGAATCACGCCGGTCTTCGCGGCCTTATCGGCGGAAGAGGCGATGAGGGAGGCGTTCGCTTTCACCGACTCAGCGGTGATGCCCTTGATCAGGGACTTCAGACGGGTGCGGACGACTTTATTATGTTCGGCGCGACGGGCGGTCTGACGGATGCTCTTTTTGTTAGCTTTGATGTTGGCCATGTGTGTCAGTAGGGAAGCCGTGGGCAGCCCTCCAAGTCAACGCGGATTTGAGTTTTTTGCCCGAGTCAGCCCCCGTTGGGGGGCTTTTGACGTCCTGCTGGTGGAAGGGGTGGGATTCGAACCCACGAACAGCGAAGCTGAGAGGATTTACAGTCCCCGACCTTTAGCCACTTGGATACCCTTCCGGCCAACAGGAGGGGCATACTTGGCAGTCTCACCCCCCTATGACAAGCGCTTTCGCTGGTGGAAATGATAAGATTGGGCGGGCTGACGCCAGAGGCAAATGACCCCCCAGATTTACCCCTTCACACGTGCGTTATCGGCTGTAGAATAGCCCAATGAAGGGCGACCCGCTGATTGTGTTGATTGATGGCGACTGTGCCTTGTGTGATGCGAGTGCGGTCTGGTTTGCGCGGCGCAACTCGGCCCACCGGCTGATTTTTGCAGCCAACACCGGTGTCGTCGCACGGGTGGCCGGGGAGCCGCCTGGGGGCGATCAGGGAAGCTTGGTAGTCTGGGTCGGTTCCCGTCGGCTAACCCGCTCCACGGCGGTCTTGGAGATGTTAAACGCCTTAGGCGGCGGGTGGTCCCTGTTGGCCAAGATTGGCAAGGCTTTCCCGCGTCGAATCTTCGACCGAGTCTACGACGAGGTGGCACGTCGACGTGGGCCGCTTAATCGTCCGGCGGCCTGTAAGCTCTTGAGCCCATACCATCTAGCTGAATAGTCTGACCTTATGAAATCGTTACCCTGCGCGATCATTTTACTTGGGACGGTGGCCTTGAGCGGTTGCCACCTTTTGAGCGATGAGCGCCGACAGGCGGAAGTCGATAAGGCGATGGAGGATGATAATCAGGAGCGCCAGACTAGGCTCAAGGCCGAAGGAAAACTTAATTCGGAAGAGTCCAAGGCTTTGGCTCATAAGCTGGGGTGGACGCAGTCTGATGCGCGCGGTTTGCCTCCTCCGCTCACCACGGAAGAGTTGGAAAAAAAGGTGAAGGCGTCGGAATAGAAGCCCTGATGCAGTACGTCTTCAAAAGGCTGATCGAGATGGTGCCGGTCATGTTGATCGTGGTCACGGCGACATTTTTTCTGGCGCATGCCGTGCCTGGAGGCCCTTTCGATAAAGAGCGGCCGATGCCGGCCGAAGTTAAGGCTCGTCTGGAAGAATATTACGGGCTCGACCGTCCGGTGTATGTGCAATGGTGGAATTATGTTTCACGTTTGGCCCATGGCGACTTGGGCCCGTCTTTGAAATATCCTGGCTGGACAGTGAACGAAGTCATCGGCTCGCGGATTCCGGTTTCGATTTCGCTCGGCTTGGTTTCTTTGTTGCTCGCGATTCTTATCGGCGTGCCGGTCGGTGTCTTGGCGGCCGTTCGGCCTAATAGCTGGCTTGATCGGGTGCCGATGGGTTTCTCTCTGATTGGAATCTGTGTGCCGTCTTTCGTGTTGGGGCCGTTGTTTGCTTTGGTGTTCTCCTTGGGGCTTGGGTGGGTGCCGCCTTGCGGCTGGGGTTCGGCGATCCATTTTATTTTACCGGCCTGCACCCTTGGCCTGATTACGGCCGCTCCGTTGGCGCGACTGACGCGGGGTTCGATGATGGAGGTGCGTTCGCTGGATTATGTCCGGACGGCCTATGCCAAAGGGGTGCCACCGTTGCGGGTCTGGTTCGTGCATGCTTTACGTAACGCCTTATTGCCCGTCATCACTTACCTAGGTCCCGCGGCCGCGGCTTTGGTCTCGGGTTCTTTCGTGGTGGAATCACTTTTCGATGTGCCTGGTCTCGGCCGGCTATTCGTGAGCGCCATCATCAATCGTGATGTCACTTTGATCTTAGGGACGACTATTATTTATGCCGTCGCGCTGCTCGTACTCAATCTCTTGGCTGACCTGACGAACGCCGCTCTTAATCCGCGGATAGCCCGCGCCCGATGATGGCCTCGACTGTTTCGACTTATCAGACGGAAACCGGTTGGCAGCGATTCCGCAAAGACCGAATGGCGGTCTGTTCGGGGTGCTTTCTGCTCGTGGTGGCCTTGCTTTGCGCGGCCTCGCCGTGGATCTCTCCCTATCCGTACATGGCGCAAAATCTCGAATCCAGCGCGATGGGCCCGAGCACCAGTCATTGGTTGGGGACGGATTTACTGGGCCGGGATGTGCTCTCCCGTCTTTTGCAGGGTGGTGCCATTTCTTTGTTCGTCGGCTTCATTGCGACGGCCGTTGCGCTTTTCGTGGGTATCATTTACGGCGTGCTCGCCGCCGAGTTCGGCGGTCGAACGGAAGATGGGCTGATGCGCCTCGTCGATATCGTCAGCACGCTGCCCCTGACTTTGATCGTGATCCTCGCCACGGTTCTTTTCGGTCAGAATATGCCGATGATCTTCTTGGCGGTCGGCGGGGTTTCCTGGCTTACCATGGCACGGATCATCCGGAACCAGACACGCGAGCTCAAGGGCTCGCAATTCGTCCAGGCGGCGGTGGCGCTCGGGCAATCCCGCTTAGGCATCTTCAGGCATCACTATTTGCCTAATCTGGCGGGCACGATTGCGGTCTGCGCCACCTTGACGGTCCCCGGGGTGATGTTGCTGGAAGCTTTCGTCAGCTTTCTGGGCTTAGGTGTCAAAGCTCCGATGACTTCCTGGGGTCTCATGATTAAGGAGGGCGCCGACATTATGGAAGAATGCCCTTGGCTTCTGATTTCACCCTCGGTGGTTTTTGCCCTGACTTTGCTTTCGCTTAATTTCTTGGGGGATGGCCTCCGTGATGCTTTTGACCCACGCTCATCTAAACGGTAATTTCCAATGCCCTTAAGACGTTATATCGTAATCAAGCCAGACGGAGTGGAGGGGGCGGAGTTCGAGGTCGACCTACCTGCCGACGCTCCCGACTTCTTGAAGCACCCGGTGACGGGTGAGAATTGTCGACGGGTATTAGAGTCTCCGAGCCTGACGATTCGTTACGGCGAAGGGGCGATGAAGCAGTCCGTGAATGATCGTCGGCTGGCGCAGGCTGGATTTCAAAAGCTCGAGAAGGATGGCAAGGGCGGCTGGACTAAAACGAATTAAATCTCCGCTGGGCGAGGGCTTTACCAAATGAAACGCCCCGCTTAAAAGCGGGGCGTTTCAACGTCAGGGTGGCGGTTGAGCCGCAGTAGTAATTAGGCCTTAGCCGGGGTGGCGGCTAATCCGCGAGCGCGCTTCACGAGCGACTTTGCGGTGTCAGAAGGCTGGGCACCGAGCTTGATCCAGTGCTCTACGCGTTCGACGTTAATGCTTAAAGGGGGGGTCTGTCCGCGGGCGCGCGGGTTGTAGTTGCCGAGGACCTCGACAAAACGGCCGTCACGGCGGATGCTTTGTTCGGCGACGACGAGACGATAGGTCGGCTCATTTTTCGTACCGAAGCGTTGGAGGCGGATGCGTAACATGGTTGGAGAAGGTGGTGGTTGCCCGGTTGAGGCATTTGCCAAAAGACGGATGTGCAAGGACGCAGGCGGGGGCGGGGGAGTCAAGCCTTCCCCAGCATGTTTTCAGATTATTTTTGAGGGTGTTGTAATTTTAGGTTCAAAAACACGCAAAACAAACCACTTACCATCAAAGGCTTATTATGTGTAACAGCTTTTTTGGTCGGACGGGATATTTTTTAGTTCGTCGCCAAAGTTAAGCATTTTTCCATAAAAAAACCCGCAGTTGGCGGGTTTTTTGTAAGACCCTTGCGGATTTTATTTGGCCTGGGCCTCGGTTGGCTCGAAGCGCTTTTCCTTAACCTTGGTCGCGGACTTGCCTTGGCGGCCACGGAGATAGAAGAGGCGGGCGCGCATGACCTGAGAAACGCGCTCAACTTCGATTTTCTCGATATTAGGAGAGTGGACCGGGAAAGTACGTTCGACGCCTTCGCCGAAGGATACGCGGCGAACGGTGAAGGTTTCTTGGACGTCGCCGCCCTTACGGGAGATGACGATACCCGAAAAGATCTGGGTGCGCTCTTTGTCGCCTTCGCGGACCTTGGTTGAGACGCGTACGCCGTCTCCGACTTTGAATGCGTCGTCGCCACGGCCAGTCTTTAGCTGGGGATTGGTGGCAAATTGAATGAGGGGATGGTTGCTGCTCATGGCTGGTGTTCTTGGTCTTTCAGGAGGTCCGGTCTGCGTTGCTTTGTCTTCTCGATTTGCCTTTCCCGGCGCCACTTTTCGATATCAGCGTGGTTTCCTCCTAGGAGGACCGGGGGCACCTCGAGACCATCGTAAACAGAGGGTCGGGTGAACTGCGGAAAGGCGAGCAACTTGCCGTTGTAACTGTCTCCCGTCAAGGAGTTTTCCTCTCCAAGGACCCCTGGAATCTGGCGGCCAATGCAATCTACCAGGACGCAGGCGGGTAAAGTGCCATTTGTGAGCACATAATCACCAATCGATAGCTCTCGGGTGACTTTGCGGTCCCGGAATCGTTGATCTATCCCCTCATAATGGCCAGAAATGAGAATTAAGTGCTTTTTTTGGGCTAATTCACGGGCCAGGGCGTTAGTCAGCTGCTCCCCGTCCGGGCAGAGGTAGATAACTTCACAGTCGGGGCTAGCCAGTGCGTCGACGGCATCAAAGAGGGGCTGGCAGGTCATGAGCATCCCGGGACCACCCCCATAGGGCATGTCGTCCACCTTCCGGTGCTTGTCTTTAGAATAGGTCCGAAGGTCGTGGGCCTTAAACTCGATAAGCCCCTTGTCTATGGCACGCCCGATCACCGACTCCTGCAAGAAGCCGTCGGCCATGCCGGGGAAGAGGGTGACGAGATCGATGCGGATAGCCACGGTGTACGCGACCATCCAACAGCCGAAAGGCCGCCGAGTGCAAGCCGTCCGTGCGGCGGCTTACTTCTTCTTCGCCTTGGGCTTGGCGTCTGTGCGTTGGTCCATCTTCACGCCGGCTTCGGGAGGGACGGCGGCGCCGACCTTCTCGACGTCGGAAGTATAGAGGTAACGCCAGACGTCGTCCTGTTGGAATTTGCCATCGGCGTCCTTGGGTGAGCTCTTGCCGGGTGTCACGTAGCCGTGGCCGCGCGCGGCCTGTTCCTTTTCATTACCCTTGAGCGGGGCGTCCGTGATCAGTCGGCGCGAATAACCGTAAGGCGATTTCTCCTTCTCGGTATTTACGATGGATCCGAACTGATTCAGGCCCATCAGGAGCCAAGAGCGCGGGTAGTGATCGCCGCTCCAGCCGCTATCGAGGACGTGGCTGTAACCGAAGAACCGATTCTTGGGCGTCGCCGAGGGTAGCGCCTGCCAATCGTCCAGGTTGTCGCGCGGGCCGCAGAGCATGACGACGCGTGCGACTTTCTGATAGAGGCCGAAGCGGGCGGATGACGTTGCCCCGTGCGATGAGCCAGAAATGATGACACGCTCCCAGTCCAGGGTCTTGCCGTCTTTGGAGAGGAAGAGCGACCATTTGCCTTGGGGGTTGGTCTTCGCGAGATGCTTGACGAACTGATAAGCGCGTTCCCGCATGCTGTCTGGGACGGGGATATTGATCGACTTGCTGGCGTCGACGCCGGCGGTGGCTTCGAGGCGAATATTTCCGAGGTGCTGGGAGTCGTCGGCAGGTTCGGTGTTAAGTTTGCCGAACCATTCCTTCGCATAGCTGACTTGGATGTAATGCAGCCCGTAGCTGTTCAGTAGCTCTGCCTGGACTTGGTTGTAGCCCATGAGCCAAATCACGATCTGGCCACGTGGTGCGACGCGCGTATCCACGCTGGCATTCTGGACGTCGGCGGGTTTGCCGCCTTTCTCTAGAAGGAAATCGACTTCGGGGTGGGCTTGGCAGCGTGGGTCAATTTCGCTGGCCCGGGCCGTGAGGTGATAAGCTTGAGGCTTAGGGTCGTTGAATTTTAAAGGGGCCTCAGCTGCGCCGAGTACGGATGCGAGCAAAGACAAGACGAGGGTGATTCTCATGGGGTAGGGCTAACCAATGCCCCATGACGACAAGGCTGGCAAGTCTACTTGGGCAGACAGGAGTCAACGAAGTCTAAGGCCTTCTCGATCGTCTCTTGAGGTGCCCAGGCATGGCCGCCAACAAAATCAAAAACTTCGAGCCGGTCTTCTAGGGTTTCGCGGAGCTTGGCGATTTCAGGACGATTCGAATCCTTGGTGCCCATCGTCATGGCGACGGCGGGAAGTTGGATGCCGCGGAGGCCATAGATTCCGTTATCCAGCACGCCTACGCCCGCTCCTTGCAGGATTATGCCGCCGAAGCCCGGAGCGATGGTGACAAAGATAGAACTCGCCCGCGCTCCGCCCGAGAATCCGGTACAGACTTTTCCGTAAGGCATGAGCCGCACGCGTTTGAGCGCATCATTATGGGCTGCCAAGAAATTACCCACGGTGGGGTCCCATGGGCCGTTTTTCGATTCTTCGAGCATGATGGCGATATACCCGTGGGTCTTGATCCATCGCGCCATGAAGCCCATGTTCGCATTGCCGCCCGGAGATGCGATGAAGAGGGATTTCCAGTTTTTCTTCGGATCGGCGGCGTAGCCCTGGGGTATCCAGATTTTATAATGATAAACCCCGGAATACTTGGCGGCACCGCCTTCGCCCCGGTATTCGCAAGTGATGCGAGTCTCGGTATTTTCTTTGAGCGTCAAAGTCGGCGGAGAGATCTTATCCGCTCCGTCGTTCTTGGTGGCTGCTGGCAGGCCCGTGATACCGGCCGCAGCCAGGCATAATAAGAATCTTCGTATCATGAGCGACGGCGACGTTTCCCCTTGGTTTTTTTGGCGTCGAAATACGCTTTGATTTTCAGGAAGACGATCGCACCGGCGACGGTGATAAAGGCCGCGAAGAGAATATTACTGATCTGGAAACCGCCGAAACCCTCCTCTTTGTCGTCCGGTTTTTCGGCGGGTGTCGTCGCGCTGATGGTGTCGGATTTATTGACCGGTGCGGCATCTGTTTTGGCCTCAGGGGACTTGATGAAAGGATAATAAGCGCCTTCGAACTTGGCGGCTCCGTCAAAGAAGCCGACCACGTCGATTTTGTCTCCGGCGGCGTGGCCGTCGGCCCGGATTACGGCCGGGCTTGGGACGTCGGTATCCAGAATCAAAACCAATTCAAAGCCGCCCCCTTCTTCTTCGGCCCGGATGACTTGCGCTTTTCGGGTCTTGTTGGTTTGTGTCCCGTGCTCCGCATTGGCTAAGTCGACTTTCTTTTTAAGGGCGTCGAGTTCGGAAAGGTCTTCAGGTTTAGTTGGGCTGACGTTGACGTTGGCGGGTGCGGAAGTTTCGGCTTTGGTTGGCTGATCTGGATTCGCGGCCCGAACTTTTAGTCGCAGGGTTTCGAGCGCCGCCATGTCTTCCTTAGAGAAAGCGGGTTCGGCAGGTTCGGCGTGAAGCCCCGGTATGAGGCTGACGGTCAGGATGAGGGCAAGTCTCCACGGCATAGGAATGCAGTAAGTATTTCTGGTCGAAGTGCAAGAGTCGGGCACGCGGCAGATTGCGGCTTGGAAGCGGCAGTGAAGTCCTTTACAGCCCATAGGCGTGCCTCCTGATTCTTCTAAAGTGCCTGTGCTGGCTGTGACGAAACTCCGCATCGCCCGGGAGCGTAAGGTGATTTTGCGCCGTTTAGATTGGCGGGTTGAATCTGGGCAGCATTGGGTCATTCTTGGCCCTAATGGTTCCGGCAAGTCATCTCTTTTGGCGGCCTTAACCGGCTATTTTGCTCCGACATCCGGGAGTGTCGCCGTCCTCGGAGAGGTCTTTGGGCGAAGCGATTGGCGGGATCTCCGTCGGCGCGTTGGATTGGTCGGGCCTGCAGTGGCATCTTTGATTGAACCGAGTGAGCCCGCTTTGCATATCGTCGCCGGTGGCCTCGACGGTGTGATCAATCTTTGGCGTCGGCCAAAGCCGGCGGCGTTATCCGTTGCGCGTAAATTATTACGTCAGCTGAAGGTGAGCGGCGTTGCAGGTCGTCCGTGGGGCCACCTTTCGCAGGGCGAACGCCAGCGAGTTCTTATCGCGCGGGCCTTAGCATCCGCGCCCGCGCTTTTGATTTTAGATGAACCCTGCGCGGGGCTAGACCCTCTGGCCCGCCGAGATTTTCTGATGCTCTTAAATGAGCTACCCCGGCGTTTGCCTGGCGTGTCAATCGTGCTTATTACCCACCACGTCGAGGAAATCGTCCCGGCTTTTACCCATGCTTTACTTTTGCGTGACGGGCAGAAATTGGCCGCTGGGCCGCTGCGTGAGGTGCTGACTTCGAAACAATTAACCGCCCTTTGGGCGAAGAAGGTGCGCTTAAAGCACCATCGGCTGGGCTGGTCCATGGGCTGGGCTTGAGTTCGGGAGGGAATGTCGAGGAACGGCTTGACCGCTTTCGACTTCCCCTCAACCCCTGCTTCGTCCTTCCTTCTCTTCACGCCGATATGCCTTCGCCCTTTGATAATCTGCTTCCGCGTTACGACGCCGTGGTCATCGGTGCAGGCTTGGGAGGTATGACCGCCGCCAATAACTTAGCTAAGTTCGGCCGGAAGGTGCTCCTCTTGGAGCATCACTACCAGCTCGGAGGCTTGGCGACTTTCTTCAAGCGGGCCGGCGGGCACGTCTTCGATATTTCCCTGCACGGCTTTCCCTTCGGGATGATTAAGTCGACGCGGCGGTATTGGACCAAGGAAATCTCCGACCGCATTCACGCGCTGAAGGATGTCCGTTTCATTAATCCTGATTTCGACGTACGGACCACTTTCGACCGCACGGATTTCACGCGGATCCTGGTCGAACAGTTCCGGATCCCCGCCGAGACCGTCGAGGCTTTCTTCGCGCACCTGCGGGAGATGAATTATTACGACAACGACAGCCGCACGACCCGCGAGCTCTTCGAGCAGTTTTTCCCCGGTCGTCCGGATGTCCAACGACTGTTGCTCGAACCCATCGCTTACGCCAACGGTTCGACCCTGGAAGATCCGGCAATCACGTTCGGCATCGTCTTTTCTAATTTCATGTCGAAAGGGGTTTTTATTTTTCAGGGCGGCACGGATACAATGATCAATCTCATGACGGCAGAGATGAAGGCCAACGGAGTCGATATCCGCCGCAACGTGCTCGTCGAGAAGGTACTCATCGAAAAGGACGCCTCGGGTCGCCGGCGCGTCGTTGGCGTCAAGCTCCGCGGCACGCGTCTTGGCGAAGAGGCCGAAGTCGCCTGCGCCACCGTCGTCTCTAATGCTAATATCAAGGATACGGTCCTAAAAATGGGCGGCGAGGATGCCTTTGAGGCTCCGTTCCTGGAGGAAGCCCGTAAGGTCCGCGTGAACACCTCATCTTGTCAGGTCTACATGGGCGTACGCGAAGGCGAAAGCATCCCGCATATCGGCGACTTGGTTTTCACCTCCGAGGCCAAGCCGTTTTCGAGCCAGGAACTGATCGACTTTCATACGACCTCGCGCACCTATTCGGTCTACTATCCAGATACGCGTCCGCACACTAAGAAGCCGCGCTATGCGGTCGTCACGTCGATCAATCAGAAATGGGAAGATTGGGCCCACCTTTCCGATGCTGATTATCAGACGCATAAGGCGCGCGTGATCGAGGAATCGTTCTGCGGCCTGGAGAAATTCATCCCCGACATCCGGGCCAAGGTAGACCATGCCGAAGCGGCCACGCCACGTACGGTGAACCGTTACGTCCGCCATGTGGGCGGCACTTCCTTTGGCACCAAGTTCGAAGGGTTGAAGGTTTCGATGGCCTTGCCCGAACAGGTCGGTGGCTTTTACCATGCCGGCAGTGTCGGTATTATCATGTCGGGCTGGCTGGGTACGATTAATTACGGTGTGATTGTGTCGGCTAAGGCCGATGCCTATCTGCGCGACCCGCTGTCGGCTCCCCTCGGCGAATCGCAAGCTTCGGCCGGTCTTTGAAGGCTTTTATTTAAATTTAAGTTTCGATTCCAATTCGGAAATCCAACCGATGAGGTAGCGCTCCTGCTTCGTCAGCCAGCAGTAGTGAAGGCGAAGGATGCGACCTTGGGTGTCCGGTTGGGTGTCGATAGTCTGATCCAGTACGAGCTTGGAGTCGCGGTGTAGGATACGGATGGCTTGGGCGCCGCGTAGGTTTTTTCGGAAATGCGCCTTTCCCAGCTCGGGCATTTCGTTCGGCCCTTCGAAGAGCGGATTGTCAGCATCGATGCGAAGCATGCGCTCAAAGTCCAAGGCGTGCATCGCCGATGGGATAAGGTCGAAGCCATCAAATTGACAGCCTAGCCCGGCATCGATCGCGGTATTGGTGATGAGATGGTCTTCGGTGCTCGGCATTTTGGCCGACCAGACCAGGTAATGCCCGACATTTTTTTGGTACCCGGGTACGCTATGCCCCATGATCTCGCAGCGCGGCCGAGGTTGACGATGCGCCCGCAGTTCGCCGCCAAGGATGGCGAGGATCGCGTCCGCGGCATCTTGGTCAGCCTTACGAAAGTCCACGATCAAAGCGGAAGGCCGAGCGATTCGGCCGACGCGCAGACTGGCAGGTTCGTCCGCCTGAAGGGATAGGCGGATGTCGCCTTTGAAGTCAGGACTGCTGATGCGCAGGCTGCGCTCAGCCGTTTCGGAGATGAAGGCGCAGCCCAAGCTAATATGTCCGGCGAGCGCAGGTTCGAGCAGGCTGAGGGCTGAAGGAATCGACAGGTTGCTCGCGAAAATGCGGCGCTGGAGGGTGAAGGGGCGTGGCGGTGAGGGGCGGCGTGGTTTCATATAAAAGAGAAAAGTGTCTGCCAGGGCCTCGGTTATAAGAGTCGAGTTCCTGAGAGAAAAAGAAGAAACGGTGAGATATCCCGTTCGCTGGGTCGGCGAATGAGGGGCTGGGACGGTAGTATGCCCGAGCCGATCTCATCGGCAAGGGGGGCCCAGCCGTTTTTTTAAAACGGATTACGAGGTCCCGCCCCTATGCGCTGAAGATTTACGCCCGCTTGGCGTCGACGGGGATACGCATGCCGTAGAAACTGCGGTAGACGTAGAATAAACCGACCACGAAAATGGCGGAGCCGAGGCCGAGTTTAAGGCTGGCCGGCATTTGCACGGCGATCTCAACGGCCAAAAGGCCGAAGAGCGTGGTAAATTTGATGACCGGGTTCAGGGAGACCGATGAAGTGTCCTTGAAAGGATCTCCGACGGTGTCTCCGACGACCGTCGCGGCGTGGAGCGGGGTGCCCTTGGCCTTGAGGTCGACCTCGACGATCTTCTTGGCGTTATCCCAGGCGCCGCCGGCATTGGCCATGAAGATGGCCTGATAAAGCCCGAAAAAGGCCATGCCGATCAGATAGCCGATGAAGAAGAACGGATCAAAGAAGGCGAGCGAGAGCGCGAAGCAGAAGATGGCGATGAAGATGTTAATCATCCCTTTCTGCGCATACTGGGTGCAGATCCGCACGACCTCCTTGGAGGATTCGATGGTGGCCGTGGTGGCATCCAGCTTCATGTTATCTTTGATATAAACGACGGCCCGATAGGCGCCGGTGACGACCGCCTGGGTCGACGCGCCCGTGAACCAGTAGATGACGGCACCGCCCATGAGCAGGCCCATCAGTGCTTCCGGATGGACGAGGGAGAGTTTCTCCAGGACGTTGAATTTCGGATCCAAGTGATGGAAGTGTTCCTGCAGCATCATGATGATACCGAAGACCATCGTGGTCGCGCCCACGACCGCCGTGCCGATCAGGACGGGTTTGGCGGTCGCTTTGAAGGTATTGCCTGCGCCGTCGCCTTTCTCGAGCTGATGTTTGGCGCCGGCGAAATCAGCGGTGAAGCCGAAGTTGCGTTGGATTTCGCCTGCGATTCCCGGACGCGATTCGATCTGGGAGAGCTCATAGACGGATTGGGCGTTGTCGGTCACTGGGCCGAAGGAATCCACGGCAATGGTGACGGGGCCCATGCCGAGGAAGCCGAAGGCGACCAGGCCGAAGGCGAAGATCGGGGCGGCAAAGGAAAACTGCGCCGGCATGATGGCCGCGACGGCCGCGTGCGAAGAGAGTACGTAAGCTCCGAGCATTAGGCCAAGGATGCAAAGGCCGGTCCAGAAGGCGGAGAAATTACCCGCCACCAAGCCCGAGAGGATATTAAGCGAAGCACCGCCCTGGTCGGAGGAGGTCACGACTTCTTTGACGTGGCGGCTCTCGGTTGACGTGAAGACTTTCGTGAATTCCGGAATCAGGGCCCCAGCGAGCGTGCCCAAAGAGATGATCGTTGAGAGGACCCACCAGAGTCCGGCATGGCCAGGGAGATTGGCGAGAAGCACGTAGCTGGCGACATAAGTGACCGCGATGGAAATGATGGAAGTGATCCAGACCAAATTGGTGAGAGGCTGTTCCAAGTTAAAATCCTTGGCGGATTTCCAGATGGCGTGGCTTATCAGATCGTTCACCCAATAGCTGGCGACCGAGGTGAGCACCATCAGGATGCGCATCGCGAAGAGCCAGATGATCAACGTCGCGCAGAGGCTGGGGTCGGCGGCGAGGGCTAGGGCGAGGAATGCGATCAGGGCCACGCCCGTGACGCCGTAAGTTTCAAAACCATCCGCCGTCGGACCCACTGAGTCGCCTGCGTTATCGCCGGTACAATCGGCGATGACGCCAGGGTTGCGTGGATCGTCTTCGGGAAGCTGGAAAACGATCTTCATCAGGTCGGCGCCGATGTCGGCGATCTTGGTGAAGATACCACCGCAGATACGAAGGGCCGAAGCACCCAGCGATTCGCCGATGGCGAAGCCGATGAAGCAGGGCCCCGCCAGCTCCTTAGGCAAGAAGGCCAAGATGCAGATCATGATGAAAAGTTCGGTCGCGACGAGGAGTAGCCCGACGCTCATACCCGACTTCAAGGGAATGAGAAGGGTGGCAAGGGGGTTGCCGCGCAGGGCGGAGAAGGCCGTGCGCGAATTAGCCACGGTGTTGATCCGGATGCCAAACCAAGCCACGCCATAGCTCCCTAGGATGCCCAGGACGGAAGCTCCGAGGATGACGATGACGTGATTGACTGATTTATGTTCCAGCACGCCGAAATAATAAATCATGCAAGCGGCGATGAGCAGCCAGAGCGCGGCCAAGAATTTACCTTGTTGGAGTAGGTAGGTCTTGCAGGTCTCCCAGATGATCTGGGAAACTTCGGCCATCGATGGGTGTACGGGCATCGCGCGGGTCTGCACGTATTGCCACCAGCCGTAAGCCACGCCAAGGGCGCAGACGACCAGTCCGATCCAGAGGACTTGCGGGCCGGTGAGCGCGCCGCCGAGGAACGACACGGTTCCCAGGTCGGGAATCTTGATGTCGGCTTCACCGGCGCGAACGAGAATAGGGGACGACACCAAGAGTGCCGCCGTGAGGCGTTTGAGGCAGTTCATAATAGAATGTGGGGTGCGCCTAAGGGGTTAGGAGCAGGGTTAAAATAACGCAGCGCCATCCCGGTCTGCGAGGGTTAAATATTTACAAACTCAAGGGGCCCCCTCATTAAAAATCATAAAACCCCCGGCGGGATTTTCTTATTTTATAAGGAATTCCTCCAAGAAAAGCGCCGTCGTCTGGAATTGGAAATCCACATTCGATTTTTTACTGAAACCATGGCCCTCGTCTTTGGCCATGAGGTACCAGACGGTCCCGCCTTGGGCCCTGACAGCATCGCGCATCCTTTCGGCTTCGGTCACGGGCACGCGCGGATCATTCTTCCCTTGGATGATCAGGAGCGGAGCGCGTATCTGGTCGGCATGATTAGCCGGCGAGATTTTTTCCAAGAAGGCCCGGATCTCGGGTTTGCGTTCGTCGCCGTATTCTAAACGACGAGCCCCGCGGCGGTAATCAGAGGTGTCGTGCAGGAAGGTGACGAAGTTGGCGATGCCGACGTCATCCACGCCGCAGCGGAAGCGTGTCGGAAAATTAACCAAGCAAGCCAAGCTCACGAAGCCGCCGTAACTCCCGCCGGAGACGGCGACTTTCTTTGGATCGAGTCTCGGTGATTGGTCGGTCCAATCTAAGATAGCCTCGATGTCGCGAAGCGCTCCTTCGCGTAGAAGGCCGTTATCGAGGTTGAGATATTTCCGACCATAGCCGGTTGAGCCGCGGATGTTAGGATAGACCAGGGCGACTCCTCGCTCATTGAGGTAATAGAGCAGGCTTCCTCGATAGCCGGGTCGCGATTGTCCCTCGGGCCCGCCATGAGCCATCATGAGGCTTGGCCGGCGTCCGGGGAATTTCTTAGGATCCGGATAGTATACCAATGCCGGAACGCTAAGGCCGTCGAAACTCTTGACGCGGACAATGGTGGGTTCGATCGTATCGATGACCTTTTTTGGTTTAGTGGTGCGGTCCGTCCAGCGGATCGAATTACCCGAATCAAGATCAACGGACCAGGCATCACTCGCCGAATCCTCGCTTTTTAAGGTAAAGCCAAGCTCATGGCTCTGCGGCCGGAAGAGGAGGTTGCTCACGATGCCTGCTTTGACTTTAGGGACTGCGACAGGGCGGAGGGAGGGGATTTCCCAACTATGGATTTCGGAGAAGCCTTCCACGTTGACGGTGACGGCTAATATTTTTCCGTCCGCTGAAATGGCTAACTCTTCTCCGTCCCATTTCTGGGTAGGGTCTACTTGCCGCATTGCCCCCGTGGCGACGTCGATCCGGGTGGGCGTAAGAAAATCCGAATCGTGATTCGATAGCGCATACACGGCTTGATCATCTTCCCCGAAGGCGATTTGCGTCAGATAATCATGCCCACTTGCTTGGGTGACCGGCGTCCGTTTCTGCGTCTGGATATCTGCGAGCCAGAGGCGCGTTTCATTCAGGCCAAAAGACTGGCGGAGGAGGAGCTGTTTGTTTTGCTGGGACCATTCCACCGGCGACCAGCCGCTGGAGGTGGCGGTGAGCAGGACTTTTTCCGTATGCGTCGCATCGGCTTGCGTGACGATGATGTCGCTGTCTTTGCCGTTCCGTCGATTCGACGCGTAAGCGATGCGGCGGCCGTCTTTTGACCAAACCGGATCGGTGTTTCGTGATTTGCCGTCGGTGAGCAGGATGGCCTTGGCTTTCAGGTCCTGAGTGTCCTGTAGGTAAAGCTGGAAGTTTTCACTTCCGCCCACGTCGACGCTGTAGAGTAAAAGTTTGCCGCCGGGTTGCATCCAGCCGCTCTTCACCGGCTCAGTTCCATGCGTGAGCGGTATCCGCTTCGCGAGCGGTGCGGCCGACAGGTGGAGGTGCGTGGCCTCGCCGATGCGGGTGGTCACGACGATTTCCCGGCGCGTCGAATGCCAGCCACGGAAGCTTGCGCCGCCGAGGTTCAGGTACGGAGCAAGTTCGGCGGCAAGCGTGGCGGGGGCTTCGGGGACGCCTTCGACAACGAGGTTGGCCGGCGGGGCGGCCGGGCAGAGGCTCGCGGCCGCCAGTAAGCAAAGGAAAATTTGGGTAGGGCGACCCATGACGTTATCTTTATTATTAGGGAGGACGGAGTCCAACGAAAGATGCAGGCTCGCCTTCGCCGGCGGGTCGGCTAACGAGTGGGTATGCGTCGCTTCGCCTTGTTCGCCTGCCTGCTTCTCCCGTTGGTTGGTTCTGCCGCCAAGGAGAATTTCCCGGTCAGCTCGCCGGTCGCTCCCGTCGCCCATCCGGCGCCAGACGCGGCTGGTTTCGTCGCGCTGTTCAATGGTAAGGACCTCGGCGGCTGGAAGACCAAGGGCAATTGGGTCTACGATGCGGACGGTACGATCACGCTTAAGCCTCGGGCTGGCGAAACCGGTTGGCAGCGCTACGACGCCTATCTTTTTACCGAACGGAAGTATCGCGACTATGTCCTGGATCTGGAATTCAAGATCGAACCAACCGGCAACTCTGGGGTCTTTTTCTGCGTCGCCGATCCGCTTGATCCGGTGGCCAAGGGAATCGAGCTGCAGATCCTCGATACTTTTGGTCTCGCGAAACCGGGTAATCACGATTGCGGCGGAATCATCCGTGCCATGGCGCCGTCCAAAAACATGGTGAAGGCACCCGGAGAGTGGAATCGTTATACGCTCACTCTGAAGCAGCGCCATCTCACGGTAGATTTTAACGGCGAGCGCACCATCGTGCTCGACCTCGATGCTTCTCCGATGAAAGACCGGCCCGCCGATGGGCACATCGGTTTTCAGGATGAGGCCAAGCGCGTCTGGTACCGCAAGGTGCGGATCCAGGAACTTAAGTAGTCGAACTTATCGCTTTCGGATCTGGTTCCAAGGGGACTCGTCGCTGACGTCGACCATGAAGGGGCCAGTGCTCTCGCCGGGTGAGAGAATCGCCAAGATGACGGCATCCGCCTTTGAGCTGTTAAAAGTAGCGTGCACGAGGCCGGGCGGAATGTGCGCGACTTCTCCGGCTTTCATGAGACGAAATTCTTTTTCAACCCATTGTTCGACTTCGCCCGAGAGTACATAGATGACCTCCTCCAGCTCGGGGTGGGTATGGAAGTTATGTCCTTCGCCCGGGGGTAAGGTCGCTTGGCAGATTTGGAGCTGCTTGGCTTCGGTCAATCCAGGCCGGGAGAGCCAATAGTTAGTTCGCCCTTTATATTCTTCTTTGATGGCCTCGGCTGGAGTGACGAATCGAAGCGGGGGTCTCATTCCGCAAAATAAGGCCTTTTCACGGGCATGGGCAAGCCTCTCGAGTCAATCCTTGACGGGGCGGGAACACGGTGGCGTTTTCAATGTCATCTTATCACCCCTATGAAATTCATTCCTTCACTCCTCCTTAGTTTATCCGTGCTGGGTGCGACTGCGGCTTTTGCTGCGGATGCCCCAAAGAAAGCTGCGCCCAAGAAGGCGACGGCACCTGCTCTCCCGGCCCAGCCTGCGGACGTGGCCGCCCCCAAGCTCGGGCCCGACGGGAAGGTGAATACAGGTTTTGCTAAGTCGCATGAAGCTTTTCTTGCTGAGGCGAAAAAGGGCGAGGCCCAGGTCGTCTTCTTGGGCGACTCGATCACGGCTGGTTGGAATAACCAGAAGCCGCTTTTCGACAAGGAGTATGCCCAATATAAAGCCGTGAACTTCGGCATCGGTGGCGACCGCGTCCAGCATGTCCTTTGGCGTGTCGAGAACGGCGAGTTCGAAGGCATCAAGCCTAAGGCCGTGGTGCTGATGATCGGGACGAACAACGCCGGCATCGCGGATAATTCTCCGGAGCAGATCGCGGCAGGCATCAAGAATATCATCGATGCCATCCATAAGCGTTCCGCCGGCACCAAGATCCTGCTCTTGGCCATCTTCCCTCGTGGCGAAAAAGAAGACCCTAAGCTTAATCCAGGTCGTGCGAAGAATCAGGCCGTGAATGCCATCATTTCGAAGTTCGACGACGGTAAGCTGGTTCATTACTTCGATATCGGAGCAAAATTCCTCCAGGCCGACGGCACGCTCACCAAGGAGATCATGCCTGATTTCTTGCACCCTAAGGAAAAGGGTTATCAGATCGAAGCTGACGCGATTCGCGAGAAGCTCGCCTCGCTGGCCAAGTAAGGCTTTCGTTCTTAACGCAAAATGGCCGGACCGTGGGGTCCGGCCTTTTTTGTGACTTTACTCCGACTGTTTCCAGCCGACCGGCAGATTGGGCAGGGTGGCGGAGATGATTTCAAAGATGGCCTGGCGCTCTTCCTTGGGCAGATGCTTGAAACTCGCGGGAGGCTCGGCGGCTTGGAGGCCAGCGGACAGCTTGAGAAGGATGATGTCCCGCAGTTCTTTGGGCAATGCGGCGAAAGACTGCGAATAGATCAGGGGGCTGCAGCGAAACTGGAAAAGCCGCGTCGTGAGATCGAGGTCGCGCAAGGAGCGATTCTTCGTGTCCGGTTTACGCGTGCGGGCATAGGCTGGTTCAAAGATGCCGTTGCCTCTGATGCCCTCGGCGGGGAAAGGCGCTTCATCTCGGCATAAGAGCGCATCGAGTACTTTTTCGGCCTGGCTATTGAATACCACGAGGCAAGAGCCCGAGGGCGGAGCATTAGCCGGCAATCCTAAGATAGCGCGCATTGCCGGCCAGCGGTATAAGGCCAGGCGGGCGTCTTGATTCGCGGTGGCCAGGACGTTGTGCACATGCACTTGGTGGTCATGCATCAGCATGGGCACGATGTCGCTTGTCTGGAGTGGGTAACGATGGGTATCGAAAAAGTCTTTGAGCGTCGAAAGGGCGGGGCTCATCTTGGCGCCCGGAATATCGAACTCTTCCGTAGTCTTGCCGGTGACGTTACCACGATGGCGGAGCGTGCCTTCGACGCCCGTGACATACCAGCCGCCCCAGCGATCTGCTAAGGGGGTGGACGGTTCGATGTTGGCGCTACCCGAGCCACTGAGCGGTTCGCCGTTCGCGTCGGGAAAAACGGAGCGGGTCCGCAGTCCGGGCGTATGTTCGTGACGCTTGTGGCAGAGCAGGCACTCCCCGCTGCGGGCAAGGAGCGGTGCGGGCCCGGATTCTTGCGCATCTAAGATATAAAAAGTCGGGCCGATGGTCGGATCGAAGACCGCGAGCTCCATGATACCTCCGGGAACCCAGCCGACATAGGCTTCGTCGGAAAAAAATAAGACCCGCGGATTTTCGGGACTGATGATTTTTCGCTGAATGCTGGTTTTGCTGAAAACGAGCAACTGCGACTCGACGGGGATATCCAATTGTTCGAGTAGCCAGCGGAGCCGTTTGCGAGCGGGCCAGCTTCGAATTTCGTCCGCCTTGAGCCGGAATGCCTCATTGAGTTTGGTGGCCGCATCGACCGGGACCGCCTTCGAGTAGTTGATGGGCGGATCCTCGAACGGATCATGGTCTTGGGCGAATCCGGATGCCGGAATGATCAAGCCGACGCCAAGCACACAGGCAGTTTGAAACAGACTGCGGAAGGAGGGCATAACTTCATCATGAACTTATGGGCAGGGTGAGACAAGGCTACGTTCAGCTCCGGATTTGATCACGCAACTTTTTCAGGGCTTTCTCTTCAATTTGCCGGACACGCTCGCGGCTGACGCCGAATTTTTGGCCAATTTCGTCGAGCGTATGTTCTTCACAGTCAATCCCCCCGCGCAGGCGTAGTACTTCGGCTTCCCGTTCGGTAATGCCGCGAAGTAGAAAGCGAACTAGCTCGTTGTCGGAGGTGCGAGCGGCTATTTCCGCCGGCGTCTCCGCGGCGTCATCCACGAGTTTTTGTCCCAAGGTCAGATCGCTTTCGTGATCGACGGGAGCATCCAGGGAGAGCCCGTGTTGCTGGTAGGCCCGCAGGGAGGCGAGCTTCTCGATGGTACAGCCTAAGCCCGTCGATAATTCGCTGTCCGTCGGTTCGCGGGTGAGTTTTTGCGTCAGCTCGCGTTCGATCTTACGTAACTTGGCGAGCTGTTCATGGATGTTGCGCGGCAGATGGACGGCCCGGCCGGACGAATTAAGTTCGCGCAGGATCCGGCTGCGAATGTTCCAAAAAGCATAGGTACTGAAGCGGAAGCCCAGGTCGGCATCATATTCTCTGGCTGCTTCCACGAGGCCGACATTGCCCGCGCTCATTAGCTCCAGGATCTCATCACGTTGCTGGCGGAGTTGTGCGGCCGCATGGTAGACGAGCCGGAGGTTTGAATTAACGAGCAAGTCGAAGCACGCATTGGCCTCCGGCGTCAGGCTCCCGTCGGCGTTGCGTCCGGCCTTGATCGCTCGTCCTAGGCGCAGCTCATCCGCGGCTTCAAGCCGCGTCCAGCGACTGGCCTGAAACATATATTGCCCCAGGGCATCGAGCTCGCTCCAGCGGGCTGGTTCCGTTGCCGTTTCGGTTTCGCCGGTTCGTTCGGCAGGGAAGGGCAGGCCGGCGAGCCGGTTGGCGTCGGAGCGCAGCACGGCAGCGGAGGTGATGAGGTTGGTCGCGGGTGTGGGGTGGAGTTGGATCATAAAAATAAGAGAGGCCTCTATATATAGGCTCAAAAAGACGGTTTTGAGTCACGGGTTTCCGCAACTCGCTGACAGTTAGGTAAATTGAATGCGTAGATTTATTAAAGCTCCCCGGTCGCGGAGGCCCCCGTGGGCGTGCGTTCTTTCCGGTCAGCGCTCATTATGCCCAGGATGTTTCGGCTGTCAAAAGGTCGCTCGTAGATTTCTATTAAAATTATAGATAAACTTCTTCAGGAGTCCGTCGCCCTCGGCGGGGCGAGGGCGTGCGGCTAATTGATTGAAAATAAGAGGTTAAACGGGGGTTTGACAGTTGTGGCAGGAACGTTCGGACGCTTTGCTGGTCTTACCCCCATGCGACTAAGTCTGTTTTTCTGCCTATCTCTCTTGTTTGCCAGCAGCCTGGGGGCGGCTGAGCCGGCGGCGGCCTCCAAGCCGCCGAATATCTTGATGATCATATCGGATGACCAGGCCTGGAATGATTACGGCTTCATGGGGTCGAAGTTCATCCAAACGCCTAATATTGACCGCTTGGCCGCGGAAAGTCGCACTTTCCCTCACGGTTATGACACGAACTCGCTTTGCTCGCCCAGCTTGGCCTCGATCGTGACGGGTCGCCATGTGCATCGCCATGGGGTTACGGGTAACGACCCGCCCGTCGCCGCCGTCAAAGCCGCTCCGGGAGCCAAGAAGGCGGTTGGCGGTAAGCAAAAAGGGACCGAATTTACGGATGGTCGGGCTCAGTTGGTGAAACTCTTCGAGCAGTCTCCGCAATTACCGCGGCTCCTTGCCGAGCGTGGTTATGTCAGCCTGCAGACCGGTAAATGGTGGATGGGTGACTACACTCACGGAGGCTTTACGGAAGGGATGACGAAAGGAAGCCGACATGGGGACGAAGGGCTCGATATCGGCCGGAAGACCCTCGCTCCGCTGACGGATTTCATTTCCCGGGCGAAGAAAGACGGAAAACCTTTTCTCGCTTGGTATGCGCCGATGATGCCGCATGACCCGCATAACCCCCCGGAACGTCTCTTGGCGAAATATCGCGATAAGGCTCCGACGGAATGGGCCGCCCGCTATTGGGCGATGATCGAATGGTTTGACGAAACCGTGGGCGCCGTCCGGGCTCACCTCGAGAAAGAAGGTCTCACGAACGACACGATCATCGTTTATATTTCTGATAACGGATGGATTCCCGATCCGAAGAAGCCGAAGGTGGACTTTGATCGCTCTAAGATGTCGCCCTTTGACGGCGGCATCCGTTCTCCGCTCCTGGTGAGCTGGCCTGGGCACATCAAGCCGGTCTCGCTCGATTATCCGGTCAGCGCCGTCGACATCATGCCGACCTTGTTGAAGTTGGCCGGTGCTAAGGTCCCGGCGGACGGCGACGGGATTGACCTGCTCGACGATGAGGCTTTGCGGACCCGCCCCTTTGTCGCCGGGCAAAATTCCACCCACAATATCATTCAGATTGGCAATCCGGCTTCCAGCCTGCGCTACCGCTGGTTGGTCGCGGGAGACTGGAAACTAATCGTCTCCAGCGGTCTCAATGATGCCACCGAACCTCCGCGACTTTTTAATCTCAAGCAGGACGCGGAAGAGCTCCATGATCTGGCCGCGGCCCAGCCAGCCAGATTAGCTGAATTGCAGAAGCTCTTGGACGGCTGGTGGTCGGGTCGTTAATCTTTATTTGAATAATCAATTCCCATACCCTAATTCCTGAATATGAAATTCAACCTCGTCGCCCTGTGTTCAATCGTCTCCCTATCGCATGCGGCCGAATTAACCTATTACATCGGCACCTCGGGGCCGCAAGCGAAGGGTATCCTGCGGGGCACGATTGATGCGGAAACCGGCAAGCTGTCGGTGCCTGTCGTCATCGCCGACGCCAAGGGGGCTTCCTACCTGGCTTTGAGCAAGGATGCTAAGACTCTTTACGCGACCTCCGAGGTCGCGGGTGGCGGAGTCGCCGCATATCGCCTGGCTGTCGGAGGCGCTGCGACCTTGCTCAACGCCCAAGATAGCCAAGGGAAAGGCGCCACTCACCTCTCCGTCGATCCGTCAGGACGTAATCTTCTCGTCGCTAATTATGGCTCCGGTTCGGTAGCCTGTCTGCCCTTGAAGGATGACGGCAGCCTGCTGCCCGCTTCAAGTGTTGATCAGCATGTCGGCGGCGGGCCGAATGCGAAGCGTCAGGCGGGGCCGCATGCCCACGGCATCTATGCCGACGCCGCCGGACGTTTTGTCTATGTTCCTGACTTAGGGACGGACGATATTTTTATCTATCGATTAGACGCGGGTAAGGGCCTGTTGACCTTGAATGAACCCAAGTCTGGCCGGGTAGCTCCGGGCGCCGGGCCGCGTCACCTCGCTTTCCATCCTCAAGGCGGATTTGCTTATGCCTGTAATGAAATGGCCCTGACGGTCAGTGCCTTCAAGTTGGATACCGCTTCGGGCGGGTTGACGGAAATCCAGACCTTGCCGACTTTGCCCGAGGGCGCTTCGGCGACGGGTGCGTCTACCGCAGAGATATTCTGCCTCCCCAATGGTAAGGCATTGTATGTCTCCAATCGCGGACACGATTCGTTGGCGGTCTATGCCATCGGTGCGGACGGTAAATTGGCCTTGATTCAGCATGCGCTCGATACGCCTGCCACCCCGCGCGGCTTTGGGCTCAGTTCGGATGGCCGATGGTTAGTTTGTGCCGGTCAGAAATCTGGGACGATCAACGCTTACCGTGTCGATCTGGCCACGGGTAAGCTCACCGACACGCACCAGTCCGTTGTCGCAGGCTCATCTTGTTGTATTCTTTTCACCCCTTGATTCGCTTGTCTCCTGTTTCCGTGATGCGGCGTTTGCCGCTGGTCGCATGTTTAAGCCTAGCCGGCCTGACATCCTTGTCCGCTGAGGTAGATTTCGCCCACGAGGTAGTTCCGATTCTCAGGAAGCATTGCACCGAATGTCACGCAGGCGACAAGAAGAAGGGGAGTTTCTCGATGAATACGCGGGCCGCTTTGCTCGAGGGTGGAGAGGATGGCGTGACGGTGGTGCCGGGGCATGCGGATAAAAGCAAACTCATCGAATTTATTCTCAGCAAGGATTTGGATGTCCGGATGCCGCCGAAGGGTGACGCGTTGACGCCAGCTGAAGTCAGAATATTAAGCGCGTGGATCGATCAAGGAGCGATTTGGGTCGAAGGTTTTGCGTTTAAGCAGCCCGCCTTTGAGCCGACATTAAGGCCGCGCCAGCCGACGATACCTCCGGTCACCGCCGGTCATGAGCACCCTATCGACCGCGTCCTTGAGGGCTGGTTGCAGACCAAGAAATTACCGACCCCCCCTTTGGCCGATGACGCTACTTTTCTCCGCCGGGCTCACTTAGATTTTATCGGGCTCCTCCCTACGGTGGCTGAGACTCAGGCTTTTATCGCCGACTCCGCTCCCGATAAGCGCGTTCGTCTTATCCGTTCGCTGCTAGGTCGGGACATCGATTACGCCGATCACTGGATGGTTTTTTGGAATGATTTATTGCGGAATGATTATGCGGGTACCGGCTATATCGACGGCGGCCGCAAGCAGATCACCCCGTGGCTCTATGCCGCGTTACGAAAGAATATGCCTTATGATGAGTTTGTCCGCGAACTCATTGCGCCAACGCCCGAGAACGAAGGTTTTTCCAAAGGTATCATCTGGCGCGGCGCGGTGAGCGTGGCGCAAGCCCCCGAGCTCCAGTTCGCGCAAAGCGTCTCGCAGGTGTTTCTTGGCATCAACATGAAGTGTGCGTCATGCCATGATAGTTTCATCGATCGGTGGAAACTGAAGGACGCCTATGGCCTGGCGGCCGTCTATTCCGACCACCCGATGGAGTTGGTCCGTTGCGATATTCCGACAGGAAAGTCCGCCAGTGCGGGATGGCCTTTTCCGGAACTCGGCCAAATCGATGCCAGCAAGCCGCGTACCGAGCGCTTGGTCCAGCTGGCAGCTTTGCTGACCCAGCCGGATAACGCCCGTTTTCAAAGGACCATGGTGAACCGGTTATGGCACCGTCTGATGGGTCGCGGCATCGTCCACCCTGTGGACGCAATGCAGACCGAGCCATGGAACCAAGACTTGCTCGACGTGTTGGCCAATCAGTTCGTCGCCCAAAAATATGATTTGAAAGCCATGCTCGAATTCATCGCGACTTCGCGGGCTTATCAGTCCCAGTCCGAGGTGCAATCGCGTGACGCCGAAGGTAAAGATTATCTCTATCGTGGCCCGCGCGGGAAGCGGCTGACCGCGGAGCAATTCGTTGACTTGGTCTGGCGCGTGACGGGTACCACTCCTTTTAAGATTGATGCGGGCGTCCAACGGATGCCATCGAAGTCAGCGGCTATGCCGGAGGTGAAGGTGGCCCCTCTCCTGGCCCAGCCGATCTGGTCGAACGATGTGACGGCTCAGCGTTTGCCCGCCGCGGGTGAAGCCCGGACCTTCCGCCGATCTTTTAATATCGCTGGAGAGGTGGAGCATGCGCTCGCAGTCGTGACCGCCGATAATTCTTTCGAGATCTTGGTAAATGGAAAGTCTTTGGCGAAAGGAGATAATTGGGCAGCTCCGCAATTGCTCGATCTCGCGGCGTTCTTGAAGCTCGGCCGAAACCAAATCATCATCGTCGGACGCAATGGCGGAAGCGCCCCTAACGTCGCCGCCGTCTGGTGCCAGGTTGCTCTTCGGCTGCGCAATAATAAGGACGAGATTTCATTGGCTTCGGACGCGACTTGGGAATGGTCCGCTGCCTTGCCTAACGCCAAGGGCGTCATGCCTGTCAAGGCGACGTGGCTGCCTGCCGCTAAAGTTCCTGCCGAGGCTGCGCCCTGGAAGAAGGCCGAGGCGAAAATGGCGCAGATGATATCCGGAGTGCCGAGCTCGGAAGGGCTGCTGCCGCGCGCGAGCTTGGTTAAGTCTGACCTGCTTCAGCGTTCTTTAGGTCGACCGAATCGCGAGCAAATCGTTTCCTCCCGCCCTACGGAACTCAGCACGCTTGAGGCCATCGATCTATCGAATGGCACAGCGCTCACCTCCCTGCTCGACCGGGGGGCGATTAGTCTTCTCCGTCGTCCGTGGAAGTCTTCGGAGGAGTTGGCTCGCTGGCTTTACCTCTCGACGCTTTGTCGTCCGCCATCCGACCCCGAAATGAAAGTCGCGCTTGAATTGCTGGGGGCCCAACCCACTGAGCACAGCACAGCCGATTTCCTTTGGGCGATATTCATGCTGCCCGAATTCCAAACCATCCGCTGATTTATGTCCTCCTCACACGGCCTTTCCCTTGATCCGTCATTGCCGGAATCGTTGGCGCGTCGCGAATTCCTCAAGATGCTCGCGGCGGCGGGTCTGGCCACCTTGTCGATGGATGCGCCCCGCTTGATGGCGGCCGACCTGAAGGTCATGCAGCCGGCGGCGAAGGCGGACGCCTGCATCCTCATCTGGCTCGCCGGTGGCATGGCGGCACCGGAAACTTTCGATCCCAAGCGCTATGTGCCTTATGAAAAAGGCCTGGAATACAAGCGCGTCTTGAGCACGTTCCCGTCCATCCCGACCGCGGTCGACGGCGTCCGGATCTGTGAGGGCATGGAGCAGATCGCCTCGGTGATGGATCGGGCGACGTTGATCCGCTCGGCCATCCAGCCCGACTTGGGGAGCATCTTGCATTCGCGTCACCAGTTTCATTGGCACACTGGCTACGTTCCACCGCAGACCGTGGCCTGCCCGCATATCGGAGCGTGGATGGCGCGCGTGCTCGGGCCGCGTAATCCCGTGATGCCGGCTTTTATCAATATCGGACAGCGCCTGGAGGGCGTGGGCGAAAGCGAGGAGTTGAAGGCTTTTACTTCGGGAGGTTTTTTTGGCGGCGAATTCGGCCCGATGAATCTCCCTTACCCCGAAGAGGCCGCCGCGGCCGTGCGCCCGCCGAAGGGCATGGATCCTTCCCGCTTTGTTAATCGCGACAAAGAGTTCCGCCGTCTCGCCGATGCCAGTCCCAACCGTGACGTCATGAGCGATCACCAGTATGAGTCGATGATGCGCTCCATGGACAACGCTTACCGCTTGTTAAGCGCCAAGGAACGGACGGCTTTTGATATTTCATTGGAAACCAAAGAGGTGCAGGCCGAATATGACACCGGCCGCTTCGGGCGCGGTTGCTTGCTAGCGCGCCGGCTGGTGGAAAATGGCGCCCGCTTCGTCGAAGTGACGACCGAATACGTGCCCTTCTTCCAGTGGGATACGCACGGCAAGGGCCATGAGACCGTGGCGAAGATGCATGCGGAAATCGATCGTCCGGTGGCTCAGCTCATCCGGGATCTTGAAAAGCGCGGACTGCTTGACCGCACGCTGGTGGTCATCGCCAGCGAGTTCAGCCGCGATGCGATGATCGAAGGTAAGCCCGGATCGAAGGCCAAGGATCAGTCTTTCAATAAGGGAACGACGATGGAAAGCCCTGATCATTATGGTTTACACCGCCACTTTACCGGCGGGACGAGCGTGGTGATGTTTGGCGGCGGAGTAAGACGTGGCCATGTCTACGGTGCGACGGCTGACGAGCGTCCTTTGGTCGCGATCAAGGATCCGGTCCCGATCGAGGACTTGCACGCCACGATTTTCACGCTGATGGGAATCAGTCCCAAGACGGCTTACGATATCGAGGGACGGCCGTTTTACGCCACGATCGACGGCAAGGGCAAAGCCATCACTTCCATCTACGCCTAGGCGTTGACTAATCCGATGAGCGCGGCTCGGTGATCCTGTATCGCACGGCTAATCAGTTCCGATGTGCGTCGCATGGCCTCTTCGAGCGGCATGTCGTCGGGTTTGATGCCGATCAGTAAGTCAAACTGTGAGCGGAGTTCGACGGAGTTTTCGATGCTACCGGCTACGCCCACGACCTTTTTCCTGAGCAGGCGGGCGAGTTTGGCTACCCCCACTGGGCCTTTGCCCTGCAGGCTTTGTCCGTCAAGGCGACCTTCACCCGTGATGACTAAATCCGCTTGCCGGATTCTTTCGGCGAGCCCGATCTGATTGGCTACTAAGTCGAATCCGCTAGTCAGCTTGCCGTTCGCAAAAGCCATCAGACCGAAACCTAATCCGCCAGCGGCGCCGGCGCCCGGGAAGTTTCGCAAGTCCTTGCCCAGGTTTTTTTGGACGAGGTTTGCAAGGTGCGTAAGGCGTTCTTCAAACCAGATGAAATCTGTCACGCCTTTTTGCGGGCCGTATACCCGGGTCGCCCCGGTCGGCCCTAGGAGCGGATTTTCCACATCGCAGGCGACGAGGACTTCCGTCGTCCATGCGATCGCAGGGGGAAGCAATCGATCGACTTCGAGTAACGTCTCTAGGGTGGGGAAGAATGGCTTCCCTCGGCTTTCAAACTGGTAGCCCAGCGCTAAGGCCAAGCCGAGGCCGCCGTCATTAGTCGCGCTTCCTCCGATGCCGATGAGGATGGATTGAGCCCCTTGATCTTTGGCTCGGAGCATCATTTCGCCCGTTCCGCGGGTGCTGGCACTTTGAGGGTTTAACTTTAAATCTCGAACCCCGTCGAGCCCGCTGGCGGCACTCATTTCCATGACGGCTTGGTGGGTGGCTTTGATGAAACCGTAGCGTATGGCCTTTGGTCGGCCCTGGGCATCGGTCACTTCGGTCGTCCTCCATTCTCCTTGGACGGATTTAACGACGGCAGCCGTTGTGCCTTCGCCGCCGTCGGCGATGGGGCAGAAATCGAAATTAGCCTGAGGGAATAACCCTAAAAGCCCACTTTGGAGGCTTTTAGCGACCTCTTCTGCCGACAGGGAGCCTTTGAATTTGTCGCTGGCGAGAAGAATGCGCATCTTGGGGCGGGTAAGAGTCTCTTGATTATTAGGAGGGAAGGCCTACCTTATTAATCTTCAAAGTTATCCCCCGACACAACCCTAAGTCCATCTACTTTCCCATGTCCAATAAGTTGCCTCGTCTGTCCGTTCTTCTCGCGCTGCTCTCTGGTGTCGCGGCCCATGCCGCTGATGAGCCCACCAAGGAGGGGTTGGAGTTCTTTGAAAAGAATATCCGTCCGATCTTAAGCGAGCATTGCTACGAGTGCCATTCGCTGGCGAAGAACTCCTCCAAGGGCAGCCTGATTCTTGATTCGCGCGACGGCATGCTCAAGGGCGGCGAAGAAGGTCCAGCCGTGGTTCCGGGCAATCTCGATAAATCTCTTTTGGTGCGTGCTATTCGCTACACCGATCCGGAATTCGCCATGCCGCCCAAGAAAAAGGGCGGAAAAATCGATGACAGCAAAATCGCCCTGCTTGAGGAATGGGTGAAGATGGGTGCCCCGTCTCCCGCGGGCGCCGGAAATAAGCTCACCGGCCTGACCGATAAGGCCAAGCAGCATTGGGCTTTCCAGCCTATTAAGAATCCCGCCCTGCCGGCGGTTAAGAATAAGGGCTGGGTGAAGAACCCCATCGACCAGTTCGTGCTCGCGAAGCTCGAAGCGGAAGGTTTGCAGCCCAATCCGATCGCGGATTCCGAAGCCCTCTTGCGCCGTATTTTTTACGACTTAGTAGGTCTTCCGCCGACCTCCGAGCAGGTGGAGATTTTCGTCAAGGCTTATGACGCCGCCAGGGCGCTGGATGTGGCTGCTACCACCCGGGGTGCCCCTGCGACCAACGCCGATACGGTTCTCGCCAAGCAGGTGGACTTCTTGTTGGCCTCGCCCCATTACGGCGAACGCTGGGCCCGCCACTGGTTGGACACCGCCCGGTATTCTGACACCCGCGGACTGCAGGTCGACCAAGGGGAAAGCCTCTTTACCGACTACCGCTACGCCTACGCCTGGACTTATCGGGATTACGTCATCGACGCTTTTAATTCGGATAAGCCTTACAGTGATTTCATCGTCGAACAACTCGCGGCCGATAAGATTCCCGGAATCAATCAAGAAGATCCACGGCTGGCTGCGCTCGGATTCATCACCGTCGGTAAGCGCTTCGAAGAGCAAAATGATACGATTGATGAGCGCATCGACACGACCACGAAGGCCTTCCTCGGTCTCACGGTCGCCTGTTCGCGCTGCCACGACCATAAGTTCGACCCGATTCCTGCCATAGACTATTATTCAATTCACGGAATTTTTGCCTCCACTAAGGAGCCGTTGCAGAAGCCCGTAATCGGGGCCACTCCGAAGACCGCCGTCGCCCGCGCCGATTTCCAAAAGCGACTGAATCAATTGCAGGAAGAGCAGGTTGCCGGCTTCTTCAAATACATGAAGGAAGTACGGGCGCGTTACGAAAAGGAAATGGCCGGACGCTTGATGATGGGTTCGGTCAAGCGTGGTTCGTCGGAGGCCGGCGCCTATGCCGACAAGTATAAGATCTTCCTGGTGACCAATGACGACTTTGCCCCGATGCGTATCCAGAAGGATTCGCCCATCACTGGGCCCTTTGCGAAGGTCGCCGCCGTGCCGCTGGTCTACTTCGTGGAGCGTGCGCCTGCTGCGCTGGCCGAAGCCCTCGCCGACACCGAACACCCCGTCAATCCGATCCTCGCTGCCGCGTTGCGGAACTTGAAACCCAAGACGCTCGATGATGTCGCCGCCGTCTATCAGAAGGTCTATAATGATAATAAGGCTGCGATTTATGCTTACCTAGATTTGATCGCCAAGCCCGGCCAGGATGGAAAATCCGCTTCCCCGGCTATCGCCCAGTTGGCGGGTTATCCTTGGGCTGTTCCCACGCACGACGAGATCTTCGACAACGAAGAGATGATCGCGCTCTTCAATAGCCGCAAGTTCTGCGCCGAATGGCAGAATCGGCCAATCTACGGCGGACAACAGAACACCGCACCCATCGATTATTTCCGCCATGCGAAGATTAATGAACTTCGCCTTTCGCACCCCGGCGTGCCTGGCGAAGCGATGGCAGTGCAGGATTCCGAAGACCCTAAGGATAGTTCGGTCTTCATCCGAGGCGATAAGCACAAGTTGGGCGCGGTAGCCCCTCGCCGCTTCCTTGAGGCGCTTTCTGGCGGCGCGGAGCGCAAGCCCTATGTGGACGGTTCCGGGCGCATGGAGTTCGCCCAGTCCATCATCAGTAAGGACAACCCCATCGCCTCTCGTGTCGCCGTCAACCGGTTCTGGATGAAGCATTTCGGCGAAGGTTTTGTGACCACCGCCGACGATTTCGGCAACATGTCGCTACCTCCTTCCCATCCCGAGCTGCTTGATTATCTCGCGTCGGACTTCATGCAAAACGGTTGGAGTGTGAAGCGCCTGCATCGGTTGATTGTTTTGAGCGCCACCTATTGTCAGGATTCGAACCCCAACTCCAATCCCTTGGTGATGAAGAAGTCGGCCGTCGATCCTCTGAAGATTGATGCGCCTAATCGTCTGCTTTGGCATGGAAGCCTGCGGCGTTTGGATTTTGAGGCGATTCGTGATTCGATGATCCTGCTTACCGGAAAGCTGAATCCGACGGTCGGAGGGCAGCCTGCCAATATCACGGACGAGCCGTTCAGCTATCGTCGAAGCCTTTACGGCTACGTCGATCGCCATCGCCTCAGCGATACGCTCTCGCAATTCGATTACGCCGATCCGGACGCCGCCAACTCCCGACGCAATTCGACCATCATTCCGCAGCAAGCGCTCTTCTTCATGAACAATGCTTTGGCCATCGAAGCCGCTCGTGCCGTTGCCGCGCGTAAGGATGTACTTAACGCTCCCTCGGAAGATCAACGTGTTGCTGCCATGTTCCGGGCGATTTTCCAACGCCGTCCCAGCTCGAACGAAGTCCGCATGGCTAATGAGTTTTTAGTAAAAGCGAAAGGGGCGCTTATCGCCGGGCAGCGCGCAAGCACGGCCAAGGGCGCTACCGCCGTAAAGACCGGCAAGACTGCCTCCACGACAGTAGCGGCTAAGGTCCCGGCCGTCGGCAAGGCGGTGGTCGCAGATACCCCGATGATGATGGCTACGACGAGCGATGCGGGCCGAGGGGGCGCCGAGGGGGTCCTGCAAAATGTCGGCGAGATGGTTTCCCGCAATCCGCTCACGCCACTCGAGCTACTGGCCCATTCCTTGCTCCTTTCTAACGAATTCGTTTATATTAACTAAGGTTAAGCGGAATCATTGCGAGGCCAGCCGATCGGCTGGCCTCGCTTGTTTTGGGAGGGAATCGAGTTATCCTAGGGAACTTGACCCGGCGTTTTGATGTCTAAAAACTAATCTAAACGCGGTGTTCGCTTCAAAAAACCATTCAACTTTGCGTAACCTGCCACTGGCTTCCTGGGCCCAATTCCCCCTTGATAACTCTCGAATCGTTGGGATGCTGGCCTAACCCCGCTACCCCATAGTCTCTGAAATCGCAGCTTTTACTCCCACTTTTTAAGATGAAATCAAACCCTGTTTTATGCTTACTGTCCTTGCTTGCCGCCCATGGCTTGCAGGCCGCCGACGTGGTCGCCGCCCCGGACGCTACCGGCATCGCCTTCTTTGAAAAGAACGTCCGTCCGATCTTATCCGAACATTGTTACGAATGTCACTCCAACGAGAAGTCCACGACCAAGGGCGGTCTGACCCTGGATTCGCGCGATGGCATGCTTAAAGGCGGCGAAGAGGGCCCGGCGGTAGTGCCAGGGAATTTGGAAAAGTCCCTCATGATTCATGCGGTCCGCTATAATGACCCGGAGTTTGCGATGCCCCCGAAGAAAAAGGGCGGAAAGTTGTCGGACAGCAACATCGCGACCCTGGAACAGTGGGTGAAGATGGGTGCTCCGTCCCCAAGCGGAAATGGGACGAAGCTCACCGGATTGACGGAAAAGGCCAAACAGCATTGGGCCTTCAAGCCCTTGCAAAAGGTTTCCCTGCCCGAGGTTAAGCTTAAGCGTTGGGTCAAGAATCCGATTGATCAATTTGTATTGGCTAAACTTGAGGCTAACGGCCTTCAGCCGAATCCTGCGGCCGACCCCGAGGCCTTCTTGCGGCGAGCATTTTATGATCTGGTCGGACTGCCTCCGACCTCGGAGCAGGCCGACGCTTTCGTCAAAGCCTATGATGCTGCCGTCTTGCAAGACAGCGTCTCGGCTCGTCGCGGTGCGGTCACGAATAATGTGGAAGCGGTGGTGGCCAAGCAAGTCGACGCCCTTTTGGCCTCGCCCCATTACGGCGAACGCTGGGCTCGACATTGGATGGATACGGCCCGCTACTCCGATACGAACGGCAAACTCGACGTGAAGGATAGCTTTGAGGAATATCGTTATGCTTACGCTTGGACTTACCGTGATTACGTCATCGACGCCTATAATTCCGACAAGCCTTACACCGATTTCATCGTCGAGCAGCTTGCTGCCGATAAGATCCCTGGCATCAGCGGCGACGACCCGCGCCTCGCGGCGCTCGGTTTCATCACGGTCGGTAAGCGTTTTACGAATAACGATGATACAATCGACGAACGGATCGACACGACGACGAAGGCTTTCTTGGGTCTGACCGTGGCATGTGCCCGCTGTCACGATCATAAATTCGACCCGATTCCGGCGGCGGATTATTACTCGCTTCATGGTATCTTCGCTTCGGTGAAGGAGCCGCGCGAATTGCCGGTCATCGGGGTCACCCAGAAGACTAAGACCGTGCGCGATGATTACCTCAAGCGACTCGATGAGTTGCAGGCGGAAAGCGCGGCCGGCTATTACAAGTATATCCGCGAAGTGCGCGCCCGTTATGAAAAGGAGATGGCTGGCCGGCTTGTTCTTGCGACCGTGAAGCGGGGCTCGCCTGAGTTCGGAGAGATTTCTGAGCGTTATAAGTTGGAATTACAGCCCGATTTCGAGGCGATGCGGATTCAACGTAATTCGCCCATCACCGGGCCCTACGCCCATCTCGTGGCCGTGCCTTTCGCCCAATTCGCGGCGCGGGCGCCCGCAGCGATCAAGGCTTCGCTCTCCGACGCTGAGCACCCCGTCAATCCCCTGCTTGAGGCGGCCCTGCGCAATTTAAAACCTAAGTCTATCGAAGAAGTCGCTGCCGTTTACCAGAAAGTTTTTGCGGACAACAAGGCGGCAATCATCGCCCATATCGATCGTTGCGCCAAGCTCGGCCATTCCAGCAAGGACTCTGATCCCGCTATCGCCCAGCTTGCGGGCTACCCATGGCCGGTGCCAGACGTGGAAGACATCTTAGACAACGAAGAGCTGCTGAATATGTTCAATAGCCGAAAGTTCTGCGCCGATTGGCAGAATCGCCCTATCTATGGAGGATTAAATAACAATCGTCCGAACGCTTACTTCCAGTTCACGCAAATTAATGCGCTCCGCCTGACGCACCCTGGTGCTCCGGCTTCCGCGATGGTGGTCCAAGATATCGATGAGCCGAAGGACACCAATGTCTACATCCGCGGGGACAAGAACAAGAAAGGGCCAATCGCCCCTCGTCGCTTCTTGGAAATCCTTTCGGGTGACGAAGAGCGCCGGCCATTCGTGGATGGGAGCGGACGGATGGAGCTGGCCCAGGCCATCATCAGCAAGACCAATCCGATTACCGCCCGCGTGGCCGTGAATCGGACTTGGTTGATGCACTTTGGCGAGGGGTTTGTTTCCACGCCAGATGACTTCGGTAATATGTCGGAGAAGCCATCCCATCCCGAGCTCCTCGATTACCTCGCCAATGATTTCGTGGAGAACGGCTGGACGCTCAAGCGCCTGCACCGCATGGTCGTGTTGAGCGCGACGTATCGACAGGACTCCAATCCTGGACTGAACCCGCTCGTGCTCAAGCCGGGCGCGGTCGACCCCCTTAAGGTCGATGCGGGCAATCGTCTTCTTTGGCGCGGCAATCTACGCCGACTGGATTTCGAAGCGATTCGCGATTCGATGATTGTCTTGACGGGCAGGCTGGACCCTGCCGTGGGTGGGCATCCGGTGAATATCACCGACGAGCCTTACAGCTACCGTCGCAGTCTGTACGGTTACGTCGACCGCCATCGTTTGAACGAGATGCTTTCTCAGTTCGATTATTCTGATCCGGATGCGACGAACTCTCGACGGGGTAGCACCATCGTTCCACAACAGGCCTTATTCTTCATGAATAATCCCCTGGCGATCGAAGTCGCCCGGACCGTGGCCTCCCGGCCGGAAGTCTTGAAAGGCACTTCGGAAGATCAACGCATCACCGCGATGTTCCGGGCGCTTTTCCAACGCCGCCCGACCAATCAGGAAATAAAGATGGCCCACGACTTCTTGGAGCGTCAAAAATCTACTCCCGTAGGCGTTGTCGCTCCGGCCGTGGCGACCAAGGCGACTAAAGGGAGTTCGCGCTATTCTAAGTCCGTTGCCCAAGCTAAGACCCCTGGTAAAGCCGTGGCAGCTGCGGCAAGCCCCATGATGATGGGAGAGGGTGGGGCAGATGCGCCCATGATGATGGCAGAAGTGGCTGGCGCTAACTTGCTCTCCGGCATCAAGAACGTAGGAGAGGTTATTTCACGTAAACCTCTCAGCCCCATGGAGTTATTAGTCCACTCGATGTTGCTCTCAAACGAGTTCGTCTACGTTAATTAAGGTAAATTAATAGGTTTTTAACAAGGCCGGCCATTTGGGCCGGCCTTGTTGTTTTAGGGGGTTTACCTTAACTCCTTATTAATCTTTCGCTTGCACTCTCTGGGGCGGGGTAAAAAATTATACCTAGTTAAACCCCTCAGTGGAGGTCTCGGATCTGTTATCGTCTGAGCCATAGTATTTTCGGCCCCCCTTTCTCTTTCCCCTCATGCATCCAGTCTCGTCATTCTCCCGACTTTTATCCTCAGCTATTTTACTGGGATCAGTTGCGCTACATGCCGAGGACGCCAAACCCGATGCCGCTGGGCTAGAATTTTTCGAAAAGAATGTCCGCCCGATTCTGACGGATCGTTGTTATAAATGCCACTCCGTTTCCGAAGGGGTTTCGAAGGGCGGGTTGCTGATGGATTCGCGTGCTGGTATGATCGCGGGTGGCGACCAAGGTCCCAGCGTCGTGCCAGGGGACCTGAAGAAGTCGCTCCTTATCGTCGCAATTCACCAGACGGATCCGGAGCTTTCAATGCCGCCGAAGAAAAACGGTGCCAAGTTGCCTGATGCCCAGATCGCGATTTTGGAAAAGTGGATTATGATGGGCGCGCCGGCTCCGGCAGGTGCAGCTTCGGTCAAGCTGACGGGGCTCTCGCAGAAGGCTCGTGATCACTGGGCCTTTAAGCCAGTCGGAGAATTTGCGGTGCCGAAGAAGCTTAGTGCCCCGGCCTGGTGCCAGAATGAAATCGACGCCTTTATCTTAAGCAAGTTGGACGAGGTTGGTCTGAAGCCGAGCCCTGCTGCGGATGGCGAGGCTTTGATCCGCCGGATTTCTTATGACTTGGTCGGTCTGCCGCCTTCGAATGCGGAGGGTGAGATCTTCGCCCGCGCCTATGATGCGGCCGTACAGCAGGATAATTTTTCATTGCGCAACGGGCAGCCTGCCCGGGCGGCTACCCAGATCTTGGAGCGGACGGTCGATAAGTTGCTCGCGTCTCCTCACTACGGAGAGCGCTGGGGCCGACACTGGCTAGATACCGCACGTTACTCCGACACCAAGGGTCTCAAGAAAGCCGGCACCATCGATCGTTTTGAGAACGCTTGGACTTACCGCGATTATGTCATCGAAGCTTTCAATTCCGATAAGCCCTACGATCAATTCATCATCGAGCAGTTGGCTGCGGATCGCCTGCCTGACCTGACGAAAGACGACGCTCGCCTGGCGGCGCTCGGGTTCATTACCGTCGGCAAGCGTTTCACGAACAACGACGACACGATCGATGAGCGGATCGATGCGATGACTAAGGGTTTCTTAGGGCTGACGGTGGCCTGCGCCCGTTGTCACGACCATAAGTTCGACCCAATTCCGGCGGCGGATTATTATTCCTTGCACGGGATTTTCTCTTCGATCGGCGAGCCGCTTAATGAGCCCGTCGTCAAGAGCGCGATGACCTCCGGTGCCCGCGCCACGCCTTCAGCCGTGCGGCTCGATTACGAGAAGAAGATGACCGCCCTCCAGGATGATAATGTCCGCGGCTATTTTTCCCACGTCTCCCATCTCCTGAAGACCATACACTCTGAGTTCGCCGCGCGTGCCTTGACGAATATGGCGGGCGGTCCCCGTTCGACCGGCGGATTCGATATTCTCGAACGCTACAAACTGACCTTCAATCGAGAGGTGGACGGTTCTATTCTCGTCCAGACGAATTCGCCGATTACCGGCCCGTTGGCGCGTTTAAAGAAAGTGAGTGAAAAGAATTTCGCCCAAGAGGCGCCAAAGGTCATTGCCGCCGCACTCGCCGACACCAGCTCCCCGGTGAATCCGCTGATTGCTGACGCCTTGCGGAATCTTAAACCCAAGACGATCGACGAGGTCGCTCTCGCGTGTCAGGATGTTTTCAAGAAAAACCACGACCGTATCTTGGCGCATATCCAGTTGCACGTTACCGCCGGCCGCCGTGCGGATCGGGATGATCCCGCCATCGCCCAGCTGGCCGCTTACCCATGGCCTTTGCCAAATTACGAAGAGATCAACACCACACTCCAGATGGCGTTGCTCTGCGAGACCCGGCAGTTCTGCGAACCTTGGCAGGCCCCGCCGAGCGCATCTTTCGTCAATAATAATAAGCCGGCTAAGTATTTCCGCTTCGAAGACATCAGCCAATTGGAAATCACCCACCCAGGTGGCCCAGGTACGGCGATGGTGGTTTCCGATACGGAGAGACCTCGTGACAGTTATGTCTATATCCGTGGGGATAAGAACAAGCGCGGAGCCTTGGCGCCCCGACAGTTCTTGGAAGTATTAGCTGGCCCTGAGCGGCAGCCTTTCTACGAAGGCAGCGGACGCCGCGAATTAGCTCTGGCCATCGCCAGTCGGACCAATCCTTTGACCTCACGTGTGCTGGTAAATCGCGTCTGGATGCACCACTTTGGCGCCGGCATCGTGACGACCGCCGACGACTTCGGTAATATGTCAGAAAAACCATTGCATCCCGAACTGCTCGATTGGTTGGCGACAAACTTTGTCGATAACGGATGGTCCCTGAAGAAATTGCACAAAAAAATCCTCCTCTCGGCTACCTATCGTCAGACTGCGAACCCCAGCCTCAATCCGCTAATCGTCCAGAAGGCGGAGTTTGATCCCACTAAATTCGACTCCAGCAATAAGTATCTCTGGCACGCGAACCTCCGTCGCCTCGATTTCGAAAGCATTCGAGACTCCATGCTTTCTCTGACCGGCAAGTTGGATTCCACGATGGGCGGCCGCCCGGTGAATATCACCGACGAGCCTTACAGCTATCGTCGAAGTATCTATGGTTTCATCGACCGTGAAAAGTTGAACGAATTACAGACGCAGTTCGATTTTGCCAATCCAGAGATGACCAATTCCGCCCGGAGTTCGACCATCGTGCCTCAGCAGGCTTTGTTCTTCATGAACAATCCTTTGGCCATCGACGTCGCCCGCTCCGTCGCAGCGCGTCCGGAATTACAAAAGGCCGCATCGGACGGCGATCGCGTCGTTCAGCTCTACAAGATTATGTACCAGCGCTCGCCTACGGTGCCAGAATTGAAGATGGCCCGGGAGTTTGTCGCTCGCATTGCGGGGTATGTGGATGAGCCCCCTGACGCTAAGCCTGATAAGAGCGTGGCTTCCACGAAGGCCGCGAAGAAGGCCGCCAAGGCCCAGGCTGTTACGACCGCCAAGCTCGCCGCAGGCGAGGTCCAGGTCAAAACCGAGGTTAAGGGCGGAACCATCCAGAACGTGGGCGAAAAAGTCTCACGTAAACAGCCAATTTCCCCTTGGGAAATGCTAGCCCAGTCGATGGTTTGCTCGAATGAATTTGTATATCTCAACTAACCCAATTTAATCACCCCCAATAAGACACCCCATGGAAACTCCTAATTGCAGTAACAGCTTACCTACCCCCAACTCACGCCGAGAGTTCCTGCGCCAGACCGGCATGGGTATGGGTACCATCGCCTTCGGGACGATGGTCGCCGACTACCTCGTCGCCGATGCCCGCGCCGAAGTCGCCAGTCTCAAGCCCCGCAAGGCCCCGTTGCCCGCCAAGGCTAAGCACGTGATTCATATCTTCGCGGGCGGAGCACCCTCCCACCTCGATACTTTTGATCCTAAGCCGAAGATGAAGCAATTGGCTGACATGTCGGCATCCGGCATGGGCGGCGTGCTCTTCCCATCTCCTTTCGAATTTAAGAAGTCCGGTAAATCTGGTTTAGAGATCAGCGAAATCTTCCCTAAGCTCCAGGGTGTCGCTGACGAAATGTGCGTGATCCGCTCGATGTACCATGAGCTCCCAGCTCACGGTCCAGCCGCCAAGCAGATGCACACCGGCTCCGCTATTCTGCCTAAGCCTTCCTTGGGCTCGTGGTTGCTTTATGGTCTGGGTACGGAAAGTCAGGACCTTCCTGGTTTCGTCAGCCTCGGCGGTAACTCTGATGCTCGTACGTCTGCCTTCCTTCCTTCGCTCTATCAAGGGGCTAACACGACCTTTAAGCCAGGTGCGGCACCGAGCAAAATCATGCCGAACCTCCAGAGCGAGTTCACCTCCCAGGATGCTCAGCGCAAGCAGCTCGATCTGGTGCACCAGCTCAATGAGCGCCACATGCAGACCGTCCAGAAGGACGAACAGCTCGAGGCTCGCATCGAATCTTTCGAACTCGCTTTCCGGATGCAGACTGCGGCCACCGACGCCTTTGACATCTCGAAGGAAGACCAAAAGACCCGTGATATGTACGGTAAGTCCGACCTCGGGGCCAAACTGCTTTGTGCCCGTCGCTTGGTTGAGCGCGGTGTTCGCTTCGTGCAGATCGATGCCGGCGGCTGGGACCACCACGTCAATCTTTACACTTCGATTAATCGCACCGGCGGTGCCATCGATACCCCTGCAGCGGCTTTGATTGCCGACCTTAAGCAGCGTGGTCTCTTGGATCAGACCTTGGTGATCTGGGGCGGAGAATTCGGTCGTACGCCTTCCACGCCTGGTCGCGTGAATCAAGCTAGCGGTCGTGACCACTGGGCTAAGGCCTTCTGCTGCTGGATGGCTGGCGGCGGCGTCAAGGGTGGCATGGCTTATGGCGAAACGGACGAAATCGGCGCTCAGGTTGCCGCTGACGGCTGTCACGTCCATGACTTACACGCCACGATTCTTCGCTTGCTCGGCTTCGACCACACCAAGCTTACCTATCGCTACAACGGCCGTGACTTCCGCCTGACCGATAACTTCGGTAAGGTGGTCGATAAGATCATCAGCTAAGCCAAGGCCTTTCTGGCTTCGATAAAAGGGGTGTAATCCTGAGTGATTACGCCCCTTTTTTGTGTCCAATTGCCACGGGAGTTGCGGCGGCAGAAGTTTTCACTATATTTATTCAATGATTTATCGCCTAGGTAAAGTAGCCGCAAACGTCGTTAGGCTGGGACTATGCGGCGCGTGCTTTACGGCTGCTCTGAGCGGCGCGCCTGTCGATAAGTCTGGTGAGGTTACGAAGGAAAAATCAGCTGCCCCCGCGGTGCTTGTTACGCATGCCGTCGTGCTGGCCCCCGGCGCCGCTCCCAGTCAGTCGGGAGTGGTCGGGGTTGATGTTCTCGGTCAGACGCAGGTGAGGTATGACAATGGCACGACATCAACTTCGCGGCGTGATGTCCTGGGCAATTTGACGACGCGCTTCAGTAATGGCCTGACCGCCACCTCGCGTACGGATGTCATCGGTGCCACGACCACGACTTATTCCAATGGAGTGACGGCTACTTCGCGTACGGATGTCTTAGGCCAAAAGATAACCCGATTCAGTGATGGTACCTCCGCGACGACGCGGCTCGATGTCTTGGGCCGGCAAGTCACTACCTTTGCCGATGGGCGAACGGAGACTATCCGACCGGATCCGTTGTCAGTACCGATTCCGCAACCGCAGGAGGCTGCTGCGGGCAAGAGCAAGGGTGCCAAGAAGAAATAGGGATGTTTGGCGGAAATAGGACCCTTGAAATTTCAGGAGTCTAAGGTAAGGATTTCAGCCTCAGCCCCATGAAACGAATCATTGCCACCGTCGCCGTTTTCTTTGTCAGCCACCTCGCTGCGTTAGCCGCCGAAGTCTTTACCTCCGGCCCAGGCTGGCTGTCTTTTGAGGGAGGAAAGGGCCCCGGTGCCGGCAAGCATGTTGTGCTCATGGCGGGCGATGAAGAGTACCGTTCGGAAGAATCGATGCCCATGCTGGCACGCATCCTTTCGGAACGTCACGGTTTCAAGTGTACGGTGATCTTTTCACACGATGACGGGGTGATTAATCCTAATAGCCAAAAGACGATGGGTAAGCCGGAGGCGCTGGACTCAGCCGATGCTTTGGTGTTGGGGTTGCGCTTCCGCAATTTCGAAACCGCGACCATGGCCAAGTTTGATGGGGCAGTTAAGCGTGGTATCCCGATTATCGCTACTCGCACCAGCACGCACGCTTTTGGCGGCATCGCGAAAGACAGCCCATTCGTCGCCTACAATTGGAATAATCAGGGCGGATTCGGAAAGAATGTGCTCGGTGAGACTTGGGTCAGCCATTGGGGACACCACAAATTTGAGGCGACGCGCACCGCAGTGGAGGCCGATAATGCCTCCCACCCTATTCTCCAGGGCGTCGGGGCCATCTTTGGAGACACCGATGTCTACGAAGCACATCCTCCCGCCGATGCTAAGATTCTGCTACGCGGCTTGGTCCTCACGGGCATGAAGGCGGATGATCAACCAAGTTCATTAAAAAAAATGCGCTCAACCGACAAGGCCGAGCAGGGCGTCAATGAGCCTGCCATGGCCGTGGCTTGGGTGCGCGAAGTGCCTAACGCCTCCGGTTCGAAGAACAAAATCTTGTGCACCACTATGGGCGCTGCCACCGATCTGAGTGACGAGTCTTTACGCCGACTGTTGGTGAACGGGGTGTTCTGGGGGCTGGGGCTCGCTGTGCCCGCCAAGGCTGACGTGACGCCTCTCGTCGAATGGAAGCCCAGCCATTATTCCAACAACCTTTTTCACCCTAACTTCAAGGCGGCGGATTTCGTGGGCGTACTTCCCGAGCCTTTGACTGCGGCTCCGCCGGCAGCGAAGAAGAAACCTGCGGGCAAGTAAGCGTAAGCTGCTCCAGCTTGTCCTTTGCCGGTAGGCTGGGCGTTTATTCATCAAGCCTTGATGCCGCGGTTGATGAACAGGCGGACCAGGGCATCGTTGTAGATAATGTGAGCGCCTTCGCGCGCCCCCGCGTCGCGGACCTCGATGTCATCGGAGACGACGAACCATGGCGCCTCGATACTCTTATCTTTGGCGACCAGGTCCATGATGTCATGGTCGGCCTTGGCGCCGGCACGGCTGAAGGTCACTTTCATTCGAGGATTGGTGAATTTCAGCGTACTGGATTGGCCGTCAAAGCACACCCAAAGATGAAGGCCAGTGGCATCGTTCGCCAGTTTCTCAAGGACCTGCACGACTTTTTGTCGGGCAGCTGGATCGAGTAAAAGACGGGTATCTCCTTGGCTATTTTTCTTCGTCGCCAAGCGAAGGCCAAGGAACTCTTGGCGCAAGCAGGCGAAATTATTCGCATCTACGGCCAGTCGGGCAGGTTCGCCGATGGCGACCGCGCGCTCAAGCAACGCTAGGGGGCCGGAGGTCTTGTGTTCGTGGAAGGCTTGGTCGGCTAGCTTGGAGCGACGCTTGTGGATGTCGCGGCGATAAAGGTCAGCATGGCGCGAGTCCACGAGCCCAGACTCTTCGGAGAGACGCAAGGCGGCCTCAATTGATTTTAAGGCGGCCGCTTCGGCTTCATTGATTTTGGCGGCAATGCGTTCCAGGAAAGGGTCGGAGGGGTGATCGCGCCGTTCTAATTCATAACGTACTTTTTCGACGTGTTCGGTGATGCGTTGCTCCAGCGCAGACATTTCTGGAAGCACTTGGCCTGCGGTGCGTTGATAGCGTCGAAGCAACTTAAGCATTTCCTCCATCTGGGGGATTGCCTGGCGCAGTTCGTGCTCTTTGGCGAGGAAGGGGTCAGCGTCGCGTTGGGCTTTGCGAATCTTATCGACGTTTTCGGCCGTCAATTGACGAAGTTTGGCGACCTCTTCCGAGGCAGCCTTCAGCATGCGGGCATCCGCAAGCCATGGGCGGATTTCTTCGGAGAGAAGTTCTTCCGCTATTTCGCGGGCTTTTTTTGCAACCTGTTCCCGCGCGCCATCAAGCTCGCCACGGATTCTGGCAGCCTCGTCTTCGGCCTTGGCCAGCTTAGCGGCTAATGATGCGAGATTCGCATCATCCGATGATTTTTGCTGGGCTAGGGAGGCTCTTAAGGTGGCGATTTCTTCCAAATTTTTCTTTAGTGCCAAATCTCGCGCTTCTAATTCATTGGCCTGATGGCGTTTGAGGGCGGTGATTTCTTTTTCCCGAGCCGCTTTCCCTTTGTCGAGGTCTTGCTGAAGGCGTCGTAGTGTCCGGTCTGCCGGATCGAGAGGCTCGCCGGTCGCAGGTTCTTTGTTGTGGGTGACTTCGCCCATCAGTTTCTGTCGAAGCGCCTGAAGTGCTTTGGCGTCAGGCTTGTTCGCCTGCGGTTTGCCAGTGGCGGCAAAGCGCGTGAGGATATCGGCGCCGAGCGCCTCCTCTTTGTTTTCCACTTTCAGATTCCAGAGCACACATAAAAGCATCGCTCGCGGGCCACCAAGGGTCTCGTTGATGGCGTCAGCGTGTTCGAGGAAAAGAGATTTTTTCGTCGACAGCAGGGCGGAGAACCAAGGCAGGTGATCGGCGATCGATTCCAGGTCTTTGGTCAAAAGGGCTTGCCGATTTTTAAATATCCGAGGGGCGTTTTTTAAGAATGGAACGCGGTGACTCCAGCCGCCCGGGGTTTGTTTGGCGAGGGATACTAACGGTCCGCTCGGAACGTGGGTCAGATCGAGCACGAATTGGTCGGTGAGTGACTTTCGTAACGGGTTGAGAACTTCGTTTTTGTATGAAAATTGTCCCATGGGGTGGAGTATGCCCGCTGAGGTCTGGTGGGCAAGGTCGGCACGGGGAGATTTCAAAGTCCTTTCCTCGCTTGCAGGGGGTTTCCCGCTTCGGACTCGCTAAGCGGCATCATTGGCCATTCGTTGGGGTGAGCGCATGCGTTCTCCAGCCTCCATCGTCATCCCCCTCTGTTCGGCCGTGGGTTACACCTTCGCCGCGCTGGCCCTTAAGCGGGCCATGGACGGCGGCCATCCTTGGCGCGTCCTTTTTATCGTAAATCTGATCGGGGCTGTCCTTTTCCAGACCTGGCTCCTTCATGGCGGCGAACCGTTCACGGCGACTAACGTCACCCACGCGGTCTTGGCGGGCACCGCCTTCTTTGTCGGGCAAGTCTTCACGTTCATCGCAATTAGTCGCGGAGATATCTCCATCGCCACGCCAGTGCTTGGCACCAAGGTCATTTTCGTCGCTCTTCTGGTCTGCCTGGCTGGCGGCACACTGGATTCGAAGCTTTGGGTGGCGACATTCCTGACCACGCTCGCCTTGGCCTTGTTGAGTGGCGAGTGGCATGCGAATCGGAAGCGATTGCTGGTGAGTGTCGTCTTCGCTTTCCTTGCCTCCATCGCCTTTGCGGCGACGGATGTGATGCAGCAGCACTGGGTGCCGGCATTCGGCTTCGGGCATTTCGGGCCGGTGATGTTCATCACGGTGGGGCTACTTTCTTTCGCGCTGATGCCTTTCTTTTCCGCCCCGTTGCGGCAGATGCCGCGCCCGATGGTCCTCTGGGCCTTCGGCGGCGGCGGGATTTTGACCATTCAGGCGATGGGTATCGCCTATTGTATCGCGGTCTATCGGGAGGTCACGGTCACCAATGTGCTTTATAACACGCGTGGACTATGGAGCGTGGCGCTGGTCTGGATTGTCGGCCACTGGTTCTCGAATTCCGAAAAGCATGTCGGGCAGGCCATCATGACCCGTCGATTGATTGGTGCCTTGATTTTACTGGCTGCCGTCTACCTTAGCCTCGCCTGATGTCAGAGGAGGGCGTTATCAATCAATCGCGTTGAGCCAAGGTGGCATGCAATCGCGATGGCGCACCGCTGTCCGGCGGTCGACGCGACGGGAGTCATCGTCTCGAGGCCGACGATTTCACAATATTGAGGCTTCAGCGCCGGCTGGCTGGCTATCACGGTGCGCGCAACTTCCCGAAGGCGGGCCGCATCGGTGATGCCGGTTTTTGAGAGGGCTTTCGCTGCGGCTAATGCGGCTGGGATGGCCGTTGCCTGCTCCAGTTGTTCAGGCGAGAGATAGCGGTTACGCGAACTCATGGCGACGCCGTTGGTCTCACGGATGGTCTCATGCCCGATGATGCGAACGGGGAAGCAGAGATCGCGCGTCATCTGGCGGATGACGGCCAATTGCTGTAAGTCTTTTTGCCCGAAGATGGCCACGTCGCATTGCACGGCATGGAAGAGCATGGCGACGACTGTGGCCACGCCTTGGAAATGGCCGGGACGAAATTCGCCGCAAAGTTTTTCCGCCACGCTCCCGACCGTGATTAAAGTGGAGGCGCCGGCTGGATAGAATTCGTCGGTCGTGGGGGCGAAGACCAAGTCGGCTCCAGCTTCCGCACAGCCGATGATGTCTGCCTCGAGCGTGCGAGGGTATTTGGAGAAATCTTCGTTCGGTCCAAATTGGGTCGGGTTGACGAAAATAGATACGACCACGAAGTCGCTCTCCCTTTTGGCCCGACGAATAAGACTGAGGTGACCCGCGTGCAGGCAGCCCATGGTGGGGACGAGGCCGATGGCTTTGCCCGCTTGTCGGGCCGATTTTATGACGGTCCGGAGTTCGGAAATGGTTTTGGCGACCTCCATGGCGTCACCCTAGGCCCTGCTTTCTTCCCTGCAAGTCGCACTTATGAAGCGTTCGGTCAGCTGGTCTGTTTTCGTCGTTTTAATCATACTTAATAGGAGACGACGACATACAAATCCTTCTTGGCAGGGCTTACGGGAGAGCCAAGGTTGTCTATCGCAACCCAGCCCTATGTCTCACTTCCCTAACGTCCCGGTCATCGAATTCGAAGGTTCGAAATCCAAGAACCCTTTTGCTTTTAAGCATTATAATCCTGACGAGAAAATCGGCGGGAAGAAGATGAAGGACCACATGCGTTTCGCTGCCGCCTATTGGCATGTGATGCGTAACGGTCTCTCCGACCCTTTCGGTGGCCCGACCGCGATCATGCCTTGGGATGATGGTTCAGATTCCCTCGATAACGCTTTGCGCCGCGTTCCGGTCTTCTTCGAATTCCTCGATAAGTGCCAGATAGACTTCTATTGCTTCCACGATCGCGATGTGGCCCCCGAAGGAAAGTCGTTGGCCGAAACGCATGCGAATCTGGATCGGATCACGAAAGAACTGAAGGCCTACCAAAAGGCTTCCGGTAAGAAGTTACTCTGGGGCACCGCCTGTCTCTTTGCGCATCCTCGTTACGCTCATGGCGCCGGCACCTCGCCTAATGCCGATGTGTTCGCCTATGGTGCCAGTCAGGTGCGTCATGCCCTGGAGGCGACGAAGGCCCTCGGCGGAGAGGGCTATGTTTTTTGGGGCGGCCGCGAAGGTTATGCGACCCTGTTGAACACGGACATGAAGCGAGAGCTCGACCACTTGGCCGCGCTCCTGCACTTGGCCGTCGATCATGCCAAGAAAATCGGCTTCAAGGGACAATTCCTTATCGAGCCCAAGCCGCGCGAACCCTCGACCCACCAGTATGATTCGGACTCCGCGGCGTGCCTTAATTTCCTACGCGAATACGGCCTGCTCAAGCATTTCAAACTCAACCTCGAGACCAATCACGCCACGCTAGCTGGTCACACGATGGAGCACGAAATGGAGGTTGCCATTGCGGCTGATGCGTTGGGCTCGGTGGATGCCAATCGCGGCGACACCCTCTTGGGCTGGGACACGGACCAGTTCCCGACCGACCTGTATCTGACGACGAACATCATGCTGCGTATCCTCAAAATGGGTGGCTTCACCAAGGGCGGCCTGAATTTCGATGCCAAGCGTCGTCGTGAATCGCACGAACCGGTCGACCTCTTCCACGCCCATATCGGCGGCATGGATGCTTTTGCTCGCGGACTAAAGATCGCCCACGCCATCATCGCAGACGGCAAGCTTTCGAAATTCGTCGATAACCGCTACGCCTCATGGGACAGCGGCATCGGAAAGAAGATCGAGTCCAAGAAGGTCACTTTGGCGCAACTCGATGCTTACGCTCAAGGCATCACGCCGCCTCGCCTCAGTTCGGGTCGTCAGGAGCTCCTTGAGAACCTGATCAACGAATATATCCGCTAACGCATGGCCAAGGTACTCGGCTTGGATTTATCCACGCAGAGTGCGACGGCGCTCGTGCTCGATACGACGGCAGGCGTTACGCTGGCTCGCGCCCGCGCGGCCTTTGGCGCTGACTTTCCTGATCGTAATCACCCCGAAGGCTTTATTCGCGGCGGGAAGGGCGGCGAGGTGCACGCCGATCCCTTGCTTTGGCTTGATGGGCTTGAGCTCGCCCTCCAGCGACTCGCCGTCCTGACAGACCTTTCCAAGATCGATGCTATTTCTGTTTCCGGTCAGCAGCACGGGAGCGTTTACCTCGCCGCTGGTTATGAGGCAGCGTTGGCCGACGCCAATCCGGCTACAAGCCTTGCGGCTAAGTTCGGCTCCGTGCTTTCTCGCCGGACTTCTCCAATCTGGATGGACTCCTCAACGGAGAAAGAGTGTGCCGAAATCGCGGCCGCTTTGGGGGGTGATCAAAAGGTCTGCGATCTGACAGGCAGCGTGGCGACCCGTCGCTTTACGGGGCCGCAGATCCGTCGGTTCGCCAAAGAGAATCCGACAGCTTGGAATCGCACGAAACGCGTGCATCTTGTTTCCTCTTTCTTTGCCTCTGTGCTCGCCGGGAGAGATGCGGCGATTGATACGGGTGACGGCGCCGGCATGAATCTCATGGATATCCGGCTGGGTGACTGGGCGCCAGCTGCCTTGGTCGCCACGGCGCCGAACCTGATTGCTAAGCTCCCGCCAGTGCGTCCGGGTTCGACGGTGGCGGGCCCTGTTTCTGGCTACTTGATCGCGCGCTATGGATTCTCGCCCCTCTGTCAGGTGGTCATCGGTACGGGCGACAATCCATCAAGCCTCGTCGGTATGGGCGCGTCCCTTCCTGGTAAAGTTGTCGTGAGCTTGGGTACGAGTGATACGCTGTTTGCTGCGATCGAAGGTATCCGCACGGATCCGGCTGGCCTTGGCCATGCTTTCGGTAACCCGATGGGTGGGAGCATGAGTTTGGTTTGTGTGCGTAACGGATCTTTGGCTCGCGAAGCGATTCGTCGCGAATGCGGCTTAGCGGACTGGGCTACATTTTCCGCCTCGATTGAAGCTTCGCCGGCGGCGATGGCCGCCGTCCTTCCGATGGAGGAGGACGAAATTACGCCGCGACGTTCCGCTGGTCGTATCGCCTTGGGTGTGCCGACCTCGCTGGCAAGTTTACCACGGGCAGCCGTCGAAGGACAGGCCTTGAGCTTGCGTTTGCACAGTCGATGGGTCGGGACGCCCACGACGCAGCTACTCCTGACCGGGGGGGCCTCCGAAAATCCTGCGGTGGCCAAGATTTTTGCCGATGTTTTCGGGGCGCCCGTATTACGTCTGGCGGTTTCAGATTCGGCTGCCTTAGGTGCGGCCCTCCGGGCCGCCGTGGCCGCCTGTGGGGCTAAAATGGCTGATTTGGAGAAGGTTTTCTGCGCCCCGGCTCCTGGTGTCGTCCAGCCCGACCCAACTCTCCGAGGAAGGTATGATTTGCTTGAGGCGGAGTTAGGGCAGGCCTTGGTGCGCTAGGCATTTTTCGGCGGATTGTCAGCATTGCCCGCTTGAACATCTGGGGGGGTTGGCTGTCATAAGGGACTCACCCGCATCCCCTATGTCACAGCGTCCTGTTACCCTCTTCACCGGCCAGTGGGCCGACCTTAAAATCGCCGAACTTCTCCCTAAGGTAAAAGCCATGGGTTACGAAGGCGTTGAGCTCGCCTGTTGGGGCGACCATTTCGATGTCAGTCGGGCCGTCAACGAGAAGGGCTACGTCGAGTCCGTCTGGGAATTGCTGAAGAAAAACGACCTAGGTTGCTGGGCGATCTCCGCGCACCTCGTAGGCCAAGCGACCTGTGATAATATTGACGAGCGCCACCAATGCATTCTTCCGGCGCACGTCTGGGGTGATGGTAATCCCGAAGGTGTCCGTCAGCGTGCCGCCGCTGAGATGATTCTCACCGCTCAAGCCGCTCGCAAATTCTTCGACGCCGGAAAAGTTTATATGGCCAATAAGCCGAAGGGATCCGGCAAGACCGTCGTCAACGGTTTCACTGGCTCCTCAATCTGGCACGCAATCTACGCATTCCCTCCCACCAATCAGGCTTACCTGCAGAAGGGTTATGACGATTTCGCCAAGCGCTGGAAGCCGATCCTCGAGGCTTTTGAGAAGAATGATGTCTACTTTGGCCTCGAAGTGCACCCGACCGAAATCGCCTTCGACATTGCTTCGGCCCAGCGCGCGCTCGACGCCGTCGGTAACCACAAGCGTTTCGGCTTTAACTACGACCCCAGTCACCTCGGTTATCAGGGCGTCGACTACGTGAAGTTCATCCGCACCTTCGGTAAACAGATTCACCACGCCCACATGAAGGACGTCTGGTGGGGTCACGGTGACGGTACGGTCGGCGTATTCGGTGGTCACACCGATTTCTGTGACGCGCGTCGCGCCTGGGATTTCCGCTCAGTTGGTCGCGGCGACATCCGCTTCGAAGATGTCATCGTCGCGCTTAATGACGTCGGTTATGCAGGTCCGCTTTCCGTCGAATGGGAAGACGGCCGCATGGACCGTTTTTTTGGCGCCACCGAGTCGGCCGCCTATGTCAAGAAGCTCGCCTTTCCGACCAACAAGGTCGCCTTCGATGCGGCCTTCGACAAGTCGGCGCAGGGTAAATAATCACCTCTTACAACTAACTCCATTATGGCAACTAAAGTAGGTATCATCGGCGCAGGCGGCATGCTTCAATACCACGCCGCAGGCTTTAAGCAGGCCGGCGGGGAAATTATCGCCGTCGCCGATCCGGCACCTGGCGCCGCCCAGAAGGCGGCCGACAAGTGGGGGATCAAGCATGCCTACGAGTCCGTCGAGGCCATGCTCGCTGCGCATAAGGAGCTCGATGCGATCAGCATCATCGTCCCGAATAAATTCCACGCATCGCTCGCCATCCAGTGCCTCAATGCCGGTAAGCATGTCTTTTGCGAGAAGCCACCGGCGCTCAGCGCCCCGGAAGTCCTCGAGATTATCGCCGCTTCCAAGAAGTCAGGTAAGCACGTGATGTTTAATTTCAATAACCGCGCCCGCCCCGAATCACAGGCAATGATCAAGTACCTCGAGCAGGGACAAGTCGGTAAGATTAATTCCGCTCAGGCTAAATGGATTCGCCGCACGGGTATCCCGGGCTTTGGCGGATGGTTCACGACCAAAGAACTCTCGGGCGGCGGGCCGCTCATCGACTTATTGCACATGGTCGACCTCGCGATGTATTTCATGGGTTACCCCGAGCCGGCGCACGTGCTGGGGCAAACGTTCAACGACTTCATTCAGGACAAATCTTTCAAAGGCCCGTGGGGTATCCCTGATCGTGTCGGGGGCGTGACCGACGTGGAGAATGCTGCGCACGGCTTTGTGACTTTTAAGACCGGCCAAGTTCTCACGCTGCAGGTTTCCTGGGCTGAAATGGTGAAGCGCGAAGAAGTCTCCGTCGTGTTTCAGGGCACCAAGGCCGGCGGCAAGGTGGAACGTCTCTTCGGCATCGACGGTCTCGATAACACCGCGATCGATACTTGCGAACTCTACGTGCAGGAAAATGGCAACAGCGTGAACCGGGCGATTGTGACCCCGGCGTGCGAGGACATGGGTCGCAGCGCTTCGGCGGCTAATTTCATCGAAGCCATCGAAGGTCGGGCCAAGCCGCTCAATACTCCGGAGCAGGCCTATCGTCTCATGCAGGTGATCGATGCCATTTATGCTTCCGCTAAGGCCGGAAAACCTGTTTCTCTCTGATCTAAAATCATGGCCACATTGAATCGCAAACTACGCATGGGTATGGTCGGAGGTGGTCGCGGCGCCTTCATCGGCGGCGTACACCGCATGGCCGCCGCTCTTGACGGCAAAATCGAGCTTGTCGCGGGCGCGTTCTCTTCGGATCCCGAAAAATCCAAACTCTCCGGGCAGGATCTTTTTCTCAAGCCAGACCGAGTTTACGCCTCCTATCTAGAGATGGCTAAGGCCGAGGCCAAGCTGCCTTTGGATGAACGCATCGACTTCGTGTCAATCGTCGCCCGTAACGACCTGCACTACCCCGTGGCCAAGGCCTTTCTTGAGGTTGGCATCCATGTGATCTGCGAGAAGCCTCTCGCTTTCTCCCTTGCTGAAGGAAAAAAACTCCAGGCGATCGTCAAGAAGAGCGGACTGGTCTTCGCGCTGCTCCATAACTATACTGGCTACCCGATGGTGAAGGAGGCCCGTGATTTCGTGGCCGCCGGTAAACTCGGCAAAATCAACAAAGTGCTTGTCGAATACCCACAAGGTTACGGCATCGGTGCGCTGCAGTCCGGCAAGATCCAGAAGATCGCAAACTGGCGCATGGATCCTAACTGCTCGGGCGTCTCGAACTGCGTCGGCGACATCGGTACGCACGCTGAAAATCTCGTTCATTACGTCACCGGGCTAGAGATCAAGGAAATCGCGGCTGATCTTAGTACCTATATCCCCGGACGTCTCTTGGATGATGACGCCAATATGCTTGTCCGTTACAAAGGTGGGGCAAAGGGCGTCCTGCACGCTTCGCAGATCTCTACCGGCGACGAGAACAACCTCAACATCCGCGTCTATGGCACACTGGCTTCTCTCGAGTGGCACCAGGAGCACCCGAATGAGCTCATTGTGAAGTATCTCGACCAGCCCCGTCAGGTGCACCGTCGCGGTAACTCCTATAACGGAGAGGCTTGTAAGAAATATACGCGCACGCCGTTTGGCCACCCGGAGGCCTTCATTGAAGCGTTCGCAAACATCTATCGCGCCGCCTCTGAAGCCATCACGGACCGTCTTGAAGGCCGCAAGGCGCCGAAGGCTGGCTATGACTTCCCGTCGATCGACGACGGTGTCACCGGTATGGCCTTCATCGAGGCTGCGGTGAAGTCTTCCAAGGGTAACGCCCGCTGGACCAAACTCGCCGACTAAGGCGCTTCCTAGTCGCTGACGAAGGCCCCGGTTTCCGGGGTCTTTTTATTTATTGAGCCACCAGATGCTCGCGTTGAGCACGGTGGCGAAGCTGACCCAGAGCAGGTGCGGGAGTTGAAGTAGGGCGTAGCCGCGGTGTTGCGGCCAGAGCTGCCGAATCCAGAGGACGAGTAGCGTCAAGTAGGCGAGGATGTCGATGAACGCGAGGCCCGGCTGGTGCAGTCCGAAGAAGAGCAAGGACCAGAGCGCGTTCACGAGCAGGATGATGAAGAACGTCTGGCGCGCTGGCCGGTCGCTCCACGCGGCGTTAGCCGAACAGGCCATGTAAATGTAGAGCGTCGACCAGACCGGGCCGAATATCCAATCGGGCGGATTGAAGGGCGGCTTGGTGAGGCCAGCATACCAGCCCTTGATTTCTGGCATCGTGGCGGCGGAGCCGAGGCCACCGATCGAGAGGCAGAGGGCGATGAGGCCGATGAGGCGCCAGGGGAATCCCGGGTTGCACCTTTCGTGCCGCTCACGGGCCAGGGTCTCAAGGCTGGGTTCCATGGAGTCATTTTCGACTTCTATTCACGGGTGGCAAGCCCTCGGACGGAGTCCGCTTGCCATCCGTCGCCTTCCCCCTCTTTTTAAGGCCTTATCACTATGTCCGACTCCTACATCCAACAGCTCTTCGCCGAACGCATCGGCGGCGTCAATTACGGCAAGTCGACCGCCATCTATAAGTTCGAGAAAATCAAGCGCGCTAAGGCCGCCGCTAAAAAGGCGAAGCCCGACGTCGCCCTGATCGACCTCGGCGTCGGTGAGCCCGACGAGATGGCTTTCCCGATGGTGGTGAAGGCGCTCCAGTCCGAGGCCGCTAAGCCTGAGAATCGTGGTTATTCCGATAACGGTGGCGTCGACTTCAAGCAGGCCGCGGCGCGTTACATGAAAAATCTCTTTGGCGTTTCGGTCGATGCTGACACCGAAATCCTCCACTCCATCGGCTCCAAGGCCGCTCTCTCAATCCTCCCGGGCTGTCTTATCAATCCAGGTGACTACGTCCTTATGACCGTCCCGGGCTACCCGGTTTTTGGGACGCACGCCAAATACTATGGCGGCCTGGTTCATAATCTTAAGCTCACTGCCGAGAACAACTTCCTGCCTGATCTGAAGTCGATTCCGGCCGATATTTTGGCCAAGGCCAAGGTGCTGGTGCTTAATTACCCGAATAATCCGACCGGGGCCGTCGCCACCCGTAAATTCTTCGAGGAAGTCGTTGCCTTTGCCAAACAGCACAACCTCGTCGTCATCCAGGATGCCGCCTACGGCTCGCTCCACTTCGGCGCCGAGCAGGTTTCGATCCTGCAGGTGCCCGGAGCTAAAGATGTGGCACTCGAGCTGCACTCGCTTTCGAAGAGCCATAATATGACCGGCTGGCGCATCGGTTTTGTCGCTGGTAACGCTTTGCTCGTCCGCGCTTATGGCGACGTCAAAGATAACTCCGACTCCGGCCAGTTCCTCGGTATTCAGAAAGCCGGCGCCGCCGGCCTTGACGAGGTCTCCATTCCTAAGGCCATTGCCGCTAAATATTCTCGCCGTATGGACAAGCTCGTGGGTGTGCTCGCCAAGCTCGGCTTCCAGGTGCGTAAGCCTGGCGCTGGCTTCTTCCTCTACATGCCCGCTCCGAAGGCTGCCACGGGACCTTCTGGCACAGTGAGTTTCGAGTCCGGCGAGGCCTTCTCTCAATGGATGATCACCGAACATCTGATCTCCACGGTGCCTTGGGATGATTGCGGATCATTCGTCCGCTTCTCGGTGACCTTTGTCTCCGACAAGGGTGAGGCTGGCGAAGCCGAGGTCATTGCGGAAGTTGAGCGTCGTCTGGCTGCTTGGGAATTCAGCTTCTGAGGCCCTTTTTAGGCCTCTCTTCCTTGTCGGATTGACAGGGCAGGGGGGCTTTGTCCTTCTTACCTTTAGTTTATTGGCCTGATAGCTCAGTTGGTAGAGCAGACGCCTGAAGAGCGTCGTGTCGTTGGTTCGATTCCGACTCAGGCCACCATTTAACTCCAGCCCGTTTGATTTAGGTCGAACGGGCTGGTCCTTTGTTGGGCCGGCTAAAGCTTAGCGGTTGAAGAGCAGTTTCCAGATGGAGAAGCGATCTCCTCGTTCCAGCGCCTGAGCCGGTGCTGTTTCCTTGCCGAAGCCGGTAAGCGTGAGGACTTTCTGCTCCTCGTTCACTTTATCTCCCTTGATGGATTTTTCGGACCACTTGGCCTGGACGACGCCAAAAGGGACGGTGTCATCTTTCCAGACGGTGCCGCGGATGATAATCGTCTGTTTCTTGACGAAAGGCGGGTCGATGACGGTAAAGCATTCCATCTTCAGTCGGTTGCACGTCCAAGATTTTTCTCCGAGTTTAATAAGCTCGGCGTTGGGGTTATCGGCTTCGAGTGAGTTCGTAGTTTTGAAACCAACTTTGTCGGACAATGAGGTCACATCCTCGGGAAGCATGTGATAAGCGCCTTTGACCGGATTCGAGAAAACGATTTCAGCGGCTGACTCGAGCAGCTTATTGGCGCCGGCCCGATCGAGGTTTTGCGGAAGGAGAAAACGAAGCGGGGCTTTCTCTTTAGATCCAAGCCAGGCGATGGGTTCGATGGAGAGCCAGACGTAGGGCTTTCCTGTGATGGTTCCTTCGTTTCGAACCGAGAGTCGAATAGTCGTCAGCGAGGCCGGCTCATTCGGTTTGACGCCTTCGATCTGATAGGTGGCCCAGTGTCCCGGGGCGGGTAATTTTTCCGCAAAAATGCTCCACTGGGCGGAGGCACTGATGGCACCCCATCCTAAAGCGAGAAGAGGCAACATGAGTCGCATGGGGTGTTTTAAGCCATAATCAGGCTGATTTGGCGAGTCTAGTTCGGCCCCCGGGCACCTTTCCCTTTGACTCTCCTGAGGGATGGGCTTGAAGTTAGTTTCTACGTCATGGCACCCTTGGCACATTCTTCGACCTCCCTCCGCTTGGCGGATGGTCGTGCCATCCTGCCTTCGATTATTACCATCATCGGGCTCTGAGCCCGCTGAACGGAACGCCCGACGGGCGACTCCCCGTTCCGCGGCACTCGGAACGGCCCCCTCCCTTTACCCAACCTTCCACCTACACTACCATGGCACGCTCCATCGAAATCTACGATACCACCCTCCGCGACGGCTCGCAAGGGCAGGGGATCCATTTCTCGGTCGATGACAAGCTGCGCATTGCCGCTGAGCTCGAGCGCTTTGGCATGAATTATATCGAGGGAGGCTGGCCCGGATCCAATCCTCGGGACGTCGAATTCTTCGCCCGAGCCAAGAAAATCAAGTTTAAGCATGCCAAGCTGGCAGCTTTTGGCTCTACGCGTCGGAAGGGTGTGCGTGCCTCCGAGGATGCTCAAGTGCGCGGCTTGCTCGAGGTCGATACCCCGGTCGTAACGATCTATGGAAAAACTTCGGCTCTGCATGTCCGTGAAGTCTTGCGCTGTTCGCCTGAGGAAAATCTGGCGATGATCCGTGATACGGTAGCCTTTCTGAAATCCCATCGCCGTGAAGTCGTCTATGATTGCGAACATGCGATCGATGGCTGGAAGGAAGACCCGGCCTATGCGATCGCTACCATGCTTGCGGCCGTCGAAGGCGGGGCAGACCGCATCGTGCTTTGTGATACCAATGGAGGCTCCTTGCCTGCCACGGTGGCCGCGGCCACGCGTGCGGTGTTAGCGGCCATGAAGATTCCGGTCGGCATCCATACCCATGATGACGCTGGGCTCGGCTTGGCCAACGCTCTTGCTTCGCTTGAGGCAGGTGCTTCGCACGTGCAAGGCACCGTCAATGGTATCGGTGAGCGGACTGGTAATTGCGATCTGACGGCGGTCATCCCTTGCGCCCAACTGAAGTACGGTTGGAAGTGCGTCTCCTCGACCTCGCTCAAGGGCCTCGCCGGCCTTTCCCGTTTCGTCGATGGCGTCGCCAATCTCGCGCCTGATCCGCGTCGTCCCTGGGTCGGCACGGCTGCCTTTGCACATAAGGGCGGAACGCACGTCGATGCGGTCCGTAAATTCTCGGCCGCCTATGAGCACATCGACCCGACGGTTGTCGGTAACGAGCGCATGGTGCTCGTGAGTGATCAGTCCGGACGGAGTAATATCACGATGAAGGCGAAATCACTGGGCATCGACCTTGACCGCGATTCGCCTGCGACCAGCACTGCGCTGGATGAACTTAAGAAACTCGAGCATGCCGGCTGGAGCTTCGAAGACGCGGAAGCCTCGCTGGCGCTTCTGTTGCGCCGTCACTTAGGCAAGACGAAGACCGTTCCGTTTGAAGTGATGTCGTATCATGTCACCGCTCGCGGGGCTCAAGGCTCGGCGTACTGTGAAGCCGTGGTGCGGGTCAGCGTCGGCGGCAAGGAGTCGCTCACGGTCGCGGAGGGCGACGGTCCGGTGCATGCGCTCGACCAGGCTTTACGTTCGGCTTTGGTGAAATCCTTCCCGAAGATCGCCAAGGTCAGTCTGGTGGATTATAAAGTGCGGATCTTAGGTGGCGCTGACGGCACCGCCGCCAAGACCCGCGTGGTGATCCGTTCCTCGGACGGTAAGACTTCATGGGGTACAGTCGGTGTGAGCGAAAACCTTGTCGAAGCATCACTGCGCGCCATCGTCGACGGTTATGCTTACGCCTTGGCTTGAGCTCTAAAAATCCATGAAGCCAACTCTGTTCATCTTTGTTTCATTTTGTTTTCTCGCCGCCCAGGTTCGTGCGTCCGATGAGTTGCATCCCCGCCTCGCCGAACTTGGTAAGCCGTTGCTTGACGAGAGCTTTTCTGGCGCCGCCATCCCCAAGCCTTGGGAGCCTGGCGGCAAGGCAGGCGCGTTCAGCATCGTCGACGGCTCTCTTCAAGGGATTTGCTCGCCTGATGACCATCACGGGCCTGCAATCGGCGTGCCGATTCCCAGTCGCAACGCCACCATCAGCTTCCGGTTTAAGTACGCGAAGCCCGGATATTTCCTCTTCTTGCTGGACGGCGAAAGCCAGTTTGGTGGGTCGGCCCATTTGCTTCGCGTATCCTTAGCCCCGACCCAGTTGGCCATCCAGCAGGACCGCGGCGAGCCGGCCTCGCATATCGCCCAAGGCAAGGAGAAGCGCGAAGCCGATAAGGCTGGCCGTATCCTGCCCGCTCTGACCAAAGAGCAGTTGGCTGATCCGAAATTCTACCGGGTCGAGAAACTGGCGGCGCAGCCTTCGAAGACTGGCGACGGCCAGTGGCACCAAGTATTTATTGAACAGAACGGCAACGACGTCTTGGTCCAGCTGGATGCTTTGCCTCCTCTCGCTGCCAAAGGCACCGTGCTCGACTCTCCCAAGTCGCGCATCGTATTCTTGGTCGGAGCTGCCGGTACGGTCCTTGTGGACGATGTGAAGGTTTGGGAGAATACGCGTTCATCCAAAGCCTTGCCTGGAGCCGTCAAGTAAGGATTGGTTGACGCGTTGACTGCCTTCGGTTGCGGGGTAGAAACTTTCCACCCCTCCCTTTATGCGTCCGTTTCTCATACTCCTCGCCGCCGCTTCTGTCTTCGCCGCCGACACTTCCAGGCTTGGCATCCGCGAACTGGTCAAGCCCGGTGAGGCCGTTGAGATCCCAAAGGTACCGAACCTAGCAGCGGTCGCCTACGCCATCGACTCTTCGGCTTCGCCGGTCTTTCGCCTGAGCGAAGTCGCCTTCCTCGGCTCCGAGCGCAAGGAGAAGCTCGACCTCTATTTCCCTTCTGGTCCGGTACGCAATGATCGACCGGCTGTCGTCTTCATTCATGGCGGCGGCTTCACCGGAGGCGATAAAGCCGAATATCGTTCGGCGAGCGTCAGTGCCGATTTGTGTCGGGCCGGTTATGTGGTCGTGAGTTGTAATTATAAACTAGGATCTAAGTCGGCCCCGGGTGTTTGGCCGCAGAACATCTCCGATTGCCGTAATGCCGTGCGCTGGGTGCGGGCGCATGCTACCGAGCTCGGCGTGAATCCCGATAAGGTAGGCGTCGCTGGCGGCTCGGCGGGCGGTTACCTCGCGCTCATGGTCGGCCTGTCCGATGACAAGTCAGGCCCCGGTGGCGATTCGGCTGCTAAATTTTCTGCCAAGGTCTCGGCCGTCATCGACCTGTATGGCGTGGTCAATTTTTCCAAGCATGGCAAAGGTGATGTCCCGGGCGTGCCCGCTTCCGAGCAGAATTCCTACCTGCCGGAATTGCAGTGCGACGCCCAGGATCCGGCCGTATTGATTCTTCATGGCACAGCCGATACGACGGTCGATATTGCTCAATCGGAGGACATGGCCAAGGCCCTGCGGGCCGCAAAAACGCCGTATGAATATGTCGTTGTCGAGGGCGCTCCGCACACCTTCGACCTTCACCCAAACGGTAAAAGTTGGAAGCGAACGGGCGTGGTCGAAGGCGCGGAAGTGAGCAGTGCCTCGAACAAGCCGGAGTTGACCGAGGTCACTTTGGCTTTTCTGGCCCGCACCCTCGGCAAGTAATCTTTTACTCTTTTAATCGCGCAATGACCGTCGAGCCACGCAGGTCGACTTCGAAGCATCCGGTATCTTCGAGCATTCGGTAGAACTTGGCATAGCGCGGTGCATCGCGTTCGAGTCCGGGATATTCCTGAACCAGATATTTTTTGATGATTTCGACCTTCAGCCATTCGCCGGCAGGGGCGAGCCCGGTCGCCACATCGACGAGGGCTTCGATGATGTCTCGTCGTGAAAGTAATTCGCGACGGCGGTGGTCAGCTTCAGCTTTGCCTGCGGCCTGTTGGGCGGGCGTGAGATTCGGGTTATCGCGATAATCTTGGCCGGAGGGCTCCGTAGCTCGGCGTGGCTCGCGTTGGGGGCGCGGCTCGCGTTGGGCTCTCGGTTCGCGTGCGGGTCGAGGTTCCCGGGGTGCGCGCGGTTCGCGGCTCGGACGAGCGGGGGCTTCGGTGAAAATGATTTCGGGCAACAGCTTGTCGAATTGATCGAGTAAGGCGGTGACTTCAGTCTTAGTCTTGGGGGTCAGCTCTCGGATGGCTTGAGCCAAGAGCGCCAAGGCGGCTCGTGGATCTGATTTCGCGCGTTGTTCTTGGTCCAGGCGGTCACGCAGTTCGGTGAGGTTGAGATAATGATGGGCCGTCGAGCGTAAGGCCTTGTGGGTGCGTTCACCCATGACAACGATGCGGACGCCGAGGCGCTTGGCGTCTTCGACGACCGGCGTGAAATCACTGTCATTGGTGACAAAGACCAAGGTAGTAGGCGGCTCGGCTCCGGCCATGAGCTTCACGGCGTCAATGGTGAGGCGCATGTCAGCCGCGTTTTTCCCAGGCGTATAGCTGCGCTGATCCACGAGCTCAAGGGCGGGCCAATCCAGGGCGGCTGCACGCCAGCCACTTAGTCGGCCGTTGAAATCGCCATAAGCCCGGGCACAAGAGAGCGGGGTCACGCCGACGAAGCGGAGTAATGTCGGGAGGTGTTGGTGCGAGACGTTATCGGCATCGATCAAGATCCCAATCCGCTGATCTTTTTGTCCGCGGGCGGCTTCCGGGGTCGACGTGGAGCCGGCGGTTTCTTGGCGTGGCGCCCGAGGCTTAGGGCGTCGGTTAGTGCTGGAAGCGGATCGGCCACGTGGAGCAGCGGTTTTTTTGACTGATTTGGGACGCGGTGGCACGGAGGGAAAGGTTACCCCTATCTCTGTTCTTAAAGTCCCGTTGCTACAATGCGAAATGCCGAATTGACGGGTTTACGGGCTTTATTAGGCTTTGCCTGCCTCAGGGATGTTGGCGGAAGGGATTTAATGTTCCCTAAAGGATTATCGCCCATGCCTCTCATTCTAATGTGTCACGGACTCGTGACGTGGGCGAACTTAGTCCGAGACAAATTCGGGAAGCCATACCGTGCACATTAACTTGAAATTAAGCGGATGGCTTTGGAGTAAATAACTAAAATATTTATGTTGGAACTTCACGATATTGTTGATGTTAAAAAGGTGTGAAAGTCACGAAATTCATCCTATGCTTATTGCTCAGCTGCGGGCTTTGGGCGTCGGAAACCAAGCCGATGGAGGCTACATGGATGGCTCGGCCCGGCCCGTGGGGGGAATTGGAAGTGCACACGGTTTACCTGGCGGCACCCGATTCGCTTCTGGCGGCGGTGGCCAAGCCGAATTCCGTGACGCGGTGGACCTTCGAGCAGACGACGGAGCAGTCGGTCCGAGATTTGTTGGCGAGGATGGGTGTCAGTTCGAGTACGGTGACCCGCTTGTTTTCTTCAGGCCGAGCGCAGGTGAGTGGGAATACAATCGCCCTGCATCCGGAAATCGAGGTCCTCAAGGCGCTTTCCCCGGAGGTGCGTAGCGCGCTTTATACTGAATTAGCCAAATCAGCCGCCAACGAATATCAACATGACCCGGTCTACGTCTTGGGCGGCAATATCGATGAGTGGATGGCGGATGCCGAATTAAACGAGGAACAGCGGACGCTCTTCCGGCAGCTGGTATGGCGTCGCGGAGAGGCGATCGTCTTTAGCGATATCGCGGCTTTGCTTACATTGGCGAAAAATTCCGATGAAGTCTTGAAAGTTTTCCGGACGGTGACGCGGGTGCGGAGCTTGATCGTGGAATTGAGGCTGCCGCTTAAGTCGGACCGTAAGCAGTTCTTGGAGTATTGGACCGCCGGTCAGGTAGATGCTCCAAGACTGACGTTCATCAACGCCATCACTTCGCGTCGTGCTCCGCATCCGGTCGACATCACGCACTTCCTACCCTCCCTGATGCGTCAGCGGGCTTACACCTTTCCGGAAATGGAATTAGGGCTCAAAGGCCGTTTCCCGGATTGCCATTGGACCTCGCTGAATTTTTTTAACATCACCCCCAAGGATTATTTTCTGGATACACGGTTGGCCGCCGCTCACTTGTTGGAGAATTATGCGGCGATTGACGCGCCTTATCACTTCGGAGACGTGCTATGCTTCATCGATAACGGAGAAGGCCTGCACACTTGTGTCTATATCGCGGACGATATCGTCCTGACCAAGAACGGTGATAGCATTTTGGCGCCTTGGGCGCTCATGACCATCGCTGACGTCCAGTCGATTTACCGCCGGACGTCCAGCACCCGCATTCAAGGCTATCGTCTGAAGCGCTAAAGGATTGTCCCCGGCAGGAATCGAACCTGCATTACCAGTTTAGGAAACCAGTGTTCTATCCGTTGAACTACGAGGACGTAGGGTGAATTTAATGGGGGATTAGTTCTTGCGAGCAAGCCTGCATCGGGCGTGAGAGGCTTGACAGCGTGGGGGTTCTGGTGAGTTCTGGTGGGGTGAATATCTTCCACTTGTTCGCCGAAGCGCCCTTGGTCATTCCGAGTTGGGCCTGGGCGGTTTTCTTGGCGTTTGTGGCGGCAATCCTTGCGATTGATTTAGGAGTATTCAACAAGAAGGACCAAACGCCGACTTTCAAGGAAGCCGTGGCATGGTGCGTGGTTTGGCTTGGCTTGGCGGTTGGATTCGGCTTCCTGCTTTCTGCTTGGAGGGGTTCCGAGGACGCGGAGCTTTTTGCTGCGGGCTACGTCTTGGAATTAGCCCTCTCGGTCGATAATCTCTTCATCTTCATCTTAGTCTTCGCCCATTTCAACATCCCCGAATCTTTGCAGCGTCGGGTGCTTTTCTGGGGCATCATCGGAGCCGTCATCATGCGTGCCATCTTTATCGTCGTCGGCGTCGCTGCGGTGGACCGTTTCGCGATCTTGCTGCCGTTATTCGGGGCATTCTTGTTATTTACCGGAATAAAACTAGCCTCGACCAATGATGAGGAGGAAGGGAAGGGCGTGGACGAGAATTTCATCGTGCGGCTCAGCCGCAAAGTGCTTCCCTTGACGCCCCGGCTGCACGGTAACGCATTTTGGGTCGTGGAAAACGGGAAGCGCCTGTTCACCCCGCTGTTTGTCGTGCTTCTGGTTATCGAAGGAACGGACCTGCTTTTCGCCGTAGATTCTATTCCGGCCGTGCTGGGTATCTTACCACTCGAAATGCCTATCGAAGAAAAACGTTTCATCGCTTTTACTTCGAATATTTTCGCCATCATGGGCCTGCGTTCGATGTACTTCGCCATCTCAGGTTTCATGCACTTGTTCCGCTTCCTTAAGCCAGCCTTGTCTTTTGTCCTCATTTTCATCGGCTTTAAGATGATTTTTCCCTGGATCGCCGGCCTTGGTCAGCCGATGGGGCGCATCGGCACCTGGGTCCCGGACGCATTGCAGCATGATGGGCGGGTTCATATCCCTACCGAAATCTCTCTGGCGATCATCGGCCTGGTGCTAGCGGTGGCGGTGGCACTTTCCGTGGCTTTCCCGAAGCGGAAATAAGATAGTTTTGGTGTTTCCTCTGGCGGGGGTCTCCGCCACGCTGGCAGGGTGTTCAAGGGGCGTCATAAGATCTACATTCCTCACCTCAAGGGGAGCCGCGGGTTGTTGGCTTTGGCGATTTTCTTCGGCTTGCTTTATGGTGCTTCGTGCGCGCTGGGCATCCCTTTTCTGGTCGGCAAGGTCCTGCCTTTGGCCTTTGGCACCGCCGCCGAGCGTGCCGCCCCACTGTTGACTTTCCCTCTCTGGACGGGGTGGGGGCCGCTTTTCCTGCCCAAGGGCTACGAAGTGCTCTTTGCCGTCGCCTTCCTGCCGATTGTTTTCGTCGTCCGTGGCATTGCGCAATTTTTCGCCAGCTTTTTGATCAACCTTGCGGGATTGCGGGTCGTCGAGTCGGTTCGTTTGGCGGTCTTCGAGAAATTGCAGACGTTACATCTCGGATTCTTCGGGAAGATCCCGACGGGAGACCTGATGCAGCGGCTGACTGGCGATGTACAATCGGTGCGATTGGTCTTGGTGGATGTTTCGACGGATTTGATCATCCAGCCATTCACGCTCGTGGGTGCCTTGGCGGTCGTTCTCTGGAAATGCTTCACGATGCCTGGCGGCTTATGGTTCCTGCTCTGCCTTGGCGTCGTCCCAGTTTCGGTTTTCCTGGTTCGGGCTATCGGTCAGGCTTTGCAATCTCGTGCGGCCCGCGCCCTTTCCAGTTCGGCTGGGCTGAATAGCATCGTCGTCGAAAATCTGCAATCCCCTCGGGAGATCAGGGCCTATGGATTACAACAGCGTGAGATGGAACGCTTTGGCCTATGCAGTCGCGAGGGCTTACGGATGCAGGCCAAGTTGGCGCGTTACGATAAGTCTCTCTCGCCTTTGCTTGAGGCGGTTTCCGCTTGCGGTATCGCTTTGGCGGTCTGGTTCGGGGCGGGTGCCGGGATGCAGTACCAGGATCTGATCACGATCATCACCGCGATCTATATCGCGTATGAGCCGATTAAGAAATTAGGCCGGATGAGTAATCTCATCACGATGGCGGAGTCAGGGCTTTCGCGATTGGAAGAGATTCTCGACGCTCCTATCGATGTCGCGGATCTGCCGAATGCCAAGCCGCTCGCCCGGGTGCACGGCGCCATCGCATTTGAGGGGCTTACTTTTGCTTATGGCGAAGAGGTCATTCTTAGTTCGCTCACGTTGCAGATTCCCGCTGGACAGTCGGTGGCGTTGGTGGGTCCCAGTGGCGCCGGTAAGAGCACGTTCGTGAATTTAGTCCCGCGATTTTTTGACCCCCAGCAGGGCTTGATCAAGGTCGACGGCATGAATATCAGGGAGGTCCGGCAGGCCGATTTACGGGCTAATATCGCTTTGGTTTCCCAGGAGCCTGTGTTGTTTAACGAAAGTATCATGGAAAATATCCGCTTAGGTCGCGCGAGCGCCACGGATGCCGAAGTCTTGGCCGCGGCCAAGTTGGCCGGGGCTTTGGACTTCATCCAAACCTTTCCTGAGGGGTTCGAAACCCGCGTAGGAGAACGCGGTTCGCGCCTTTCCGGTGGACAGCGGCAGCGCATCTCCATCGCCCGAGCTTTCTTGAAGGATGCCCCTATCTTAATCTTAGACGAGGCCACTTCAGCCTTGGACACAGAAACGGAGCGAGGCATCCAGCAGTCGCTTTCCTTCCTGATGAAAGGGCGGACGACATTGATCGTGGCCCACCGTTTTAGTACGATCCGAGATGTGGACCGTGTCTTGGTGTTTGATGCTGGTAGCATCGTGGCGGATGGTTCGCGCGAGGAAGTCTATCGTTCCTCCGAGCTCTTCCGTCGCTTGTGGGATAATCAGTCCAAGGGTCTCGCCTAAGATGCGCATCTTGGTCGTCAAGTTTTCCGGACTCCGCGGTGCGTTGGCCGCGACAGCGGGTATACGCTCGATTCGTGAGCGCCATCCCGGGGCAACTTTCACTTTTGTCACGCTTCCGGACTCCGAGCCTGCCCTCGAGGGCTGTCCGGCTGTCGTCGAGGTCCTGGGGGTTAATCCTTCGCAAGGCCTATTCTCTGTGATTGCTCACCTTCGTCGGCAGCGTTTTGACGTGGCCATCGCTTTGGGTGGGCATCCGCGGGCGTTGCGACTGGTGGCCTTAAGTGGAGCTCGTAAGCGCGTCTGTGCGGGGCACGCGTCATTCTTATTGCGGCCGTTTTATCACCGCAAAGTTTTTGGCACCGCCGTGGATCCCCATGAAGCGGCGCGCGACCATGAAGTGATGGCTCAGGCTTTAGGTTTTCATGCCGAGCCACCAGCGATGTGGTTTGCGCCCTCCCGCATGCAAGAGCACGGTCTTTTGGTTGAGGATCGTCGCTATGCGGTGATTCACCCGGGGTCATCGCGTCCGGAGCGGATTTTGGAAATTGATAAGTGGGCTGCCGTGGCCCGGGAACTCGTCAGTAATTATTCCGTCGATCGGATCGTGGTTTCAGCCGGAGTCGCCGGTGAAGAACGCATCATGGCTGAAGCTTTGTGCGGCCTGATCGGTCCGGTGGCGATGTCGACGGCCGGCCGGCTCCGCTTCGCGCAAGTGGCCAAGCTCATTCAAGGTGCACGCCTGTTCTTGGGTTCCGATTCATCTGTTTTGCAATTGGCGGCGGCCGTGGGCACTCCGGTGGTCGGGGTTTTCGGACCTTCGGACTATGCCCGTGCGCGCCCCTGGGGGACGATCAACCGGGTCGTGCGCGTCGACACGGCTCATTATGAGGGCGAACCTCAACGGGATTATCTCATTCGTATGGATCGCGCCATGGCACGTATCACGTCGGCGCAAGTTTCGCGCGCGGCCGAAGAAGTCTTGAGGATTACGGCGCCTTGATTCCCCCGCTTGACCTCCGGCCAGCCTGCCCGAAAGTAGGTCAGTGACTCACGCTGAGAATCATTACGACGCCGTTATCATCGGAGCAGGTATGTCTGGTCTTGCCGCTGCCGTCAGGCTGGCGATGTATGATCGTCGGGTGCTGGTGGTGGAGCGTCATAATGCCCCCGGAGGGTTGAATTCATTTTATGCCAAAGCCGGCCGCAAGTATGACGTGGGCCTACATGCGCTTACTAATTGGGTTCCGGAGGGGGTGAAGGGCGCTCCATTGGTCAAGTTGATGCGTCAGTTGCGTATCCGGCGCGAAGAATTGGACCTATGCCCGCAATTCGGATCAAAGGTGTCCATGGCCGGAAAAAATCTACGGCTCAATAATCACTTCGATGACTTATTGGCCGACGTAGCGACGGAATTTCCGAAATCAGTCGACCGATTCCGCGCATTAGATGCCTGGATTGCCGGACTAGATGAGGCGGCATTACAGGCTCATGGCGGCTCGGCTCGGAGTTTGCTCGATGAACGCCTCGGCGACCCGTTGCTGTGCGATATGTTGCTCCTGCCTACTTGTTTTTACGGCAGCGCCTTGGAGGATGATATCGAAGTGTCGCAGTTCGCCGTGATGTGGCGTTCGCTATTCCGCGAGGGTTTCGCGCGTCCATTTATCGGAGTCCGCCAAGTCGTCCGTATTCTCTTGGATCGCTGTCGCGAGCACGGGGTCGAACGTCGCATGAAGTGCGGCGTAAAGTCGATGGAGGTTAAGGCGGGTCGCGTAGTGGCCTTACATTTGGATGATGGGACGGAAGTGACCGCGGATGCGATTTACTCATCGGCCGGGGCGGTGGAGACCCAGCGTCTGCGCTCGGACGTTTCGCCGCTGGTGGGCGCTGCGGAAATCGGGCGGTTGGGCTATGCTGAAACTATCGCAACTTATGACCCCGCCGCCTTTCGTGATTTCAAATGGCAAGACACGATCATCTTCTTCTGCGATGCGGAACGCTTTACTTATCGATCGCCAGAACAGCTCGTTGATGCGCGTTCGGGAGTGATCTGTATTCCGAATAATTATGAATACGGCGAGGGCCGGGCGTTGGACGAGGGTTGGCTCCGTGTCACCGCCCTTGCTAATCACGACGCCTGGTGCGCTTTGCCTGAGACCGAGTACCAAGCCCGCAAGCAGGAGTGGTGTGCACGGTTGAATCGCGTCGCCCGTACCCATTTACCCGCAGTCGCTGATGTTGCCCATGATGCGGCGTTGACGTCGACCGACGTCTTTACCCCACGTACGGTCCGTAAGTTTACTGGGCATTTGAACGGGGCGATTTACGGTTCTCCGGTGAAACGACGCGATGGTCGCACGGACCTGGCGAATCTCTTTTTGATCGGTACGGACCAAGGCTTCCTTGGCGTCACGGGAGCAATGCTTTCTGGCATTTCGATGGCGAACCTGCATGGTTTGAAGGCGTAGCCCCTCCCCATGCGCGAATCATCTATTTCTGTCGTCAACGAGCGGCCGCTCTGGCGGGACCTTATCCAGCCGGCGGTCATCGTCGGAGCCTTAGGGTACTTCGTCGATATTTACGACCTCACGTTGTTCATGACGATTCGTAAGGATAGCCTTACCAGTCTTGGTCTGGGGCATCTGATCAGCGGAGCCGCTTGGTATCAGGATTTACTCTCTTGGCAAATGATGGGCATGCTTATGGGTGGAATTCTTTTTGGTATCCTTGGAGACCGAATGGGACGTTTGACCACGCTGTTCGGTTCTATCCTGCTTTATTCCATCGCGAATATCGCTAACGGCATGGTGCATAGCTTTGAAGCATACGCGACCTGGCGTTTCATCGCCGGACTAGGCTTGGCGGGTGAGCTAGGAGGATGCATCGCCCTCGTCTCTGAAACGCTCTCGAAAGAACGTCGCGGCTATGGTACCGCCCTGGTCGCTACGGTCGGCGTCTTTGGCGCCGTCGTCGCCGGTTTTATGGCGGATCATGTTGGCGATATCGGCCGGGTGGTCGGAGGTCTTTTCGGCACGACGGTCGAGGGCTGGCGCATGAGTTATTTCATTGGCGGTGGTCTCGGCTTGATGCTGCTTGCCCTGCGCGTGGGGGTCCGAGAGTCCGGCATGTATCATCAGGCAAAAGAGCATGCGGAAGCAGGCTCCGTGGCTCGCGGAAATTTCTTCGCCCTATTCTCCAGCCGTGAACGCTTCGTGCGCTATCTGCGTTGTATCCTGATTGGCCTACCGACTTGGTTTATGATCGGAATTCTCGTGCAGCGTGCTTCTACCGTGTTCGCACCAGCCGCTGGAATCCAAGGCGAGCCAATCAAGGATAACTGGTCCGTCGCCGCCTTCTACCTCGGCCTCACTTTTGGCGACCTTGCCAGCGGCATTGGCAGTCAGTTGCTTCGTTCGCGGAAGAAGGTCGTACTTGGATTCCTCCTCTTCAGCTTGGTCTGCGTCGGTTTCTATCTCTTCGGCTCCGCCGGATGGAGTTCCGCGGCTTATTACCGGCTTATTTTCCTGATGGGCTTTGGCATGGGCTATTGGGCGCTCTTTGTGACTATTGCGGCCGAGCAGTTCGGCACGAACCTGCGGGCCACCGTCGCGACTACGGTGCCTAACTTTGCTCGTGGTTCGCTGGTGCCGTTGACTTTCTTGTTCACCTATCTTGCCATGCCGCTCGGTCAGGCGCGAGTCGCACCATCGGTTGCCGGGGCGATTCTTGGCGCGATTTGCTTTAGCGCCGCCTTCATCGCCCTTTGGACGATGGAAGAAACCTTCGGCAAGGATTTGGATTACCAGGAAAAAAAGTAAGCTTACTTGCCAGCGGGACCGGCTTTGTCTGAGACGCAACGGAAGCCGACATGGTTCGTCGAGGTCAAGGTGTCGAGGCCTTGACGGGCAGTGGCACGGTAACGGAAGCAATAAGCCTCGTCGCAGAGCCATGATCCGCCGCGGATGACGTGCTGGCCGTAGCCGGTGCCTTCCGGGTCATGGCCGATAGCTGGGCCCACGGGATTGTATTTGGCGGATTTTGCATACCAGTCGATGCCGTACCAATCTTCGCACATCTCCCAGACATTGCCTGCCATATCGTAGAGGCCATAGCCGTTGGGCGGGTAGGATTTAACGGGAGCGACATAATTAAAACCATCTAAAGCCAAGTCGGTGGCGGGGAATTTCCCCTGCCAGTGATTGCACATGTATTTGCCGTTGGGACGTTCTTCGTCGCCCCAGGTATAGTTTTTATCTTTTAAGCCACCGCGTGCGGCGTGTTCCCATTCGGCTTCGGTGGGGAGACGTTTGCCTGCCCACTTGGCAAAGGCTTGGGCGTCTTTATAGGTCAGGCAAATAACCGGGTGGTTCATGCGCTCCTTGATCGACGAGCCGGGACCTTCCGGTTGACGCCACGTTGCCGCGACGGTGAACTTCCACCAAGGCAAGTCGCCGACGCCACACTGAAAGGGATTTACGCCGGAAGTGTGCTTGAAGAGGAGTGAACCGCCTTTGAGGTATTCGGGCGAGGGAACGTTAGGAAAGTCGCGCGGGTCGAGGTTCTTTTCTGCGTCCGTGAGATAGCCGGTGGCATCGGCGAAGACTTTAAACTGCGCATTGGTCACTTCGGTGACGTCCATCCAAATTCCTTTTACTTGGACAGCGTGTCCGGGTTTTTCCTCATTATGTTTTTCATCCGCCTTATCGCTTCCCATGGTAAACTCTCCGGCTGGGATCCAGGCCATCTCGCAGACTTCGGACGGGTTGACGACCGCCGGCTTCGTCTTCCAGAAAAAGACAACAAAGGGGGCGACGATGAGGATCGCGGCAATCGCAATGATAAGGCTGCGTGCTTTGGTGGTCTGGGGGGTAGGGGCAGTAGGTTCCATATGGGTCGTCGGATGGGCTAAGATGGCCGAGGGGGGGAGCGTGGTCGAACCTTTGTTGGGGTCGGGATGCATGCTATCCTCTCGCCCTGGGGCTATTTTGTCTTTTAACCATATGCCTCATATATGAGTTCGACCCAAGAAGAGGCCCTCCAGATTTTCCGTGATTCCAAGGCGCTATTGCAGGGGCACTTCCTCCTGCGTTCGGGCCTGCACAGCGGGCATTTTTTCCAATGCGCGCAGGTGTGCCAATACATGGATAAGGTCACGCGTCTCATTGAGTTACTTAAGCCAAAACTGAAGGCGTACCCCTGTGACACCGTGATGGCTCCGGCTATTGGTGGCTTGGTGGTCGGGCAGGAAGTTGCCCGCCAGTTGGGCGTCCGGTTCGTTTTCGCGGAAAAGGAGAATGACCGTTTGGTTTTGCGGCGTAATTTCACCTTCCGTCCTGGCGAACGGGTCTTGATCGCAGAGGATGTCGTGACGCGTGGTGGTCGAGTCCAAGAATGCCTCGATATCTTGAAGGCACACGGGGCTGAGGCGGTAGCAGTTGCGACCCTGGTTGATCGATCTGGCGGGCAGGCAAAATTTACGGCCCCCTTCGTCTCGCTGCTAGAACTGACCTTTCCGACCTACGCGGCCGACTGTCTCCCGCCTGAGTTGGCTAAGTTGCCAGTAACCAAGCCTGGCTCATAAGCTTCGCCTGTGAGGCTTAAATGACAGCCTTTTGGCGTTATAATCGCCTTTAAATAGGGGTTAGGTCGCCTTGTGCCTTGCGCCTTGTCGGTGGCTTCCTTACGCCAGCGTTCTCTTTTTCTATGGATCGCAAAAACTTCCTACTGGGTATGGCGTGCATGGTCGGCGCTTTCGCCCTTTTCTTCTTCACAAAGCCAGTGCCAACGCCGGCGGGCAAAGCCCCGGCGGCCGCGGTTAGTCCAGGCATTCCTGCTGCGGCGGTGGCTAAGGTTGTGCCAGCTCTGGCCGCTTCTGGAATGAGCGGTCAGGCCGTGGAAGCCGCTACTGCACAGCGTTTTGTCCGCGAGAATGGCGCGATACGCGTGACCTTCACGAGCCGCGGTGGTGCGGTGGAGAAAGTAGAGCTGATCCATGAGTACGCCGATGTCGAAAAGCATGACCGCGTTTTCTTTAATCGGGGTAATAGCGAAGCTGCTCTCACCTTGGCCGTACAGAATCCGATCACGAAATCGATTGATGCTCTGCACTCCGAATTTAAGCTACAGACGCCGGAAGTAGCGAATGCGATCACGCTGGTCGGCACACTGGCTGACGGCTCAAAGGTTATCCGGAGCTACTCTTTCGCCGCCAAGGATGCCGAAAACGCCGAGCCTTACTCTTTGCGGTTTTCGACTAAGATCATCCCGGCGACGGCAGGCGTTCCGGCGCCCCGAGTTTGGGTTTCGACGGGCTGTTGGCGTCCGACCGTCGGCGATTCGGCTAATCAATTCCTGTCCGTGCTCGCTTCCGATGGCGATGAGCTCACGCGCGTAGGCCTTGATGTCTTTACGGATTCAAACGGCCTCTTCGGCTTAGGGGCGCACAAGGCTGTGGCTGAGCATACTGCCGCCTCGGCGTCTAAGCCTCTGGCTTGGGTGGCGTCGGGCAACCAGTTTTTCGCTTCGATTGTTAGGGCCGATCCGGCGGTACGTGGGGTACGGACGGATGTTCTGGTCCGCCCCGTCGAATTTGATGGCGGTAAACGCGGCGTGCAGGCTTTCGCGTCCTGGGAGTCGCCGCTGGGGGCGGATTTATCTTCTTACGTCGAAGGGGATTTCTTTGTCGGTCCAAAGGAGTATGCCCGACTGGCGGCATTACCTGACAGCCAGGTTTCCGTCCTGCAATTCTCCAAGCTGCTTGGTTTTATTTCTTTTGGTGCGATCTGTAAATTGCTCTTAGCCTGCTTGGGTGGCGTGCACTGGATGCTGGATTGGAGCGGTAACTGGGCTTGGGGATGGGCGGTCGTCGTGCTGACGGTCCTGATCAAGTTGATCACCTGGCCGCTGACCTCCACGCAGCAGAAGGCGGCGAAGAAGATGCAGAAGTTCGCTAAGCCGATGCAAGATATCCGCGAGAAGCATAAGGATAACCCCGAAAAGATGCAGAAGGAGCTCATGAAGCTTTACCAAGATAACAAAATCAATCCGTTCGCAGGTTGTCTGCCGATCCTCATCCAGATGCCGATTTTCTTCGGTCTCTATACCGCCTTCCAGACGACCGTGGAATTGCGGCTGCATTCTTTTCTTTGGATCTCCGATCTTTCGGCGCCCGATACATTATTCCATATCGCTAATATGCCCGTGAACCTTCTGCCGATTCTCATGGGTCTGACCATGTGGCAATCCATGCGGATGACGCCCAATCCTTCGGCGGATGGCTCCCAGAAGACGATTTTCCTGATGATGACGTTGCTTTTCCCCGTCATCTGTTACGCCATGCCGGCTGCCTTGACGCTTTATATGACGGTGCAGAACCTGTTGACGATGCTGCAGGCTTGGCTTACGAAAGATGAAGCCGTCGAAGTGATTCCTCCCGCTTCGGGCAAGAAAGCTAAAGGCTGATTTTACCCACCTCACCATGTCTGGTCATAGCAAATGGCACACGACGAAGCGGCATAAAGCCGTGATCGACGCTAAACGCGGAAAAATATTTTCCAATTTGGCGAAGGAAATTACCTTGGCCGCCCGGGCAGGCGGCGGGAACCCTGAGACGAATAGCCGCTTGCGCACCCAGGTCGATAAGGCCCGCGGAGCCAATATGCCGGCGGACAACATCAAACGTGCGATCCAGAAGGGCACTGGCGAAATACCTGGCGTCGTCTACGAAGAAATTACCTACGAGGGCTACGGTCCAGCCGGCGTCGGGCTAATCGTTGAAGTCACCACGGACAATAAGAACCGAGCGGCGGCGGAGATTCGCCAGGCCTTCGGCGATAACGGAGGTAATATGGCCCAGACAGGCGCCGTATCGCATAGTTTTCAGCGCAAGGGACAGTTTCTGATCGGATTATCCCAAATGGGCGAAGACGCCCTTATGGAGCTTGTTCTCGAAGCGGGAGCGGACGACGTGGTGAATCACGGCGACCACTTTGAAGTCCTCTGCGCCGTAGCGTCGTATGATGCGGTCGCCAAGGCCCTGCAGGGCAAAGCAATCAAGCCTGAGTCGAGTGAGATCGCTTATATCACGAGCGTACCTATGCCCGTGACGGATGCGGCGGTGGCGAAGCAAGTCTTAGAGCTCATTGATACCTTAGAAGCCTTGGATGACGTCAAGGCGGTGCACGGTAATCACGAGATTGACGAAAAGTTGATGGGGTAAAATTTTGACGGACTTGCGGGAGGCCGATCTGAATGAATTTGATACGATAACTTCGCACCTGGTGATCCATGAAGTTCCCCGGTGTCTGGTGCTGGTCGGCGCTAAGCCTGAACATCAGCAATTAGTGGCCAAGTTTGGCTTGCCCGTTATTTCATTAGAGCAACTGACGGCGTAACGTGCACGATTCCTGATCCGCGGCCTCTTTCGGCTTTATTTCGTAATATCCTTCTCAGGGGCGCGACATGACTGTAGGGTGGCTGAGAAGTGGCCGCACCTTATCGTAAATCAAGCCGAGATATTTCTGGGGTTCGCACCGCGGCCCGGGCGGTGATTTTGCATGAGGATAAAATCCTTGCCGTTCGAATCCGGACGGAGGAGGGGGAATTTCTGGTGCTTCCAGGGGGCGGCCAAAATCATGGCGAGACCCTGACCGATACCGTGCGGCGCGAGGTGCTGGAAGAATTGGGCTTAAAGGTGACCCCATTGGCTTTGCTCTACGTCCGGGAATACGTGGGTAAGAACCATGGGATGTACCGAATCCACGGGCATTTCCATCAGGTAGAAGCGGTATTCCACTGCACCTGCGAGGATTTTTCGCCGATCGGAGCAGGGCAGGAACGTGATCGGCGCCAGGTAGGCTTCGAATGGCTACCGCTGGCCAAACTGGCCGATTATCCACTATCGCCTAAGGGCTTGGGGAGCGTGATTGCCAAGGCCTTGAAAGACGGGGCGGCGACCTATCTGGGTGATATTCATTGAAGGCTTGCCAGCGGGCATCTGCCTCACTTTGTTCACCTTCCGCCTTTTTGGGGGTATAGCTCAGTTGGTTAGAGCGCCTGATTGACATTCAGGAGGTCGATGGTTCAAGTCCATCTACTCCCACCACTTCGAAGCCCCGGCCTGAAAAACTCAGTCCGGGGCTCTTTGTTTGCGGGTTTTGATACCTTTTTACTCGCACAGCCCCGCCCCTTGTCCCTACCCCTATAGGTCTTCATTTTCCATCATGAGCAGCACCAATATCACCGATATCACCGCCCGCGAGATTCTCGATTCCCGCGGCAACCCTACCATCGAAGTCGACGTCCGTCTCGCTTGTGGCTCCCTCGGCCGCGCCGCCGTGCCGTCCGGTGCCTCGACCGGCACTTATGAGGCCCATGAACTTCGCGATAGCGACGTGAGCGCCAAGTCCTTCCCGAAGGGTATCGACCCGAAGAAGCGTTACAATGGCAAGGGCGTCCTGAAGGCCGTAGCCAATGTGAATGAAGAAATTGCTCCCATGCTCGCGGGCGTAGACGCGCAAGACCAGCTCACCATCGACAAGGCCATGATCGAACTCGATGGCACCAAGAACAAGAGCAAGCTCGGCGCGAATGCCATCCTGGGCGTCTCGATGGCCGTCGCACGCGCTTCGGCTGATGCGCTGGGCCAACCTCTTTATCGATACATCGGCGGTCCAAACGCCAAGGTGCTGCCGATTCCTCTGATGAACATCATGAACGGTGGAGCCCACTCGGATGCCCCCGTCGACATCCAGGAATTCATGGTCGTCCCAAAGGGAGCTAAGTCGTTTAGCGAAGCGCTCCGCATGGGCACGGAAATCTTCCACGCTCTCAAGAAAGTGCTGAAGGCTCAGGGTCTCTCGACCTCCGTCGGCGACGAAGGAGGTTTCGCCCCCAAGGTTGCTTCGAATGAAGCCGCCCTCGAGGCCATCGCCGCCGCCGTCAAGGCCGCCGGTTATAAGCTCGGCAAGGAAGTCTTCCTTGCTCTCGACGTGGCCGCCTCCGAATTCTACGACGAAAAGACCGGCAAGTATACCTTCCATAAGTCTGATAAGTCCCAGCGCAACTCGGAGCAGATGATCAAGTTCTACCAAGACCTCCAGAAGCGTTACCCGATCGTCTCAATCGAGGACGGTTTCTCCGAAGCCGATTGGACTGGCTGGAAAAAGGCCACCGACGCCATGGGCGCCAATACCCAGCTCGTCGGCGACGACCTTTTCGTCACCAACACCGAGTTCCTTTCGCGCGGCATCAAGACCAAGACCGCGAACTCGATCCTCGTGAAGGTGAATCAAATCGGGTCCCTCACCGAGACGTTCGACGCCGTGGCCATGGCCCAGCGCGCCGGTTACTCCGCGATCATTTCGCACCGTTCGGGTGAAACCGAAGATTCGACTATCGCGGATATCGCCGTGGGTCTCAATGCCGGCCAGATCAAGACGGGTTCGCTTTGCCGCTCGGACCGTGTCGCGAAATATAACCAACTTCTTCGCATCGAAGGCGAGTTGGGCGAGCACGCGATCTACGCCGGCAATACCTGCAGCTGGGGCGAATAATCGCTTGGTTTGAATGATAACAAAAGGCCGCCTAAATAGGCGGCCTTTTTATTGGCATGATCGATGGGTCTTACTTCGATTCGAGACCTGCCGTATTGACCGTGATTATTTTATACGACGCACCAGGCTTGGCGCCTTTGTCGACGAAGCGCATTTGCGCCAGGGGCTGATTGGGCGTGTCGCCGTAACTCATCCCTTGAAAGAGGGGTCGGCCAAAGGGGTTGACCAGTTTTTCAGGGACCCGGCCGAGGACTTGTCCGTCTTTTAGGACGATGAACTGGCGAATGCCGCTTTCGAAATCGGCATAGGCATCCCAGGAGATTTCAATATCCTCACCGGTAGACTTGACGGCGACGTTGAAGGGCGCGGGCGGTGGGGTGGTGTCAGACGTCGAGCCCGTCTTGACGTATTCCATCCATGCCTTGGCGAAGGCGGCATTGGGCAGCCAACTCGATTCCGCTTTTGCCCCCGTATATTCCCCGGCGGATTTGGCTTCGCTGCCGAGGAGGGGAGACATCCAGCCTTTTGTCTGGTCGATTTTACGGAGTACATTGCCGGTGGTGGGCAGGCGCAGTTCGAGGCAGGCGTCGAAGAACGCAATGGAGGCGTAACGTTGGTCGCCGGTTTGGTGCGAAGTGAGCGGGTCCGGCGCGAAGCCGATCGGAGCCCCCTTGGCGCGGTAGGCTTTGAACATCGCGAGATTGCCGGTCCAAGCGGTGTTGAAGCGCTTGTCGCCGTTTTCCTTTACGCCGGGATTGGACATCATCGGGATTTCGTAGGCTTCGGGTGGCAATACGACTTCGGGAATCTGGCGGTCGAGCTTGGGGTCTTCGGGTTTTTGCCAATAAGAATATGCCGTGCCGGAGCGGAACCAGATGGCCACGATGCGCTCGGGGTATTTGGCCTGCATGATGCTCGACCAGAAGCCGCCGCCGCTATGGCCCCAGAGGCACCAAGGGGCAGTCGCGATCTCGGGGTGATGGGTTTGCTGGGCGAGGTCGTTGAGGGCATGCAGGTAGGTCTTGTCGGAGCCATTGCGCGGATCGCACCACATCCGGCAATTGGCCTTGTCTGGTTCATGCAGGACGGGTCCGACGAGGGCACAATCCCACTTGCGCGCCAGCGCTTGCCAGTGGAGGTCGTCAGCGACGGTTACGGCGCTTTTATTTGAGCCTGCGCCGCAGCCGTGCTGGTGGACAATGATACCGCGGACGGTCTTTACGCCCTCGGGGAGCCAAAGATTATAAGTCGAGGCGAAGATCAGTTCGCCGGGCTTGTCCGACGCCGGGTAGCTGACCGAATATTTGGTGCCATCGGCCAGGGCGGCCAAAGGCAGGAGGAGCAGGGCGAGGATGGGTCGCATGGGGATATCTAATGGACAGCCATAAATTGCTTTGGTTCAAGCCCGCGTTGGCTTGCCGCCGACACGATAGCGGATTGCGCGGGTTAGTACGTTCGGCCAATTTCTCCGCATGGGCATACGTGAAGACTTCCTCGCCAAGCTCGTCGCGATGAAGCAATCGTGGACGACGAGAGACGCGGCGCTGCTGGCCGGCCGTCCGGCGAAGGCGCTGTCGGCCGAGGAACTCACCAAGGGTCATCCGAAAGTTTCTTCGCTCATTGGATTTCAGGCGACTGTCTATGAGACCCGCATGGGTGGCTGCTTCGGCTGGTTCTGGCTGACCTTCACCACTGTCCATTGCGTGGCCATGTTTTACGGGCTTTCCCGCGGCTCTGTGAAAGTGAGTGGTGCTCTTGTTGAGCAGGCCGTCTGGTGGCAGTACCTTGGTCTAGCTTTGTTCTACGTCCCGTTCTTCCTCGTCGGCTTCGCCTTCACCGTCGCCCGGTATCGCGTCGAGCTGACGAACGACATGGTCGTCGTGCGCTGGCGGATCCTGCCCTATATCGGTTGGACTTGGCACCTGCCGGTTGGCGACGAAGTCAAGGTGTCGCTGGCCTATCGCGGTTCGAGCGAGAACGATAAGCCTTCGATGGCGATCGTGGTGGCATCCCAGGGCAAGGACATCGACTTCGGAGCCTTCCTGGCAGATGACGTGAAGGAGTTCCTCGCCGGCGCCATCCGCTTCTACTACGCCGGCGATGAAGGTGCGACGGTTCCTTTTGTCGACAACGAGTGAAACTCAGCGCGTCGTCGGGTCGATGGCGCGGAACTTGACGACGGTGTTGCTGGCCGGCTCATAAAGCACGCCAATGCGTCCGTCCTTGAGGAGGGCCATGCTGCTATAGGCGAAGGGCCCGGGGAAGGTGAGGCGCGAGCTGGACCATGTGCGTCCATCGTCGTGCGTGAGGCGTAGCGTACCGTTCGCGCGCTTGGGGCCGGCGGCATTAAGGAAGGCGATGGTGCGATCATCCAGGCGAAGCAGACTGCCTTGGCAGATCGGGTCAGGTAGCTTGGCGTCTTCGGCGGCTTGGCTCCAGGTCTCGCCAGCGTCCTGGGACCAAGAGACCTTGCGAAGGCTGGCACCTTTTCTCCAGCTGCGTGAATTCAGGTAAAGGCCTCCGCCGACTGACTCGGCCACCTGGACTTCGTTGAGTTGAATCGTTTCGGACTGCGGCACTTTTTCTCCGCGCTTCCAGGTGGCGCCAGCGTCGTCACTATAGGCGACCCAGTTGAAGAAGTTCTTCTTCGCGTCTTGGGAATTGAAAGGAATAATTAGTCGGTCGGCTTTGGGGCCAGTCTTGAGCTGGATACCGATGCCCGGGCCAGAGCAGGTGGTGATAGCATCGTCTGGCTTGAGCGCGCTCGAGACGTCAGTCGGCTTGCTCCACGTCACGCCATCATCATCGGACGTCATGTAGCAGGAGCGATTTCCCTTGGGATCGGCGGGGCCGACGGGCAGGCCGCCGAACTCATGTCCGCCGGCAGGGAAGGTCTGGTAGAAGAGGAAGATGCGGCCGGACTTGGCTTCCTGCACAAGGCAAGGGTTATTGCAGCTGTCCGCGCCTTGTTCGTAGGCGACGCGTGGTTTGGTCCAGGTGGCTCCTTCGTCTTTCGAGACCGAGATTACCAAGTCGTTGCCGGCCTGGTCGGTGGGCTTGTCGCGGCCTTCGGCGACGGCGAGCAGCGTGCCTTTCTGCGTACGCAGTAAAGAAGGAATGCGCACCGAAGGGTGCGATAGGTTCTGCTTGGCTTCGAAGACGACAATGTCCGTTCCATCCGCCGCCAATGATCTGAGGCAGAGTAGGCTGAGGAGGATAGCGGTTCGCATCTTAGAAATTCCAGCTGAAGAAACCGATGGCTTCGAGTTCACCGAGCATCTTCTTAAGTTCTACGGCATCTGGATTGCCATTCGGCAGGCGGGCTGGGCCGACGGGCACACCGAGATGATTCATCAGGGCTTTGGCGGCACCCATGTAGCCACGTTTGGCCAAGATATCTACGACAGGTTGCACTCTAGCCTGTTCGGCTTGGGCGGAGGTAAGGTCGCCTTTCGCGAAGGCGCCGATAACACGCTGTAAGGGGCCGGGGCTGAAGTTATAGGTGCTGCCCACGCCGGCGGTGGCGCCGGCCTGCATTGCCGCAAGGAACATCTCATCCACGCCAAAAGGCATGTCGAAGCGGCCACCTGCGAGCGCCCGCGCCTTGCGGTAAGCGGCTAGGTCAGGGTTAGAGTATTTGATACCAGCGAGATTCGGGATGCGGTCTGCAGCCTGCTCGAGGAATTGGTCCGCGGGGAATCCGGTAATACCGGTCATGCCCGGGATGTCGTAATAATAAAACGGCGTTTTTGGCGCCGCTTGGGCGACCATCTCGCAGCAACCGATGAGGTCATTAATCGTGCGTGGCTTGAAATAGGACGGCGCAATCATCGAGACGGCCTTGGCTTGGTTGCGTTCGGCCCGGGCGGCGAGCGCCGCCGCGTCGGTCAGGCAATTGGCGCCCACGTGGACGATGACGTCGATGCCAACATCGGGTCCAATTTTTGCCCATCGGTCGCTGAGGTCGAGGCGTTCTGCGACCGTGAGGGAACTACTTTCGCCGGTCGTTCCCCCGATGAAGACCGAGGTGATACCATGCGAACGCAGGAACTTAGCCTGCGGCTCGACGGCCGCAAGGTTGAGTCCACCTTTCGCGTCGAACGGAGTATGGGTGGCGGTACAGAGACCGGAGAATTTGAAGGAGGCCATAAGTTATATTTTATTTAGAGATGGATGGTTGTAGGCGAATGGAAAAGGCGATGCCTACGGAAAGCAAAGCGATACCCGCAAAAACCCCAAAGATGCCGTTGAGCGGGACGGCTTGATCGCGCAGCGCCCCGAAGATCCAATCCGCGAAACCACCGCAACTGATGCTGACGAAATTCATCAGACCGTAGCCAGCGGCGCGGTTTTCCGGGCCGACGAGCTGACAAAGGATGGGCATGCTGTTGCAGTCAAAGAAACCCCAGCCGAAGCCGAAGACGACGAGGAAGGATAGCGCGACGATGAGCGTCGAGGCGTTGCCGACGCCGAAAAGGGCAGGCAGGAGTAGTAGGACGCCGATTGCGCTGACGTAGATGCGCCCGCGCGGATTATGCCTCGTCCAGCGGTCGGCAATCCAGCCACCGATGAGCACGCCGGCAATCGCGGCTACTTGCCAGTAGAGCACGGCCGAGACGCCTGCCTTACCTTGGCCGAGGCTGAAGCGCTCGCGTAGGATATCGGGCATCCAGTCTCGGACGATCCATGCCGCCATGGCTGGCAGCGTGAAGTAGAGGACGAGCTTCAGGAATTCGCGGTTGCGAGCCAGGGAGGCGATGGCTTGCCCGGGGTTGAGTCCGGGGGCGACCTCCGCGGAGGCAGGCTTATTCTTAAGAAAGATAAAGAGGGGCAAGGCGTAGAGGGTGCCTACGAGGCCACACCAAGTGAAGGCGCCGCGCCAGCCGAGGTCAGGGCTGTCGGCCGCATAGCCCGCAAAGCCACCGATGATCACGCCAAGATAGATGCCCATCTGATGCAGTCCGATGGCGCGCGACCGGGTGGCGCCGATGTGGTAATCGGCGATGAGCGCGAGCGCGGCAGGAATATAAAACGCTTCGCTGATACCCATGACGGCGCGCGTCGCCAAAAGCTGCTCGTAGCTGTGAACGTGGCCAGTCGCCCAGGTGATGACAGACCAGGTAAAAAGACTGAAGCAAATCACGTGTCGTCGGCTTATTCGGTCGGCCAGGAAGCCGCCGATTGGGCTGAAGATCGCGTAGACCCATTTGAATGAACCGAGAATGAAGCCCCAATTCGCCGCCGTGGCGATGTCGGGCAAGTCCTTCATCATCGAAGGTTTCATCGTCGCGAGCATCTGTCGATCGAGGTAATTGAGTAGCGCTACGGGGATGAGCAGGGCGACGACGAGCCAAGCGGTGCGGCTGACGGAGGATGTTGGGTTCATCGGTATTCGAGAGGGATCGTCCAGCTGCTGACCTTGGCGGTCCGGAAGCCGGGTTTGTTTTCACCGCCGACAGTCACGAGGTCATTGCCGAGCCTTAGCAACGGGGCGGTGGCCAAGGGATGGGGCCATTGCCCAACGACTTTGATTTGCATTCCGGTCACGGCAATGATGTCGCTGGAAAGCCCTGGGTGATCTTTGGCCGGTTTTGGGTAGTGATGGCCGTCATCACCGCCGACGAAGAAAAGCGTGGGGCCGACGGCGACGCCAGGTCCGGCGGCGGCGGCGATCGGATGAGAGAGTTGAGCTTGTTTCGGTGCGGTCCGGAAGTCATTCGAGAAGATCTTGCTTTGGTAGAGGCGCGTGGATTTGCCATCAGTTCCGGTGAGTAAGCAGCCGCTACCGTAAAAGAGAAAATCTCCCGTCGACCCGCAGAGAGGGAGGATGCCATGCGGGGCAGTGGCTTCGAAGGTGCGCCAAGCGGAGTCGGGTTTGCTGAGATCAAAATCATTCCACGCCATTTCGGTCTTAAGCGCGTCCGGTTCGGATGAGCCACCCATCAAGATGAGTCGACCCTGATGAACCGCATGGCCAGCGTAAGCGCGCGGCGTGGGCAAGGAGGCAAGCGGTTTGATCTGTCCCTTGGCGTTAATCTGCCAAGTGTTGCTAAGGTGGGCGGTGGCATTGCAACCGCCGGCGAGGATCATCGACTTGCGGTCGGTTGACGAGCAGAACGCAGCATAAGCGACCGTCTCCGGCATCTCGCCGATTTTATTCCAATGCCAGGAACCGGTTGTTCGGGTTAGCAGCAAGATGTCGCCGTAGAATTTCTTGATGCCGCCATCCCAAGGTTGTTTATCTGGAAAGTTCGAGCCACCGATGGCGAGAATCGCCTCGTGTCCGGACTCATCCACGATGGTCACGGCTGCCATGCCGCCCCGGCCGAGACTATCGGGTAAATCCGGCAAGGCTTCGGCGGCGAAAGAAGCGGAGCCGCTGCAGATTGTCAGGATGAGTAAGATGAACGGCATGGGCGACCGCAGGGAATGTGATTAATGCCCGAAATAGACTTACCTCACCAGCCTCAATATTTAATCGTTACGTAACAACCAGCCTTCGGCCGAGCGAACGAATGGGCGAATTTCGCCGTTCACGATTGCAAACCCATTACTCCATTTGGTGCAGCCCGTCGAGAGGACCGAGGACGAACCCTCTTCTTCGGACGGCTTCCAGGTATCCGTCATCCGGTTGTAAGAAAGAATCTGCTTGGAGTAGCCCGGGTGTTTGAGGGCTTCTACTTTGCCTGCTAATTTACCGTCATCGCCGCCTAGGATTAGAATTTCATCATCCATGACCGGGCAGGGCGATGGGGCGGCGGCCAGCGCGTGCGGGAGAGCGGCCAGTCGGCGCCATTCTTTACCGAGCGTGAAGGCGTGGCAGTCGGTCAGGTATTCGCGCTCGACGTTTTTTACGCCGGGAGTGAGCGCCACTCCGCCGAACATATAAAATGTATCTTTAGTACCCGCGGATTGCGCGAGCATCCGGCCGGAACCCGCCCAGAGGGGGAGCTCTTTCCAGCCGCCGTTCAGATTTGCCAAATCAATCGCATAGGCGGCGGAACATGCCGAAGTGGCCTCGGGGCGTTCGGTGCCTCCGGCGATAATGACTTTGCTGCCCACGAGGGCCCCGGTGGCGTAAGCTAGCGGACGAGGTAGGAAAGGGAAGGGGCGCACCTTGAGTTCGCCGTCTTCGATGGCGAGCGTGTAGCAATCCGCATAGTGCCGGTGGGCATCGGCGCCACCGATCGTCAGGAGGCCTTGGCGAATAGAAATGCCGACCCCGTAGGCGATAGGCCGAGGAAGTTTACCGGCGATGGCCCATTTCTTGGAGCGCGTGCTGGTCAGGGTGTAGACTTGATCGTGCCATTTTTTGACGCCACCTTCCCAGGCTGGCTTATCCGGGTAATTCGAGCCTCCTGCACAGAGTAGTAGATCGGATGAGGTGCCAACGAAGGCACCGCCAACGCCAGGGGCGTTTGGAGTTTCAGGAAGACGGGACCAGCGTATGGACATGAGTGTGAGCTTCACAGGAAGACATCCGAGGGTGGGGTGTCCAGAGATTAGGCAAAGCCTTGCAAAATGATGTCAGAGCAAGCCGATAAAGGGGCTCTTTCGTACGAGATTGGGCTTTTAGGCCGGGTGCCTATGATTTTATACGCAAGGAGGATTTGTTTGACAGAGGCGCCCCGACCTTGCCTTGATTGACCTCCTTTCGCACTGCCTGGTAGCTCAGCGGTAGAGCAGGTGACTGTTAATCACTTGGTCGTAGGTTCGATCCCTACCCAGGCAGCCAGAAAGGGCAATTTCAAGGCCGAGAGGCCTTTGGGTTGGCTTGGTCTTTAATCAGTCGACCAAACCTTCTCCTTGACCACGGGGGGCGTTGTTGGAGGATGCAACAACTATGGGTCAACAGCTTAACAAAGTCATCAAGCGTCGTCGTCGTCGGGCTTATCTCGAGCGCCAGAAAGATCGCGTCAAAGCCGCCCGCGCCGCTGCGAGCAAGAAAAAGGGCAAGAAGTGAACCGGTTGGTGAGCCAGACCTCCTTGTGGGTCGCGCTCACCGCGCTGGTCCTTGTCGGTTGCGATAGTCCTCCGCCCACGATGGTGGCGCTCAAGGGCATTGCTTATGTCCACGAACGTCGCCGCAGTGAAGCGGACGTGGCCCGGGCTTCCGAAGCTTTCTACGCCAAAGAGCATCATGGCAATGATGTCGTTTTTCGCACCGAAGAACAAGAGCGCGCCGGATATTATTTTTTCGTGAAGCTAGACGTCGATCCGCCGGCGGACGGGCGTCTGGTCCTTGAGGTCGTCCGCGCGGAAAATACGAAACCCGAACGTTATGATTTTGCGGTCAACCTTAAGCCAGGTTTTCCGTTTGGAGAATTTGTCATCGGTCTGACGGGCAAGCAATCGGGGACCGTCAGCTGGCGTCCGGTGGCTTGGCGGGTTTCGGTGGTCGATGCGCAAGGCAAGTTTATGGCATCATCCCATAGTTTCCTTTGGGGCACGCCGCTCGACGTCAGTCAGCGCTGATTGCGATGGAGTCGTTTGCTTGGACTCCTTGGCGTCCCTTGCGTCTTCATACGGATATCTCGGGCGAAATTTTAGCAGAGCAGTTGGACGGCGGTCAGGCTTTTCGTTGGTCGGCACAATCCGACAGCAGTTGGACGGGGGTATTTGGGCAGACGTTGGCACGATTGCGTGCCGGCAAGCAGGGCTTAGAGTGGAGTGCACCGACTGATGATACGGCCGCAGAAGAGCGTTTGCGTGAGTATCTTGATGCCGACGGGAAGCAGGCCCTATTGGCCGAGGCTTTGCCTTGGCGATCGGATTCGGTCTTGCACTCGGCGATGGCCGCTAACCCTGGGTTGCGTATCTTGCGTCAAGATCCGCACGAGGCGCTCATCGGATTTTTATGCAGCTCCAATAAGCGCATTTTGCAGATTAGAGTCATGGTCGCTGCTTTGGCGTTAAAACTCGGCCGTCCGCTCGGCGGCGGGTTTTATGCGATGCCGACTTGGGAAGCCTTGGCCGAGGCGGATGATGAAACTTTACGAAGCTGTTCGCTCGGTTATCGCGCGGCTTATATCCGCGAGACCGCGAAGATTCTGAAGCAACGGCCGCAATGGAAGTCAGACTTTTCGAAGTTAACCACCCCAGAGCTGATGACGGCGTTGCAGGAATTGCCTGGGGTCGGGCCAAAGGTTGCCGCTTGCGTCACTTTGTTCGGCTTTGCCCGTCTCGAAAGTTTCCCGGTCGATACTTGGGTGGTGCAGGCACTGAGTTCGGCTTACGGGCTCAAGGGCTGGAAGCCTGAACGTTTAGAAGAGTTTGGGCGTTTGCATTTCGGCCCGGCCGCCGGACTAGCGCAGCAGTTTATTTTTTCAGCGGCCCGCCAAGGAGTCTTGCCTGCGGCGCCTGCGCTTGAAACTAAGATACGCCCCAAGTCTCGTAAATAATCGCCGGGGTGAGCGTCGTCGCCGGGGTGCCGTAGGCAATAAGTCTGCCTTCGGAAAGTACGGCCACCTGATGGCAGCGGCGGATAAAATTCATATCATGGGTGGCGACCACGCAGGCCGCTCCGGCGAACGCGAGATCCAGGCAGGCCTGTTGGACGAGTTCTTGTCGGGCGATATCGAGTCCGACGGTAGGCTCGTCGAGCAGGATGATTTTGCCAAAGGGTTCGCCCAGGGATGCGATGGTCAAAGCCAGGTGGGCGGATTTTTTTTGCCCAACCGAGAGTTGGGAAAGTCGCCGGTGGCGTAAGTCGGCTAATTCCAGCCGCTCAAGCCAGGCGTCGCAGAGGACGGGGTCGGAGCTGAGGAAGGGGAAGTCGGAGAGAGCGAAATCCCAGGCCGAATAAGCGGCTTGGGCTCCATAGGCACGTACGCTCGCCAGGATGGCGGGCGGCGTGGTGCGTGGGTCGTATTCCGCAGTCGTCATTTCTCCTGTGGCTTGTGGGATCAGTCCGGCAAGGGCGCGCAGGAGTGTGGTTTTGCCGGCGCCATTGGCTCCCGCGAGCGCCGTGACGTTTCCGAAAGGCAGCGTGAGTGAGGCTCCGTCTAAGGCAAGATGGCCACCGAAATCAACGCTGACGCCCAAGGCCTGCACGGCGATTTCACTCATGGCTTCGCCTTGCTATCCAGATGAACAAGGGTGCGCCCAGAAGCGCCATTACCGCCGCGGCGGAAAGCGGATTCTGGGGCCAGGCTGCGCGCCCGATGGTATCGGCGCAGAGAAGGAGTCCGCCGCCGAGAAGGCCGGCGAGCGGCATCATGAGACGATGCCGCGGTCCAATGATGCCGCGCGCCAGGTGGGGCGCAAGTAATCCGATGAAGGCCACCTGTCCGACCAAGCACGTAGCGGCGGCGGCCGCCAGCGCGGTCAATAGTACGGTCCAACGGCGAGAGCGATTGACATCGCAACCATTTGCTTGAGCCGAATCTTCACCAAAAGAAAGCAGGTCGAACGAGCGGCTGAGCGTCAGTAGTAAGATCGAAGCAACCGCGCAAAGGAGGCAAGGAAGCCAGATGAGTTCAAGGGTCGCCATGCCGAGCCAATCTCCGTAGGCACCATTGGTTAGTAATTCGCGCGATTCATTACTGCGACTGGCGATGACTAAGGTGCCAGCGGCCGTAAATGCATTTAAGCCCAGGCCGGTGATAAGAAGGCGCGCCGTGTTGCCGCGTCCGCTAATGAGCACGAGAAGAACTGAAGTCAGCAAAGCTCCCAGGAAGGCGGCGAGTGGGATGATCCATGGACGTTGCCAAGCGAGGGTGGGAGTGGCTCCGAGCAGAATCGCGATACCCAAAAGAGCGCCGCCAAAAACACCGGTGAGTCCCGGGTCGGCGAGCGGATTACGGAAGACGCCTTGTTGGGCGGCGCCACCGATACCTAAGGCTAGGCCGGCCGCCAGAGCCGCCAAGATTCGCGGCGTACGCAATAGAACGAGCCCGCCGCCGTCGCCCCAGCCGGTTCCGGCCGAGCCGACGGATAAGGCGACAAAGATAAGAAGAACTAAACCGAGAAGCCCCGATCCGAATGCCAGCAGTGTACGGTTCATTTCCCGAGCTCTTTCAACAAGTCGCTTAAGGCATCCCTTTTCTTGGGCGTGGAATTCGAGGCAGGGTTCTTGTTGCTGCCCGCGCCCGAAGCGGGCACCGCGGCGGGATTACCCTCTTGGTAAGCGGAACCAGATTTGATCTTATCCAAGGCAGTCTGGAGCCGTTCGGATAAGTCATTCTTCATGTCATTGAGCGAGCCCGTAAGTTTGATGCCGGGTCCCTCGGTGAGACCGTCGGGCTGAGGAATGCCGGAGCCAAAGCCTAAGGCGTTGAAATATTCCGCGAGCTCGCCGCTACCGCGTAACTGGGCATCGACTACCAAAGGCCAGTCCGAGAAAGATAGTTCGGGGCGCATGCTGATGCCGCCTTTGGCTCCGAGGTGGAGGGTTTTGTTTTTAACCTCTGCCAAATCCAGTTTGATGGTCCCGGAGGCCAGGCGGCTCACGCGGAAGTCCGCCGTGTCATAATTAAAATCAGAAAGTATCTTCTGCAGCTTAGCCGCCGCCGAGACCGCGGCGCCCATCTTGGCGATCTTCTCCCCCTGGCCTTTGTTTTTCGTGAGCGCGCCGGCCAAGATCGCGAGTCCGCCGAGGGTTTCGCCGATCTGCCCAGCTTTGTCCGCCATTAAAGCGGTACCGCCGGTGCGGCCGCCAAAGGCCTGGAGCCGACCGCCCCGGGAGCTGACGATGGCATCCAGTTGGAGTTTGGACGGGAGCTCTCCCGCCGTGCCGGCGATGCTCACAGCGTGAAGGTCGGCGTCGGCTTTGCCTTGGACGTATTCTTTGATGACGGGGAACGCTTTGGCGAGTCCGCCGAGCTCAAGCTGCTTAATACCTAACTTACAATCGAGCACGTAAGGTCCGTTGCTCGTGGTGGGCTGGAAGGTGAGCGTGCCGAGACCCTCCAAATTCCCTTCGGCCAGTTTGCCTTTGAGGCTCAGGAGGCGGAGGGATTTTTCGTCTCCCTCGGCTTGCAGGATGATTTTCTCCGCGACGATCCCGAAGGCGCTGGCTTGGCCGATCGTAAGATGGAGTTGACCGGTTTGGTTATGCCAGAAAGGGCTGAGGTCGGGTTTAGGTTTCAGGGTTACCTTCGGAACGGGTTCGTCGGTTGATTTTGGCATCAGTGAGACGAAGTCATCCACGGCGACGCTTTCGATGGTCACGTTCGCATCCCAGTCGGTCTTCGCTCCCGTGGCAGTTTGGACCAAGGTAAACTTTCCGAGGGTCTGGTTTTTAGAAAGCATGCTGAATTGACCCGAAGCGGTCAGGCCATGTGCGGTCGGAGCGTATTTGCCACGCACGCGGGCTAGCTTGATTTGACTCTCATTTTGCTTGATGGTCACATCGTTGACGTCGAGGGCGAGGGCGATTTCTCCGCCCGCGCTCCGTTCGGCCGATGCCGTATATTCCCCCGTCGCGATCATGCTAAGCGGGCCGGCGAAGGGCTGTTCGGCCAGTGCGCCAAGGTTACCGTGTAGTTTCAAAGTCGTGGGCGCACCGCCGAAGCCCAGCGTGATGTTGCCGCTCGCGATAAGACGTTCACGATTCTTTAGTTCGGCCTGGTTGAAGCTTAACACGGTAGTCTTATCGCCGATGAGCAGGTCGAGGCTGGCGTTAAGGTCGCATTGCTTGACCCATGTCTTATCGGCCCAAGTCACGGACGTCTCGGCAAAGGCCATGGGTGCGCCTTCCGTGCGGACAAAGAACCCTTCGGTCTTGAAGCCTGCGACGAGATCCGCGCGATTGAGGTTGCCGGTTAATTTTAGTCCGGGAACCAACGCAGCGACCGATTCGAGGGGCAGATTGGCTGCATTAGCCTCGACGAGTACCCCTGATGGCCGTGGGCCACCCACGGGATACGGCTGACGGAGTTTGAGCGAGAGAAGCCGAGTGCCTTGGCGAGAAATGATGGAATCAGCTGAGCTGACGACGGGACTTTTTCCTGCGGCACAATTCACGGCGGCATGGGTGTCGATGCGGATACCGCGAAGTTTTTCGAGTGGTAGATCTTCCCACCCAGGTTGGGCGGCAAGTTCAGCGATACCGACGTTGAGATGGCCGTTGACGGACCACGCGCCGTCTTTCCCTGGAGTAAAAGTCACGTCGCCCGAGGCGATGTTACCCGCGGCTGAGCCGATGTTGATTGGTGCGAGCAGTAGGGCGCCGTTCTCGGATTTGAGCGGGAACTCAGCGTCGATCTGCCGGACTAGTAATTTGCCGGTTTTCTCAATCGTCAGGCCTTTGATGGAGTGGGGCCGGATGCTGGCGACTTCAGGTTGCCCTTTATTGAAAGAAATTTCAGCTTCGCCAGTCCATTTCCCTTCCGTGGCGGCAAGGCCTCCGAGGGCGAGGAATGGCGTGAGGGCGACAAGGTCGGCGTCTTGCGCCGCAAGGCGAAGGGAGGCGCCGGCGGATTCCTCAGGAAGTAAGCCACCTTTCCAGCGGAGGGTTTGAGGAATGGAAACTAAGATGCCGTGTCCGCTGAGCGAAAGTTGTTCGACGACGAAGCCTTCGGGCGAACTTTGCGCGGCTGCTTTTAACTCCCACTCGGAGCGTGTATTTTTTGGGATGGATTTAGACCATCGATTCAGGTCTGGGAAAACCGCCTTCAAGTCGGCTTTTCCTCCCCATTGCGCGTTACCGGTGGTCGCGTCGATTTTGCCGGTCAGGCGGCAGTCGGGCAGGCTGGCGCTAAGAATGCCGAAGCGCTTCGGATCAAGGTCGAGTTGGGCCGAGACGGTAATCTTACCGGCGCTGTCGGAACCTTTGAAGCTCACCGCATTGCGTCCGCCGGAATCTCGGATGTCACCGGTAAACTCCAGTATATGGGTTTGTTCGCGGTAGGCTCCGGACAACTGAAACTCTATGCTGCCGGCGGAAATCGCACTGGCATCTTTTGCGGCTAAGCGCAGCTCGCATCGGTTGATGTCAGCAGCAAGATTTTCAGGTGTCAGTCCAGCCGCGCCGAGCGGTCGACGGAAGTCGGCTTTCAAGGTAATCTCACCACGAGGGTCCGTGAGGGTTGAGCCAATCAGGAACCCCGGCCAGGCGACACCGATACGGAGATCAACGCTCTTGGAGGAATTAAATTCGTCTCCCTGCAGGCTGAAGCGAATCAAGGTACCATCGACGAGCGTTACCTTGCCCGAGGCGGAGTAGGGCCCGAGGGCGAATCTGGGAAGCGTGGGTTTAGTCGTCGGCGTCTTCGGCGCTGGATTTTTGGCCGAAGATTTGGAAGGAGCGCTTAACGAAATATCCAAACCCTTGGCTTCAAAGTTATTCAGCGCATAAGTACCAGTGAGGATGGAAAAGAGTGCGGCCTCTCCTTTGATGCTCGCGGCTTTGATTTTGGTACCATCTTCAAGCGTGAGATTAATACCGTCGGCGGAGAAAGTACCATCCAACGAGGCTTCGACTTTGGTGATTCCGCCCTCGATTTTCGCTTTGGCCAAAAGTTCTTTGACGCGAAGGCCGAGGGGTTCGGGGCGGAGCTGAGAATCAATCCAAAGAACCGCGGCGCCGATAAGGACGACAAGGACGCTAACCGTCCAGAGGGTGAGGCGAAGGGCGCGGGGCATAGGGCAGGCGGGCAGAATGACTCCCCCGTTTTAACCGGGCAACAAAAAGCCCGGCGGAATTGCTTCCGTCGGGCTGGTTCGCCGTGCTTCGATCTCTCTTAAGCCTGAGGCGGGGTCGGAGGAGTGGGGGTGCCGGTTGCTCCCGGGTTCGTTGGCGGAGGGGTGCCAGGGGCTTGGCGACGGGAGTTCCGGCCATCCGCGGTCTTCTTGGCCACATAGCTCGCTTCCTTTGAGCCTTGAAGAGAATCCAATAGGTCATCGGCGCTTGCTGAATAATTGCTCATGAGTTGGGCTTTGATGCTTCGGCTCATGCGGGTCCGGCCGTAACGCGACTCTTTCAGGAACATGACGGCATCATCTTCGAGAAGTTGTCGGAGATATTCGACTTTCTGTTTGGCCCAAGCCGTCAGGTCGGTCCGAGTCAGGATTTCATCAAGTAGCGCTTTGGCTGCTTTGATGTCGCCGGCCCGGGCACGAGCTTCGATTGCTTCGAGTTTCTCGGCGATGACCGCTTCGGAGACGGCGGCCGCAACATTGACGTCAGCTGGAAGGATGGAGAATGCAGCAAGATCTACTTCAGGCAGGCCGAGTACTTGGGGGCCAAACTTGACGACTTCACCTTCCTTGGTTAGGGCTTGGAAATTGACGGCGAAGATCGAGTCAGCTTTGGCGTTCGGGCCGATTTTGACTTCGACCACGGCGGCCAAGGCAGAGCCCCAGGGCAGCGTCCCGAGTTTGCGCGAACGGGTGAGGCCTTCTTCCAGGATTTCGCCGACCAGACGGACTTGAACGTCGCTTCCGCCCTGCACGCTGACCTTGACCTGACGCAGGAAAGCATGGGAGAGAATCGCGAATTGCTCTTCAAAGGCTTCATCAAGGTCGTCGGCGGTTTGGCCGAAGTTCGAGGCACCTTCGCCGGCTTTAGCCATCCCGACCATGAGCGATTCGTTGAACCCGTGGCCCAAGCCGATGGTCGAGGTCGTGATGCCAGCACCGGCGGCTTTGGTCACATGGGAGAAGATTTCTGACTCTTCAAGTAGTCCGTGGTTCGCTTGGCCGTCGCTAAGCAGGATGACGCGAGCGATGCGTTCCTTCTTCACGAAAGGAGCAAGCTGCTTAACGCCTTCTTCCCAGCCGGCAAAGAGCGCGGTGGAGCCGCCGGACACAATTGAACGCAGACGTCGTTCAAGCTCAGCCCGATCCGTGACCACCGACAGCGCCTGCACGACATCGATTTCGGTATCAAAAGTGACGATGGAAATCCGATCATCTGCGCGCAGGCCTTGGACGATGCGCACCGCACTCTCGATGGCTGCCTTCAGGGGTTGGCCATTCATGGAGCCCGAGCGGTCGATTACGATCGCAAGATCAAGAGGAGCCCGGGGGGTGGCAGTGAGCTCGGTTGGCTGGGCGGGAGCAACGAGGCGGACGAGGACGTGGAGCGGCTCGGAGGCAGCTCGGAGGAAGCCCATTTTAAGGGGCAGGATTTCGATGGTGGGTTGGCTCATGGTGAGGAAGAACCTCTCATCATGCCTCAACCTTGTTAACTGTCAACACCGACAAAGTATCTTACTTAATATTAACACCAATAAGCAACTGTCATAATCTCATATATAATTTTCTATTAATGACTTACGGAAACTCTTCACGATTTCATCAATATCATTAACAGTGGGTCGGACTCCGCCATCGATGTGAAGATGGGCTTCGCACCAGTGTGCCAGGCGGAGACGCGTCCAGCGCTCGCGCTTAGGTTCGTCGCCTTTAGAGGTCGGATTGAAACTCATTAACTGCCGATAAAAGTCTTTGGCCTCTTGGCTGATATCATCGCGGATAAGCTGCTTTTTGACGAGGATCTTGAAGGTCGAGGCCGGGCTGGATGATTCGGAGAGGCGGCTTATCTGGCTGATTAATTCGGACTGATTGCGGGGACTTGATGAATAGCGAGGAGAAGGGGCGCTCGCGCTGCGAACTGGGCTACTATTTCTTGACTGACCTAGGATGCGGAAATCGCTCGGCTCGGAAAGATTCATGGCATCTTGGTTAGCATCGGGGGAGTTGCTTCGCGTCCGGAAGAAAAGCTTTTCAGCCTCGGTGGGTATGGCTAATTCATCGATGAGGTCGTTGAGCGCTTCGACTTTAGCGTTATCCTTGAGAAGGTTGCGGATACGATCCAGATCCCAGCCGCGTTCGGATAAAAGGCGGGCCAAAAGAAGTTGTCGGACCTGGAGTTGGCCGAAGTTTGCCTTTCGTCTGTCATCCGAGGCCCGTTCGGGTCGGGAGAGAAGATTCTCGTAGGTATAGAAACGGACCAGGCGTTCAGTAGTTTTGTGCCGGTCCCCGAAGCCGAGTTCGGATAACTTATCGGACACGAAATGCGCAAGATCTTCGGCAGTCCCGAGGAAGTCGTCGTCATTCAGGCGGGCGGAGATTTTCATCATGGCGGGCAATATTACAGACATTAGGGTGTCAGTATTCTATAATTGGCAACAATTATTGATATTTTAGACTAGTGTCAGCTTTTGGGCCACCGGGTGGTGCCCTCTAAATGAAACAGGCCGCCCGGTTTCGGGCGGCCTGTGAGCCTTTTATTTAGGGCTAAGGCTTACGAGTTGTGGCTGTAGCCTTCTTCGCCGTGATCAGAGATATCCAGACCGCGCGACTCGTCTTCTTCAGTTGGGCGCAGACCGATCAGAGCTTTTACCAAGTATGCTAGGACAAGCGTGGCCGCCAGCGAGAGGACTAAGGTTATGCCGATTGCCTTGAACTGTTCGGTCAGGAGGGTCTTACCTACTACGTCCTTGAGGTTCGTGTTCAGGTTAGCGTTAGCATCTGCCGTGGCGAGCACACCGGTCATGATTGCCCCTAAGGTACCACCGACGGCATGGACGCCGAAGGTGTCGAGCGCGTCATCGTAACCCAGCTTGGATTTGAGATAAACCACGGCGAGGAAGGGCACTACGCCGGCGAGCACACCGATCAGGACAGCACCGTTAGCTGACACGAAGCCGGCGGCAGGAGTAATGACGACCAGACCTGCGACGGCACCCGAGCAGAGGCCTAAGATACTGGCGTGCTTCCGTAAGATCCATTCGAGACCAGCCCAGGTGGCAGCGGCGACGGCAGCGGCGAGCGTGGTCGTCATGAAGGCCTGAGCGGCGACACCATCGGCAGCGAGCGCCGAGCCAGCGTTAAATCCGTACCAGCCAACCCAGAGCATACCGGTACCAACTGCGCAGAGCACCATGCTGTGAGGGGCCATGCTCTTCTTGCCGAAGCCAAGGCGTGGGCCCAGGATGATACAGAGCAGGAGCGCGGACCAACCTGAGGTCATGTGGACGACGGTACCGCCAGCGAAGTCGATGGCCTTAATGGGCGCACCTGCATTCCAGACGCCGTTCATGTCTCCGGAGATACCCCAGATGGCGTGGGCCATCGGGAAGTAGACGATAAACATCCAGCCCAGCATGAAGAGCATCACGGCGGAGAACTTCATGCGTTCAGCGATGGCACCCACGATAAGAGCTGGGGTGATGATTGCGAACATCAGCTGGTACATCGAGAAGACATTCTGCGACAGCCAGTAGGCGTAATCGGTATTGGGCGCCGAGGTCACATCCTTGAGGAAGAAGAATTCGCTGCCGCCGAAGATATGTCCGAGCGGCGTGCCGGCGAAGCTCTTACCGAAGACCAAGGAGTAGCCAACGGCCCACCACAGGATGGTGACGAGGCCAGCTAAGCCGAAGCATTGGGCGACGACGGACAGGACGTTCTTCGAGCGGACCAGGCCGCCGTAGAAGAGGAACAATCCTGGGAGTGTCATGAAGAGCACCAAGGCGGCGCTCACCATCATGAAAGCATTATGACCAGGACCTGAGGTGCCGACCGCCGGCGTCGTCAGCCCGGCCGGAATGGTTGGCTTTCCGTCTTTATCCTTTGGGCCAACCAACAGCGAAGCGGTAGGATCTCCGTTGCCTAGATAGGCTTCGAGGCCAGCAATGCGCTGTTCAAGCGATGGAGCTGGGGGAGGAGTCTTGGCTGCTTCGGCGGCGGCCGCGGGAGCGGGCGCAGGAGCGGGGGTGGTCTGCGCGGACGACAGCATTGGTACTGCCGCCAGAGCGAGGATGGTGAGCGTTCGTAACAGGGAGTTCATGGCGATTCGCTTATCGCAAGCCCCGTGCCAAGCCCCCGCCTTATGCCTGAACCCCAAATTGTGCTGAAAATAAGACGCAGGGCTTCACGTGGCCTGCTTTATTTCAGGCAAATTGGTCGGTCTCGATCGAAAGACCGCCTTTTGGGCAGGAATTTAGGGCTCAGTTCTGCGTATACCCCTCTTCACCGTGATCCGCAATATCGAGCCCTTGGGCTTCTTCTTCTTCCGTAGGGCGGAGGCCGATGGTTTTCTCGACTAATTTCGCGATAGCCCAAGTGGCCCCGAGCGAGAAGACGATGCAGAGGAGGATGGCGATCATTTGGCCTTTGATTAAACCCTGCGAAATGAGAGCGCCCCCAGCCGGATTAGCGGCCGCACTCATTAAGAAGGCTGTCGCCAGTGCGCCAGTCGTCCCACCGATACCATGAACGCCAAAGGTATCCAGGGCGTCATCGTACCCGAATTTACGTTTAAGAACCGAGCAGGCCCAATAAGAAATAGCACCAGCCATGAGGCCGATGAATACGGCGGAACCACCCGAAACGAAGCCCGCCGCATTGGTGATCGTCGCCAGTCCCGCAATCGCACCCGAACATAACCCGAGTACCGAAGGTTTGCCGCGATGGAGCTTCTCAATGATGGCCCACGAGAACGTGGCCGCCGCGGCCGCCAGCGTGGTGGTCATGAAGGCTTGGACGGCGATGCCGTCAGCCGCGAGCGCCGAGCCGGCATTAAATCCATACCAGCCAGCCCAAAGTAATCCGGTGCCCAGCACGCAAAGCACCATACTGTGCGGTGGCATCGCACGTTTGCCGAAGCCAATTCTTGGTCCGACCAGGATGCAAAGAATGAGGGCTGACCAGCCCGATGTCATGTGGACCACGATTCCGCCGGCAAAGTCAGCGGCCTTTAATGAGGCGGTTGGATTGGCTAAGCCTGCAAAATCTCCGGTCACACCCCAGACGGCATGCGCCACGGGGTAGTAAACAAGTAAGGTCCAGACGGCGGAAAAAAAGAGCACAGCGGAAAACTTCATGCGTTCAGCCACGGCACCGATAATAAGTGCCGGGGTAATCGCCGCGAACATGGCTTGGAAAAGAGCGAACGTCCCCGAAGAGATCCGGCCCTCATAGGCGCTGGCGTCCGCCCCGATACCGCTGAGGCCCAGGTGTTCGAGGCCGCCGAACAAGTGACCCAGCCAAGATCCTTGGAGGGATTTGCCGAAAACCAGGCTGTAGCCAAAGGCCCACCACATGAGGATACCCATCGCGGTTAGGGCGATACATTGGGCGGCAATCGATAAGACGTTTCGGCTGCGAACTAAGCCTCCGTAAAAAAGAAATAGCCCGGGAATGCACATCATCAGGACCAAGGCGGCACTCATCAGAACCCAGGCATTATCGCCGGCGGTGGGTAGGGAATTAACAAAAATAAGCATGATGCTTTTTATTAAGCACTTAGTGTGCCATTTTAAAGACAGACCTCGCTCCTCGCTTGCCTCCTAAGGTTTATGAGAGTAAATAAAAGTAACCTATGAACAGCCTGCTTAAAGTTAAGCATATTGCCTTACTTTCTACAATTGTTTGGGCTCAACTTGGAGCAGAAGTTGCCGCCCCAGCTAAGCCGTGGTTAGCTATTTTAGATTGGCAAAGCCGTGAGTCCGACAGCGTCAGCCACTCCGGCGCCGTCGCCGGAGAATATGGCCGATCCCGCACGGGTGCGGAAGTCATCTGGCAGACTCCGATGCAGGCCGTGGATTTCGAGTTTTATAACTATAAGAATAAGTTTACGGGATCCATTGCCGGGACCGACCAATCCTACGGTGCAACGACGGACGTGATGGTGACCGGCTTTAAGCAGTGGGATTGGAGTTCAAAATATGGCGTCCAATTAATCTACGCCTTGGAATGCTCCGCCGAAGATAAAATCAGTCTTTCCGAAGGTAAGCGTTGGGGCTTGGGCGGGGCCGCTCGGTGGCGCCCCGATGCTGAGACCGACGTGGCCTTGGGCGTCATGTTGGAAGATCGCTTCGAGGCCTCGGTGCTGGCTATCCCCTACATCAAAGCGGTTTGGCGCCCATGTAATTTTGCCGAAGTTGAAATCCGTACCACCGGATTACAGAACGGCATCATTGTCCGGGCATTCCTTAACGAAAGCCACGCTTCGACGGTAGATTTTACCGTGGCGTATGAGACGCTCACTTTTAAATTACAGGATAGTCCTACCTATGGAGCACGGGCCGTGGCCATTGGTGAAGTGCCCCTGCGGGTCGGTTTCACCCAGTTTTTAGAATCCTCCGGCACGTGGTTTGTTCGTGCGAGCGCCGAATGGGTTCCTTTTGCGCGACACTCATTTAAGCATGACGGTGAAGCGATGGGTGCGTTTCAGCCTGGGGCCAGTATGGGGACAGGAGTCCGCGTCGGCGCTAGATTTTAAAACTTATAAATCCCTTGCTGCCCAAAGGTGCAGGGCGACGACGAGTAAGGCGGCAGCGTAATTCATGGGGCGAGTGAGAGCTGCCCCAGTAATTGATCTCGCCGGCGCACCGCTTCCAGTTCGTCGCTGGTCCGAAGCGAGCGGCGGACTCGGCGCTTGGTAAAGTCCGCGAGGTGCTCCGTGAAGTGGATCCACCATGTCCCGTTGTTATTCCAGAGATGGTGGCGTGGGTTTACCTCGCTGACGCGGATGGAAAGCCGGGCGGCAGGAAGGGAAGGATTGTTTTCGGTAGTGTTGATCATGTGCGTCGTTGGTTAAGAGGGACGCATCACGAACAGCCTGCCAGTTGAGGATTTTAGCCTTTCGGCTCTCATCTTAAAACCTTTCGGTTTCAATTACCACCGCGGCCTTGGGGGCTCGGTTGGTGCAAGTGCGGCTTTCGCCTGTCTTGCTCGTGATGCGACTAATAATGAACTGGCTAAACTCTGATCGACTCAGTCGTTTTGGCAAGCCGAACCCAGGGAGGGAAGGCGTGGACGTGTGTCATAGGCCGCGCCTTCCTGGAGGGGAAATCGCTCGCTTCCCCTAAACTATAGAGGTTTTATAGTAAAACCGCCCATGGGATTCTTTCGCTTTCGCCGTTCGGTTTCGCTGGGGAAGTTTTTACGTCTAAACATCTCAAAGACGGGCCCCTCGGTTTCGGTGGGTCGGCCCGGGGCGACGATTAATATACGTAAAGACAAGGTTGATGCCACCGTAGGCCTTCCTGGTACGGGCCTTTCTTATCGAGAAAGGTTATCAAAAGGCGGATGTGCTTCCGTGCTGGTCCTCAGTTTTTTTCTCACCGCCTGCGCTTTTTTTATGTCCGACGACGATCTGACCTTTCAAGACGATGTGAATCTTCTACAACGGAAGGCGGACGCCCAAGTCTTGCACAACCCTGTGACGGGAGCCTGCTTGGTCGCCACCGCCGCTTATCAGGGTCGCGTGATGACCAGTGCTTTTGCGGCCGACCTTCCGGGTAACGGTTGGATTAATCGTCAGCTGATTAACTCGCAGAAGCTTCAGCCTCATATCAATGCCTGGGGCGGCGAGGAGCGGCTTTGGCTTGGCCCGGAGGGCGGCCAGTTCGCCTGGTTCTTTCAGCCTGGAGCAGCGTTTGATCTCGCCCATTGGCAGACCCCTCCGTTGCTCGACACCGAACCTTTTGTGGTCGTGGAGAAGTCTGCGACGTATGTGGTCTTTCGCAAAGATGCGGCTTTAAGGAACTATAGCGGGGCTGAATTTCATTTACGGCTGGAGCGTAAGGTGACCTTGATCACGGACGATGCGGAATTAAACGCCGCACTCCATAGTGTGGTACCCGTTTATTTGAAGACGGTGGCTTATCGGACCGATAACACTTTGATGAACCGAGGCGATGCCGCCTGGGCTGCCGATACGGGATTACCGTCGATTTGGTTGCTCGGGATGATGAAGCCCTCGCCTGCGACACGGGTTGTCATTCCTTTTAAGCGTGGTTCAGTCGAAGAGCTTGGCCCAATCGTGAATGACGAATACTTTGGCCCCGTTCCCTCGCAGCGATTAAAGGTCGGCGACGGGGTAATCGTCTTCAAGGGCGATGGGAAGTTGCGGGGTAAGATCGGACTCAGCTCCCGCCGTGCGACACAGGTGCTAGGGAGTTGGGATCCTGCCCGCGAGTTGCTCACGATTATTCGTTTTAATAAATACGCAGCTCCGGCTGGTTACGTTAATTCCCAATGGCAGCAACAGGTCGCTCCGTTCGCCGGTGACGTGATCAATGCCTATAACGATGGGCCGGCGACAAAAGGTGCGAAGCCGCTGGGTTCCTTTTATGAACTCGAATCGAGTTCGCCGGCGCTCCCCCTCGCTCCGGGCCAGAGTTTTACATATCGGCAGACGACGGTGCATCTTACGGGCGCACGGAAATCTTTGGACGTCGTCGCTCGTAACA
>Ga0214919_10000170_pt1 | contig 109836 bp, 97 predicted proteins | sample LL1503_MetaG_FD_177994 | JGI IMG/M metagenome (GOLD analysis project Ga0214919, IMG submission 177994) | Freshwater microbial communities from Lake Lanier, Atlanta, Georgia, United States - LL-1503 | ecosystem: Environmental > Aquatic > Freshwater > Lake | place: USA: Georgia | collected...
TTCCGTGCCGAATATTTGCTTAAAGCAAAAATCATTCTTGGGATCAAGAAAGCGAGACGGCATAAATCTAACCTATCTTTATAATTAATATCTAAGGTTGCAATTATAGCATAAAAGATTAATTATAACAAATGATACAAGATAATTACCTGACCTATACAATTTACTGCCGCATTGAGATATATTGAGGTATGAGCATTTCTTTATATTCTGGAATAAATTTAATAGTTTTAATAGCATTATTATTTTTTATCCGTAAAGTGATAAATTTATTGTCATGCTGTGGCTCCCATATGGAAAGAATTCTCCAACCGTTACGTAGACCTTCTTTATAGCCTTTACTATTCTCATCAACCCCAGTTAATTGCCAGTTTAAGAAGGAGTGAAATTGATCAAAACCATAATCAGCTACTGGCATTTTCTTAAAAATTAGTACGGCTTTACCGTCTAAAATTTTACTAGCCTTAACAGATAATTTTGACCCAATAATATTGTGCTGGATAAAATCATTAGCATTATACCCAGTTAGCTCTTTTATTGTACTATTAAAACTATCAGTAGAAAATTTAAAAGCACTATTATTCTTTGCAATTTTATTCAAATACTGCACGTAAATATCAAAATTATATTTATTGTTAGTTGCCTGTCTTAATTGATAATCCAGCTCATGCCCAATAATATTTCCTCGCAAGTAAGAAATGTATTGAAAGGATTGCCAATTTCTACTTATATCCTCAGAGCTAACAATATGATTAGGCGAAGAAAAATATCGATATAAGCAATTATTATAAATTGTTAAATAGTCTTCTAAGCTCCATAAGCCACTTTGATAATTGAAATATCCAGTGTAATAATCGGTTATTCCTTCAATAAACCAAGCATTATATTCTTGCATGCTCAGATCTTGCCTAATTATGCCACCCAGCCATTTATGCAAATGCTCGTGGGCAATAATTGATTGTACTTGTAATGGCGTCAAATTTGCCCCAAGACTCATTGCTTGGTAAGAAAAATTACCGCCATTTTGCCTGAATCCTGTTGAGACTGCAGGATGTTTATGGTCTGACAGAAAAATATAATAATCCCTTGACTTGGTATAGCCAGTATCTTGAAAAAAGTTATTATGACTATTTTGAATTTTTTGTAAATCGCTTATTATCGGCTGTTGTGCAAGTGGAAAATCTGCGAAAAAGATTAGTTGAGAGACAGCACAATTATTAGCCGCGATATTACAAGTATTAAAACTACCACCGATAAAAAAACTGTGCGATAATGTTGTATTACTAGCTTGTACGGTAAAGGATGATTTGAGAGTAGACTGCCAAAAATTAGAAATTATATTTTGCTGATAATTATCCCAAGTGAAAATCACCTTATGCAATTGCTCTTCCGCATCCTGTAAAAGAAACAAGACATAACTACCAAACATCACAAAATTATCTTTTAATAGATAAAAATATAAATTAGGTTCAGTTTGAAAATTATGCAATTTGCTAGTGAGACAAATTTTATCTCGTGGTTGATGAGTCAAAGTCAAATAGTCACCTTCTAACGTAATATTTTTGCTAATACCAGCAATCTCAGTTTCAATATTAGTATCTTGATCATTATCCATTGCAATAATTAAAGGACATAAAAATTTGGTACTACCGCTATCATTGCCGATAGTACATAATTTCACAGACAGGTGATCAGACTTGATCGAAAAATTATATTCTAAAGTGCGAGCTTCCACAGCAATAGAAAAAAATCCTACTAATAGACTGATAAGAACTAGATAGGGTAAATTTTTATTCATGAGGATAATAATTGTGACTTGAGTTGCTCAGCTGAAATGCCAGATTTTATCAGATATTGGAAAAGTTCTGTATGAAAAATTTTTAATCCTTCACAATATACTGAAGGATTGTTGAATCGGTGCTTTTTACTAAATCTATTGACTATTCCTCCCCCTCCACAAACATTTTCCCAACAACATTTCTTACAAAGATCAGGGCTATTGGTGAAAGCAGTGTCTAATTCTTTAAAAATAGGTACGGCGAAAAATTGTTTTAAAGTAGTATTAAATATGTTGGTATTAGTCCATGTGACGGTAGCAGGATCAGTTGACATTAGCTCGTCTGTTGGACCTATATCCCCATCAGTCCTAATTACTATTAAATGTAAATTATCCAAGTCAATAGAACCCTGACCATAGATTAAACCTGAAGTTCCTAAAAACTTTTTTATGTAAGAATCAAAAAACCTAATTTGAATATTTGGATTATCATCCTTTACCCAGCAATCAAATATTTCTTTAATGAATATACCATACTTTATAGGCAAAAATGGCAATGCTTTATCATGGCTGTAATCAGGCCATAAAAAATCAAACCCTGTAATTCCCAAATTATTGACAAAGTGATTATATAAAACTTTAGGGGCGTATTGTGGATTTATTACCGATAATATACCAAAATCACAATCATGTTCCTGCAATAATTTTATGGCTTTCTCTACTCTATTATAACTTCCTGTACCTTTATGATCTACTCTATAAACATCATTATAATCAGCATTGCCGTCTAAACTTATACCAAGTTTAATTTTATAGGTTTCAAAAATTTTTATCCAATCTTTATCGATAAGCACTCCATTGGTTTGCATACTTAAGTCAAATTCTTTAACTTTTGGTGATAATTCTTGGTAAAATCTATCGCAAATAGATTCGAATTTCTTCTTAGGCATCAATAAAGGTTCGCCGCCATGCAATGTGATCCCCACCCAGCCTATCTATTTTAAAATCCTCAATTCCTTGCTGAAGAAATTTTATTATTTGCTCCAAAATCTCATCTTTGAGAATAGCTGGTCTTGCTCGGAAAGATTGATCCAAACCATTAAAGTAGTAACAATATCTACAGTTCAAATTGCATCTTTCAGATAATTTAAGAACTAGATTTAGTGCTTCCATCAAATAATCTCACATTAGCAACTTTTTTGATAACCATTTCTAAACCCAACGGGACCAACTTTAATATATTGCTCTCTAAAACATTGCCTATAACTATCTTGAGGATCATCAGATATTTGTTGCAATCTATCTATAATAATTTTACTTACCACTCTAGGGCTGTTTGACAGAGAAATTTTTGCAATTTCAAGGGAAAACATATCTTCTTTACCATGGTAATTTGTAGTACTGCTAACACTTATTTCGTCATTTTTTACTTCTAACATCCCTTCTAAAGGTGGAAGTACATTTTCTATATAACTCATAAACCTTAACTAATAATTTTTTTTGAAACACTTTAGAAATTTATGGAAAAACATTAACACGGCAATATTGGCAAAGTCAAGGAGAAGTGTTTAACAAAGTTAAAAATATGATATTATTGGTTGTAGTACCAAATTTAGGAATACAAAATATGTTATCTAAGATTTTAAGCAATCGCTCTAAAATACGATAAATTTAAGAATCAATAAATTTAATGTAATAATAAGGTCATAAATTTGATGACTATAGAATAATTACAAAAACATGGCAGAAATTATATTTGATAATATCAATATATGATGTTATATATCCAAACAAATGTTAACGATAAAATTAAACATATGAGCAAGATAGTTATTTCATCTAGGATAAATCAGGCACAGACTAAACTCAGCAGGGAACAAACGCAAGCAATTGGATTATTGTCGATCGGTACATTCCTTGAGTACTTTGATCTGATGTTATACGTTCATATGGCCGTGTTACTTAATGAATTATTTTTTGAACCTAGTAACCCTAGATCTGCTTCTTTAGTGACAGCTTTTGCTTTTTGTACCACTTTTGTTTTCCGCCCCATAGGAGCATTCATTTTTGGTCATATTGGTGATAAATCAGGACGAAAAGCTACGGTAATTATTACTACTGGAATAATGGCACTATCATGCGTCACGATGGCTAATACACCAACATATGCTCAAATTGGTATTGGTGCTTCAATAATTGTTACAATTTGCCGAATATTGCAAGGTATGTCGTCAGTAGGTGAAGTGATCGGAGCAGAACTTTATATCACAGAGACTACTAATCCGCCTATACAATATCCAGCTGTGACTTTTATTACTGTTGCTTCTGTTATAGGTTCTACAGCTGCTTTAGGTATGGCCTCCCTTGTTACATCCTTTGGACTTAGTTGGCGTATTGCTTTTTGGATTGGTGCGATAATTTCTATTGTAGGTGGTCTCGCAAGAAGAACTCTCAGAGAAACTCCAGAATTTGTTGATGCAAAATTTAAATTACAACAGAAAGAACAAAAAGATAATGTAGATAGAAAGGAATTAGATGCAGGTTCAATTGTTCATGAAAAAGTTAATAAGACTTCGATCGCATATTCATTTATTATTAATTGTATGTGGCCTATATGCTTTTATTTTACCTATATTCATTGTGGTAATCTTCTTAAAAGTGGTTTTCACTATACTGCCGAGCAGGTGATTCATAATAATTTCATTGTCTCAATTGTTCATCTAATAGGTTTATTATTGCTAACTTATTTAAGTTATAAATTCTACCCTCTAAAAATCATAAAGATTAAGTTGGTAATATTTGTTATTTTTCTTTTATTTTCACCTCATATTTTCAATAATATAACTGAAAGCTATCATTTATTCTCACTACAAATCTTCCTTGTACTATTTTCTGTTGATAGTGTACCAGCTGTTTCAATATTTTTTAAACATTTTCCAATTTTTAAACGATACACTTATAATAGCGTTATATATGCTTTTTCACGCTCGTTAATGTATGTTATTACTTCTTTTGCTATTATTTATTTAACCAAATATTTTGGTCATTATGGATTATCAATCGTTATGATTCCAATAAGTATAGGATGTGCTTTTGGTGTACTTCATTTCGAGAAGTTAGAGAAGAAAGCTGGGAATTATCCCAGCTAGTTGATTTAGGGTATATAGGGTTGAGTTTATTGCCAATTATTAATATTTTGCATAGTATTTGCTTCAATAGTTTAAAAACTTGGGTATCTCTTAATTGTCTAAACTACTAATTAACATCCACCTATTTTTTTGATGGGTTTTAATACGCTGAATAATCATGTCAGCAGTTCCCTCATCTCCAAATTTTTGTGCTGTTCTTAGTCCATTCATTAAGGTAGAAATAAGCATTTCTTGATCATCAGCTAGATCTTTTAACATATCGTAACTGCTGGAATCAGGAGTTGCTTCAGATAAAGTTGAGAGTGTCATAATTTCAGAAATTTTGGACACTTTCATACCAATCATGCGAATTCTTTCTGCCACTTCATCTATTGCATCATTTAGTTCTTTATATTGAGCTTCAAATAATAAATGTAGTGATCTAAATCCAGCACCTCTAACATTCCAATGGTAATTTTGTGTTTTAAAATATAGTGCATAGCTATCAGATAAAATTTTTTCTAAAGCACTGGTTACTGTCATAATAATAATCCCAATAAAGTTACGTTATCATACTAGTTTATACATAATTTTAGCTTTTTTCCAGTATTATAAAAATTTTACTAGACTTAGAAACGTAATAATTATATAAAGTATAGTAAATGTTGCAAAAGGGTCTGTAGTTCAGTTGGTTAGAACCCACCGCTCATAACGGTGTTGTCGCAGGTTCAAGTCCTGTCAGACCCACCAATTTTTTATTTCAGAATGATCAAGCAAAAAACTCTCTCGATTTATCTATTCAAACTCTACTGCAATTATTTTATAAGTATATTATTGCTTCTTATTGGTATTTTAATTATTTCCAATATCTTTGACATTTTACAAAAATTTAAAGATTACCACATTCCAATATCGATATTTTGGAGACTTGTGCTATATAAAATACCATATTTAGTTAATGAAGTATCTTCTTTAGTAAGCTTTATAGCTATGCTAGCTTTTTTGAAAAAATTAACTAAATATAATGAATTAATAGCTTTATTGTGTGGTGGAATACATATATGGAAAATAATCATTGCTCCAGTTTGTGCAACGATGGTTATTGGTATGACGTTGGTAGCTATCTATAATTCCATGGGAATCGCTGGCTTGAAAAAACATGAATTTTTGCAGAATAAATTGAGTAAAAAAGAACCTAATAATCTTGTAATATCAAAATCTGGTTTAATGTTACTTGAAAATTATCAAAATGAAAAAAGACTTATACATATTGGTTCTTTTGATATTGTAAACAATAAATTAAGTAAAATAATTATATTATTTCTTGATAAGAATAATTATTTTTTGAAAAGGATTGATGCACAACAGGCCATTTTGGTCGAAAATAATTTTAAACTCATCAATGTCAAAACTTCTGATCAGCACCTATCTAAGCAATATGACAATCTGGATGTGCCAACAAATTTATCGATAAATAATTTATTAAATAATTTCACTCCTCCAGAGATGATTGCGATTTGGAATTTACCAAAGGCAATTCACCAATTAGTCCAAGCTGGTTTTCCTGTAACTAATTATCAGATTTATTATTATAAGCAATTGTTTAAGCCTATTATTATGGTAACTAGTGTGATTCTAGCTGCATGTTTTTTTAGCCTTAAGCAACGTGATAATTCCCAAGGCAAAATATTAGTAATTGGTTTATGTTGTGGTTTTATTAGTTATTCAGCTTTAGAAATTTTATTTAAAATACTTGCCTATAATATTTCTTTACCATTCTTAGCTGTTTTGCTCCCCAATATAGGTATATTATTGCTTAGCAACATTGTCATTATGAATTCTCAAAAAGTTTAGGAGGTACGCAACTATAGAATAAATTGGCATCTCTGAATTTGCCCTATACTAGATATAACTCAAGTCTATTTTTGTATTTTTTAAAGTCTGCTTTACTGTGGTTAACATTCCAGCAACAGAGTAATCTTTCTCTATACTATCATATTGTATGACTATACCGCCAACGATTGATGGATCTTGACTAAAATTTATGATAACTTTTTGCTGTAAATCATTTTCTAAATATTTTTGTACCCATTCTTTTTCATTCAAATTAAGAGTTTTGGAAGAAATAATTTTTACCATTTTGATATTTCTACTTTTATTAAGTAATTCTTGGTAAAGCACTACTATATTTGATAGTAGTGACATACGTGAATGTTTTAGCAAGATTGCCAAAAACCTCTTTACTATTGCGTCAATATTTAAGTTTTTTTCAACTGATTCAATTATTTTTAACTTGTCTATATCTTTTACGATAGGGGAAAACAGAATATTTTTGATTTTTGTGTTATCGTTGATAATTTGACTAATTGTCACTATTTGCTCAAGTACTTTATCTTTTAAACCATCAGAAACCGCGTTATCGAACAAAGCAGAAGCATAATTTCGTACTAGTTTACTACTAATCATTACATTACATCCATTAAAAATTTTAGCTAATAAGGCAATAATAAACCACATATGCCCAAGAAAATAAACCATGTAAAATCGCCCATGGTACCGAACCGTTGATGTTAAATGAAATCGCCATAGCTAAGGCAGAACCAAAAGATGCACCATGCTGGATGATAACATTCACTCTGCTTTTTCTTCCTATAATTTCCACATTTTTGCTGTCCGTGTAACTCATTTTTTACCTATTTTAAAATTAAAAAAATAAACTACTTTAAATATGAATCGCTCGGTTATAAGCTTGCAATACCGATTCACCCATCATTTCAGATAAAGTAGGGTGGGGAAAAATAGTATTAATCAAATCAAGCTCTGTACCTTCCATAGTTTTAGCAATGACATATCCTTGAATTAGTTCTGTTACTTCTTCACCTATCAGATGAGCTCCCAATAGTTCGCCCGTCTTTGCATCAAATATGGTTTTAATTATTCCCTCACCGCCACCATCAACTAAAGCTTTACCATTTGCAATAGATGGAAATTTACCAACCCTAATTTGGTAACCAGCGGTTTTAGCTTGTGCTTCGTTAAGCCCAACACTCGCAATTTGTGGGGAGGAATAAGTGCAACCTGGGATATTATATTTTTCAATAGAATGGGTTTTAAGCCCAGCAATATTTTCTACTGCAATAATTCCTTCATGACTTGCTTTGTGAGCGAGCCATGGAGGTGAGGTGACATCTCCTATTGCATAGATTCCCTTTTCAGAGGTTTGCATAAATTGATTAGTGACAATATGACCTTTATCTGTTTTGACATTAGTTTTTTCTAAATTAATACCATCTATGTTAGCAACTATACCAACTGCCATGAGTAAAATTTCAGCTTTTATCTGGTGGATTTTTCCATCTATCTCCACTTCAGCCATGATTTGATCTTGTGATTTAGTATGCTTCAATAATTTAGTTCCTGTATGGATTATCATTCCCTTTTTTTCAAAAATTTTTCGGGCTATTAAAGAAATTTCTTCATCCTCAACAGGTAAAATCTTATTTTGCGCTTCTAATATGGTTACCTGCGTCCCTAAGGAATTATAAAATGAGGCAAATTCCATACCGATTGCCCCTGATCCAACTATAATCATAGAGTTTGGTAGTTTATCAAGAATCATAGCTTCCTTGGAAGTAATAATCTGCTTACCATCTGGCTCAAATCCTTCTAAAATCCTTGATCTAGCTCCAGTTGCAATGATTATATCCTTTCCTCTTACTGAAATTTTCTGCCCCTGATTATCAATATTGATCACTTTATCTGTACCAAATTGAGCCGTACCCTCAATGACTGTAATCTTATTTTTTTTGAGTAATGACTTGATACCCATAATTAATTGCTTAGATATATCTCTGGAACGTTGAATGATTGCTTTAAAATCAAAGCTTGGCTCACCTACTATGATACCGTAATCCTTAGCATGCTTAATTTTTTGAAATAATTCTGCTGATTTGAGTAGGGATTTTGTTGGTATACAGCCCCAATTTAAACATACCCCTCCTAACTGTTCTTTTTCAATTAAAACTACTTTTTTATTTAATTGTGCCGCCCTGATTGCCGCGACATAGCCACCTGGACCACCACCGATAATTACTAAATCATAGTTTTCCATTATATTCCACTTCTTTAATCAGTATTTCTTTCAGTTTTTTTAACATGTAGCGATATAATAACGTTTCTTATTTCTAATTTCAACCAACTTTTTGATCTTATATTAATTCACCTACCCATTAAACTAGTGGCAAATTCATTAGGAGAAAATTGTTTTAAATCTTCGATTTTTTCTCCTATTCCTATAAAATACACTGGCAAAGAAAATTTTTGCATAGCTCCAACAACAACACCAGCTTTGGCTGTGCCATCCAATTTTGTTACTATTAGACCAGTGATATCCGCAACATTATTAAACTGCTCAACTTGATTATACACATTTTGTCCAGTAGTCGCATCTATTACTAATATTCTGTGATGGGGAGCTGTACTATCAATTTTTTTGATTACCCTAACAACCTTAGCAAGCTCATCCATAAGGTTTTTATAATTATGTAGCCTTCCTGCTGTATCAATAAATAATATATCAACGTTATTTTTTATTGATTCCTGCACTGCAAGGTAAGCAACGCTAGCAGGCTCTGCTCCATCCTCCCCTTTGATAAATAATGCTCCGCTTCTTTCAGCCCAAGTAAATAATTGGCTTACGGCAGCTGCTCTAAAGGTGTCGCAAGCTGCAACAGCTACTTTTTTTCCTTGTTTAATATATTGGGAGGCTAGTTTTCCTATGCTAGTAGTCTTGCCAGAACCATTAACCCCACAAACTAGAATTATATTTAATTTTATATTATGTAGTTCAAAAACTTTATGAGTTTTTGCTAATAATTCAGTAATAATTTCAACAAGTTTTTCTTTAATTAACAAGCTACTGATTTCTTTATCAAATTTGATATTTTGTAGTGTCCCAACCAGTTCTGTTGCCACGGATGGAGTTATATCTGAAGATATTAGTAATTCTTCTAAATCATTTAAAGTTTCAGCTTCAAGCTTTTTTTTATTGAATATATGATCAATACCAGAGGATATTTTGCTCGAGCTATTAACTAATGCCTGTTTTAATTTATTAAATATAGAAGTCATTATTATTCCTTTGCTGCTCTTTGTAATCTATCATTAATCGCTACGCCAATGCCAATATTTGGAATTGGTGCAATATTAATTGTTGAAATTTTATTTAATTCAGCATAATTATCAAGTAATCTTAGATTTAAATATAAATTAGTGGCTGCCTCTATCAAATCTCCCACCTTACTTAAGTTAAGAGAAAATTTACCAGCTAATTGACTATCAGCAAAATTAAGGCTTACCTCATTTGGCAATATATTTGTAGCGTTTAACCTCACTTTAACTTTTGGCGAGTAATGTTTATCCATCATGCCTGGAGCTTTAATTTGCATTAAGCTGGGCGAAGCACCTATTTTCTTGCCAAGAATTTCCTCTATTGCTTGCACGGTAATAAAACCGCTTCGAAGAATGTTCAAGTTGCTGGAGGTAGTATCCACTATAGTAGATTCTATACCATATTGTGATTTTAACTCATCTCCTAAAATAAATACATCTTTTTCATGTAAAAAATGTTCCTCTACATGGTTTTGAGTGGTTGCACTGACGTAACCTGATGGGTTGGCACTAGGAGCTGCGATTGGCACGCCTGACTTCCTTATTAACTCCAGTGCGATATTATTTGATGGTAGGCGTAGTGCAATAGTAGTCAGCCCAGCTAGCACCGATTGAACAATACTAGCATTGCTCTTTAATGGTACGACGATTGATAAAGGTCCTGGCCAAAAAGCATTGGCAAGCTTGCGTGCATCATCATTAAACTCGCCGATATTTTCCGCTTGCTGGATGCTGGCTATGTGAACAATTAAAGGGTTGAGGCTTGGGCGTCCTTTTATCTGAAAAATCTTTTGACAAGCTTGATCATTAGTCGCATCTGCCCCCAGCCCATATACTGTTTCGGTAGGAAAAGCTACTATCTTACCAGCTTTGATGAATAAAGCAGCCTTGTCTATTAAGCTGGTCATAATAACTCAAATTTTGCGACTTTATCAAATAATTGCGTCACCATTTTCAGTAGTAATAGACGATTATTAGCAATTTTTGGATCAGGATCCTTAACCATGACATTATCAAAGAATTCATTTAAAGGATTCAATATTTTGAGTAGCTCAATCAGTGCTACATCAAAAGCTAGTTGCTTAATATAACCATCTAGTGGCTTGGCAATATTCTCCAATATTTGAAATAATTGTATCTCATATTCGGAAGTAAACACCGTGCTATCTAACTCACCTACTATATCGTTTCCTTTCAAAATATTGTCGGCTCTTTTATAAATAATAGGTAAATTTGCTCCGTCGCCTGCTAAAAAATCCTTTAAATATTCTAGTTTCCTTGCAGTAATTTCTAAACTTTCTTCAATATCAAAATTAACAACTGCCTTTACTAATTGTTGGTCATACCCCTCGCTGTTGAAATGATACCTAGCTCTTTCTTGCAAAAAATTTAGTATATTTGATTTTAATACTTCTTGCTCCGTGATTTCGACGCCTAAGGATTCGATATACACATTAATTACCACGCCAATTAATTCTTTAATGTTTGATGTTTTAAGTGCGAGCATTAACCTAATAATAGCTGATGCTTGTTGTTTGAGAGCATATGGATCTCTTGAACCAGTTGGGGCTTGTCCTATTAGGAAAAAACCGACTAAACTATCTAATTTATCGAGCAATGCTAACACTATCGCAATGCCTCCGTCTGGCAAGCGACCTGTTGATCCATGCGGTAGGTAATGATCTCTTATCGCTTCGGTAATCTGATACTCTAAGCCTTCAGCTTGAGCGTAATAATAGCCTATAATACCTTGCAGTTCAGGAAATTCGCCGACCATTTCCGTGGTTAGATCAGTTTTACAAAGTTCCGCTGCTTTTATTAAATTTTCGACATAGTGACGAGGTTGCTGATAAGTTTTAAACCGACCAATCTCCACAATTCTGTCAGTTTTTTGTTTTAGATTGCCTAATCCTGCATAAAAGGTGATTTTCTCCAGTTTAGCTAATCTTGACTCTAAACTACAAGTTCTATCCTGATCAAAGAAATATTGAGCATCAGCTAGTCGAGCATTTAGTACTTTTTCATTACCAGCTACTATAATATCTTCATTTAGCATATTACTGACAAATAAAAAGAAAGGTGCAAAATCTTCGTAGATCCCAAATTCATTATAGGTAGCAAATTTCTTGAGGGACGAAAAATATTTTTGATGGGTACGCATTGAACTAACAAGCGCCTCTTTTGGTAGAGACATAAATTGATCAGCAATCCTGCCGATCATTACTGTTGGGTATTCCACCAAGCCAGTCACTTCTTCCAGTAATCGATCGTCCTGACGGATTGTTAAGTGCCTAGTTTGGGCTAATGAGGTCAAACCATCTTCAATCATTTGCCGACGCTCAGCTTGATCAATAATCACAAATTTATCTTTTAGTAGATCTTGATATTGGGCAAAAGAATTGATCTCAATTGCTTCCGGAGCAAGAAATCGATGACCATAAGTAATATTATTAGCCGTCAGATGACCATATTGAATTTCTAGCAATTCTGAGTCAAAAATACATAAAATATTCCTAAGAGGTCTAATCCATTTCATATCATGCTCGCCCCAACGCATAGATTTAGGCCAAACATATCTAGCTATTGCTTTAGGAATTATATTTTTCAATAATATTTGTATGTTAGTAGCTGGAGTCTTTTTGACAAATTCATAATAGATCTGCCCTTGCACTGATATTTGAACTAAATCATCTTGCTTAATATTATTTGAACGACAAAACCCCTCGATCGCTTGAGCTGGAGCCGAAACTTTTGGTCCTCTAATTACAACTTCCTTTGCTGGCATTAGGTTTGGTAGGTTTTTAATATAAATTGTTATTCGCCGACTACCAGTAAAAACCTGCACATCTCCATCTATGCTAGATTCTTGCAACATAGCGGTAAAGATCTTCTTGTACCCCTCCGCTGCTGGCTTTTGCATCATTGCTGGTATTTCTTCACTAAATAGTTCTAGTAATAATTCACTCATATTTTTACTTCCATTTCTAACCATTTCTTGCAACAGATTTTTGCTAGTTCACGCACCCGTAATATATATGACGCACGTTCAGTCACGCTGATCACTCCCCTAGCATTTAATAAGTTAAAAAGATGGCTAGCCTGAATACAATAATCATAGGCTGGCAGTGGTAGATCTTCGGCAATTAATGCTTGGCATTGCGTCTCACAATCAATAAAATGTCGAGATAATATTTTTATGTCGGCTAATTCCAAGTTAAACTTGGAAAATTGTCTTTCTGCTTCAAAATCTACTTCACCATATTTTAACGCTTTATCTCCCTCTTGACCGTTCCAATCAAGATTTTCGACTTTGTCTACCCCTTGGATGTACAGAGCCAAACGCTCTAATCCATAAGTAATTTCACCAGCAATAGGGCGACATTCAATGCCCCCAATTTGTTGCATATAAGTAAATTGCGATACTTCCATTCCGTCGCACCATATTTCCCAGCCTAGACCTGCAGCACCTAAGGTTGGAGATTCCCAATCATCTTCAACAAATCTAATATCATGTTTTTTCAAATCTATACCTAGACATTCAAGACTTTTCAAATATAAATCTTGTATATTATCAGGGGATGGTTTTAATATAACCTGAAATTGATAATAATGTTGCATTCTGTTAGGATGCCTTGCATATCTACTATCACTTGGACGCCTAGATGGTTGAACGTACGCTACAAACCATGGTTTGTGACCCAAACAACGTAATACTGTTGCTGGGTGAAAAGTCCCAGCTCCGACATGGGCGTCATATGGTTGTAAAATTGCACAACCATAATCTTGCCAATAATTTTGTAATGTAAGTATAATTTGTTGAAAGGATAATTTTTTCATATTTGTACTTAATATTAGAGATTATTTCATACCTGCAGTAATATTGTACCCACAATCAACGTAATGTATTTCTCCTGTCACTCCAGCTGCTAAATCACTCAGTAAATAAAGAGCAGCACCTGCAACGTCATGCTGAGAAGTATTTCTACGTAGGGGTGCGGTCGCCTCATGTAAAGAAAGCATAGTTTTAAAATCACTAATACCACTGGATGCTAGGGTTTTTATAGGTCCTGCTGATATAGCATTAACTCGGATATTATTCTGCCCCATATCGGCTGCAAGGTATCTAACACTAGATTCCAAGGCGGCTTTAGCAACTCCCATCACATTATAGTGAGGAATTACTTTCTGAGAACCATAATAAGTTAGGGTAATTATGCTACCACCATCTGTCATTAGGCTTTCAGCACGCTTTGCAAGAGCTGTCAGAGAATAACATGAAATATTCATACTATTAAGAAAATTAGGTAAAGTCGTATCTATATAGCGACCTTTTAATTCATTTCTATCAGCAAAAGCTATTGCATGGACTACAAAATCTAATTTCCCCCAAGTTTTTTCAATCTTTTCAAACAGATCATCTAATGATTTTTCATCTGTTACGTCGCATGGAACAACAAAATCACAACCAATTTCCGTAGCAAGTGGTACAACTCGTTTTTGTAGTACTTCTCCTTGGTAGGTAAAGGCTAAGTCTGCACCGTGTGCTTTTGCCATTTGAGCTATCGCCCAAGATATTGATAAATTATTGGCTACGCCAGTAATTAAACCCTTTTTACCATTAAGTAAACCAGTAACTTTAGCTTGCATAGATTTCTCCTATTATTAATTATATTCTTGCTCAAATAATAGCATGATGTATATTTTTGTAAATAATTTAAAATTATAACATGTAATGCAATCATCTAATAAAACATTAGTTCTTCTATCAGGTATGGTGAGTGGTTTAGTTTTCGCCCCAACTTTCTTTGTTCTAGGTTTATTGGGTTTAGCATTATTGTGTTACCAAGTGCAAATAGCGAAGAGTTGGAAAGAAGCAACTATATTAGGATTTATATTTGGTTTCGGTCATTTTTTAGTTGGACTATACTGGATTAGTATAGGTGTTACTGTATATATTGATGAGTTTTGGTGGGCAATACCATTTGCGTTATTTGGGTTACCTATTATTCTTGCTATTTTTATTGGCGTAAGTTGTGGTTTAGGATTCTTCGCTAGGAATCATAAATTATATCAGTTTATATTTTGTCTTTATTGGGTATTCTTTGAATGGGTGAGGTCATGGATATTTACTGGATTGCCATGGAATCTGCTCGGATATGCTTTATCATTTTCTGATATTTTAATCCAGTCTGCTAGCATTATCGGCACATATGGTTTAAGTTTTGTGGTGGTTTATATATCAACTAGTTTTTACCATATTTTTACTAAGCAATATAATTTACTAAAAATATTATTGACCAATTCCGTGGTAATATTATCACTAATAATTTCATTTGGTATATTAAGGTTACATTACAATCCTACTAATTTTTCTGAAATCAAGGTCAGGTTAGTACAACCAAGTATTCCGCAAGTCGCTAAGTGGGACGTTGAAGAGTTTTGGAAAAATTTAAGCCTGCACATCAAACTATCTGAGAAAGCAAGTGATGCAGATATAATTATATGGTCAGAAGCTGCCCTAGTAGTCTCATATGACGATCATAAATCAGTGAAAATGCGGATATTAGAGATGCTAGAAAACAATAAGGCTACTTTAATTACTGGTGGTGTAACAAATAATGGTCAATATGGTGATGATTTTGAGATTTACACGAGTTTATATGCTTTAACGAAAGAGGGGGGTAAGTTATTTGAATATCATAAATCTCATTTAGTACCATTTGGTGAATATATGCCCCTTAAATGGTTATTACCTTTAAAAAAACTAACTCCAGGATTTTTGGACTATACTCAAGGTGATGGAAAATTAGTAAGTCTTGCCAAGCCTCAAAGCATTATAAAACCGCTAATCTGTTACGAGGCAATTTTCCCAAATTTCGTTCGTACTTCCAATAAATTAGCCGATGTGATAATCAACGTCACTAATGATGCTTGGTACGGAAACTCTTCTGGTCCCTATCAGCACTTACAAATTAGTAGGATGCGTAGTATAGAAAATGGTATTCCTATGCTTAGAACTGCAAATAATGGTATATCAGCTGTAATAGATCCTGTTGGGAGAATTCTACAAAAATGTTCTCTTAATGAAATAGGTTATATTGATAGTTTACTTCCCAATAAATTAAAATTTGAAACTTTATATTCACAATTTGGTGACATTCTCGTCTTATTAGCAATAATTATTACATTAATTAGCTATTTTGTAGTAAAAATTTTACTGTCTCTTATTAACATAGAAAAGTAAAGATTAGTGATTTAAGATATGAAAAATTTACGAAATCACTTGCTACGTTAAGTGAAATAATATATAGTCCTGCTCATTCATTCAAAGTTACAATCGAAGATTAGTATGAACTCACAAAACAGCGAATGTAAAACCATCAATAGTAATTATATTACGTACTTATTAATACTTATATTAATATCTATCTTCGGATTGTTTGCCTACAATAGGAGGATGGATATAAAACTTCTTAGATTAAGTAAAGCGATAATTAATAACACATGTCTTCAGCAAAGTACCAGCGTTACTAAGTATGATCCTATTATTAGCGATCAAATTGTTAGAGGATACCATCTGCCCGAAGAATATGCAGTGATGCTATATCAAATACTTAAGGATACCCATGAATTATTTGCAAAACATAATATTAGTTATTTTGCAGATGGAGGTACCATGCTCGGAGCGGTTAGGCATAAGGGCATCATACCGCATGATGATGATCTCGATATAGGTATCATGGAGGAGGATTATGGTAAATTTCTATCTTTACGAGCAGAATTTGAGCAATTAGGTTATTCTTTTGTACATTTGGGTTGGACGCAGATACGCTATAGTAAATATAAGGAAGATGATGGTGGTCCACTTATAGATGTTTTTCCGTATAAAAAAGTGGTTACCCCACTAGGCATTATATATGCTAATTATATTTGGGCAGAGGTTAGTGGAAAAGATAATGTATTTTTCTATGAGGAAGATTTATATCCATTAAAAAAATATAAATTTGGAGAAATAGAAGTATATGGTGCAAATAATCCTAGACCTTTTTTGTCCAATCTATATGGATATAATTGGGATAAAATATCTTATATCCGCCAGCCTCATTTAGAAGGATGGCTTAAAAAGCAAGGCAAGACTTTAAAACATCCTCCTCAAAATAATAGTGTCATCTTAAATGGAGAGATGTTTAACCCTCTTACAACTACTACTAAATTACAAAATAGGGTAAAGTAGCAGTGCTAGAGACGCTTTATCTATCGTCAAAAAAGCGTCTCTGCAACCTTGACGTAATACTATTTTAACTTTAATGTTCTTCTTATATCGAATTCAGGTTAATTATCAAAAGGGATAAGTTATTTTTTTGAATGGTAAGAATAATTTAGGCATTTTTTTAATGGCAAATATTTTTAGCCTATGTCTAATTTTTCATCTTAATTACTTACAGAATTTTTCAGTGCTTCATCTATAACCTTAGAAATAGTTTCTACGCTATATCCAGTTGTTATAAGTTTACCATTCACAAAGAATGAAGGAGTGCCAAGAAAATGAGGGAAGTCTGCAACTAATTTAGTATTAGCAAGCAATGTTTCAAGAATTTTTTCGTCATTCAGACATTTCGCATATGATTCTGCTGATACTCCACCAATCCCAGCGATATTGGTTAATAGCTCACGATATTTAGTGCTAGTACTCCATTTATCTTGTTGTTCTAGTATTACACTTTGAAAATTAAGAAAACTATCTTGATTATTTTGACAACGCCCTAAAATTGCAGCATCCAAATCTTGCTTATTGCCAATATATTCACGTATTACATATGCTATTTTATTAGTATCAATATATTTCTTTTTAAGACTGGGTAGAATTATTTTGTTATAATAAGCACAATGTGGGCAAGTTGGAGAAAAATATTCAACTACTACTACATTTGAGTTAATATTGCCTAGAACTATATCATTTTTACTAACATTGAAGGTTGGTTTATATAGTTCTTGCTTTTGACTAACTTCATCACTAACAGTCTTAGTGTCAATAGAATGTTGTACACTATCTTCATTCCCCTCAATAGGTATAGAATGTTCACTATCATCTAGCTCCACTATTTTATCCCACTTGTCATCAGTAGAATTATCATCATTTTCTACTTTTTGCTTTGTTATCTCATTCAGATTGGTAATGGCTTCACCATTACTGGGGTGACTAGTAGAATGATTATCATTTTCTAGTTTTGGTTCTTTATCTGTTATGATTTCAGATTCACTAATATTGACTTCGTTTTTATTATTATTGTCATCTGAACATGATACTAATAATAATGAAATTATAATGATAAAAATATTACGCATAAATCTAGTACACTATTGTCATTTGGTTAAGGTCATTTTGTGGTAATCTATAGTCAATTAACATCTATTAGCAATTATTTTTATCTGTAATGCACATCAAATAAAATCACAATTATCTCTTCTCATAGTTGATACTTAAAGTTAACCTAATCAATTACTAATTTATGTAAAATTGGCTTAAATTGTGTAATGAAATAGCTAATGTATAATTAATTCAATATGACCCTTTATTGGTGCATCATTTTCATCTATATTTGCCAAGCTTAGCACTTCCAGATTGTTGACTATCTCTATCCTTTTAAGCAAGACAGAATCAATTCATATCATATATTACGTAATTAGCATAATCTGTAAAACATAAATTATGCTAATACGTAAGCTAACTAGTTAGTGCTTTCTTGGTCAAGCTTCGCTGCCAATTTACGCATTGTATTAACGTAGTAGCCAGTTCCCACTGGCAATAACCTTCCTACTATGACATTTTCTTTCAGTCCACGCAATGTATCTACTCTTCCAGAGATAGCGGATTCTGTCAATACTCTAGTGGTTTCTTGGAAAGAAGCTGCTGAAATAAATGATCTAGTTTGCAAAGATGCTTTAGTAATACCTTGCAAAATTTGTTGAGCTTCTGCAGGTCTTAAACCAGCATCTATAGCTTTTTGATTGATTATAGCAAATTCACGGTGGTCTATCTTTTCATCAATCATTAATGTTGTATCCCCAGCATCAATCACTTCCACTTTTTGCAACATTTGACGAATTATCACCTCGATGTGCTTATCATCAATTTTTACGCCTTGCAAACGATAGACTGCTTGGATTTCTCCAACCATATAACTCGTCAAAGCTTCCACACCCATTACCTTAAGAATATCTTGTAACACTGGGTTGCCATTGATCAGCATATCACCCTTCTTAACAAAATCACCTTCATTTACAACAATATGTTTTCCTTTTGGAACCATAAATTCGATCGGCATAGAACCATCATTAGGCTGAATAATAATACGTCTCTTGGACTTATAATCTTTACCAAATTCGACTCTACCATCTATTTCTGCAATCACAGCATGATCTTTTGGACGTCTAGCCTCAACAAGCTCTATAACTCTTGGAAGACCACCAGTAATATCTTTAGTTTTTATGGATTCTTTTGGAATACGTGATAAAATATCACCTACTGATACTTGTGCTCCATCTTCTACACTCAAAATAGCATTTACTGGTATATAATACCTTGCTTCCAAACCATTAGGTAATATAATCGTCTCACCATTTTTATCAACAAGTTGAATACGTGGTCGTAATTCTGCTCCTCGTAAATATTGTTTTGAATCAATTATAACTTTGCTAGAAATACCTGTTGTTTCATCAGTAACATCACGAATTGATATACCTTCTACCATGTCTTTAAATAATATTTTACCAGATTTTTCAGTAATAATCGGAATTGTATAAGGATCCCACTCAACTAATTTATCAGATTTTTTCACCTTATCTAAATCATCTGATATTAGTCTTGCACCATACGGTACTTTATATTTTGCTTTTTCATTACCCTTCTCATCCAATAATAACAACTCACATGAACGACCCATAACAATTTTACGACCTTCAGAATCAGTAACTACGTTACGCCCTAGAATTTTCACTTTTGCATCGTGAGAAGCTTCAATCGATGATACTTCAGCACCTTTCGTTGCTGCTCCTCCAATATGGAAAGTTCTCATAGTTAGCTGAGTGCCTGGTTCCCCAATTGATTGGGCAGCAATCACCCCTATGGCCTCTCCTACGGATACTAATGCACCAGTCGCCAAATCTCTACCATAACATTTTATACATATACCATCAGGAATTTCGCATGTTAAAACAGATCTTACCATGACAGTATCCAAACCAGATGATTCTATTTGTTCTAATTTAGCTTCATTAATCAATTCTCCAGCCGATAATAATATCTCATTGGTTACAGGATGGTAAACGTTATTTGTAACCGTTCTTCCTAAAATTTGTTCGGCAAGTGATACGATCACCTCGCCACCGTCAATAATGCTTTTTACTTCTATACCCTTAGAAGCTTGACAATCATCGTCGGTAATTATGCAGTCCTGAGCGACATCAACCAATCTTCTTGTCAAATATCCAGAATTAGCCGTTTTTAAAGCAGTATCTGCAAGACCTTTACGCGCACCATGTGTGGAGTTAAAATACTCAAGTACCGTAAGACCTTCACGGAAGTTAGAAATAATAGGCGTTTCAATAATTTCCCCAGACGGTTTTGCCATCAAACCACGCATACCAGCAAGTTGCTTAATTTGGGTGGCTGATCCCCTTGCACCTGATGTGGCCATTATGTATATAGAATTTATTTTTTGATTATTAGGTTTGTCGCTAATTTGCGTCATTGCGATTCCTTTCATCATATCATTAGCTACTTTATCTGTACAACTAGACCAAGAATCTATAACTTTATTGTACTTTTCACCATATGTAATAAGACCATCAGAATATTGTTGTTCAAATTTTTTGACTTCAGTTAATGTTGAATTAATGTGACCATCTTTAGATTTAGGCACAACCATGTCGTCCATACCGAATGAAATTCCTGAAGAACAAGCATATTTAAAACCAAGTTTCATTAATTGGTCAGCAAAAATCACAGTATCCTTTTGTCCACAATGGCGATATACTAGATCGATTACGGCGGATATATCTTTCTTAGTCATAGGTTTATTAACAAACTTAAAGTCTAGATTATAATTATGTGGTAACAATTCTCCTATAATTAATCTGCCTAAAGTTGTGTCTACCATAGAGGTCACAATCTCTCCATCAAAATTCAGCATCTTGCGACGAAATTTTATTTTTGAGTGAATAGTCAATATTTTATTGTACAAAGCATGTTCAACCTCTGATAGGCTGGAAAATATCATTCCTTCGCCTGGCTCATTATCAAAAGCTAATGTCAAATAATATAAACCAAGTACTATATCTTTATCTGGTACAATAATTGGACGACCATTTGCAGGACTAAGTATGTTATTAGTTGACATCATAAGCACTCTTGCCTCAAGTTGTGCTTCAATGGAAAGAGGTATATGTACCGCCATCTGATCACCATCGAAGTCGGCATTAAATGCAGCACAAACCAAAGGGTGTAGCTGGATAGCCTTCCCTTCTATAAGCATAGGTTCAAAAGCTTGAATACCTAAACGGTGTAAAGTTGGAGCTCTGTTGAGTAGCACTGGGTGCTCCCGTATCACCTCTTCTAAAATATCCCATACTTCTGGTTTCTCTAGTTCAACCATTTTCTTAGCAGCTTTTATGGTGGTAGCAATACCATATAATTCAAGCTTAGAGTAAATAAACGGTTTAAACAATTCTAAAGCCATTTTTTTTGGCAAACCACATTGATGCAACTTCAGTTCTGGTCCAACGACAATAACAGAACGACCAGAATAGTCGACCCTTTTACCAAGCAAATTTTGACGAAAACGACCTTGTTTTCCCTTTAACATATCACTAAGAGATTTAAATGGGCGTTTACTAGCATTTTTTACTGCTTTGCCACGACGACCATTGTCAAATAAAGCATCGACCGACTCTTGCAACATCCTTTTTTCATTTCGAATGATAATGTCTGGTGCTTTTAGTTCAAGCAATCTTTTTAATCTATTATTTCTATTAATGACTCTCCTATAAAGTTCATTAAGATCAGAAGTTGCAAATCGCCCCCCATCGAGCATGACTAGAGGTCTAATTTCTGGTGGAATGACTGGCAGGACGTTCATAATCATCCATTCAGGCTTATTTTCAGATTCAAGAAAATCTTCTACTAGCTTAAGTCTCTTAACAAATTTTTTCTTTTTCACCTCTGAAGATGTGTTTAATAAATCTTCTAGTAATTGTTTTTTTAACTCAGGTAAATCTAGTGCCGCTAGCATCTGTTGAACTACCTCAGCTCCAATAGATGCAGTAAAATTATCTTCTCCATACTCATCCTGTGCCCTTTGCAGAGCATCTTCCGATAGAAGATCACCCTTTTGCAGTGCAGACAGACCAGGGTCGATAACTACATAGCTTTCAAAATATAAAATCTTTTCTAAGTCTTTCATTGTCATATCTAACAATGTACTAATTCTTGATGGTAATAATTTTAAGAACCAAATATGAGCAACTGGTGCTGCCAGCTCAATATGCCCCATTCTTTCTCGCCTTACTCTAGAAGTAGTAACTTCTACATCACATTTTTCACAAGTTATGCCCCGATATTTCATGCGTTTATATTTTCCACAAAGACATTCAAAGTCTTTTACTGGTCCAAAAATTCTAGCACAAAATAACCCCTCCTTCTCTGGTTTGAAAGTACGGTAATTTATCGTTTCAGGTTTCATCACTTCGCCAAAAGACCATGAACGAACATGTTCTGGACTAGCAATGTTAATTCTTATTTGATCAAATTGTTGGGTACTGCTTAATTGTCCATAAAAATTTGTCATTCCTATCATAAAGATTCTTCCTTAAAAAATTTTATATCACATCTTTTGCGAAGGCTAGATAATAAGATAGAAATTTTCAAATAACTTAAGAAAAATTAATACACATATTAGTGCAATTAAAAATTCTTAATATATTTTTGCAATCACAATATATCTCTTAACTTTAAACTTCGCAAAAAACTCATTGGATCTTTTACAGATTTAATCTGTTATAGTATCTTCAAGTTTTACATTCAAACATAATGATCTAAACTCTTTAATCATCACGTTAAATGATTCTGGAATTCCAGATTCAAAATTATTATCACCCCTAATAATAGATTCGTAAATTTTAATTCTACCAACCACATCATCAGACTTCACAGTCAACATTTCTTGCAAAGTATAAGCAGCACCATAGGCTTGTAGAGCCCAAGATTCCATTTCGCCAAATCTTTGACCTCCAAAATGTGATTTACCACCTAAAGGTTGCTGGGTCACTAAACTATAAGGACCTATAGAACGAGCGTGAATTTTATCATCGACCAAATGGTGTAATTTTAGTAAGTAATTATAGCCAACGGTAACATCACGATCAAAAAATTCTCCTGTTCTACCATCAATTAACCTAATTTGACCAGAAATATCTTGATCTGCAAGTCGTAGCATTTCTTTTACATCTTCCACCTTTGCACCATCAAACACTGGACTTGCAAAATATACTCCTTTATCAATATTATGGCAAAATTCAATAATTTCTTCTTTTGACATTTTTGTAATATCTTTTTCTTCTGAGTTATGACCATATACTTCACAAACAAAGGATTTAAGCTCTTCTATATCAATTTGATTCTTATTAAACTGATTTACCATGGCGGATATTTTTTTACCAAGATTTACCGCTGCCCAACCAAGATGAGTCTCCAATATTTGTCCAATATTCATACGAGAAGGTAAACCAAGTGGATTTAAAACAATATCAACTACTGTACCATCCTCTAAAAATGGCATATCTTCCTCTGGCGTAATACGAGATATAACCCCTTTATTGCCATGTCGCCCAGCCATTTTATCCCCAGGTTGTAACTTATGCTTAGTTGCAATAAATATTTTAACGACTTTAAGAGCCCCTTGCGGTAAGTCATCCCCACTCTGTAATTTTTCTATTTTATTAGTAAAACTTTTGTTTAGAGTATCTTTTTTTTCATCATAATGACGCCTAATTTGTTCAATCTCGCTCATTACATTAGCATCTTCAACAATTAATTGCCACCATTGCCCTCTTGATAATGATGAGAGAATATCTCTTGAAATTAATTGAGCAGATTTTACTGATTTAGGACCACTAACAATAATTTGTCCTATTAAAATCTTTTCTAAACGCATAAAAACAAAATGCTCTATAATCCTTAGTTCATCGTCTCTATTTTTTGATAATTTTTCAATTTGTTGCTTTTCAATTGCTATAGCACGCTCATCTTTTTCTACTCCTCTGCGAGAAAATACCCTTACCTCTACAACGGTACCAGAAACTCCAGGTGGTACGTGTAAGGATGAATTCCTAACATCCGAAGCTTTTTCTCCAAAGATAGCACGCAATAATTTTTCTTCTGGAGTCACAGCTGATTCACTTTTAGGAGTAACTTTTCCAACTAAAATATCACTAGGTTTTACTTCTGCTCCAACATATACTATACCCACCTCATCTAAATGTCTTAAACTTTCATCACTCACATTAGGAATATCACGAGTGATTTCCTCAGGTCCAAGTCTTGTATCTCTAGCAATAATTTCAAATTCTTCAATGTGAATTGAGGTATACACGTCATCCTTTACAATGCGTTCTGATATTAAAATAGAATCTTCAAAATTGTAACCATTCCATGGTAAAAAAGCTACAAGCACATTTCTACCTAGAGCTATTTCACCATTATCAGTACTTGGTCCATCCGCTATCACTTCACCTTTTGCTACCATATCACCAACATTAACTAATGGTTTTTGATTAATGCAAGTATTATGGTTTGATCGACGAAATTTTAACAAATTATAAATATCTACGCTAGGTGAACCGTCTTCCTTTTGTCTTTTTGTTCTTACTACTATCCTAGTTGAATCAACTTGTTCCACTATTCCGTCATGTAAAGCTACAACCGAAGCACCAGAATCTTGTGCAACGATTCCTTCAATACCAGTACCGACCAAAGGAGCGTCACTTCTAATAAGCGGAACAGCTTGACGTTGCATATTGGATCCCATCAAAGCTCTATTAGCATCATCATTCTCTAAAAATGGAATAAGTGATGCAGCAACGGAAACAACCTGCATCGGAGTAACATCAATGTAATCAACTTCGGTAGGAGGAATCATAACAAAATTACCACCTTCAATTCTGCAATTCACCAACTCTTCTTGTAATAATTTTTTTGCATCAATAGGTGCATTAGCTTGAGCAATTTTATATTTTCCTTCCTCAATAGCAGATAAATAAACTACTTCATCGGTAACATAACCATTTAAAACTTTTCTATAAGGGCTTTCAATAAAACCGTGCCTATTAACCCTTGCATAGGTAGCTAAGGAATTAATTAAACCTATATTCTGCCCCTCTGGAGTTTCGATAGGACAAATACGTCCATAATGAGTAGGATGCACGTCTCTCACTTCGAAACCAGCTCTATCTCTACTAAGACCGCCTGGTCCTAATGCTGACAATCTCCTTTTATGTGTTATTTCTGACAATGGATTAGTTTGATCCATAAATTGGGAAAGTTGGGAGGTGCTAAAAAATTCTTTTATTACCGAAACTAAAACTTTTGAATTTATTAAATCATGTGGCATCACGGCATCAAGATCTACTACAGACATCCTTTCAAGCACCGATTTTTCCATGCGAACAAGACCAATTTGAAACTGATTTTCAATTAACTCTCCAACTGATCTAACTCTTCTATTGCCCAAATGATCAATATCATCTATTAATCCTTTGCCATCTTTCAATTCTACTAAAACTTTAAGAATATTCTTAATATCATTAGTTGTTAAAATAGTTGTTGATTCTAGTGCGTTCAGTTTCAATCTTGAATTCATCTTGATACGACCAACTTCTGAAAGATCATATCTTGCTTCATCAAAAAATAAATTATTAAATAATATTTTTGCAGCTTCAACATTGACGGGTTCGCCTGGTCTTAATACTTTAAATATATCCATCAAAGCTGACTCATAATCCTGATTTTTATCAGCAAACAAAGTATTTCTTATATAAGGACCAGTTTGTGGATTTATTGCAAGTACATCAATAGATGCAATTTTAAGAGTTACAATAGATTCTAAAATATCTGTCGTGATTATTTCACCAATTTGTGCTAAAACGTCATTATTATTTGGATTAACAAGCTCTTGTGCTAAATATTTACCTACTAAATAGTTTGGGTCTACAAAAATATTATTTACTCCATCTTTAGCATATTTTTTCGCTAAACGAGCGGTAATTTTTTGCCCTGCTACAAGTATTACATCGCCAGTATCAGAATCGACCAAATCATTAATTAATCTATGAGCAACTATAGATTCAGGGATAAATTTTGTCGCCCAACGCTCATTTTGACTAAAACAGGTTACTTTATCATAATAGAACTCTATAATATCAGTAGTAGACATTCCAATAGCTCTAAGAATAGTGGTAACAGGAAGCTTCCTTTTTCTATCTATTCGAAAATAAATAATATCTTTAGCGTCAAATTCAAAATCTAACCAAGAACCTCTGTAAGGTATAACCCGAGAAGAATACAAAAACTTTCCTGAAGAATGTACTTTACCATCATCATGATAGAAAAATACTCCAGGTGCTCTGTGCATCTGTGAAACGACAACTCTTTCAGTACCGTTTATAACAAAAGTACCATTTTTCGTCATTATGGGAATATCACCCATATAAACTTCTTGTTCTTTGATACCTTTAATTTCTCTTGCCCCAGTATCTTCATCAATATCCCAAATACTTAACCGTAAAGTAACCTTAAGAGGAGCAGCATAACTGAGACCTCTTTGAGTACATTCTTCGACATCATATTTAGGATTATCAAATTCATATTTACTAAATTCTAAATAAGCAATATTAGATGAATCATGGATTGGAAAGATAGAACTTAATACTGACTGCAACCCTTTATTTACTCGTTCATTTTCCTTCACTCCGAATTGTAAAAAATCTTTTTCATAAGAGTTTTTTTGAACTTCAATCAAATTAGGTATAGGTACTAAATTTGATTGACCAAAATTTTTTCTTATACGTTTGCCAATTGAAAAGGGTAGCGATATCATATAGTCTCCCAATTAATTTTTTATATCTTTTGTTAAAGCATATTAGTGATACTAATGTTTACTTAATCTTTATAATTATTTTTAAAAGTTTTACGCAACACAAGTTAAATAATGATAATTTTAAAAAATAAAACAACTGACTAATAATTAGTTAAATCTTTCTATAATTGAACGGTTCAACTAGCAGTTAACCAGTAATATATATTCATGGTCATTCTGAAATAAATTCAATAATAAATTAGTTAGTTAAGATTATTTTCATATGAATGGATTCATTTATATGAGAACATCAACGGAATACAATAATTTTTAACCAAGTAATTGAAGCTACTAAAAATAAGATTATATAATAATGATATTTTAAAATATTTGAATAGACATATAATCTATATTTTTATAAGTATATAGTATAATGATTTTGAATTAATACATTATACTATATACTTATAAAAACTAAAAACAATATAACTAACTATAATCAAAAATAAAAAATCATTAACCATATTTACTATAATAATTATTAGTATTTCTGATTATTTTATTTCAACTTTTGCTCCAGCAGCTTCTAGTTTTCCTTTGATACTCTCCGCTTCATCCTTAGTTACAGCAGATTTAACTGCTTTTGGTGCTCCATCGACTAGATCCTTAGCTTCTTTTAAACCAAGACCCGTAATTTCTCTAGTCACTTTAATTACTTCTATTTTCTTATCACCACTACTCACTAACATCACATCGAAACTTGTTTGCTCAGCAATAGCCTCTGCTACCACGGAAGTTGCGACCATAGCAACTGGAGCTGCTGCTGATACACCCCATTTTTCCTCTAACATTTTCGAAAGCTCTGCTGCCTGTATTACGGTCAATGTTGATAATTGATCTACAATTTTTTCTAAGTCTGACATATTTTTTTCCTTTTAAAATTTTATTGTTAAATTAATTTTTATCTGCATAAAGTTTAAGAACCCTAACAATTTTAGTTATAGGAGCTTGCAAAACACCTACGACTTTGGTTGCAGGAGCTTGTAAAACACCGATAATTTTACCTCTAAGTTCATTTAATGAAGGTAATTTTGCTAATTGTTGTATAGAATTTGCATCTAATACTTGGTCATTTACTAAACCACCAATTATTTTCAAAGCTTCATTAGTTTTAGCAAATGACACTACAATTTTTGCCACTTCGACAGGATCTTCAGAATAAGCTACTGCCGTCGGACCGTTAAGCAAATGACTAATAACATCAATGCCAGCTTTTGAAGCAGCTATTTTAGATAAAGTATTTTTAACTACTTTAAAACCCGCACCTTTTGCCTTAAGAGACCTACGCAACAAAGTAATTTGACTCACAGTCAGCCCATGATAATGAGTAACTATAACTGAATTTGAACGTTTGTATACTTCTTCAAGTTGGTTAACAAACTCATGCTTATCTGATCTTAACACTTTTAATTCTCCTTAGTACTATTTACGATATACTTGATATATCTATCTTTACTGATGGTCCCATAGTAGAAGATAAATATATCGCCTTTAGATAATTACCTTTAGCACCAGAAGGTTTTGCTTTAACTACAGCAGATATTAAAGTTGAAACATTATTTAATAAATCCTGCTTAGAAAATGATAATTTACCAACTCCAGCATGTATAATACCAGCTTTTTCAACCCTATACTCTACTTGTCCACCTTTAGCATTTTTTACTGCTGTTACAATATCAGTTGTAACCGTGCCGAGTTTTGGATTGGGCATCAAACCTTTTGGACCAAGAATTCTTGCCACAGCACCTATTACTGGCATCATATTTGGCGTTGCAATACAAACATCAAAATCAATTTTACCATTTTTAATATCGTCAATAATTTCTACAGAACCAGCAATATCAGCTCCAGCTGCTAATGCTTCCTCTATTTTTTCGTCTTTACAAATTACAGCAACTCTACTAATTTTTCCAGTACCAGCTGGTAAAGCAACAATACCACGTACCATTTGATCAGAATGCTTAGGATCGACCCCTAACTTCATTACTACTTCTAAAGTAGAATCAAATTTAGTATATGATAAAGACTGCAAAGACCCTATCGCACCTTCTAAGGTATTTGTAGTAATTAGAGAAATTTTTGTTCTTGCTTCACGTATCTTCTTCCCACCGATCAGTTTAGCATTATTTGCTTTATTTTTTTTATCAGTTGACATAAATTAACCCTCCATCACTTCAAGACCCATAGATTCAGCAGTGCCACGAATAATTTTAGCGGCAGCCATTAAATCATCAGTATTTAGATCTACCATTTTAATTTTTGCAATTTCAATACAATCTGACATTGTCACTTTGCCAATCATAGACTCTTTTTTGGTAGCACTAGATCCTTTAGAAACTTTAGCATATTGCTTTAAGTAATAAGATGCTGGTGAAGTTTTTGTTATAAAAGTAAAACTATTATCTCCATAAGCAGTAATTACAACAGGAATAGGTGTACCTGGCTGGATGGATTGAGTTTCAGCGTTAAAAGCCTTACAAAATTCCATAATATTCAGTCCCCTCTGCCCAAGCGCTGGACCAATAGGGGGTGATGGATTTGCTTTACCAGCTGGAATAGTTAACTTGATATAAGCAGTTATTTTTTTTGCCATTAATTTTAATCCTTAATCTATTTAACTCAATATTTTTAGTATAACAAACATTAATAAAAATTTTCGTTTAAAATACCCAACCGTAGGTGTAATAAACTAAATTAGTTTTTTTCAACTTCCGTAAATTCTAATTCTATTAGAGTTGATTTACCAAAAATAGATATAGAAATACGCAATTTATTTTTTTGGTAATCTATTTCTTCTACAACTCCAACAAAAGTATCAAATGGACCACCTCTAATCTTTACTGTTTCACCAATTTCATATAATTTTGAAATTCTAGCATCTTTTGTTTCAGATTCAAGTTTGCTAAAAATACTCTGTATCTCTCTTTCACTTAAAGGCTTAGGAGTGCTTTTACTACCTAAAAAACCAGTAACTTTAGCCACATCTTTGACTAAATGCCAAGCATTATCAGTCATATTCATTTTTATCAAAATATAACCTGGCATAAACTTCTTTTCACTTATAACATTTTTGCCACGTCTAACTTCAGGAACTTCGACAACTGGAACAATAATATCCTCAAAATACTCAGACATACCTTGCTTAGCAACTTGATCAAAAATCCTCTGCTTCACTTGCTTTTCTGAGCCCGATGACACACTAACAACGTACCATTGTGCCACAATTTTTTCCAAATCCACCCCCTACTTCCCAATATTAAGTAATACTTGCATTATACTATGTATACCGTAATCTAGAACTAAGCAAACTATACTAAAAATAAATACCGCCACTACTACTATGATAGTAGAGGTAATTAACTCTTTTTTACCAAGCCAAACGATTTTATAAGCTTCTTGCTTTACTTGCTCACAAAACTTATAAATTCTATTTTTCTTCAACATACCCTAAAAACTCATTATAGTTGGCAGGAGCGACAGGAATTGAACCCGCAACCTTCGGTTTTGGAGACCGACGCTCTACCAATTGAGCTACACTCCTATCATATTTTTATTAAAAAATCAAAATATTTTTAATAAAAATAATCTATATTACTTACCATTATTATTATTAATAACAGCTGGCGGATTATTAATAACAGTATGGTGACCGTTATTTGCACCATTACTAGAACCAAAGGAACTGGAGCTATCATGTTTATTTATACAGTTAAAAAATGCTGTATATTTCCACCCTAGTCCTGTTAATGAAAAATCCTCTTTATTATTCACATACTGAGCATCTTTATTCATTGAACTACAGTAACGCTGAGCTTGATCTGTAGCCTCTGTTAAATCCTGAGTCTCGGTATAGTCAATGACTACACCAGCTGGTGTAAAGCTTATAATCCTTGAGTGACGAGGACTAGAGCAAGAAGATAAGAACACACAACATAAAGTTACTAAATATTTCATCATCATAATATATTATTTTTTAGTTTTAATAGATTCTGCAACTTGCAAAGGAACTTGACTATAATAAGCAAAGACCATGCTATACTGAGATCTTCCTTGAGACAAAGATCTAAGAAGATTAACATATCCAAACATTTCTGCCAAAGGTACATTTGCAATTATTACCTGTGCATTTCCTCTAGCTTCCATACTTTGCATTTGTCCCCTACGGCTATTCAAATCACCAATAATATCACCCATATATTCATTTGGAGTAATTACTTCAACTTTCATAATTGGCTCAAGTAATTTTGGATCCCCTTTTGGCATACCTTCTCTAAAAGCAGATTTCGCTGCAATTTCAAATGCTAGAACACTAGAATCCACATCATGGAATGCCCCATCTATCAAGGTGGCTTTAAAATCAATCATTGGATATCCAGCAACCACGCCAGTATCTTTAATGTTATTCAGTCCTTTTTCTACACCAGGAATAAATTCTTTCGGTATAGAGCCACCAACAATTTTACTTTCAAAAATAAAACCAGTTCCAGGTTCTTGAGGCTCAAATATTATTTTGACCCGAGCAAATTGACCAGCCCCTCCAGATTGCTTTTTATGAGTATAATCAATCTCACAAAGCTTAGTAATTGTTTCGCGATAAGCGACTTGCGGAGCACCAACGTTTGCCTCAACCTTAAACTCACGTCTCATACGATCTACAATGATTTCCAAATGCAACTCACCCATACCCTTAATAACAGTCTGACCTGTTTCATGGTTTGTTGACACTCTAAACGAAGGATCTTCAGTAGCCAATCTCGATAACGCAATTCCCATTTTTTCTTGATCTGCTGTTGATTTCGGTTCTACAGCTAGTTCAATTACTGGCTCAGGAAATTCCATTCTTTCTAAGATAACCTGCTTGTCTAGATCGCATAAAGTATCGCCAGTAGTAGTGTTTTTAAGACCTGCTAAAGCTACAATATCACCAGCAACCGCCTCTTTTATATCTTCTCTTTCGTTAGCGTGCATAAGAAGCATTCTACCTACACGTTCTTTTTGATCTTTTACTGTATTAATAACGGTAGAGCCAGAACTAATTTTACCAGAGTAAATTCTGACAAAAGTAAGAGAACCAACAAATGGATCGGTCATTACTTTAAACGCTAAAGCAGCAAAAGGTTTCGACGCTGAGATCATAACATCTTTTTCTTCTCCAGAAAAGGCATCTATCGCTTTAACGATTCCAACATCAACTGGCGAAGGCAAATAATCAACGACCGCATCTAGTAAAGGCTGCACCCCTTTATTTTTAAAGGCACTACCACATAGTACAGGAACAAAAACCTTTCCTATCGTTCCTTTTCTTACTACCAATTTTATTTCTTCTTCAGTGAGATTTGCACCCGATAAATACTTTTCCATTATAACATCATCAAGTTCCGCTACCATATCAAGTAAAGTAGCACGGTAATTTTCAGATATTTCAATCATATCATCAGGAATTTTCTCATAAGAATATTCAGCTCCAAGCGACTCATCTTTCCAAATAACCGCTTGCATTTTTACTAAATCAATTACGCCCCTAAAGTTTTCTTCAATACCAACTGGCAATTGTAATACCAAAGGTTTCGCACCCAAACGATCCTTGATCATCTCTACGCATCTATAAAAATTAGCACCCATTCTATCCATTTTATTAACAAAACACATCCTAGGTACTTCATATTGATCAGCTTGTCTCCATACGGTTTCTGATTGAGGTTCAACTCCTGCTACACCATCAAAAACAGCTATTGCACCATCAAGTACACGCAAAGATCTTTCAACTTCTATAGTGAAATCAACGTGCCCTGGTGTATCAATAATATTAATCCGTTTCTCTTGCCAATAACAGGTAGTAGCAGCAGAAGTAATCGTGATACCACGCTCTTGCTCTTGTTCCATCCAATCCATAGTGGCACCACCTTCATGGACTTCACCAATCTTATGTGATTTACCAGTATAATAAAGAATACGCTCAGTTGTAGTAGTTTTACCTGCGTCAATATGAGCACAAATACCAATATTACGAGTATTAGAAAGCAAAAAATCTTTGGTCGACATATATTTTAATTACCCTGGCTACGATTTTTTACACTAAAATGAGAGAAAGCTTTATTAGCATCAGCCATTTTATGGGTATCTTCCCTCTTTTTAATAGCCCCTCCTCTATTATTCGAAGCTTCAAATAGTTCCTCTGTTAATTTATCAATCATCATTTTTTCAGAACGTTTATTTGCAGCAGCAATAATCCAGCGTGATGCAAGAGCATACCCTCTTCTCTCATCAACTGGAGACGGAACTTGATAATTTGCACCACCAACACGTACAGAAGTTACTTCAAGATAAGGTTTAACGTTATTCATAGCATTATTAAAAGTTTCGTAAGGATCTACCCTATGTTTTTGCTCAATTTTATTTAGAGCTGAATATACTATTTTTTCAGCTAGAGCCTTTTTTCCTTCTTTCATAATATTATTAATGAATCTAGCAAGCAAAAGACTGTTATACTTCATATCAGGTATAATAACCCTTTTTTCCGTAGCATGACGACGTGACATCTTAATTTCTCTATATTTTTTTCAAATTATTTTTTTACAACTTGCTTTGCTGAAGTACCATAACGTGAACGACCTTGTTTACGATTTTTAACGCCTTGAGTATCGTAAACCCCACGCACTATGTGATATTTAACGTTAGCGTTAGATAGATCTGGTACTCCAGTACCTCTTACCAGCACGGTTGAGTGCTCTTGTAAATTATGACCTTCACCAGGTATAAAAGCATTTATATACTGCCCATTGCTTAAACGAACACGCGCCATTTTACGAAGAGCCGAATTAGGTTTCTTAGGAGTCACGGTCTTCACTATCACACAAACACCCTTTAAAAAAGGATTTCCCTTCAAGGCTGGAGACTTTGTTTTAAATATTTTTGGTCTTCTTCCAAAACGTACTAACTGGTTGGTTGTTGGCATCTGAATACTCCGATTTTTCTATAACTAAAATTAGTTTAATTTAGTTAATAAATCTTAAATAAATTAAATTTTTATTAATTAGTTAGATGATTTACAGTTTGTTCAATGCTTAAAAAAGCACTGATCATCACCCTAATTAATTTACAATATACTGGACTATAACTAATTTTTAAATAAAAGCAAAGGTTTTTTTTATAAGCTCTGCAAAACTACATATTTTTTTACTAAATATTAATTATTGAATTATCTAACTGTTTAAAATTCTGTTGATAAAGGTGAAAATTAATTTTTAGCTCTTGTTGCAAAATTTCGATTAAATTCTTAGATAACCTAGATTTCCAGATACCTAAAATATAATGAAAATGGTAAGGTCCACTAATTGGTGAGGATAACCAAATTTCCTTAGCTACTGAATGTTTATTAATAACAAAAACCCCCTGCTCGGTAGTTAAATTTAAAATACTATCTTGAAAATCTATATCGATCAGGCAATCTTTGTCTTCTGCTTCAACTATGTTTGCAATTAAATCTATAGTTTTTTCAGCTAATATTATTAATTCTGTATCAGTCATTTTGAATCCTTATTAAATTTTTGCGATAAATTTTAATATATTTATTATGATTATCTAGGTCGTCGGAGAAATTGTGCCCCCCTTTATTATTAGCCACAAAATATAATGAATTAATTTTCGCAGGATTGACTGCTGATTCTATGGATTCCGCTCCAGGGCAAGAGATTGCTCCTATTGGCAAATTAAAAATATAATATGTATTATATGGCGACTGGATAGATAGATCTTTACGTGTCAAAGCCCTATTTAGCTTATATTTACCTAAAGTTATGGCGTAAATGGTTGTGGGATCTGCTTGTAATTTCATATGTTTATTAAGACGATTTATAAATACAGCGGCAATTAAAGGTTTTTCTTCGCTCAAACTTGCTTCTTTTTCTATAATGGAAGCAAGTATCAAAACATCAAGACGGGTTTTTAATGGAGAATTAGGTGATAATTTCTTCATTGCTTTATCAAGCTGTGAGGACATTAATTTTCGCATTTTATCAATAATCTGTTCTTTTTGATCACCATATGAAAAAAAGTAAGTAGATGGCATTAAAAAACCTTCAGGTATATCGCCAACTATATCCCCAACTAGACGTTCTTCGTTATTAATTCGCATTATTATTTCATTCACGGTTGTTCCTTCAGGTATAACCATTTTGTGAATAATTGATTTTCCGCTAGATAATATCCTTAAAGTTTGGATTGGTGAAATATTCGGAGTAAAAGTATATTCACCGCTTTTAAGAGAATTTTTTAATGAATATATCTGAGAAATGAATAAAAATAAATTAGGATATTTAATGACGTTGTGATCGCTTAGCGTCATCGCAATTTGGTTAGCGGAAGATTTAGGTTGGATTATTATCGTAACATTCTCTGAAAGCTTACTAGGCACGAATAAATAGAAAATACAGATATTGATTAAGCTAATTAGCAAAATCAACATTATGGTGACTAAAATCGATTTAATTTTTAATATTTTGTTCAACAAGTTAGCACCTAATTAGCATGAAATATAATTTTATTGTATAAAAATCCCTTAGTATAAAGTTAATATATAGCGAATTATCTATGCGGTCAATTAGCGATATATTAAATCAAAATTAACTAGATCAGAATGATTTTGGAAAACATCTTGTTGAAAAACAGCTTTTATGTTATACAATTGACATCAAGTTGCAAGTTTATTTGCTGGAATTGGAGGGGTTAATTTAGGCTTTCAAAAAGCAGGGTTTAATATTAAATGGGCAAATGAAATAGATAAAAAACCATATGAGACATATTCTAAGAATTTTAATCATGAAATGATATGTGATGATATTAAAAATTTAAAAGTCAAAAACTTACTACAAGTTGATATTTTAACTGCTGGTTTCCCTTGTCAGGATTTTTCAATAGAGGGTTATCAAAAAGGTTTTGAAGATGATAGAGGGTCTATATTTTCCGATTTAATGAATATTACAAAAATCTTAAAGCCTAGAGTATTATTTTTGGAAAACGTAAAGAATTTAAAATCTCATAACAAAAGTACAACTTTTCAGTTTATTATAAATGCAATTGAAGAACAAGGGTATAAAATTAAACACCAAATAATGAATACTTGCGATTATTCAATATTATCGCAAAATAGAGAACGAGTTTATATTGTTTGCTTTAAGGACGAAACAGATTTTAACAATTTTGATTTTCCACACAAAGTTGCGGACAGATTGAGTGTTATTGATATATTAGAAAATGAAGTTGATAATAGTTATTATTATAATAATACAAAATATTATCCTATCTTAAAAAAAGAAATTATTAATCGTAATACTTGTTATCAACTACGTAGAAAATATGTGAGAGAAAATAAAAGCAATTTATGTCCCACTCTGACAGCAAATATGGGAACTGGTGGTCATAATGTGCCATTAATATTAGATAATAAAGATATCAGAAAACTTCCTCCTAGAGAATGTGCAAGATTTCAAGGATTTAGTGATGAATTTATACTGCCAGATAATATGCCAAACTCATTTCTCTATAAACAAATAGGAAATAGTGTAAGTGTGCCTATTATAGAATAGATTGCAAACCAAATATTGATAGCTTTAAATTCTGAAACATTATGAGAGAAGATAAACAATTATTAAGAGTCCAAATAAAAGGAACTGGTACTAGGCTTATTAGCTTTGTCGGTGGTTATAGAAGTGGAAAACAAATTTTAAGAGAAGCTCCTAGTAGAACTTACAAATATACAGAAAAGCATTGTGATTTAATTATTGGAATTAATACATGTAATGGTGAATGTTATATTATACCAATTCAAGATATTAAAGATTGGGGTACAAGTAAAAATATTAAGCATTTACAACAATATAAAGAAAATTGGCAAATATTAATTGATTTAGCTAAGAGAAAATAAAGATATAATTACCAAAAATTGGGAAATTTTTTATGCCAATATATTTTAGCCACAGCTTTTTCTAATATTATGAATCTGAATAGTTTATGTCAAGCAAGAACCGAGTAAGTCCTAGAAATAAAATTATGGGAGCATTCCTAGGGACAATTATTGAATATTATGATTATAGTCTATATGGATTTTCTGCTGGTATCATTGCTAGCAAATTTTTTCCTAAAACAGATTACATTACTGGACTTATAAATGTCTATGCCGTTTATGCTTTAGCTTATTTATCCAAACCTATTGGCTCTTTAATTTTTGGACGTATTGGTGATCTTTATGGTCGTAAAGTAGCGTTAAGTATAACAATAATAGGTATAGTTATACCAACTATTATTATAGGTTTATTACCAGAATATTCCTATATAGGGGCTTGGAGTACGATAATTTTGGTGATATGTCGTTTTACTCAAGGTATTTTTATAGCTGGAGAATATGACGGAGCAGCTATTTATGTCATTGAGCATCTAGGTGAAAAATATAGATATACGGCGTCAGCTATTATTAGGTGTACTGGAGTTCTAGGCTTATTACTAGGGATTGGATTAACTAATTTTTTTAACGCGCATATTTTTCCAGATTGGAGCTGGCGTCTTCCTTTCCTGATTAGCTTACCTTTTGCTTTAATAACTTTATATTTTCGTCAAAAATTTGATGAAACACCAGAATTTAAAAAAAATAAAGTAGAAATGCAAAATATAGCTAACTTGATAAAAAAACAATGGAAGACTATTTTGATGGTAGTATTTTTTGCTGGTGGTTTTGGTGTAACTTATCAAATCTCTATTATTTTCATGAAGCAATATTTGCCTATTATTATGCCACAAACGAGTTTGATCATTAGTGCTTTTTCAGTTGTAATAGTTGTATGTTTTGCTGTTTCTATGCCAATTTCAGGCTTATTAGCCGATCGATTTAACCAGATTATAGTGGTAAAAATTAGCTTGTTTGGTACTATTATAGCCAGTTTATTATTTATAGTTTCTATTAATTATCAAATGGTTAATTTAACTTTAGTTGCCTGTTTAATGCTTGCATGTTTCATCTCTCCTTTTAATGCTCTTGCTCACGGCATCATAATAAAATCCTTTGCGGTTAGTGATAGATACCGTGCTATAAGCCTTGGTCATACTATTGGATCGGTTTTAATGTCTGGTAGTGCAAATTATATCTGTTTGGTATCAATGCAATATTTAGATTTCGTACTATTTCCAATTATATACCTGACTTTTTTTGCAATATTATCATATCTTATAGTCAAAAGTTTTGATAAATCTCATAAACGCAAAACAAAAAATGATACAGAATCAATTTATGTTGAGAATAGTAGTTTGTTGCTCTAAAATTTCTGACAATCAAATCACCATTAAACTTGGTTAGATATCTTATTGCAATGGTATAAATTGGTTTATAAGCTCAAAATCACTAGCTTCTAAGCAAAAAATTTCTGGCAAGGCTATTTTGGCAATAAAATTGCTATCAGGAACAACTTTAAGTAGCAAAACGATTTTTGTGTTACTACGCTCAGCATTAATTCGTATTTTAAGCAAGTCAACTATTTGGCATAATTCAGAATGATTTTGTGGATAAAGTTTTATCTCTGACTGTCTTTCACCAATTAAGTCATCAATCGTTGTAAAGCTTTTAGCTATTAACCTTATTCCACCAGCATCTTTAAATGAATCGCAATGAACAATTACTAAACTTTGGACATCTAATAAATGACCAAATTTTTTAAGTATTTCTTCACTATAAATAGTTAATTCAAAAATACCAAACTGATCAGATAATTGTAATGTTATAAAACGCCCACGAGACGACATACGTGAATCTTTTTTTTGAATTACACCAGCAATTTTTATTTGACTTGATCCATTGGGTAAATCATTTTTTAAATTGATTGAAGTTAAGATATTGAATTGTGTCAGTAAATCTTGATATTTTAACAATGGATGTAATGTAATGAATAACCCTAGCACCTCAAATTCATATGAGGATTTAAGGATATCACTCAGTGGTGGAGCTTCAACTAAAACTTGTTTACTTGAGGAGCTTACCTCAATTAAACTGAATTGATCAGAGATTTTTTCCGTGTGGTATGAAGATGAGTACGATAAAAGCTTAGGAATACTTAAGAATAATTGATTACGATTAGGGTGCAACTCATCAAAACATCCAGCTTTAACAAGGTTTTCTAATAATTTTCGATTAATAGATTTAGGAGGTAGTCGTTCAATAAAATTTATAATAGTTTTAAATTTACCATTTTTGCTTCGTTCTTCTGCTAATATTTTACCAAAATTAATAGTAACCCCCTTAATAGCACTGAGTGCATAAATTATCGAATGTTCTGTTGCATGGATAACGCTAAAATAACCAGTAGAAAGATTAACATTAGGTGGGATGATATTAATATTATTATTTTTAGCCTCTTGAAGGAATAAATTAATTTTATCATGATTATTTAATTCAAGATTTAAGCAAGCAACTAAGAACTCTGCTGGAAAATTAGCTTTTAAATAAGCCGTCTGATAAGATATTACTCCATATGCTGATGCGTGGGCTTTATTAAAACCATAACCAGCAAATTTAGCGACTGTTGCAAAAATAGATTCTGCATGCTCTTTTGTTAAGCCATTAGCTATTGCACCTTTGACAAAAATTTGCTCTTGTTCTTGCATTTCAGATTTAATCTTTTTCCCCATAGCTCTACGGAGTAAATCTGCCCCACCTAATGTGTAATTAGCTATTATTCTAGCAATTTCTAAAACTTGTTCTTGGTAAATAACAACTCCATAAGTTTCTGCTAAAGTGGGTTTAAGCATTTCGTGCAAATAATCTGGGTTTTGCACCCCATGCTTGCAAGCAATATAGGTTGGAATATTATCCATAGGACCTGGTCTATATAATGCACCTAAAGCTATTATATCTTGAATTGAATCAGGTTTTAAACGTCTTAAAGCATCCTGCATTCCTGCACTTTCAAATTGGAATATACCAACTGCTTTACCAGCACAAAGTAGCTCATAAGTTTTTGTATCGTTAAATAAACTATTGCTAAAATCAATATTTATACCTTGTTGTTTTAGCTGTTCTAAGCATTTAGTAATGACGGTAAGAGTTTGTAGACCTAAAAAATCAAATTTAACTAAACCTGCAATTTCAGAGTACTTCATCGAATATTGTACTATGGCTATATCTGAATTTACATCTTGATATACTGGTACAATTTCTACTAGATCGATTCCTGCTATTACGATCCCAGCTGCATGAGTAGAGGCGTGCCTATTTAATCCCTCTAGGACTAAAGATGTGTCTAATACTTGTTTGATTAGTTCTTCTTGACCATGTAAATTATATAATCCTTTTGCCTGTGCTGCAAAACCGAGTTCTTTTACTTCTTTGATAGCTTGATTCAGTGTGACTGGACTAACAGCATTAAAAGGCACAAGTTCAGTGAGATATTCCGCATATTTATATGGTAAACCTAGAACTCGTGAAACATCCTTAATGACAGCTTTTGCCTGCATTTTACCGAAAGTAATAATTTGACCAACTCTATTTGCGCCATATTTGGAACGTACGTAATTAATGACTTCTTCCCTACGCTCTTGGCAAAAATCAATATCAAAATCTGGCATCGATATTCGTTCAGGATTTAAAAAACGTTCAAATAATAGACCAAATTTAAAAGGGTCGAGATCGGTGATCAAAAGACTCCAAGCAACCATTGATCCAGCACCCGAGCCTCTACCAGGACCTACCATAATATTTTGTTCTTTACTCCATTTGATAAAATCGGAAACTATCAGGAAATATCCAGCAAAATCCATCCGACAAATAATATCTAATTCATAATGTAAGCGAATTAAATATTTCTCTATAATGCTTGATTGATCATCTATGAGAATATTTTCTTGTTTAAATTTTGTATTCAGCCTAGATAGTAGCCCTGCTTCAGCCTCCTTCTTGATTAAGTCTCTTTCATTAATTCCTAGGCTAGAAAAATTTGGTAACATTGGGGAATTAGCTCTTGCCATAAAGTGACATCTTTGAGCTAAATTTAAGGTATTTTCTATTGCTTCTGGTAAGTCATCAAATAATTTTATCATTTCTTGTGGGGACTTAAAGTAGCATTCTATGCTAACTTTTTTGCGATCTTCATATTCTTTAGAGACACCTGCTGATATACATAATAATACATCGTGAGCATTGTGATAATTCATATCACTAAATAAGACTTTATTAGTTGCAACTAGTGGAATACCAAGATCGCTTGCTATTGTTATATATTCGGACTCTATTGATTGTTCTATTGCTAAATTATGTCGCATAATCTCAAAATAAAAACGATCGCCAAAAATATTTTGTAGTTTTGTTGCCCAATCAATAGCTAGCTCTTTGTTACCAGCAATCAGACTTTTACCAATAATACCATCGGTATAGCAAGATAAGATTATCAATCCTTCATTATACTGCACTAAATCGTCGAAAGTAATATGAGCACAAATTTTACGATCATTTTTAGTGAAACTACCACTAACAGCTTTTAGTAAATTTTTATAACCAATTTCATCTTTAGCTATTAGTAAAATTTCGCAAAAGTCACTAAGGGTATTAGATTTTGTAAAAGCAATATTTACGATTGCCCCATTTATTGGTTGTAAACCTGATTTAGAGGCGTTAAGTGCAAATTCTAATGACCCAAATAAATTACCCTTATCTGCTAGACATAAAGCAGGTATTTTGTGCTTGAGCGATAATTCAACTATGCGATCAATTGTTAAGGCACTCTCAAGAAATGAATAAGAACTTTGTACCCTTAAGTGAATAAAATTACTAAAAAGTTCATTCATGTTTTAAACCAATAGAATAATATCTAAACCCAATATCCTTTAGCTTGCTTGCATCAAGAATATCTCTGAGATCCATAATTATTGGAGATTTGACCTTGCTATAAATATGTGACCAATCTAGATCTTTAAATTCAGACCATTCAGTACTAATTACAATTATGTCACTATTTTGACATGCACTAACTGCAGAATCAGCGTATGAAAGATTTTTATATCCTAAAGATTCCAAATATTTTTGGGCATTATCTAAACCAACTGGATCAAATATAGTAATTTTAGCTCCATTATCTAATAGGGTTTGGATAATTTGAATTGCTGGGCTATTTCTAATATCATCTGTTCCTGCTTTAAAAGTAACCCCTAGAACGGTGATATTTTTCGTGGACAGATCTTTGCCGATTATTTGGTAAATATTATCAACCATATTATGCAACCTTTGAGTATTGCTACATATGACAGCATTAAGTATCTTAGAGTCTAAATGATAATGTTTAGATATTTGCAAAAGTGCTGATATATCCTTAGGAAAGCATGAACCACCAAACCCAGGTCCAGCATTTAAAAATGCTTTACCTATTCTTGTATCAAGACCGACTATAGTAAATAGTTCTTTTGCATTTGCTCCAATCCCTCGAGATAAATCAGTCATTTCATTAGTAAAAGCAATTTTAGTTGCTAAAAAAGCATTTGAGACATATTTAGCAAGTTCTGCAGTAACTAAATCAGTGCTTACAATAGCTATATTTTTTGAAGTTAGAGGTAAGTAAATTTCTTTTAATAAATCTTCTGATCGTTTGTCATTTGTACCAATTAGTATCCTGTCAGGGTTTAAAAAATCATCTACTGCACTACCTTCTCTTAAGAATTCTGGATTGGATGCAATAGAAAATTTAAGCTTCTTTTTTTGCAAATAATCAATAATTTTATTACATGTTGTTGGAGGTACAGTTGATTTAATCACGATTAAGCAATCTTCTCTAACCATTTCACATAAATTATCAATAGATACAAAAATATATTGTAAATCTGCTTCTCCAGATGGAAGGGGAGGAGTCCCTACTGTAATAAATACCGCTCGTGAATTTTGTAATTCGGTGCTATAAGCATCAACAAATTTCAATTTACCTGATTGGGTTAGAGACGGTAGTAATTCGGCAAGTTTTGGTTCATAAATTGGTAAAATATTGTTTTTAAGTTGGACAATTTTAGTTGAGTCAGTGTCTAAACACGTAACATTATGTCCCAAATAACTAAGCATCACACCTGAAACTAAACCGACGTAACCCGTGCCAATAAAAGTAATATTCATAAATACCTTAAAAAAATAAATTCAGAATAATTATACCATTAGCAATTATATAGTAAACTAAACATAGCTGAAATCAGTTATTATTGATATAAATTATTAAATAACGTAAATATATCGCAATTCTCATTTATTATATTTGCTTTTCCTAAAACTTATACTTGAGTTATAAATTATTGTTTAGTAAACTTATCGTTAAATAATTTTAAGTTTTGTAAAATAGTACATAATCTGAAAATAAAAACAGCAAAACAAATTTTTGATTTCTTCCCAACTATGTGGAAAATAGCAAGAAAAGTGGTGTCGCAAGTTTCATATGAAAATATAGAAGCGGATGGCTACGGATCTTTTATTGTTTCCAGAGATGATCCTAATCTTATTTTTTATTCAGAAAAAGTTACTATACGCAATTTATATCTAAATACTAGTATTATTGGTAAACAAAAATATGAATATAAATTTGACATAACAACATCATCTATCTCCAAATATTTTAATGATGGAAGATTTTTTTATACAATAAATATAGCGGATCATAAGATAGGCGGAGAACATTTGTGCCTTAGTGATAAATATACATCGAATTATATTTTTGGTAAGGAGAAGTTTAGACTTGCTTACTCCGTAGCTGGTTCATTTAAAAATTATGAGATAATTACTGATTATACAAGAATTAACGAAAGGATATAACTAATATTTCAGAGTATTCAGCACTATAATTTAAGTTATATGTGCGATTTACATGGTTTATATCTTTATTAAAGCTATACTTGAATAGAGCAATTGTATAAAATTAACTATAAATAATGAGGTCATTTTAAAAATGATTTTGTGAATTAATTAAACAAATATTAAATGGTAAAATGCTTTTTATTAAAAGATTTTTTATAAAGTTGGCTATAATAATTTGTACTATTATTATAGTCTTATGCTCTACAATATTCATTGCCACTCAAGGATATTTAGATACACCAATTAAAAAACTCATAGAGTGTAGCCTAAGCAGGAATAATGCGAAAATACAAATTGGTAATTTACGGATCAGAAATAATCTTATATCAATTGATAAAATCTATCTAGGTGTTGATGAGAATACTAGGGGGGAAATTACTAATTGTGGCGTTACTTTCACTTTTGATGGTACAATTCGAAACCCACGAATAAAGAGTGGTATTGAGATGGAGAATATTTCTTTAATCGGACAAGATAATAAAATTATAATAAATACAACAATATCTGCTAGACAAATGTTAGATTTATTTGCTAATAAGATTGAAATGCAAATAAATCTAAGTCCCATAAAAAACATTTCTTTACTTGATAGTTATGGTAAATATTTGCCTGAAGGTCAAGGGTTTTGTACTTACAAAAGTAGAATTTCTATAGTAGAAAAAAAATCAATCAATTGTAAGGTATCTTTTGAAGATAGATCTTATCTTTTATTTAATAGTATTGTAGATAGCGACTCAATCCAAGCAAGTGGCTCTATTAAGAATATTCCTATATTGATTTATCAAATTGCTAAAAATATTGCACCGAATAACCCAGTAATTGTATTTTTACAAGAATATATCAAAAATGGTTACATCAGGGATGGAGAATTTGATATAAACTTCGATAAAGATTTTTTAAAAGAAAATGTTATACCAAAAACTGCTTTAAGAGCCAAGTTACATATAGTGGATCTTGATTATCAATATTCTAAAGACTTCCCTACGTTAAAAAAAGCTGATACTAATATTGAGATACTAGGATCTTCCGTTCAATTTCTAATCAACCAAGCATATAGTGGTAATAGTGTTGCTTCTGGGATCGTCACTTTCGATTGGCAAGGGATGGATAATTCAAGCTTTATAGTCGACGCTACCTCTAAGGGGAAGATTATTGATTTAATTGATTTCATACCAAATGAGATATACACCAAACTGAAGAAGCAAGGGATAGATCTTAAGCAAATTACTGGGCAGGCTGATTCGAAGATTAATATAATAATACCAATTTTGGAGACTAAGCAAAATTCCTATAACATTTCTACAACGCTTAATGGGGCGAAAGGCGTAGCTTTTAATAATAATATAGTTCTACAAAATGCCAATATGGTCATAACATTTAATGGTGATAGAATAAACTTGGTTGGCAAAGGTAAAATTAATAATTATGCCAGTGACTTTACTTATAAATATAATATTACCAGTAATAATCATGATGATTATAATGGATTGTTAAATGTTAAAACTACTATTGTAGCTAGCAAACAACAATTTGGTATATTACAATTAATGTCAGGTAATAGTATCCTAAATTTTGAATATAAAGAGAAAAAAGATGGGAAAAGCTTGATCACGGCTAATTCTAATCTAAAAAATTTAGAATTTTATATTGATAAAATACCTATACATAAAAAACTTTACAATACAGCAATATTTACTTTAACTAGCAAATCGTATGGTAATGAACATAAAATTATTGATTTTGATCTTTCAGGAGAAAATAATTTAAAAGTATCTGGTAAGATTGAAGCGAAAAATAAAGGTTATAATATTACTTTACCTACCATTACTTATGATAAAACAAATATAAATGGTAGTATATTTTTAGACCAAAATAATGTAAATGCCAAAATTCAGGGGAGTAAATTGGATCTATCTGAGTATGACATGCTCCAGTTCCTAAAAAAATACGGTGCGGCAAAAAATATTCGTTTAATGGTAGATGTGGCCAGGATTAGGTTAAAAAATGATATATGGCTTAACAACTTCAACTTACGGATTGATTGTGATAAAGTAAAATGCTTTACTGGCTCTTTAAATTCAAAAATTGGTACCAAATCTTTAACAATGTCGCTTATAGATAGCAAAGATTCAGAAAAATGGGTGGTTGTTTGTGACAATACTGGAGCTTTATTAAGAGGTTTAGGTATGTATAATAATATGAAATCTGGTATTCTTAATCTAACCCTTAACACCAATCGGACTAATGCCCCTATTGGTGGAATAATACCAATAGTAGATGGAACGTTTGATTTAAAACGTTTTGTGGTCACTGACATGCCTTTTATGACTAAAATGGTTTCATTTATTTCTTTCCCAGGTTTTTTGAGTTCCATAACCAATAATAAGCAAGTCATGTTTGAAAGTATGGTAGGGAAATTTAGCTATGTTGGTAATATAATAACTGTTAGCGATATATCAGCGATAGGACCATTTTTTGATTTTACCATGAAGGGTACAATAAATAATGATTCTCATAAAATAAATCTTACAGGTAATGTTGTTCCATCAATCTTTTTTATTAGCAAGATAGTGGCAAAAATACCAGTTATTGGGACAATATTCTCCAAAGCAGCACCATACTCGGTTAAGTTAGATTATTAAACGCCTCTGCGTAGAAATCATAAATTGAACTATGTTCTAAATAAAATAATGGTTAATTATATTTGTATATAATTAACGGTAAAGGTAGTTTCAGATAAAATTAGGGTGATGAGTTAAATTATAGAATAAAGATAAAATAATATAGAATGTTAAAAAATTATGGAAGATATTAATTGCTGGGAAGAAAAATTTGAACTTTGTCAATATTCAGACCAATTACTCAATATAATTTCTGAGTTAAACAAGAGAATAAAAATACCTGTTAATGTCAAAACTATTAAAAAAGCTTGTTATTATGCTCGTATGTACCATGGTGAGCAAACAAGAAAATCAAAAGAGCCTTATTATTCTCATCCATTAATGGTGGCTTATTTATTTGCATCATATGTTGGCAAGGATATACCACAATATTACACAACTTATTTGATAGTAATAGCAATATTGCACGATTGCTTAGAGGATACAAAATTTACATATGAAATGATAGTAAAAATCTTTGGTGAGCGTGTGGCAATTGGTGTGCAGGATTTAACTAGATTGAAACATGTAATAAAAACTACAGCAGCGGACACTCTGAATTCTCTATTTCTCCAATGTAAATTTGATATATTACATGTTAAAGTATTCGATAGATTGCACAATTTACAATCTATCAGTTTCATGCCACTTGAAAAACAAAAGAAAATAATAGAAGAAACTATCTCGCATTTTATCCCTATGACTTCTTATCTTAATTTATATGACATCACACAAGAATTAGTAAGACTATGTAAGAAAAATTTCCCTACACAATCTCCACATTCTTTTGAAGATAATTCAGCTCTTTCTCTTCTTTCTGTTTTTCCAAATTTACAAAATGAAATAGACCGCATCCGTAACCGATAATTACTGGAACAAATAAAAATAATAAACCCAAATTACCAAAATATTTAATCAAATAAATAATGCCGAAAGAACTAATTAGGTACATTAAAGCCCGAGATGTGGCAAAAATGAGGCAAACACTCTTAAACCTTTTAAACACAGGAAAAGCCTTACAAAAAATAGGAACAGCTGGAAATTCAGAAGGCATGAAAAATACAATAAATAATTGAATTAATGTAAACTCAAAGACACTGGTGATATTATTTAACAAGAATGGTGTTATTAAAAAAAATGGTGCTGTAATAAAAAATTTTGTTTTTAAAATTTTTAATGGGTGAATAAAAGAGACTAAATAAGTCATTAAAATAACAGATGACAGATCAAATAACGAAATAATAAAATTATGATCTATTACTTGTGCTGAGCTATAACCAAACGAATTTTTTAAAACATTAGCACCATGAATATAAATAAAATAAAGATGAAATACAGGGCAAGCTAATTGTATTAAGAAAAGTGATATAACAGATTTTTTATTTATTTTTTGAGTATAAACTACACTTTCATTTAGTTTACGCTTGTCCATTTTTACATCATTACATAATTTATGCAATTCTCTTTTAGCATCGGCAAAATCAGGTGTCTCTCTTAACCGTGTTCTCGCCATTATCCCAACAAAGGCAATTACCGCCCCTAGCAAAAAAGCAACCCTCCAATTATTAAAATTTTCACTTATGGCAAGTTTAGCGACAAATAAAGCACACATAGTACCAGAATAACTGCAAACATTAGTAAAAGCACACGCAGAGTATACTTTAGGTGGGGCGATCAGTTCCGTTATATAAAGTTGAGCTCCCACCGCTTCCCCCATTGAGGATATACCTTGAAGGGCACGGCATGCAGTAACTGCAATAGAAGCAGCAATGCCTATTTGGGTATAAGTTGGTAAACTAGCCATAGCAATGCAACAAACAGACATTACAGACGTAGTCAATATGATGGTGGATTTACGACCATAAGTATCACCTAACCAACCAATCAGCAAAGCACCTAGAGGACGACATACAAAAGTAGAACAAAAAGCAAACGCACCAATTATAGAAGAAGAAAAAATATCTGTTTTTGAGAAAAATAAATCATTGAGCAGAACTGCCATATGGACATATAGCATCAAATCGAAATATTCAAGAAACGTGCCAAGCGACAATATACCAATAGCTTGTTTTTGTTCTTTAGTTAAAGTTTGTTGATTTATTTGCATACAGAACCTGTTGAATTTGTTTTAAAGATACTACAATAATAAATCTTATAGATGTGATTTTTGATTGTCAAAATATTTTATCATTTAAGTGATAGTTAATCATTTACTAAATTTTCAATAACAGTATGCTTATTTTGAACGTAGATTTATCGATAATTTTGATTTTATCAGAAAATAATTCACATATAAAGCAAGATGGAGAATTGCAACAAAATTGGCTGGAACAATTTAAGTCATCGCAGGATAGTAGTGATGAATTGGTCAACGTTATTGAACAATCGCAAGAATCGTCAACTGCTCTAGTAGGAGAAAATAATATTATAGAATAAATCGTATTTAATGGTATTAAGCCCTAGCCTAAGATAGATAGAGATAAAATAAATCTTTGCCTAATCGATACAGATGCTTTTAGATTTCGCTCATTTGGTTGGATAGATTTTTTATAAATTATATTGTAAAAAAATAATTAAGCACTATAAATAATCGAATGAACAAAGTCTGAATTTAAAATCACGTACCTATCCATTTTTTAATTCAATAATAAAAAAATGCAACAAATCCACATAATGTCTGTAGGTAAACTCAATAATGATTACCAAAAAATTGCTACAGATTATCAAAAATTGATAAAATATGCGATAAAATCTACAGAGATTACTTATTCTCAAAAATTTCCTGCCCAGCAAATTAAGCAATTTGAAGGAAAGTTAATTAGTAAATTTTTAGAAGAAAAATCATGCAAAATAGTCCTAAACATCACTAGTCAAAGTTATGATAGCCATGAATTTACAAAATTAATCGACAATAATTTACAAGCTGGTAAAAATATACAATTCATTATTGGTGGTGCTTTTGGCTTAGATAAATCTATTATTAATCAATCAAATATCCAACTTAGCCTTTCTAAAATGACTATGCCACACCAAATGGTAAAAATAATATTATTAGAACAAATCTATAGAGCTCAGACTATATTAGAGAATCATCCTTATCATAAATAAAATTGGGAATAGGTGGTGCTAGGAATGATGGTGGAGCTAGGCGGAATCGAACCGCCGACCTTTTGAATGCCATCCAAACGCTCTACCAATTGAGCTATAGCCCCTTAAAATAACTTTATATCTTACTTATATCAAATTAGATACAATAAACAACAATATTAAGTAATAATTTCAACTAATTACCTTAAGTTTTACATATATCTAATGTTAAAAAAATCACAAAAAGGTAAAATATTGAATAAGCGAATAATTTTTTAGCTTGTTTATTATCTTTATCACGAAACATCATAATAGCATAATATAAAAAAATTAGACCTAATATGAACGCAATTGCTAAATATGTTATACTACTAATTCCCAAAAAAAAAGGCATAAATGAAGTAATAAACATAATGATACTATAAATAAGAATTTGCTTTTTTGTATAATATTCCCCTTTTACTACTGGCATCATAGGAACACCACAATTTTTATAATCAGCTGAGCGGAAAATCGCCAATGCCCAAGAATGTGGTGGCGTCCACGTTAGAATAATCATAAATAAAGAAAATGAGGTAAGTGAAATCTCATTAGTAACCGTTGCCCAACCAATCATAGGAGGAAGAGCACCAGCGACTCCTCCTATAACAATATTTTGCATTGTTGAGCGTTTCAACAACATAGTATAAATAAAAACATAATATAATATAGTTATTAACAATAACAAAGCGGAAAGTAAATTAACGCAAAGCCCCATCAAAAATACTGAAAAAAATGCTAAAACTACCCCAAACGCTAGTGCATCTTTAGGATCTATAGCACCAGTTACTAGGGGTCTATTTTGGGTACGTTGCATTATAGCATCAATATCTCTATCGTACCACATGTTGATGACCGCACTACTACCAGCCCCAAGCATAATACATAGCATAGCAATGCAAGCTATAAATGGATGGATAGGGGACGAAGCTAGCCATAAACCAGAAAAGCTGGTAAATACTACAAGTATCATGACCCTAGGTTTCATTAATGATACATAATCCTTTACTGTACTATTATTTTTACTAATATAGTTATAAGAAATTGTGTTAATCATTTAATTGAAACCATTTGCCTTTATTGTTGCTTGAGCGACGGCAATTCTTGCAATAGGTATACGGTAAGGCGAGCAAGATACATATTGGATGCCAATTTTATGAAAAAACTCTATGGAATCAGGGTTGCCAGCATGTTCTCCACATACTCCAAGCTTTAATGTTGGATTATTTTTTCGCCCACGTTCTATAGCGATTTTGATTAATTCCCCAACTCCTTCTTCATCCATTTTACCGAAAGGATCAAAAGCAAAAATCTTTTGTTCCATGTAGTATGGAAAAAATGATGCTACATCGTCCCTAGATATACCATATGTTGTTTGAGTTAAATCATTTGTACCAAAGCTAAAATAATCTACCTCTTTGGCAATTTCATTAGCTTTTAAAGCAGCTCTTGGTAGTTCAATCATACTACCAATGGTAAAATCAAATTTACAATCATAGAGATTCTCAAGATTAGTAATTTCATTTTGTATATGGATTTTCAGTGTTTTTAATTCATTAACATCACTAATTAAAGGGATCATTAATTCTAAAATACTATTTATATTTTCTCCAACTTGCAATTCTCTGATCGCAGTAAAAATTGCCGTTATTTGCATTTGATAAATCTCGGGATAAGAAATGCCTAATCGACACCCTCTATGTCCAAGCATCGGATTTACTTCATGTAGTGCATGTAGGCGTTGCTCCACAATAGTCAATGGCAAATTCATAATATTTGCCAAGTTTTTTTTATCAGCATCTGTTGTTGGTAGAAATTCATGCAAAGGGGGATCAAGTAACCTAATGTTTATCGGGTTACCATACATAGTACGAAATAATGCTTTGAAATCTTGAATTTGTAAAGGTAATAATTTACTGATCGCATGTTTTCGTCGTGCTATATCTGGGGCAATGATCATTTCCCTGACTAGTGGAATTTTGTCATGATCAAAAAACATATGTTCTGTCCTACATAAACCAATCCCCTTAGCACCAAATTTTAGGGAGGTTTCAGCGTCTAAAACTGTTTCAGCATTGGCTCTGACTTGTAAAACGGCTATTTCATCTGCCCAATCTAAGATAGTTGTAAATTCCTTAGTAAAAGTAGGTTGAATCAATTGCACTTCACCTAAAAATACCTTCCCAGTTCCTCCATCAATAGTTAAAGTATCCCCAAATTTGACGATAATTTCTCCTATTTTAAACAGCTGTTGTTTTTCATCTATTGTAATACCACTTGTTCCACAAATACACGGCTTCCCCATACCTCTAGCAACTACAGCAGCATGTGAAGTCATTCCACCTCGGATAGTAAGAATTCCTGCGGAAACGTGCATACCGTTTATATCCTCAGGGCTAGTGTCATGGCGAACCAAAATTACCTTATGGTGATGAGACATTTTTTCCGCATCATATGGTGAAAAAACAACTCTACCAGTAGCGGCTCCTGGAGAGGCTGGTAGCCCTGTAGCGATAGGGGTCATAATTTGAGTATAATCAATAGCCGTATGCAACAATTGTTGTAGAGCTTCTGGCTCTATACGCATGATTGCTTGTTCTTTGGAAATTAGTCCTTCTTGTACCATATCTGTGGCGATTTTAATACTAGCTACAGCCGTTCTTTTTGCGCTACGTGTTTGTAAAATATATAATTTCCCTGTCTCTACAGTAAATTCTATATCTTGTACATCTGAATAATGAGCTTCTAATTTTTTACAAATTTTATGTAGCTGATCAAATATTTGTGGCATTTGTTGTTGCATTGAACGATCATTTTCACAGGAAACTATCGGAGCTGGGGTTCTAGTTCCTGATACCACATCCTCACCTTGAGCATTTATAAGATATTCACCGAAAATCTTATTTTCTCCAGTTGCAGGGCTACGAGAAAATACTACACCTGTTGCTGAATTCTCACCTTTATTACCAAAAACCATCGATTGAATGTTAATCGCTGTACCCCAATCATTAGGTATATTATTTATTCTTCTATAAGTAATGGCTCTATCACTTACCCAAGATTTTAACACGGCTTTAATTGCACATTCTAATTGAGTGTATGGAGCAAAAAAAGCCTCACTGCAATGGTTAGAAATTATTTTTTTAAATTCTATAATTATTGTTGTTAAAAAATCTATATTAATTTCATTATCTTCATAAAGATTATTTTTAATCTTATTTATCTCAAAAGCATTCTTAAATAAACCATTTGGAATTAATAATACTATTGATCCGTACATTTCTAAAAATCTTCTATAACTATCAAGAGCGAACATCCTGTTTTTGGTAGCACTTGATAAGGATTCACATACTTGGTCATTCATTCCGAGATTAAGTATAGTATCCATCATGCCAGGCATTGAAGCTTTTGAACCTGAACGTACTGATAATAATAATGGATTTTCAGCCCCCCCAAAAATCTTGCCTGTACAGCTTTCCAATTTTTTAATAGCCGCCATTAAATCTACATTGAAACTCTCAGGCAGAGTACAATCATTTTTATAAAAATATTCACATAGTTGCGTAGTAATAGTAAAGCCATCTGGAATAGGTAAGTTTAAGTTAGACATTTCAGCAAGACCAGCTCCTTTACTACCAAGCACATCCTTTAATTCCTTGCTCCCATCACCGCCTTTAGTACCAAAATAGTAAATCCATTTATTCATAAAGTTTCAAATAATTTTCAAGGTACAAATTATACAACACGGGAAGATAAGTAGCAATACACTTATTACATAAAGTCATATTCTGTATAGAATTTCGAAATCAATGATTGAAGTAAAATAATTTAATTCAAATCACTTAGGAATATGCTGACCATGACTGGCATGTAAACCACAACAAAAAGTAAGGAAAGAAATACTGTAGTGGCAACTTTTTCTGGATGAAATTTTTGTAAACTAGCTATAACGATTATGTTTGCAGCCATAGGAGCAGTCGATAGAAGCCTTAAAGCACTGTAATCATCGTCATCATACCACTTAAAAATAAGTTTATCTAACAAAATGAAAATATTTACCCCTATTGGGTAAAATATGAATTTTGCCAAAAAAGTAGCCAAAGTAAATTTTATATCGATCTCAAATCTTTTTAAAGTTGCAAGATATAAGCCTACCATAATCATACCAAGTATAGAAAAGGCTCCCTTCATATTATATATAAAATCATCTAAAAAGTCAGGTAAGGTAAAGCCAGCAAAACTAAATAAACAGCCGAGTAAAAAAACATTTAGAATTGGTAATTTTATAACTTTTAATATACTTTCAGGAGTATTAGAAAAATTTCTAGCACAAATATAAAAACCTACAGAGGATTCAAAAAGATTCACCCCTATAACCGCCATCATATAGACGCTTAGAGTGTGATCGTCAAAAAGTGCTGAAGCAATAGGTAGCATAAAGTAACCACCATTAGCGGTGCCTGCAGACAATGCTATTATATTTCGTGTATGATCCTGCCAATATCTACCGAAGAAATAATAAGAAAATATTGATAATAAACTAGCAATGCAAAACGTCACTACAGTAATACTTAATGCTGATACAGTTAAAGTCGTGCTGGCTGGAATAGCAAAAAAAACGATAGGGGATATGAAATAAAATAACAAGGACGCTATACTATCTCTTTCGACTTTAGAATATCTCCCTGCTAAAAATCCTATTACTACACTCAGTAATACCGAAATTGTCTTGAAAAAAACTATGCTAAGAATCGTCATGTAATAACGTTGGAAAATACTGAAGTCGTATTTTATCTGACCTTTTTAAGAATAGCAAATTTATTCTATGAATATTATGTACTTATTTTTTTAAGTGATATATATAAGTCGACTGATATTCTTGTCCCTTAGGTAATAAGAAAATTAATTTATAAAAAAGTTAATAATAAAAAAATTGGTACAGATTATTAGAAATAAAACTATATATAGTGTATAGTTAAATACATATCCAGTTTGCGATTTACCAACTGCTCCGCCACAATAATTAGCAATTTGAACAGCACCTTGGGGACCAAACCTATCAATAATTTTTTGATCAATAAAATCTAGCACCTTACTTAAAGTACCTAATGGCTTCACTATAACAACATCATACAATTCATCAAAATAGTATTTATTTACCAATATGTTCTCAATTTTCCCTATTTTTATTTTTGTTACGATCTTTTTGTAAAGATAAATACCTAAAACAATCCCAACTAGCCCAACCATCATTGGTAATAATTTGATGTAAAGAGGAGGGTGTTTTGATAAAATTCGGTAAATATGAATATTAAATATACTCTCTCTAAAATAACCATTTGGTTTATCAAGAGCAAGAATATAATGACCTATCATCCCAGACACCAAGCTACCTAGCACCAAGAGGTTAAGAGGTGCATTCATAATTCTTGGTGCCTCGTGGACACGATTAAAATCATCAAAATTTAATCTAGTTTTACCATGAAATACTAATAAAATAATCTTTACCGAATAAATACTGGTCAAAATAGCTGCTATAATTCCTAAGATAAAAACTATACTACCGATACCACCAGTACTATAAGCCAACTCTAAAATAGCATCTTTTGAATAAAATCCAGCCAAAGGATAAATACCTACAAGTGCTAGCGAGCCAATTAGGAAATTGCAATAAGTAATTGGCATTTTATCTCTTAATCCACCAATTTTAAAAATATTCTGTTCATGACAGGCATGAATAACACTGCCAGCTGATAAAAATAATAGAGCTTTAAAAAAAGCGTGAGTTACTAAATGAAAAATGGCGGCATTATAAGCAGATACGCCACAAGCCAAAAACATATAACCAAGCTGACTACACGTTGAATAGGCGATAATTTTTTTTATATCACTTTGAACAATAGCAATGCTTGCAGCAAAAATGCAGGTCACCCCACCAATAATAGCAATAAATTGTAAGACCCTAGTGCTGTACTCGAATAAATACGAACATCTAGCAACTAGAAATACGCCAGCTGTCACCATTGTTGCAGCATGAATAAGGGCAGATACTGGGGTTGGCCCTTCCATAGCGTCTGGTAACCATACATGCAGACCTATTTGAGCAGATTTTCCCATACAGCCAAGAAATAGCAAAAAGCAAACTACGTCGACTACTGATTCCCTAAGCCCGAAACAATTTAATTGTACAAAAGAAAAGGATTCCGCTTTGTTAAATACCTCAATAAAATCTGCTGTGCCGAAATAAACAATAATAGTGATTATACCAAGTATAAAGGCAAAATCTCCAACTCTATTTACTAAAAAAGCTTTAATAGCCGCATTAGTTGCAGATTTCTTTTGATACCAAAAACCAATTAATAGATATGAACATAGACCCACACCTTCCCAACCAAAAAATAATTGCAAGAAGTTATCTGCTGATACTAGTGCTAGCATAAAGAAAGTGAATAAAGACAAGAACGCTAGAAATCTCACAAATCCACTATCATCTTTCATGTACCCAAGAGAATAAATATGAACCATAGCTGAAATCCAAGTCACTACTATAAACATAATAGAAGTCAACTGATCAACATAAATAGCCCAATGTATTTTTATACCTGCAATCACTAACCATTCGGCTAAGGTAATGTGGATAATTTCTTTATTAATACCAACATTATAAAATGTAAAAGTAGCAAGTACGCTAGATGTCACTATAGCGACGCTAGAAATTATGGATGCTTGCTTTTTGCTAAAATATTGACAAAATAGACCATTAGTAACACCAGAAATCAAAGGTAAAAATACTAGTAATATTGCACATAGACCAACCATAGATCAGCCCTTCATTTGATTAATATCACTAATCAATATTGAACCACTATTCCTAAAGTGAGCTAGTAATATGGCCAAACCGATAGCAGTCTCAGCAGCGGCTATTGTCAAGATTATTATACTAAAAACTTGCCCAGATATATCATTAGAATAACTAGAGAAGGCTACAAAATTGATATTTACAGCTAGTAACATCAATTCAATTGACATGAGAATTGTTATAATATTTTTACGGTGCATAAACAAGCCAAACATTCCAACACTGAAAATAAGAGAGGACAAAATTAAATAATGTTCTAAGCCGATTGAACTAATCATAGGCAATTCCTTCTACTCCTTCATGTAAATTTGGTTTAGCTATTAATATAGAATTATCTTTATTTCTTGCTTTTTGCTTTGCAATATCCTGTTTTTTGACTCCCAAACGATGCCTGAGGGTTAGAGTAATACATGATATCATCGCTACAAATAGGATAATACCAGAAATTTGGAAAGGCAAAATAAAATCAGTATATAATACTTGTCCTATAGAATGGGTATTAGTGCGACTCATTAATACCACCTCTAGTTGAGGAGAAAATTTACTATTATCTGCAACAATATTTTTAGTACTTAACCAAATTATTGTGACAAGATCAGCAAACATAATAAGTGCAACGGTGATGCTGATTAATAAGTTCGTTTTAAATTGAGTAACAGTTTTTATAAAATTAATATCCAGCATCATTATCACGAATAAAAATAATATTGCCACTGCTCCAACATATACGATTATCAGCATCATTGCTAAAAATTCAGCTCCTAGCAAAATCATTAATCCTGATCCATTACAAAAAGCAAAAATCAACCATAATACTGAATAGATTGGGTTATTACTAATTACTACCAGCACGCTACTGATAACTATCAATCCAGCAAATAAATAAAAAAACATCTCCATATATGAACTATATTATACAATTTACTATATTTATTAACTTTAAATCATTTATTAAGTTTATTCTCATATGCACATTTTATAAATTCAATGAATAAAGGGTGTGGATCAAATATCCTAGATTTTAGCTCTGGATGAAATTGTACACCAATAAAATATGGATGATTTGGTAATTCAATAATTTCAACAAGCCCTAATTCTAGTTCATAACCACTAAACACCATGTTATTATGCTCAAATTGCTCTTTAAACTTATTGTCAAATTCATACCTATGTCTGTGTCTTTCAGAAATTTCTGTTTTCTGGTAAATTTTATGTGCAATCGTATTGTTTTTAATTGCACATGGGTATCTTCCAAGCCTCATCGTGCCACCAACCTGCTGATCTTTTGTTCTACTTTCTACCCCTCCCTCTTTAACCCATTCAGTCATTAAATTAATGACATTGGTTCCCTGTACTGAAAATTCAGCCGAAGTTGCGTCCGCTATATGTAAAATATTCCTTGCAAATTCAATGATAGCAAGTTGCATACCAAAACAAATTCCTAAGAAAGGAATTTTCTTTTCTCTCGCATAGCGTATTGCAAGAATTTTCCCTTCTGTGCCACGAATACCAAAACCTCCAGGAACTAAGATCGCATCACAATCAGAAAGTATTATATTGATATTTTCTGCATTAATTTTATCAGCGTCAATCCATTTAATCAGCACTTTATGCTGATTATAAACTCCAGCATGCATTAACGCTTCCACAAGCGATTTATAAGAATCTTTGATTTTTATATATTTTCCAACAATTGCTACAGTAACCGTTGTTTTTAAATTATCGATTTTTTTCCTAAGCTCATGCCAAATATCTATATTACAAGGGATTTTACATGGTAAATCAAAATGCTTTAATATTTGAGTGCATAAACCCGCCTCATTATAGCAAATAAGAGCTTTATAAACATCTTTTTGATCTAATGCCTGAATTACCTTTTCATGACTAATGTTACAATAAAGAGCAATTTTTTGTCTTTCAGTAATAGAAATAGCTTTTTCAGATCGAGTCAATAATATATCTGGTTGAATTCCCGCCGATCTCAACTCTTTGACAGAATGTTGCGTTGGTTTTGTTTTCAACTCTTTTGCAACTTTAATGTAAGGTACAAGCGTTACATGAATGAAAAGCGTACTTTCTTTCCCAAGCTCATTTCTAAGTTGACGCAAAGACTCCAAAAACGGCTGAGCTTCTATATCTCCTACTGTTCCACCAATTTCACAAATAACAAAATCTTCTTTTTCTAAATTTGAAGTGATGAATTGTTTTATTAAATCCGTAACATTCGGAATTACTTGTACAGTCTTACCAAGATAATCTCCTCTTCTTTCTCGTAGCAATAGGTCGGAATATATTTTGCCAGAAGTAATATTATCCCATTTTGTTGCATTTACGCCAGTGAAACGTTCATAATGTCCTAGATCAAGATCGGCTTCAGCACCGTCTTCAGTGACGAATACTTCTCCATGTTCATTAGGTTGCATTGTGCCAGGATCAAGATTAAAATATGGATCTAGCTTCCTTAATCTGACTTTGTAACCAGAGGCTTGTAGCAAAGCGCCAATAATTCCACTAGCAACACCTTTGCCTAAAGAAGAAACAACTCCACCTGTTATGAAAATAAATTTAGTCATTCAATTATATAATAATAAATATTTTTTTTGTAATAAGGCTATGAAAGCATTTAGATTCACTATAACCACTTCTTATAAAGAATACGAGTATTATCTATAACGTCAATAAACTTCTTAAAGATCTATCAACATTACCCTGTCATGACCTGCTAAATCTTTATAAATCTTATTAATTTTGTAGCCATAATCGTGAAAAATCTTTGTCACGGACTCTAGTTGATTAAAACCAATCTCCAATAATAATTTGCCACTAGGTTTTAAAAAAAATTTAGCCTTTTGAGCAATTAGATAATATGATTCTAATCCATTATTTTCTGCAAATAATGCCAAGTGCGGTTCGTATTTTATAGTCTCCTCAGACATATAGATAACATCACTACAAGATATATATGGTGGATTACTCACAATTATATCAAATTCTTGGCTCTCTACATTTTTAAACCAGTCGCTATTGATTACTTTAAGCCTATCAGACACTTGGTGTTTTATGGCATTTTGCTTGGCTATATTTAAAGCATCGTTGCATATATCAGTAGCAGTTATATAAGAGGTTGGTATTTCTAATAACAAACTTATAGCGATACAACCACTACCAGTTCCAAGTTCTAATATTTTTAAGTTCGAATTTGTCGCAACTTCTAATACTGCATTTACGATAATTTCCGTATCCTGCCTAGGAACAAGCACCTTATTATTTACAATAAAATCATAACCATAAAATTCTTTAGAGCCAATAATATAAGCTATCGGTTCTAAAGAATTGCGTCTATCAATAAAATTTTCAAAAATAATAATTTCTTGCTCAGTTAAATATTCTGCATAGCTTACTAATAAATATTCAAGAGACTTACCTATTGCATGTTGCATTAATATACGTGCTTCTAAATTTGGCGAATCTACACCGTATTGCATCATTTTATCAGTAGCATTAGCTAATAATTTTTTGATATTCATCGAATAATTTCCTCAATGTCATCTGGCAAAGAAGATTGAAATTCTAAAAATTTACCGCTCACTGGGTGAGTAAAACTAATATACCAAGAATGGAGTGCTTGTCGCTTGAAATTTAGTAATTTTTGCTTTGCATCATCAGAACTATGATTGATTTTTCTACTATTATTACCATATGTTTGATCTCCTACAACAGAATGTTTTAAATGACTTAATTGCACCCTGATTTGATGAGTTCTGCCAGTAGTGAGTTTACATTCTAACATACTTATTAATCCATTAAAAAATACTGCTTCTGTTTTATAATTAGTAATTGATTCTTTACCGCCAAATTTTAAAATAGTCATTTTTTGCCTTAAAACTCGGCTTCTCCCAATGTTATTTTTAATCATTCCTTCTTGCGGATTTACAATACCCCAAACCAACGCTTTATATTTACGAGTTAAGCTACGTTGTTCAATCTGATTAGCAAGATGTGAGTGAGAATAATTATTCTTCGCAACCACCATCAAACCAGATGTATGTTTATCTAATCTATGAACGATGCCTGGTCTCTCTAGCCCACCTATAGTAGATAAAGATTTTCCATAATATAACAAAGCATTAACTAGGGTGTCTTGATGGTTACCAGCTCCTGGATGAACAGTCATGCCCGCTGCTTTGTTTAATACGATTAAATCTGAATCTTCGTAAAAAATATCAAGTTGAATATTGGCTTCGCTCATCGTTAATGGCTCAGGAGATGTAAAAGATATTAAAATAACATCGTTCTCCTTGACCTTAAAGTCATAATCAGAAATAATCAAGCCATTAACTTGTACTTGATGGCTATTTATAATCCTCTGAATTTGGCTCCTAGATACTTTATCGGTTAGCTTTGTTAAAGCCTTATCAAGCCTCTCGCCGTCTAAATTCTGGGGTAAGTTATATTTCTCAATCATATAAACTAATTAATAACAATGAATAATTCAGTAAAAAAAATCAACCAGCTTAAGTGGTTGCAGGCAATTGGCATAGATTATTTTTTTTCAAAATCCAGTATCGAGCAAAAAGTAATGATTAATTCTAAAGTTAATAAGAAAAAATCTACAATATCACCTATAGGCACTGTAGCTACTAAAGCACCTAGCATTACTAACACTGAAAAATCCGCTAAGTCCCTAGCTAGATCAATAGCAAGTTCAGCTTCTAATTTAGAAGAGCTCAAAAAACTATTAATGGATTTTGATGACTGTAGTTTAAAAAAATTAGCTAATAATACAGTATTTGCTGATGGAAATCCACATAGTTCTATCATGTTAATTGGTGAAGCCCCTGGCAGCAGTGAAGATCTAGAGGGAATACCATTTTGCGGAGAGAGTGGAAAATTACTTGATAATGTATTATCTTCCATCAATATCTCAAGAAAACATAATGCGTATATTACTAATACTGTGTTTTGGCGTCCGCCAGCTAACCGTCAACCAACAGAAGAGGAAATAGATATTTGCAAACCCTTTGTGGAAAAACACATTGCTCTAATAAATCCAAAATTAATTATTTTAATAGGCAATGTTGCCACCACCAGCCTACTTGGCAAAAATGCTGGTATAAGCAAAATTAGACAAGAATATTATTTATATTCTAATGAATATCTTAGCCAACCCATTCAGACCACAGCTCTTTTTCATCCAGCATATTTGCTCAGACAACCAATGCAAAAAAAAACTACTTGGTACGATCTGATTAAAATTCAAGAGTTTATTGATGCAAATATAACTGGATTATAAGCATTTGTTCTGTTAGATTTAATCATTAGATTGGTAATTGCTAAAATATGAGGAAATATAATGAAAAACAATAAAATCAAAGCTGTGGAAAGTGTTGAGCTAAAAATAGGGGATAAATCGTTTAATCTACCTATAAGAAAAGCATCTATTGGTCAAGATGTGATTGACGTTAGTAATATTTACGAATTGACAGGTTATTTTACATACGATCCTGGATATATGTCGACAGCCTCTTGTAAGTCGGCAATTACTTACACAGATGGGGATCAAGGCATATTGAGACACAGGGGGTATGATATTAAAACCTTAGCAGAAAAATGTGATTTTTTGGAAGTCGCTTATTTATTACTAAATAGTGAATTACCAAATAGGGAACAATATGAAAAATTCTCTTCAAACATATCCAACCATTCTCTAGTCTACGAGCAACTTAGAAATTTATTTATAGCTTTCCACCATTCGGCTCATCCTATGTCTATAATGCTTGCTGTAGTTAGCTCTTTGTCGTCATTTTATCCAAAGTCTTTAACTATAGAAGAAAATGAAGGTGAACTAGCTTCTATTAGGATGATAGCAAAAATACCAACTATTGCCGCAATGACCTATAAATACTCCATAGGACAGCCTTTCATATACCCCAATAATAACTTAGATTTCACTGAAAATTTTCTTCATATGATGTTTGCTACCCCTTGTGAAAAATATAAGGTAAATCCTATTATCAAAAATGCTCTAAATAAAATATTTATTTTACACGCAGATCACGAACAAAACGCCTCTACATCAACCGTACGATTATCTGGCTCCTCTGGTGCTAATCCATTTGCTTGTATTAGTGCTGGCATAGCATCATTATGGGGAGCAGCTCATGGCGGAGCCAGTGAGGCCGTTATTAATATGTTGAAAGAAATTGGAACAATAGATCGAATACCAGAATATATTGCAAAAGCAGAAGACAAAAATGATCCATTCAGATTAATGGGTTTTGGTCATCGAGTCTATAAGAACTACGATCCAAGAGCAATGATTCTTAAAGATGCGTGTAAAGAAGTACTAGATGATTTAGGGAAACACAACGATCCTTTATTGCAAGTTGCTATTGAACTCGAAAAAATTGCTCTGAATGAACAATATTTTATTGATCGCAAACTTTACCCAAATGTCGATTTTTATTCTGGTATTATTTACCAAGCTATGGGTATTCCATCTAAAATGTGTACAGTACTATTTGCTATAGCAAGAACCGCTGGGTGGATGAGTCACTGGAAAGAGATGCACGAAGATCTAGAACAAAGAATTAGTAGACCACGCCAATTATATGCTGGATATGTACAAAGAGAATTTATTAAGTTTGATCAGAGATAATTACATTAAATGGGCTATTATAACTTTAAAGCTTGACCTTTAGTAAAAAAGTGCTTATTCAAGAGACAAATAACATATTATTTAAATACAAATGATTCTATTAGAACTAAAGAAAACCAATGGTACGCTTGAAGCAATTCATCTAGTAGGAATTGGCGGAATAGGCATGAGTGGGATTGCCGAAATATTACGTAATCTAGGGTACAACGTACAAGGCTCAGATATTGCAGAAAATTATAATACCAAAAGATTACAAAATAACGGTATTAAAATTTTTTTTGGTCACCATGCTAGGAATATTGGTAATGTCTCATATGTCGTAGTGTCGTCAGCTATAGATAGAGATAATCTTGAGCTACAAGAAGCTCTGCGCAGGAAAATACCAATAATTAAACGAGCTGAGATGCTTGCTGAATTAATGCGACTAAAATGCTCTATAGCAGTATCTGGATCGCATGGGAAGACAACGACAACGTCCTTTGTTGCTTGCTTATTTGAGGCCGCTGGGCTATGTCCAACAGTTATAAATGGTGGTATTATCAATAATAGATCTACTAATGCATATCTTGGTTCTGGCAATTATTTAATAGCTGAAGCTGATGAATCTGATGCAACTTTTATAAATATTCCTTCAACAATTGCGGTAATAACTAATATCGATTCTGAGCACCTAGATTTTTATCATAATTTTGATAATTTGATTAAAGCTTTTAGAAACTTTATAACTAATTTACCATTTTATGGCTTTGCTATAGCTTGTATTGACCATAAAGTTGTCAGAGAGCTAGTCAGTGAAATTATTACACGCAAAATCATAACATATGGTATAGATTCAGATGATGCGAACGTTCAGGCTTTTAACTTAAATTGTGGTATTACATCATCTGTTTTTGACGTGCGAATTAATCTGCCTAATGTAGATGGTACAACAACCATAGAAAAGATCACATTGCCTACCCCTGGAAGGCACAATATCCTTAATTCTCTTGCTGCTATAGCCATAGCTATAGAACTCGATTTTGGTATCAAAGTAATTAAAAATGGATTTAATAACTTTGAAGGAATAAAACGCAGATTCACCAAAGTAGCTGAATATAACCAAGCCACGATAATTGATGATTATGCCCACCATCCAGAAGAAGTAAAAGCTACACTTGCTACAGCAAAAAATATCGCTAATAAGCAAAATGGTAAAGTTATAGCAATCTTTCAACCACATAGATATTCAAGGATGAGTGATTTGTTTAATGATTTTATGACCTGTTTTGACGATGCAAACCAGCTATATATTACCGATATATTTACTGCTGGTGAACCATCAATAGAGGGAATCACTAGTGCAAATTTAGTAGATAAGATCAAAAATGCTGGTTCTCACCCTTCAGCATCATTTGTTGTCTCTCATGAAGATATAATAGAAATTATTATTAATAATGCTAAGCCAAACGACATAGTAGTCATGATGGGGGCTGGTAGTATTTCTAGCTGGGCAAATAATCTTCCAACACAATTAGCTAATATAGGCAAATCTATTAAGTAGATGTTTTAAAATTATGACTCTTCCTAAAATTACTGGTGAATATAGAAATGATTATTCTTTAAGTCATCTCACTTGGTTTAAAGTTGGGGGAGTAGCCAAAATTTTTTTCAAACCATCAGATTGTCGTGATTTAGCAAATTTTGTAGCACAAAATCAACAAGACAAGCTTGTAACTGTTTTGGGTGCAGGATCGAATATCATTATTAGAGATGGCGGAATAGATGGGGTTGTAATAAAACTGGGGCAAAATTTTACTAATATAGAATTGACCAACAATAATCAATTATCAGTAGGTAGTAGTTGTCTTAATTTTAATCTTGCCAAATTTTGTTTAGCACATTCAATTAGTGGCTTTGAATTTTTATCTGGTATACCAGGCACCATAGGCGGTGGAATAATTATGAATGCTGGTGCTTACGGCTCAGAGTTTAAAGATATTATCCTCGCAATTGAAGCCATAAATCCTAGAGGAAACCTTATCACTATTACCAATGAGCAAATTGGTTTTAGATATCGTGATAGTAATCTCCCTAAAGATTTAATTATAACAAAAGCTTTTTTTAGAACAATGAATGGGGATAGAAATATCATAACCGAAAAAATAAATGAAATAAGCAGGAATAGACTAGCGACTCAGCCTATCAAAGAACATACTGGTGGCAGTACATTTGCTAATCCAGAAAATCATAAAGCTTGGCAACTGATTGACAAAGCTGGAATGCGTGGGTATAAAATAGGCGGAGCATCCATGTCTACATTACATTGTAATTTTATGATAAATCATGGTAATGCGTCTGCTCTTGATTTAGAATCTCTTGGAAATGCTGTTCAGAAAAGAGTCTTTGAAGATAGTGGAATTAGTCTAAAATGGGAAATTAAACTTATAGGAAATTATGTATAAATATCATACCAGCTTTATCAAAAATTCTAAAATTGAAATTTTAAGCAATAAAGGCAAAAAACATATAGCGGTAATTGGCGGAGGGATGTCGTCTGAACGAGAAATTTCTTTGTTATCATCCTTTGCCGTTAATAAAGCCTTAGTAGATTTGGGCTATCAAGTTACTTTCATAGATATGGGGATAGATATTGCTCAGGTACTTTTGGAAGTGCAACCTGACTTAGTATATAATTGCCTACACGGCACATTTGGTGAAGATGGATGTTTGCCAGGGTTACTTAATATTTTACGTATTCCATATACTCATAGCGGAGTTTTCGCTTCTTCTTTAGCATTTAATAAATCTCATTCAAAGGCTTATTTTGCTGCTAATAATATTAAAATATCACCTAGCATTATAGTTAGTAAATCTGATAATATACAAAACGATCCTATGACAAGACCTTTTGTTATTAAGCCTCTAACACAAGGTTCAAGCGTTGGTGTCGAAATAATATTCGCTGAAGATAATTTCAATTTTGCCAATTATGATTTTCCATATGGTGATCAGATAATAGTTGAAAAATACGTGAAAGGAAGAGAAATGCAAGTTGCTGTCCTGAATGGCAAAGCATTAGGAATATTAGAAATAAAATTGCTAAAACGGCGTTTTTATGATTATGAAGCTAAGTATATAGAAGGCTATGCTGAGCATTTGTGTCCAGCTCCATTGCCTCAATTTTTATATAATAAATTATTAAATGAATCGGAAACAATCTATAACATTCTAGGTTGCAGAGGCGTAGTTAGAGCAGAGTTTATTTTAGATGAAAGCAATAGTGAATTTATAGCTTTGGAAATTAACACTCATCCTGGCATGACTTCAATGTCAATTGTACCAGAGATAGCTATGCTCCAAGGAATGAATTTTGCTTCACTGGTAGAAGAGATTATAAAAACTGCAAGCTTTGATATATGATAAATCGTAAAACTACCCCTAAAAAAAAGAGGGCTAACATACCTCTGCGTCGAAAAATCGCCATGATGTACGTTAGGGTAGTATTTTTTAGCAAAATTATTCTAATAGCTTTTTTGATATTATTCTTCTCTACCAAGTATTTTAGTCCTATAAAACACCATATTACACAAAATATTTATGAATTAATGTCTGATATTGGTTTTAAGCTTGAAAATGTTTCAATTGAAGGTCAGTATCATAGTATAACTGAAGATATATTGGCTACATTAAATGCTGATAAAGGTACGCCTATTTTTGCATTGGATTTAGAATCAATAAAAACTAATTTAAAAAATAATCGATGGATTAAAAATGTTGTAAGGATTGAAAGAAGATTACCGAATAATCTTTATATAAAGTTAGTAGAAAGAATGCCAATTGCCATTTGGCAAATTGATGGAAAAGTATTTTTAATCGATGGAGAAGGATATAAAATCACTAGTGATACTAGTAATTTTTCTAATCTTCTCCAAGTTGTAGGGTCTGATGCCAATATTTATGCCAGCACATTAATTGAAGATTTGACCAAACATTCTGAACTTGCTAGCAAAATAAAGTCTGCTGTACGTTATGGCGGAAGACGGTGGAACTTAAATTTAGAACAAGAAATTACGATTAAAATGCCTGATTCAGATTTTGAGCATGCTTTGAACTATTTGACAGAGTTAAATAGCAAAAAATTATTGTTTGATCAAAATTATAAAATAATAGATTTGCGAGATTCTAATAAATATTATATTGAGAAAAATTAAAAATTATGAAAGCCAAATTATCTAATTTTGTCGCTCTTGATCTTGGTAGTAGTAAAATAGCTTGCATTGCAGCATATATCGATAAAAGAGAGGAAGCAAAAATAATACACCAAAATCTATACTATTCCAAAGGAATAAGATCTGGAGTAATCTCGGATTTAAAAGACGCAGAAAATAGTATAGTAGGGGCTATCTATACCTTAGAAAAAGATTGTGGCAAAAATATAAAAGATGTTACTGTATCACTAACTGGGTATGGTACTAAGTCATATTATGTAAATAGTAGGATTAAACTTTTTAGTTTACCAATCTCAGAGCAGGACGTAAAAAAACTGATAAAAAAAGCTCTTTCAGAATGCAAGCTTAAAGATCAAGAAATTATTCATTATTTTCCAATAGAATTCAGTCTTGATGATAATAATTCCATCGAAGATCCTATTGGAATGTATGGCAAAGATCTTGGGTGTGAATTGCATATTATTGTGGCAAGTTCTAATATGTTAACGAATATTACCAATTGTTTTGCTAAATGTCATGTTGAAATAAATAATATTATCATAGCAATTTACGCATCAGGTGTGGCTTGTCTTTCGGATGATGAAAAGCAACTTGGTTCAGTTATAATTGATATGGGTGCACGAACTACATCTTTTGGTATATTCGTCTTGGGCAAATTAATCTATACGGGCTACATAAATATAGGTAGTTTCCACATTACATCTGATATAGCAAAAATCTTTTCTCTAAGCCTTAGTAAAGCTGAAAAACTTAAAATCTTATATGGCAATGCTATGCCTTCTTCCTTTGATAAAGATAATATAATTAATTTAGAAGATAATGAGATGGATATTTCCGATCTCTCAAGACCAATAATTACTTCAAAGCATCTTGCAGAAATAATAAATTCAAGAGTAGAGGAGATATTATTGATGGTTCAAACAGAATATGATAGAATTATTGATAATAATATGATTACATATCGTGTTGTTATTACTGGTGGGGGATCAATGCTTAAAGGGGTTAAGGAGCTAGCAAGTAAAATTTTTGAGAAACAAGTCCGTATAGGCAAACCAGAAATTTTGCTAGGTTTTGCTGAAAATGATAATCCTCATCTATATTCTACGTCTATAGGAATGGTAAAAAATCAATCGGCAAAGATGAAAAAAAAATCTTTTGATATTAATGATAACATCAATCCCAGTTGGTTTAAAAAATTATTAATATGGTTAAAAGAAAACATATAATAATATATATTTTAACTTAAAATTATATGGTATAAATCATAAAGTAAACAGTAGAATTAATTATGATTTACGGAGTACAAGTGGTATATCCACTAATAATTGCAACAATGATTATCCTCGTTGTAAAACTATGGGTGTATAGAAAAAAAATACATGATAAAGATCAAAAATTGATGCAACTTTATATTGATAATAAATTCATCAATTCGTTAATTGTCAATATTTTATGTAATCAAGATAATACTCGCCCTTCACTAGTTGGGGTAATCAAAGATTATTTTGAATTAGATGATATTGTAGTTACAAGATGTAGTGATTTACAATATGGTAATTTAACAAATATTACGAGCTTTTTGTCACAAAAAAAACTACAGGAGGTGATGGAAACCTACTATAATAATAACAAAGCTAAGCAATCAAAAAAAATTACTAAGATGCTAGAATTTTTAGTAACCGATTATAGTGAATATATATTGTATATTTTTTTTGCTAATGAAATTGATCAAGAAAGCATAATCTGTATAAAGCATCAATCTAATGAAATAACTAGAGATGAAGTAGCTCATTTAAATACTGCTATACATCTGCTTAAATATTCTTTGCTAACTAACATAACAATTAACGACAATGAGTGATACTGAATCTAAATACAAAACTTGGGTAATTATCGATGATAGGGTAAGTAATAGAAACCAAGCTATTGCCGTTGCAGAAAAAATCATGAATAATTATGAATTAAAACAAATAAAATATAATTTTTGGAGTTGGTTACCAAATTCTCTACTTGCTTTAAAGCCTATACATATAGATAAAAAATTACTGCAGGCTTGGGAAAGTGAAGGGTTGCCAGATTTAATAATTTCTTCTGGCAGAAGAACTGCTGCCATAGCTAGTTATTTAAAAATTAAGTCCAATAATAATTTGAAAATAATTCAAATTATGCACCCTAATCTACCAACTAAACAATTTGATATAATAATCTCACCTAATCATGATAAAATAAAGATAACAGACTCAAATATAATTAAAGTGACTGGAGCTCTGAGTAGCATCACCTCACAAATACAAGATGGTGGGAAGGAACTACGTCAAAATTATCCAGATCTTAAGAAATTCGTCGCAGTAATTATTGGTGGTAATACTAAAAAAAATACTTTTACCGACCAAAATGCTACTGAACTGGCAAGAATATTGTCTAATATTTTTGAAAACTTGCCAATACCGTTTTTTATCAGCTTCAGTAGACGCACGCCCAATTCAGTAAAACAAATCATCAAAAATAATTTATCCTCCTTGCCCACCATTATTTATGATCCAATGGAACCTAATGCAAAGACAAATCCCTACTTTGGGATGCTATCTGAAGCTAATTACATAGTTTGTACAGCCGATTCAATTTCAATGTGTAGCGAGGCTGCTTCTACCAGCAAGCCTTTGTATATATATTGTCCTGATAATTTTAAATCGCCAAAACACTTATTTTTCCGAGAGGAATTATTGAAGTTACGAATAGCTAAAATACTAGATATTTCCGTTGTGTATTTTGAAAAATATAAATATATTCCACTTGAAGAAATAGAAAGGGTACGTGGAAAAGTAGTTCAGAAGTTATTTGGTACTAATCCTAACTTATATAATTAGGATTAGTTATTTTTACAAATAATTAAGCTACCTACTAGGATTATAATAATCCCTATCATTTGTTGCCAATCTAGGGTTTCACTAAGTAATAACCAACCAAATATATTACAGTAAATACTGGCTCCAAGACTTATAAGATAGAGGCTTTGGTAGAATTTATGTATTGCAAAGCTAAAAGCATCAAAAATATTGTTAATGCTGTGGCAATTAGACCATTTCCAAAGCAATATAAGAATGATAATTTATCATTAGGTATAGAAAATCCACTTGGATCAATAATTATACAAATTAAAAATATAAAACTACTACCAATTGACACCATTAGAGAACAGCTCAATGGGCTTAGATTTAATAATTTTTACTAAGTACTAAATAAAAAGCATATGTGACTACCGAAAGAAGAGATAATAGAATGCCATATACATTAACTTCTAATTTTGATATATCAATTAATAATATTATTCCAAAAATGATTAGTATAAAAGATAGGTTTTAGTATTATAGAATATTCTATTTATAATTGCTACGAATCCTGGGTAAATGAAAAAAAATTACCATTGCTAAAACGCTAGGTATATATCTAGCAGCCATAAAGAAAAATGCTGTAGAGCTTGCATAAAAAGCACTTCCTATAACATTATAAGAATAAATATTTTTAAAGACGGTAATTTTATATTTTTCAATGATAGAAGAAGTGCCAGAGAAATAAATATGCTACTAAACAAAAATCGCCAAAAAAGCATGCTGGTGATGGAGTAATTATTTTGCAATAAACTAATGCCAAAATAGCTAATAAATCCATATAAAATACCTGAAAGCACGGCATAAGATATTCCCTTAAATTCTTTATTATAAAAATCCATCTTAGTCCAGTTTTTGGAGTTTATAGTACAACAATTACCATAACAGAAAAAACCCAAAACACTATAATTAATCAATTTACAAATTTATTTTGTTAATAAATTTTTTACGATCATAATAAATCTTCATAATCACAGCAACAGTCTCTTCTATAGATCTCCTTGAAACATCAATTATTGGCCATCCTTGTTGTTCACAAATTAATTTTACCTCCATACATTCTTCTTGAACTGATTTATAGTCAGTATAATTTGTACTATCATTCATTTGCAATAAATTCATTCTAGTTTCTCTTATTTCAATAAGTCTGCTGGGGTTAATAATTAAACCGATGATTATTTTTGTTTTTACATTCCCTAAAAGATCTAAAAATGGGTATCCAGAAATATAGGGTACATTAGCCGTTTTAAATCCATTATATGCAAGATAGACAGAAGTAGGAGTTTTTGACGTCCTAGAGGGACCAATTAGGATGATATCAGCTTCATCTAACTCATTAACCATCTGACCATCATCATGTCTAAAAGTATAATCAATAGCATGAATCTTATTAAAATAACTTTCATCAAATTCATGATCGTAACCTAAACTTTTTTCTGTTTCTACTCCACAAAATACTGAGATTTCTTTTACTATTTTTCCTACGACTGAGATACAGGGGATTTTTAAATTATAGCAAAATTTAGTCAAAATCATCCTTAATTCTTGATCCCAAATAGTGTATAATACTAAGCTTGGCTTGAGTTGAATTTTTTTTAAAACTTCATTTAATAATTCAGTATTTCTTATCATTGGCCAATGGTATAATTTCGACTCTATTTTACTGAATTGCGCCAAAGCAGTAGTAGCTAAGTGTTTAGCTGTATCTACTGAAGCATCAGAAATGAGGTGAATAATCAATTTTTTCATAATTTATATACCCATTGTGGATAATTTTGTGTTTATAATTAATAAGATAGAAATAAAACGATTAACAAGGCTAATATGTATAGGGTATTTAGAGAAATATGAACTATAAGTTAAAAAAATAATTTTGTGGATAATTTTGTGTGTAAATAGTCGGATATGTACCATTTTCAACATTTTAGCCTTTTTAACACATAAATCCCCCTAACTTATCAACATATAAAATATTTATATTAATATATGTGGATAATAATTATCATTACCCTAACTTATAACTAGTTAAAAACTATTTAAACATCTATAACTATGTGGATATGTAATTAATCTACATATCATTGTTCCCTACATCAACTAAAAATTATATTAATATAATTATATTTATAGACATTTATGAAAAAAATTTTAAATACTTTTACAAAAAATAATGATTCCACGGCTATTTGGTTAATGCGTCAAGCTGGTAGATATTTACCTGAATATAAACAGGTCAGAAAAACAGTTGGTAATTTTTTAGATTTATGTTATGACATAGACTTGGCGGTAGAAGTAACTCTGCAACCAATAAGAAGATACGGATTTGATGCAGCAATAATTTTCTCTGATATTTTAGTTTTGCCAGATGCACTTGGGTGGGACGTAAGATTTGAAGAAAATATAGGACCCATATTACGTAAATTTCAGTTGAGAGAAGATTTTAAATATCTTGAGGGAGATGCAAATAAAAAGTTAAAGATAATTTATGAAATAATTACTAAAGTTAAGAAAAATTTACCTTCTGAAACTGCCTTGATAGGTTTTGTCGGTAGTCCGTGGACCGTAATGACCTATATGCTTGAGGGGAGAGGTAAGCAGACTTTTGAGACCAGTAAAAAATTTATTTATGAAAATAATAATTTAGCGCAAAAACTTGTAGACTTTATTACTGAAAAAACTATACTTCACTTAATAGGTCAGGTTGAAGCTGGGGTAGATTTAGTACAATTATTTGATTCATGGGCAGGAATCTTAGGGGAGAATGAATATGATCAATTCGTTATTGAACCAACAAAAAAGATAATATATGCCTTAAAAGGACGCTTCCCATCGTTACCTATTATCGGTTTTCCTAAAGGGTCGGGGTTTTTATATAAAAAATATATTAATAATACAGGAATAAACGCAATAGGAGTTGATCAGTTTGTGCCATTGAGCCAAATGAGATCATGGAGTGAAAAAATAGTAGTTCAAGGTAATTTAGATCCATTTGTATTGCTTACTAATAAAGAAATTATCGCCAAAAAAGTAAGTGATATAATGTTAAATTTCAAAGAAAGAAATTTTATATTTAATTTAGGACACGGTATCTTGCCAAATACACCCATTGAAAATGTCGAATTTTTAGTTGATTATGTTAGAGAATTTAAGTACTAAAATATCTGAAAAAAAAATAGCTATTGTACTTTTTAATCTTGGAGGGCCAGATAGTTTAGGCTCAGTCCAGAAATTTTTATTCAACTTATTTTACGATAGAGCAATTATAAATCTCGCCAATCCGTTGAGATTTATAATTGCAAAGATAATATCAACTACTAGAAATAAAAAATCTCAGGAGATTTATTCGCTAATAGGTAATAAATCTCCTATTTTAGAACAGACAGAACTACAACGAGTTGCTATAACTAATAAATTAAAAGAGTTGATAAGTGAAGATTTTAAACTTTTCATAGCAATGCGTCATTTTCATCCTAATTCAAAAAAGGCAATAGAGCAAATAAATGAATATAATCCATCAGAGATAATATTAGTGCCACTATATCCGCAATTTTCTAGCACCACTACAGGCTCATCGATCAATGATTTTATCTCTTCTTTTTTTGATAAAAAACAAGGTAAAAATTCGGCAAAAGTACCAATAAAAACTATTTGTTGTTATCCGTTCGATGAAGAATTTATTAAATCTCATTCGTCATTAATAAGACAATCATTAAAAAATTTAAAAAATACAGAAAATTTTCGTATATTATTTTCGGCTCATGGCTTACCAGTAAAAATAATAAAATCTGGTGATCCCTATCAATGGCAAATTGAAAATACCGTAGAAAAGGTCGTATCCGAGCTGGGGATAAAAGATTTAGATTATAAAATTACTTATCAAAGTCGAGTCGGCCCAGTCAAGTGGCTTGAACCTAACACAGAAGATGAAATTGAGCGAGCTGGGCAAGAAAATAAATCCCTTATTATAATTCCCATAGCCTTTGTTTCAGAACATGTTGAAACGCTGGTAGAATTAGATATAGAGTATAGTATGATTGCTAGTAAATATAAAATAGAATATATCAGAGTGCCTACTCTTGGCATAAATGAATTATTTATTAATAGCCTAGCTAAAATGATATTAGCGGTAATTAATCGAGATGATGGCGACCGAATAAAAAATTTAATAGCTAGTTCGATTAATAAAAAAATATGCCCAGCCAATTTTACTATGTGTCCCTGTAATTTAAAAAATTAGATAATTATTAACATGTCTAGCTATTATTTGTGGTTTAAAGCGTTCCACCTGATCGCAGCAATTTCTTGGATGATAGGATTGCTTTATTTGCCGAGGTTATATGCTTATCATACCAAAGTCGTCATCGGTAGTGAGGCTGATAAAATGTTTCAGCTAATGGAAGTTAGGCTAATGCGAATCATTATGAATCCAGCTATGATATCAACTTATATTTTTGGATTAATTAATAGCTATATATATGGCATAGCGGCTTTAGGGGCGTGGTTTCACGTCAAGATGCTAGTCGTCCTAGGTCTTACCATCTTTCATGGTTTATTAGCTAGGTGGAGGAAGGATTTCGTCAATGGTAATAATCAACATTCTGAGAAATTTTATCGTATAATTAATGAGATACCAGCTATTTTGATGATAATCGCCGTCATTATGGTGATCGTCAAACCATTTGATTAAATTTAGTTTGATAAAGTAACTTAATGGTGGTTTCTTGGGATCACCACCATTAAGTTACTTTGGTATTTTTTGATATTTTTATTGAAAGAAGAAGTATTTTTTTTGTCAGTAGAAATTGCTACTATTGTTTGATTTTGGGGTAAAATATCAACTTCATTGTAATAATTCTGACTACTATACTTGCTTAAGGAGTTTTTATAAGAATGAATATTATTCGCAATTTTAACTACTCCTTGCCTATATTTAAAACCAAGTTCATTATTAGCAGAATGGTAGTGAGCGATTGCTTTATGCCAACTGCCTAATTGCTCATATTTAGCTTTTAAAAATTTAGCTCCATATTCAACATTATATTTAGGATCAAAAGCTTGATTTAAAGAGTCAAAAGCCCCTAAATGGTGCTTTAAGTTGATTTGCATACAGCCGACATCAATACTCTCTTTAGCCATGATTATTTGCCGTTTGACAAATAATATCGCTTCTTTTTTGGTATTAAAAAAATACCCTGTACCTTCAACATTAACAGTCCAAGGCCAAATTACCGCAATTTTATGTTTACTATGTTTTTTACCAGATTCTTTCAGTGCTATAGAGTATAAGGTATTACGAGGAATTTGATATTTTTGTTCGAAATAAGGTATTATTCTTGAACATTTATCTGATTCAATAATTTCCTTGTCTACAGCAGAATATGAATATAGCGGAAAAAGTAAAAATAGGACTAACATTAACTTAATTAACACGTACTTTCTAACCTATTTTACTTCAATCCTGCAAATTTAACATCGATTTATACCATTAACATTCCACCATTAACGTGAATGGTTTGACCAGTAATGTAAGATGCTTTGTCACTGGCTAAAAAAGCTACTATGTTTGCAACGTCAGTGCTATCACCAAAATTTTTCATAGGAATTTTCTGCATTATCCCTTCTTTTTGAGCATCGCTTAACTTATTAGTCATATCGGATCTGATGAAGCCAGGAGCAATTGCATTAATGGTCACGCCTCTACTTGCTACCTCAATTGCTAGCGATTTTGTCATACCTATCAAACCAGCCTTGGATGCACAATAATTTGCTTGCCCAGGGTTGCCACAAACCGCTACTACAGAGGCTATGTTAATTATTCTACCATATCGTTCTTTGATCATTTTTTTTATAGCTTCACGGTTTAGAATAAAATTAGCTTTTAAATTTATATCTATAACCTGATCAAACATTTCATTAGTCATTTTTATCGCCAATGTATCTTTAGTGATCCCAGCATTACATACTAAAATATCTATTTTCTCAAGGCTAGCAACTAAGCTAGTGCATTCATCAAAATTGGCAAGATTGCATGGTGTTATAGTATAATTATTCTGTAAAATATCGCCAAGTTCTTGCAATTTTTCTTTATTATTACCACTAATTATTACATGACTACCAAGAGAATGTAATAGCTTGGCAATACTATCACCAATTGCTCCAGAGGCTCCAGTGACTAGCGATATTTTATTTGTTAAATCTATCATATTAATTCCTCCTCTTCTATACTCAAAACCTCACTATCAAAAACTACATTGCTAGAAGATTTTTGCCGTATTAATTGTTCTATCTCAAGCCTAATATCAGGATGTTGTTGTAGGTAATTTTTTACATTTTCTCTACCTTGTCCTATACGAAGATCATTATAGCTAAACCAAGAACCAGATTTATCAATTATTTCAAATTTGACACCTAAATCAATTATTTCCCCCTCTTTAGAAATCCCATTACCATACATTATATCAAACTCTGCCGTTTTAAATGGAGGTGAAACTTTATTTTTAACCACTTTGACCTTGGTTTGGCTACCTACCAATTCTTCTTTATCCTTAATCGTTGAAACACGTCTAATATCGAGCCTAACTGAAGCATAAAATTTTAAAGCATTACCACCAGTGGTGGTTTCTGGATTGCCAAACATTACTCCTATTTTCATTCTAATTTGATTAATGAAAATAATCATACACTCAGTCCTTGCGGTGGCGGCTGTTAATTTTCTCAGAGCTTGACTCATTAATCTAGCTTGCAATCCCATATGAGAATCGCCCATCTCTCCTTCAATTTCAGCTTTAGGCACGAGGGCGGCAACGCTATCTATAACTACTATGTCTATCGCACCAGAACGTACTAAAGTATCCGTTATTTCAAGAGATTGCTCTCCAGTATCAGGTTGAGAAATAATTAACTCATCAATATTTACCCCTAGTTTTTTGGCATATACTGGATCTAGAGCATGTTCCGCATCAATAAAAGCACAAGTTCCTCCTTTTTTTTGTGCTTCAGCAATAATATGCAAGGTGAGGGTAGTTTTGCCAGAGCTTTCAGGACCGAAAATTTCAATAATTCTTCCTTTGGGTAATCCGCCTATACCAAGTGCTAGATCAAGACCAAGAGAGCCAGTTGGTATAGCTTCAATATCTACAGCACGGCGCTGTCCTAGTTTCATAATAGAGCCTTTGCCATAACTTTTTTCAATTTGGCTAAGTGCTGCGAGTAATGCTTTTTCTTTAGACATAAAAAATTTATTTTATTAAATCAATGTTAAATTTATAAAGCAACGTAAACAAGAAATCCAGTAAAATCATTAAACTAAATATTTTTGTATAGATACAAAATATTAAGAAAAAAGATTAATCATTTAACTTCCATGACAATATTTATATTTTTTACCAGAACCACAAGGGCATAGTTCATTTCTGGCCACTTTACCCCAACTTGATTGATCGGACGGCGATCTATCTTCTGGATTAACTTGATTTTTAATTGTCTTAGCCTGCACTTCTAAACTAATACCAGCATTATATTTACTAAAAGCTGGGTCATCTCTAGTTTCACACATTGTTTTTTGAAGTTGCTTATTCTTCAAAGACATTGATTCTTTCTTGATGTGTCCCAAATCTATGTGAAGGTGAGAAACCCTTTGAATAAATAATTCTTTCAAATTACCAAGCATTTGTTCAAATAAATCAAAAGCTTCTCTCTTATACTCATTAAGAGGATCTTTTTGAGCATATGCTCTTAGCGATATACCTTGTCGCAAATGATCTAAATTATGGAGATGATCTTTCCATACTTGGTCTAAAGTTGTGAGTAAGATATATTTAATTGCATCATTCATTAGGTTGGCAGTATATGCTTCTTCTTTAGAACGATATAGATCATTAACCATCTGCATCACATTAGATATTATTTCTACCTCAGTAACATCAGCTTGCGTTATAGATGTAAGTTCTAGTTTTAGAGCAAAAATACGTTGTAATTCTCCAGTTAGTCCATCCAAATTCCAATCTTCTCTATAAGAACTAGTTGGGATAAAAGTCAATACTACTTTTTCTATTAGTTCTTTCGTCATATTAGTAAAAAAATCACTCGCATTTTCTGTGGCAATAATATCACCACGTTGCTCATAAACTATTTTACGCTGCTCATTCATTACATCATCAAAGCGTAATAAATTTTTACGTATTTCATAATTATGTCCTTCCACTTTTTGTTGGGCTTTTTCAAGTGAGCGACTAATCATAGGGTGATGAATTGCCTCTCCATCTTTTAACCCTAATGTTCTTAAAACTCCAGAAATACGATCTGAGGCAAAAATACGCATTAAGTCATCCTCTAAAGATAAGAAAAATTTTGTACTACCTGGATCACCTTGCCTTCCAGCTCTTCCTCGCAATTGATTATCTATTCTGCGACTTTCATGTCTTTCGGTACCTATAACAAATAAACCTCCAGCCTCTATCACACGCTTCTTTTCTTCAGCTATTTGCTTGGTTATTTGTGTTTTTTCTGAATTATATTGTGCTTCAGACAAATTTCTAAGGTTAAGTTGCTCTACTAACATTTCTGGATTACCACCAAGCATAATATCAGTACCACGACCAGCCATATTTGTGGCGATGGTAACAGCTTTAAATCTTCCTGCTTGAGCTATAATAAAAGCCTCTTGCTGATGAAACTTTGCATTTAAAACGTGATGAATTATGTTGTTTTTGGTAAGTAAGTTAGAGATTTCTTCAGATTTTTCTATACTTACAGTCCCAACCAAAACAGGCTGACCTTTGGAATAGCAATTTTGTATTAATTTTAAAATTGCTTCATATTTATCTTTTTTACTACCGTAAATTTCATCATCATAATCAATTCGATTGATCGGATTATGTGTCGGCACAGCTAATACTTCAAGATTATAGATGTCCTTTAATTCTGCAGCCTCCGTCATTGCTGTACCAGTCATACCTGATAATTTAGGGTAATTTCTAAAATAATTTTGGAAAGTTATAGACGCCAAAGTTTGATTTTCGTTTTGAATTTGCACATGTTCTTTTGCTTCTAATGATTGGTGTATCCCTTCAGAATAACGTCTCCCTTCCATTACCCTGCCAGTAAATTCATCAATAATCATTACTTTATCATCACGCACTAAATAGTCAACATCACGGTTAAAAAGGGTATGAGCTCTTAACGATTGGTTAACATAATGAACCAAACTTAAATTCTCAAAATCATAAAGGCTTGAATCTTTTGCTATAAGTTCACTTGCAACAAGTAACGACTCAACGGAAGTAATTCCATGTTCGGTCAGATTGACAGTACGTAATTTTTCATCTTTTTCATAATCTTGCTCGGTAAGCTGACGAACTAATTGATCAATTTTAGCGTATAAATCGGAATTATCATCTACAGGACCAGATATGATTAAGGGAGTTCTTGCTTCATCAATTAAAATTGAGTCAACTTCATCAATTATAGCAAAGTTAAAGGGACGAAGCACCTTAGAATCTTCGCTATACTTCATATTGTCTCTTAAAAAATCAAAACCAAGTTCATTATTAGTAGCATATGTAATGTCAGAATGATAAGCATTCCGTCTATCAACATCACTCATGTTGGCAACTACACAACCAACAGATAGACCTAAGAAATTATGAATTTTTCCTGTCCATTCAGAGTCACGCTTTGCTAAATAATCATTTACCGTGACGACATGTACACCCTTACCAGAAAGAGCATTCAAATATGCTGGTAAGGTGGCAACTAAGGTTTTACCTTCTCCAGTGCGCATTTCAGTAATCATATCGAGGTTTAATATCAATCCTCCAATTAATTGCACATCAAAATGCCTCATACCATAGACTCTTTTTGTTGCTTCACGGACAACGGCAAAGGCTTCATATAGTATGTCATTTAGTGATTCACCACTTTTTAATCTTTCTTTAAATTCTGTTGTTTTATTACATAATTCAGTATCAGAAAGCTTTTGGAGCTCTGATTCAAACAAATTAATTTTTTCAACTTCCAAAGATAGTTTTTTGATATTTCTATCATTGACAGTGCCGAATAGTTTTTTCAATATAGAAAACATTTAAATCCTAATAATTAATATAAAAAATACAACTATAAAATAAGACATTTTACAAATTTATCAAACAAATTAGTAAATACCTGTTGACGTAATGACATTATCATTATAAAACTCAAATTATAATAATAACAATTATAATAATGGATAACAAATGAAAAAAGCATCTATAATTTTTTTATCTGCAACTTTGCTTGCGAGTCCTCTCTTTGCCCTAGGGGATGCAATTGTCGCTACCTATAAAGGTGGCGAAGTTAAGGAATCTCAGGTTATGCAACAATTTCAAGCTATTTTATCTTCTCAGCCTGGGGGGAAGGATAAAAAATTCTCTGATCTTGATCCGAAATTACAAGAAACTTTGGTTCGTGCATATATCAATGTTCAATTGCTTGGGAAAGAAGCGAAAGATTCTGATGTAGCAACGTCAAAAGAAGCTCAAATTAAGTTTGAGGCTTTAAAAAATCAAGTTATTCAGCAAGAGTTCATGGAAAATTATGTAAAATCACGCATCACTGATGCAATGGTAACGAAGGCATATGATGAATTAGTAAATAACTTGAAAGGTAAAAAAGAGTTTAAAGTAAGTCATATTTTAGTAAAAAGCGAAAAGGAAGCGATTGCTATAAAAAATAGATTAAACAAAGGTGAAAAATTTGATAAGCTTGCTAAAGAATTGTCAATTGATGAAGGTTCTAAGGTTAAGGGTGGAGAAATAGGTTATATCACTTCTGGACAGTTGGTACCTGCATTTGAAGAAAAAGCACTATCAATGAAAATTAATGAAATCTCCGCTCCTGTGCAAACTGAGTTTGGTTGGCATGTTATCACGGTACTAGATATAAGAGACATTAAGGTTCCATCTATACAAGAAGCTACTCCTGGCATAAAAGAAGCTCTTGGTAGAGAAATTATAGAAAAACACCTTGCTGATATTGCGAAGCAAGCTGATGTTAAGATCATGCTACCAAAAGTTGCAGATGATAGCAAGAAAGAGCCTGTTGATAAGTAAGCTGACTTTTTAGCTAGCTAATAAATTAATTGAAAGGCTAAATAGCTATATTTTTAATATATTTAAATAATTTTAGAAATATAGCTATTTAGTTATTGATCAATATTATATATAAGCTTTTATAGTGAGACAACATCATTACGATAGACTAAAATATAGAATTATTAGATTTAGGTAATAAAATTATGAGCTGGTTGAGTAATGTTGTTGTTATAATATTATATCTTCTTTCCACCAATATATATGCAGGAAGTTTAGAAGAGCAAAATGTTAGTAATTTTGCAATTACTCAATTTAAAACATATTTACGTGAAATAAAATCCATTGCCGTGGATTTTACTCAAGAGGACTCAGGTGGAAATAGATCCGAAGGTAAATTATTAATAAATAAACCTCATAAGTTTCGGTGTAATTACTATGCACCTTTTCCTCTAGTTGTTATAGGTAATAAAAATTATGTTTCTGTATATGATTATGATATGGAACATGTTACTAGAATCAAAGCAGCAGAGAATATATTTAATTTTTTGCTAGAAGATAGTGTAGATTTTGATAAATATTTTAAATTTGAATCATCAATAGATCGTAGTAATGCATTCGAAATTACCCTTTATCATACTTTGTCAGAACGACGCAGTCAGGTAATTTTCAATAAAATAAATAAACAGATACAAACGATTAAAGTATTTGAGGGTGATAATATCATTACTATAGTATTTAACCATATAGCAAAAGTACAAAGATTCGATGATGATTTATTTCAGCTCAAGAATCCAGATATATTCGGCCCTCCTAATAGACTGACGAATATTGATATAGTAAAAAAATATGAATTAGCTCGTTAAATTGCTTGCTTCTGAATCGTAAAGGAACTATTTTATTAAGTGCTAGTAGTGGGCATTTGTTTTGCTCAGGTGGTCAGGTTCGAAAGAAAGCAGCCAAAGTTTTATCTGATGGGTCATTACTAGCATAATGTTGTACGTTACCTTATTATTTAAACATCTCCGTTATATATATATCTTGTTGTGAATATGCCAGTGAAACAGATAGCCCAGCAATATATCCCTTTCGCTAGGAAATATCGTCCTAGTAATTTCCAAGAATTATATGGACAAGAAGTCCTAACAAAAATTTTAAGCTATACTATAGTAAATGATCGTATATCTCACGGCTACCTTCTTACTGGTATTCGGGGGGTTGGTAAAACTACCTCAGCACGCATCATTGCCAAAACTATAAATTGTACTAATCTGATAGTTGAAAATGATCAAATTAAGCCTTGTGAAGATTGTCAAAATTGTATTTCTTTTAATAAGAATAATCACCCAGACATTATTGAAATTGATGCTGCCAGTAAAACTAGTGTTGAGGATATTCGTAAAATAATAGAAAGTAGTGATTATAAACCTTTAGTTGGCAGATATACAATCTTTATAATTGATGAAGTTCATATGCTCTCTAAAGGAGCCTTTAATGCCTTGCTCAAAATTCTTGAAGAGCCACCACACCATCTTATTTTTATATTTGCTACTACCGAACCACAAAAAATTCCATTAACGGTAATTTCAAGATGTCAAAGATATGATTTAAGAAGATTGACATTTGATGAAATTTTTCAATTAATTCAAGAAATTGTTATAAAAGAACAATTACAGTTTGAAATAGAAGCACTAAAAATTATTGCCTCCAGCTCGGATGGATCAGCTAGGGATGCAATTTCTATACTCGATCAATCTACTAATTTAGTTCATGATGGCTTGATTACTTCCCAGATGATTAACAAAATATTGGGTATAGTTGATACAGTTAGTGTCGTTAAATTCGTACAATATATTATTGAAAAAGATGCTATTAAATCAATAGATTTACTCAATAATCTCTACATATCCTCTGCAAATTTAGAAATTTTTGTCTCGTTGGTTGCTGATTTGATTGCTCACCTTAGCAAGATAAAATTGCTACCTCACTATCATAACCCAATATATGAAGCTTTTAATGATGTCATTATAGATATATTAACAAAAATTACCTTTTCTGGGCTATCCATAATTTGGCAAATATATAGTAAAGGAGTTTTAGAAGTTAAAAACTCTCATAACCAATTGATAGAAGTTGAGATGTTGGCAATAAAATCTATTTACTCCCAAATGTTACCGTCAGCAGAAGAATTGGCAAGTGCAAATAATTATGATGATGAGATAAAACTAGAATCAGTAAAATTGACGTCACCACCACCGATTAAAAATTACCAAATTACAGATTTTCTCAATTATTTGCATCTACATCGTGAAATGGAAATTTATTATATATTGTTAAACCAAGTAGAATTAACAGATTTTAATGATCAAGTTATAAAAATTGCTGGAAATGACATCAACAAAAAAATACAGGAACAAATTAGTAATTTATTATTTGCATGGACGGGCAAGGCGTGGAGTATTAATTTTTTAAAACAAGAAAAAATAATCACCCTTAAAGAGCAATTGATTGATAAAGTAAAATCAAGTATGGATTGGGAAATTTTAAAAAAACACTTTCCAGAAATCGTTATATCGGATATATTGCTAAAAAATTAAAAGAAAAATTAATTAATATGGTAAAAATATGGTGAATTTTAATCAATTCTTGAAACAAGCTCAAGGAATGCAGAAAAAAATGCAAGAAATGCAGGAGCAAATGGGAAATACTGAATATTTTGGTAAAGCTGGTGGTGATCTAGTAAAGATAACTGTTACTGGCCGAGGTGATGTGCGTAAAATATCAATTGATTCTTCACTACTTCAGGAAACAGAAAAAGAACTTTTAGAAGATTTAGTAGTTGCAGCTTTTAACGATGCAAAAAATAAAGTTGATGCAGATTCACAGAATTCTATGTCGGATGCTTTTGGTAATATTCCCTTACCCCCTGGTGTAAAAATGCCTTTTTAATCATTTTGCAAATATTATATGATGTTCATAACGTAGTGCACCAGCAATTAATTATACTATATGCGTAAGCTTAATGATTCAAAATAAGTATATTATTAGATTATCATTTATAGGATTATTCATTAATATTATTGTCAACATGATTTATTATCGTTACTTCATTATTGAAGAAATGATTTTAAAACAGGTTGGAGAGGCGAATATTAAGATTGCTAATATTTATATAAAAAATATTTGGGAGCAGAATCAAGTTGCTATAAATAAGATACATGAATTTGGTTACATTAATTTGTTACAAGATGAAGATTTTATCAAGTTTGCAACTAATTCAGTTAATAGTTTTGTTAATCTAAATTCCGATATTTCTTTGTATGATATACAAGGAAACAAAATGATCACTAGCTCCTCAACGAGGATAACAGGTCAAATGGATTTTCCTAAAGATAATATATACCAAAAAATTCTTAACAGAATTGATAGATATTTTTTAAAAGAATTATTTGCCGAGCAAGCATTTAACGAAGCTTTTAAAGGGGTAGTTACACATGTATTAATACCTAGAGCTTTACAGAGGAAATCAAACAAGGTAGAAGAGCTATCTTTTATAACAAGTTACATACCGATAATAGATAAACCTTTATCTAAATATCCCATTGAAGGTGTCTTAGAGATTAATACCGATATTACAGAATTATGGTCAAGTATTATAGTGATTGAAAAAAAAGTATTATTCACTTTTTTTATTACTTTGGTAATATTTTTGACTATAGTTGTGAGTATCGCTAGTTATGCACAAAAAATTATAGATCAGCAATCTGAAGAGAATAAATCGTTGGAAGAGGCTGTAACTAAGGTTAGAAATGAAAGCTCTTCCCATACCAAATTTTTTGCTAATGTTAGTCATGAATTACGCACTCCTCTAAATGCCATTATAGGCTTTTCAGATATTATGATGTCTCAACCCTATAATATAAATCATAATGATTATATCAAAGATATAAATAACGCAGGTAAACATCTACTGAGTATAATAAATGATATATTAGATCTTTCAAAAGCATCAGCCGATAAACTGGTGATTAATTATATAGAGCTAGATTTGAATAAATTAATTGTTTCTACTGTAAGATTGATGAAACCTAAGGCTGACGAAGCTAAGGTAAAACTAATTGAGAATTTGTCAAAAAAACATATTGTGATGAAAGCCGATCCCAAAAGATTGAAACAAATATTTTTTAATTTACTATCTAATGCGGTGAAATTTACTAAAGAATTTGGCACTATAACAATTCATACAGAGCTAAATATCTCAAAAAAACTAGTATATATACAAGTTACTGATACTGGCATAGGTATAGATGAAAAAGATATTCCAAAAATACTAGCAACATTCGGTCAAATTGATAGTACCATTAGCAGAAAATATGAGGGAACAGGTCTTGGTTTGCCACTCACAAGAAAATTGGTTCAGCTGATGAATGGAACATTTAATATACAAAGTAAAATAGGCGTGGGAACTACCATAACACTAACCTTTGCTTACGATAGTATTATGTAAATGGTAAAGTTACAAACCTATATCAACTTTAATATTCTCAATTTTTTCTAGTTCTGTTTTTATATTTGTTTTAATTTCTTTAATTACACGATACTTTTCTGCTATTTCTTTTTGTTTCTGCAAATCAAACTCTCCAGTTGAAGTAATTGGAATTTTGATCAATATTTCCGAAATTCTCTTACTTCCCAATCTTTTGTTTGAGCCTTCCCCTTCTTTATATGAAGGTAAAATATCATTCAATATTACATGTAAATATTCTAGCGATATTTTATTTTTATATTCCGACTTTAAAAACATTCCGCCACAATGTGTTGTCATTGAAAATCTACCTCTTCTAATAAAAACAGTGCCAACATAAGTACCATCTGTTGTCCACGTTAGGCAATCACAGTCGTAATCAAAAGTATTAATCTTTGCAATTATCCCATCATTTGTTGTTTGTGATGAATAAACAGGATAATCACCTTTGTTTTTATCCATCAATTCCATTTTATACTTACTATTACCTTTTTTTATGTTGAAGATACCACTTTTCCCCCCAATTAATTTTTCTATAATTTTATCGCTATTTGTAGAATTTTTTATATTATCAGATATTAGCTGTTTTTGTGCCTCAATATTATGAGCTATGCTCTCAATGAGATTTGAAAAATCAAATAATGAAACTTGCCGATCCTCATCAATAATTCCAATCTCAATTTTTTCTCTTTCACTCCAATCTTTATCTATAATCCAGTGACGTTCAAGATTATCTTTAAATCTATCAATCGTTTGCAATTTACATCTCTTATCATGATTGATAGTTGCAAAATACTTTTTACTTACTTTAAAAGCGTTAAATAGGTTTACAGCTTCCTTTAAATCATCTGGCTCTATATCAAACCTATGAACATCACGACTTTCACCAATTTCACTACATAAATAAGTAAATACTGGGTCAGTTTGTACTTCAGATATATTATTTTTTTTTGTAATTGCTAAAATGTAAGTCTTCTTTGGTGTTGTAAAAAATGTTTTAATTGGCAAGGAAATAATAGCTTCAATAAAGCAATTATTTAAAATAAACTGCCTTAAATTTTTATCATTTTGTCTGTTGAAAATTCCATCAGGAACAACAATAAATGCTTTTCCGTTTTGTTTTAAGGCTCTTATTATCCATTCCATAAAAAGCCCTTCAACGCCCATTGCATTGATTTTGTAGTAGTGTTTAAGTATTATGTTTTTTCCAATTTCTTCTTTTAAATTACTACTTCCACTTGTTACATATGGTGGATTTGTGAGAATTAAATCATATTCATTTTCTACTGGCTCAGATAAAGTACCAAGTATTGAATTTGTTTTTAAAACAAAGCTTTCATTAAATAACTTTGCAAACTCCTTTGTGTATGCAGGGTTATCTTTGAGAAGTTCACAAAAGTAAATCAGCATATTTGCTTTCGCAAGGATAATGGTTTTTTGTTCGTCTTTATCAAAACCCTTATCAAAGCCAATTAGTTTAATTGTTTGATGAATTTTGCCATCTGCTACTTTAAAAATTTTCGTAAGATTTTCTTTAACAAATTCCAATGGGAACTTACCAACTCCACAAGCAGGGTCGCAAATAGTCATTCCATCTTTTAATTCTCCTTCCGCCATTTTATTCATTGCACGCACAACCTTAATAGGCGTAAAAAACTGCCCCCAATTTTTTTTGCTAATACTTTCTTTTAAAAAACTTTCAAATAATTTACTTTTAAAATCGTGGTCTATATGTTCTAATTTTCCATAATCTCTGAATTTTTCTAATACTTTTTTAAATACAGATCCGTACCCATCAACAGCTTTTTGGTCTTTACTAACAAATATTGTGCCATTTATAATTGTTGTTTTATCAATTGGATTCTCTGGGAAGATTTCTTTGATTTGTTTTCTTACCATATCTGCATAATGTTTTAAAACGGTATTGTCATCATTTTCCTTATACATTCCTATAAGTTGATTAAATGAAAACGTACCTGTTAAAATATTTAAGTCACTCAAATACTTAAATATAAAAAGCTCAACAAATGTATATAAGCAATTTTCAGGCGTTGCACCGCTCACGCTCCAAACATCTTGCCAAATTTGTTTTGCAAGTCCTGTTGGATCAATTAGTTCTTTAGGTAAAATTCTATCGTTATTTTCACTGATAGACTGAATTATGTCAGTAATAATTTTTTGTAAATTTTCATTTTTTGGATCAAAATTATATTTAAAATCATTACCATTTTTGTCTTGTATAGAATTTCCTGTTGCGACATTAACCCATATTGTTTCTTCTAAAGTATCAGTTGCAATAATAAGCTTGGTCTCTAGTGCTTTAGCTACTTTAATTTCTTGCAAAATAGCCTCATTTCTTTTGCCTTTTGTATTAAATTGTTTCGGAATTTTGTATTCTACAATAGCAATAACTTCTTTTTGTTTTGTAATAATACCATCAACTTTTTTGCGTGCGATGTCTTTGCAATAATCAATATTTCTAATAATTTCGGCTTTCTTTAGATCATTTATTGAAGTTGATCCAATATTGTAAAAATTCCAACTTCCTATTTTTTCAGGATTTTTTATTAAGTCTCTTTGTAGTAATTCTTCGCTCATTATAATATTGCCTATTTTACTAATAAATTAAACATGCTATTGTTACTCCTAAATTATATGTAAATGGGACTCATCAACATATACTCTACTTTAGAGTTCTTCCTAAATTCTCAATATTATAGGTATGCACATCTTGTCACCATAAATTCCTTAATGGTCAATCCTTAAACTCATCACTAATAATGACGCTATCTTGCTAATTTATATCGTTTTATTAAATAAGACTATTTTGATTTTCTTAAAAAAGTTGGAATGTCGTGTACTTCACCTTCCATATCATTTTTTTTCATACTCGTTGTAGGAGAGCTTTTAACATTTTCTACATCTTGAGGAGAATTGGATTTTAATGAATTCCACATTCTACTCAATAAAGATAATTGTTCATTAGTACTAATTGTTTTTGAGTTAGCCACTACTCCGCTTAATGCTGTTTGAATACTTGAATCCAAATATTGTATTTCAGAATCTACTAAATTAATTTCTTCACTATTATACTGAGTAAAATTTGGAATTTCTTCTAAAATTATTGAATCTATTGGTGCAGAATTGCCAATTACTGGCTCGGTGATTATAGGATCTTCAGTAGTGGGGTAATGGGGTTTATTAGTCGCTACTTGATGTTCAGCATCAATACCCGTTGCTACTACCGATACTCTAATAATACCGTTTAGTTCAGGATTAAAAGTAGAACCAAAAATAATATTTGCATCTGTATCTCCTACTTCTTCCCTAATCCTATTGGCAGCAGTATCAACTTCAAATAAAGTCATATCTGCTCCACCTGTAATATTGATTAGAACTCCCCTAGCACCACGCATTGAGTTATGATCAAGTAATGGATTAAAGATAGCTGATTCTGCTGCTTTCACAGCTCTATCCTCGCCAGAGCCTTCTCCTGTACCCATCATGGCTTTACCCATTTCACTCATCACGGTTCTGATATCAGCAAAATCTAAATTAATAAGTCCTGGCATAATCATTAAATCAGTAACCCCCCTAACTCCAGCATGTAGTACATCATCAGCCATTTTAAAAGCATCCGCAAATGTAGTATGCTCATTAGCTATGCGAAACAAATTCTGGTTAGGTATTACTATTAAAGTATCAACGTATTTTTGTAAATCCAAAATACCACTTTCAGCGGTTTTAATTCTATGCTTTCCTTCGAAATGAAATGGCTTAGTTACAACTCCTACTGTGAGAATTCCCAATTCTTTAGCAATTTTTGCAACAATTGAAGATGCACCCGTACCAGTCCCTCCACCCATACCAGCTGTTATAAAAACCATGTTGCTTCCTTCTAAACACCCTCTAATCTCATCGGAGGATTCTTCAGCAGCTCTTGCTCCAATTTCTGGAGAAGCACCTGCTCCAAGACCTTTGGTGAGGGCAATTCCTAATTGTATTTTATTATCACATATAGAATATTCTAATGATTGTGCATCAGTATTGGCGACAACAAAATTTGCCCCTTGTAATTTTGCAAATATCATATTATTGACTGCATTACCACCAGCTCCACCAATACCAAATACTGTAATAACTGGTTTGAGAACTATATTTTCTGGAGCTTTGAAAAATAAAGTCATAACGATACTTAACCTAATAAATTTGATTATACTGTAGTATAATCAAAGATGTAAAAATTTCCACTATAATTTAAAATTATTAAATCATTTCTTCTTCTACTACTAGCTTGTCAAATTCCTCACTTGATAGAAGATTTAATTTTATAGAAGCTTCTTTTAACGATATATCATTTTGGTAAGCCTCTTTGGCTATTTTAGCGGCATTATCATAGCCAATATGTGAATTTAAGGCTGTTATCAGCATTAACGATCGCTCTCTTAAGTAATTAATTTGTTTTATATTTGGTTCTAAACCGTTGATGCAATGGATAACAAAACTATTTATACTATCAGAGAGTAAATCTATGGATTGCAAAATATTATATATTATAACAGGTTTAAAAACATTTAGCTCAAGATGTCCGCTTGATCCAGCAATTGTTACTGCAAGATTATTTCCCATTACTTGAGTACAAACCATCGTTAATGCTTCAATTTGTGTTGGATTCACTTTCCCTGGCATAATTGAAGATCCTGGTTCATTTTGGGGTAAACATAACTCACCAAAACCACATCGTGGACCCGAACCTAGTAACCTAATATCATTGCCAATTTTCATTAGGCTTACTGCTAAGGTATTTAAAGTACTAGAAAATTCTACTAATGTATCGTGAGTAGCTAGTGCTTCAAATTTGTTAGTAGCACTTTTAAATGGATAGCCAGTATATGATGCAAGTTTTTCACAAAATTTTGTAGCAAATATTTTAGGACAATTAATCCCAGTACCTACTGCAGTTCCACCTTGTGCTAAAAAATATACTCTTTTAAGCGATTCTTCAATACGTTCTATTGAATATTCTATTTGTGCTACATAACCTGAAAATTCTTGTCCCAGTGATATTGGCGTTGCATCTTGCAAATGCGTACGACCTATTTTAATTATCTTATGCCAAGAGTTAGATTTTTGATTTAACGCAATGTGTAGACTTTTTAATGCTGGAATTAAACGTTTTTTAGTCTCTAGCACTACGGCCACGTGCATGGCTGTAGGTAGTGAATCATTTGACGATTGAGCCATATTGACGTGATCATTTGGGTGAATTGGAGATTTCCCCCCTTTTTTGCCCACTAATTGTTCATTGGCAATAGAAGCAATGACCTCATTCACATTCATATTAGTTTGGGTACCAGAACCAGTTTGCCATACTAATAAAGGAAATTGTTCATCAAATTCCCCATTTAATATTCGATTGGTAGCCTGATCTATTGCATTTGCCAGCTCTGATTTAAGAACTCCTAATTCCTTATTGACAATAGCTGCACATTTTTTTCCAATTGTCAGGGCGAGGATCAAAGCAATAGGCATCTTTTGGCTACCTATTTTAAAATTTTCAATAGATCTTTGAGTTTGAGCACCCCAATAAAATTCGTTGTCTACTCTTATTTCCCCAAACGAGTCAGTTTCAATTCTATAGTTTTGCATGGCTAAGTACATTATTTTATGGTTGACTCAGATGAATTAAATTAATCACTACAAGGAAGTGAGTGATAGACATGTTTTCATTCGTAGAGTAAAGTAACAAGTGATTAGCTTAGACCTGCGTCACTTAACAACTTTATATTCATTAAGTGATTGGAGATAACGCAAAAAAGGCTAATCTTTAAGCAATGGGACTAGCCTAAGATTCGTTAGTTAGTTGGATATATGATTCAATATCATATATTAACGTTAAGTACTTCTTCTTGCTGTTCTGCCGTTTCAACATCATCTTGTTTATTATTCATTGAATAATTTAATGCTTCTGATTCTGATCTAGCAACTATAACCATAATACTGGTACTGAGTTCTGCATGTAGTCTGATTTCTATAGCAAACCCTCCAACCGACTTGATAGGCTTTTCTAAAACTACATTCAAGTATGATATAGGGTGCAACGAAATTTTAGAAAGAGCTTCAGCTATTTCTTTACTGCTTACTGAACCAAACAACCTTCCATCATCAGCTGATTGCTTAATAAATACCAATTCTTGATTTTGTATAGCTTTATTGATAATCTCTGTTTCAGATTTTGTTTGCGAATCTTTTAATTCAAGATCGTGTTTTTGAGTTTCTATAATCTGTTTATTACTCTCGGTTGCTCTTATCGCCAATTTTTGTGGAATAAGATAATTACGGGCAAACCCATTTCTTACCTTAACCACTTCAGCAATTTTCCCCAGCTTTCTTACAGGTTTAACTAAAATAACTTCCATCTTATTCCTCTATGATCAAATTTGAAAGACAAAAGGCAATAAAGCTAAAATTCTAGCAATTTTTATTGCAGTCTTTAGTTTCCTTTGCTTTTTAGCACATACGTTTGTAATTCGACTAGGTAGCATTCTTCCACCTTCTGACACAAACTTTATCAGCACATCAGGGTTTTTGTAGTCAATGACTGGAGCGTCTATAACAGAAAGAGGGCATCCTTTACGCTTTCTAAAAAACACTCTCTTGTTTGTTCTGTCAGCTGTTCTAGCCATTGTCTTAGATTCATTATTGTCTTGTTCAAACATTTTAATCTTTTCCAACTTTAATTAATTATTTGTTTATTAGGTTTTATAAACGAACCGTTACATCTACTACTTCTTCATTTTCAGAATTTGTACTTCTTAAAATTGGTGAAGGTTCGCTACTTATTGATTCAACTCTAACATGAATAAACCTAATGATATTCTCACTTAGTTTCATTTTTCTCTCTATCTCATTTATTACTGAAGAATCAGTCTGAAGACCAAGAAAAACATAATGTCCTTTTTTATTATTACCTATCTTATAAGCTAAATTTCTTAAGCCCCAATATTCGGTTTTAATAACCTCGCCACTATTATTTTTAACAAGTTTCGCAACATCATCAGTAATTTTATCTACATCCGAAAATGAAACATCTTGGCGTATAATAAAAACTGATTCGTAAAAAGCCATATCTAAGAATCTCCAACTGTGAAATAAACTCATTTATAGCAATTAAAAACATTTAATTCAAGTACTATCTTTCAGTAACTCACTTTTATTACCTTCACTTATTGCATAAGTAGTAAAATCATGGGTAAAACCATATATTTTTCTTTGTAAAACTACTTGTATTTGTTATAATAGTGCAAGAAAGTGAGCGTTTAGTGAAGTTTTTTGTTCTATAATTGTGGATTTTATGAAAATACTTGCAGGTCTTAGTCAGCAAAAACTAGCTATATATTTATCTAAAAAGCTAGATTGTGAGTACGTAGAAACTTCTACTACAACTTTTAACGACTCCGAGACAAGGGTGCAAATTTATAAAGATTTATATAATTGTGACGTTGTCATAGTGCAATCTACCTCCAAACCAGTTAATAATCATTTGATAGAACTTTTGCTGTTAATTGACGCAGTGAAAAGGATGGGGGCTAGAAGAATTACTGGGGTCATACCGTATTTAGGGTATAGTCGTCAAGATCGCAGATCTTATAATTTTGCACCAGTTTCTGCTCGTCTTGTTGCAAATTTACTAGAGGTTGCTGGAGTTGATCGTATCATTACTGTGGACTTACATTCACAACAATTGGAAGGTTTTTTTAATATTCCCATACAAAATCTTGATTCAATACACTTGATCAATCCAGTTATAAAGGCACAGAATATTTCTGTGATTGTATCGCCAGATGTAGGTGGTTTTGTACGTGTTTGTAACATTAACAAGCTTTTTAATCTGGATGTAGCAGTTATTAATAAGACTAGGGGAGATGATAATAAATGTCAAATATCGGACATAATGGGCAAAGTCTATGGAAAACATTGCCTGTTGGTAGATGATATTGTCGATAGTGGTCAAACTCTTTGTAAAAGTGCAGAGATTCTGAGTGAGCGGGGAGCTTTATCTGTCAATGCTTTTATAACCCATCCAGTATTATCGGATACATCTAAAGAAAATATTCAAAATTCTAATATAGCTAGTATATACGTAACTGACACAATAGAAACTGCTGATTTACCTCCCAAATTTCAGATAATGTCTATTGCTCCAATTGTTGCAATAGCCTTGCAAGAATCTAGGAGAGTATAAACTACTAAAACATCTTGATAGGTAGCTAAAATTCTTTATGAAAGCCACTCAAATTATCTATATTATTAGTATGTTTGGCTTGCAAGAATTAGATAAAAATACTACTATAGTGGGCATGAGTAATTTAGGCTTTTAATTATGACGAAAACAAAGCAGGAAATTCACGGCAATAGACCTATTTCTCCCCACTTGACGATATATAAAAAACAAATAAGCTCTGTTTTGTCTATTTTTCATCGTGCGACAGGTGTGGGGTTGTTTTTTGGACTTTCAGCATTAGTATGGTGTTTTATCATTCTAGATTTTAACGAGTTTGATACTAAATATTTAGAGTATTTTAAATGTAATATATTTAAAATTCCGTTTATATTAATAACTTTTGCTTGGTTCTACCATTTGTGTAATGGCGTGCGTCATCTAATTTGGGATAGTGGGAATTGTTTTTCAATAAAAGCCATTAACTTTACTGGATGGCTTGTTGTGGTATGTTCTATTATGATGACGATAATTTTTTGGTTAGGGATAATTTTTTAGTTTAATTAAGTGATGTGATGAGTGATAAGTTGACAACAGACTTGGCAAGAGCCAAAGGCGTGGGTTCGGCAAAAAGTGGTGCTAAACACTGGCTATACCAAAGAGTGACCGCAATCATATTAGCGATTTGTTCTGTTTGGCTAATATTTTTTATTAAATGTATTATAGGTAGGGATATTTCTCATTTTGTTGCTATATTACAAAAACCTTATAATATAGCAATTATAGGAATTCTAGTTATAGTATCATTTTACCACTCAATGCTTGGCATGAATGTTGTAATTGAAGATTACATTAGTTGTATAAAATTCCGCATAGGGCTTATTATAGTTCTACAAATATTTTGTATTACCACCATCGCCTTTTTTGTCGTAGCCTTGTTCCATACCCAATTAATGTAAACAAAAAAGAATATTCAGATGTCTAAATCTTATAATATTATACATCATGAATTTGATGTAATCGTAGTTGGAGCTGGCGGAGCTGGTCTTAGAGCTACTTTAGGAATGGCTCAAGCAGGACTAAATACCGCTTGTATTACGAAAGTTTTTCCAACAAGGAGTCATACTGTGGCGGCACAAGGGGGCATTAGTGCTGCTCTTGGCAATATGGGAGCTGATGATTGGAGATGGCATATGTACGATACGGTAAAGGGTTCAGATTGGTTAGGTGATCAAGACGCAATTGAGTATATGTGTAAACATGCAGCTGCATCAATTATGGAGTTGGAACATTATGGAGTGCCTTTTTCCAGAACAGAAGAGGGGAAAATTTATCAACGTCCCTTTGGAGGCATGACAACAAATTATGGTAAGGGTAAAGCGGCACAAAGAACGTGTGCCGCAGCGGATCGAACTGGTCATGCAATATTGCATACCCTATACCAACAGACCTTAAAAAATAAAGCACAATTTTTTATTGAATATTTTGCTCTTGATTTGTTAATGAGCGATGGAGAATGTGTTGGCGTGCTAGCTTGGAATCTTGACGATGGAACGCTCCATTGTTTTCATTCCCACTTAGTGGTGCTAGCCACTGGAGGTTATGGTAGAGCTTATTTTTCTGCAACTAGTGCTCATACTTGTACAGGTGATGGCGGAGGAATGGTAGCTAGATCTTCTATTCCATTGCAAGATATGGAGTTTGTCCAATTTCATCCAACTGGGATATATGGAGCTGGTTGTTTGATCACCGAAGGTGCAAGAGGAGAGGGGGGTTATTTAGTAAATTCTAATGGCGAAAGATTTATGGAGCGGTATGCTCCATCTGCCAAAGATCTTGCGTCAAGAGATGTGGTATCAAGAGCTATCACCATGGAAATTAGAGAAGGAAGAGGAGTAGGTGATGATAAAGATCATGTCTTTTTGCATTTGGATCATTTATCGCCTGAAATACTCCATGAGCGTTTACCTGGAATTTCAGAAACGGCAAAAATCTTTGCTGGCGTCAATGTAAATACTCAACCAATACCAGTGCTACCGACAGTGCATTACAATATGGGTGGAATACCAACAAATTATCATGGTCAAGTTGTGACTAGGGATCATGAAGGCAATAATAAGATTATTGCTGGTCTAATGTCAATTGGTGAAGCTGCATGCGTTTCGGTACATGGAGCAAATAGATTAGGATCGAACTCTTTACTTGATTTAGTAGTATTCGGTAGATCAGCTGCAAGTAAAGCTGCTGAAATTATTAAACCTAATATGCCTCATAAAATATTACCTTCCACTATAGTGGATAAGATAATTAGTAGATTTGATGCGATACTTAACACTAAGGGAGATATATCAGTAGCCAGTTTGAGACTTAAAATGCAAAGAATTATGCAAAACCACGTGGCGGTATTTAGAACTCAGGAAGTTTTGGATGAAGGGGTAAAGCTGATTGATCAAGTGCGTAAGGAATATAAGAATATTCAAGTAAACGATAAATCATTGATATGGAATAGTGATTTAGTAGAAGCGTTAGAATTAGCTAATTTACTAGATCAGGCAGTAATCACCATGCACTCTGCCGCCAGTAGAAAAGAGAGTAGAGGAGCTCATTCTAGAGAGGATTACCCAGAGCGTGATGATGAGCAATGGATGAAACATACCTTGGCTTGGATCGATGAGGAGGGTGCTGTAAAATTAAATTATAAACCAGTAAATCTTAAGACTCTAACAGATGAGGTAGATTCCATCCCTCCGACTAAAAGAGTATACTAATATCGTTTCTTTTGAAACATTTTTTAATATAGAAATTCCGCATATATTGAAATGGTGGGGTGATGATATCATATAAAATAATTGATTTATTTGCTGGTATAGGCGGTATTAGATTGGGTTTTGAACAAGCAGCCCACCAACTAAATATCCCAATAGACTGCGTTTTCACCAGTGAGATTGACAAATATTGCCAAATAACCTATCAAGCTAATTTTGGCTCTGCCAATATACACGGCGATATAACTAATATTGATCCAGTTGACATACCCACCCACGATATATTGCTAGCTGGTTTTCCGTGCCAGCCATTTTCTCAAGCATCGTTAAAGGAAGGTTTTGCTGACCGAAGGGGAACGTTATTTTTTAACATAGAACAAATTTTACGAACAAAAAAAACCAAAGCATTTTTACTAGAGAACGTCAAACATCTCAAAGGACACGATAAAGGTAGAACATTTTTGGTAATTATTCAAACGCTGAAAGATCTAGGTTATAATGTTTACCATGCGGTGCTGAATGCTAAAGATTTTGGTTTGCCACAAAATAGAGAAAGATTGTTTATAGTTGGTTGTTTGGATAAAAACACTCTATTTAATTTTCCAACTGCAGATAATAAGCCAACATCCGTTGCTGATGTGCTAATTGATTATGTTGATAAAAAATATATTATTTCAGATAAATTATGGCTAGGGCATCAACGAAGAAAACTAGAACATCAGCAAAAAGGTAATGGTTTTGGTTACAGATTATTCTTGAAACAATCTTTATATACTAATACTTTATCGGCAAGATACTACAAAGATGGGAGCGAGATATTAATTGATTCAGGAGGTAAAGCTAATCCTAGGAAATTAACGCCTAGAGAATGCGCTCGACTACAAGGATTTCCCGATGATTTTCTTATCAAAGTATCTGATATACAAGCTTATAAAAAATTTGGCAACAGTGTTCCTGTAAATGTAATAAATAAGCTTGCTTATAGCATATTGAGTAGCCTGATCATTTGATACTAGAGTAGTAAAAAATTAGCGTGAGTTCCAAATTAAGAATCACGCTAATTTTTATCGATTAACTGTTATGCGTTTTAGGTAGTAGGACAATTATCTTTGCTACCAGATATCATGTTGATAATCTCAGGGGCTTTAAACAATATGATCACACCAACGACGATTACTAAAGCCACTTCCCACTTTAATTGACCTCTAAGGGTTTGAATCCCTAGAACAATTATGCCGACAATGGCTATTCCACGAGCTGTATTGCCTTGAAATATTTTAATCATTTTACATAATACATCACCTATTGGATCTTCTGTTGCACCAGCTGCAAAAGAATCGGATGCTACCATAATCAATGCAATAGCACAAAGTGCCAATAATAAACGCCATGCAAAATTACTCTCGAACTGTTCGGAATAGAGTCGACAATTATTCATATATATTACCTCATTAAATGTAATTTGATCTTATACTTGATGAGGGTGCGATTGCAAATAGTTAATGCAAAAATCAAATAAGCTAAGTCTAATATTACCACAAAACAATAAATTACGTGATGTTTTAGTCACAATTTACAATTAGTATATCTCTTCAGAAGTATCTTTTTGCTTAGGTATCGTATAAAAAGCATCGTCATCTTGGGGCTGTTCTTCTTGTTGATCTGATTCTATAGAATGAGTTTTGAATGCTTCTATTACAGTACCAGAAGAGGTAATGTGACCAGTTTGGCGATTAATCGGTAATAATTTAATTGATTGAGGCACTTTAAATGCAAGTGATGGAGTGTTAGAGTAGGCATTTTCCATAAAATCAATAAATATAGGCAACGCAACACTTGATCCTGTTGCGGTTTTGCCAAGTGATTTGGGCTTATCGTAACCAATATATGTTCCAACAATAATTTTAGGGGTAAAGCCAACGAACCAAGTATCCATACTGTCGTTAGTAGTCCCAGTCTTGCCAGCCATAATTTTACCAAGTTTCTTTGCACGTACTGAGGTGCCTCTTTCAATTGCTCCAGCCAATAGTGAGGTGATTTGATAATTACTTGCCTCATCAGTAACGATTTGATAATTAAATGGTGATAAGATTGGCAGAGTTGGGCTGTTAGTAAGTTGGGAGTCAGATAAATTACAGTTTTGACATTCTCTATTATCCCTACGGTAAATGATTTTACCATTACGATCTTTGATTAATTCAACAAAATGTGGAGTAACTTTTTCACCATTATTTGCAATGATCGCATATGCAGTAGTCATTCTTTCTAAAGTAGTTTCAATCGATCCAAGAACCATAGAGTAAAATTGCTTCGGCTCATCATTAATACCAAATCTTTTGACTATTTCTGCAATTTTGCTTAGTCCAGTAGCTTGTGCTACTCTAACGGTGACAAGGTTACGTGATTTCTCAAGACCAGTGCGCATAGTTATCAATCCTAAAAAATCCCCTTTATAATTCTTTGGTCGCCACACTGGTAGACCAGGTCCTTGAAAAATTTCTACAGGACCATCTTCAAAAATTCTATTAGGTTGCATTCCATTTTCTAAAGCAGCAAGGTAGACAAAAGTTTTACTAAGTGACCCCGGCTGCCTAAGAGCCTGAGTGACTCGATCAAATTTACTAACCGTAAAATCATATCCACCAACACTAGCAAGCACCTGACCAGTTGTTGGATTCATCACAATAATACCACCATTTACAATAGGAATTTGCCTCATTAGATAAGTGTATCCATTTGATTGTTGCTTGGACTCGTTATCTAGCATTTTCTTATTATTTAGGTTGGTTTTATCTTTCCTAACTACAGTGCTTTTAGAATTATCTATAGCTTCTGATTTTTCAACTACTATAACATCTCCATTTTTTAGGATAGTCTTGATAGATTTTAGATCATGTTTAACCCATTTCATTTCTGATAACGTTATTTTGGATGTACTACCATCGCTTAGACCTATGTCAACTTGGTTATCTAAAACATTTAAAGCAACGGCTAATTGGTATTCTAATAATGCTTGTGGCTTTGTTACATTTTTTAGATTATTTTCCCAATTAGTTATATCTATATTAGTTATAACACCTCTAAAACCGTTTTTTCTGTCAAAGTTTCTTATTCCGTTCCTTAGTGCATTTTCTGCTGCTTGTTGCATCTTGGTATCAAGTGAGGTGATAATAGTCAATCCACCATTATAAAAATATTCTTTACTACCAATTCTGTTAATCACTTCTTCTCTTACTTGTTCAGCATAATAATCAGCGGTGATCGTTTCGTTGCGATCTCGCTTCTCTAAAATAATTGGTGTATCTATTGCTTCTTTTGCCACTTCTGCTGTTATGTATTTATCTTCTAACATTCGTGTAATGACATAATCCCTACGTTCTTTTACCCTTGCGTAATTTTTTTCTGGATTAAAATTTGATGGCGCTTTTGGTAGACCAGCGATAAAGGCTGATTGTGCAACAGTCAGTTCTTCGATAGATTTATTAAAGTAGTTCTGGGCTGCCATAGCAACACCATACGCTCCTCTACCAAAAAATGTTTGGTTAAGATATAGTTCCAAAATTTGATCTTTAGTAAAAGTTTTTGAAATCATATAAGATAGAATCGCTTCTTTGATCTTACGCTCTATTGATATTTCAGATGTTAATAAAAAATTCTTGACCACTTGTTGAGTAATGGTTGAGCCACCTTCTACCCTACGGTGATGTAAGACATTAGATATATTTACTATAGAAGCTCTGAGTATACTGATAAGATCAACACCAAGATGTTCATAAAAATTCTTATCCTCAGCTGAAATAAAAGCTTCTACAAGAGAATGTGGTATATTGCCAATAGGGACAAAAACTCTTCGTTCTAAAGCGTACTCCTCTATCAATTTTCCATCACGAGAATAAATTCTTGTTACTGATGGTGGATGGTAATCAGAAAGTTGTGAATAATCAGGTAAATCTCTAGAATAATGATATATTAAATATGCTAAAATACTAAATGCTATTAACCCTGATATAATAAATAATTTAAAACATAAATACAAAAATCTAAACATTATGGTAATAAATTATGAATTTCTTTTGCATGGTTAGTTACACTCAACATTAAGCATCTCGCCGTTTAAACTACTTGCTCCAGCTTTAATAATCTTTATGTCGATAATTTTACCAAGTAAATTTTTTTGTGGATTGATTATGTGTACTGACTGCATGTAGATTGTCTTGCCTACAAGTTGATCGTCAAGTTTACCATCACGATCAAACAGTACAGGCATCGTTTTACCTATACAACTTTGATTAAATAATAATTGTTGTTGAGATAATTCTTGTTGCAGAATAGCTAAACGCTCAGATTTAATATTATCTGGCACTTGCTCTTTAGTGGCAGCGGGCGTTCCAGGTCTTGGGCTATACTTAAAAGAATAACATTGTGAATATCCAATTTTTTTAACTAGATCTAAGGTATCAGCAAAATCCTCATCAGTTTCTCCAGGAAATCCAACAATAAAGTCAGATGATAAAGCTATATCTGACCTAGCAGTCCTTAAACGATTAATAATATCAAAATAATAATCTCTACTATGTTTGCGGTTCATTAATTTCAAAATTTTGTTAGAACCAGACTGTACTGGTAGATGTAAAAATGGCATTAATTTCTCTTCAGAGCCATGTAGTAAAATTAAATCGTCTGTCATATCCACTGGATGAGAAGTGATATACCTAACACGCTTAAGATCTGGGATTTTCGATATGTATCTGATAAGATCAGCTAAACTACAATCGTTACCTTCACTAGTTTTACCATGGTAAGCATTAACATTTTGACCAAGTAAAATCACTTCTTTTGCACCTTGGGAGACTGATGTTAAAACTTCTCGATAGACTTGCTCTAGGTTTCGTGAAAATTCTGCTCCCCTAGTGTAAGGCACAACACAAAAAGTACAGAATTTATCGCAACCTTCTTGAATCGAGATAAGTCTACTTATTCCTTGTAGGCTTGATTGTTCAGGTAGCTTATCGAATTTTGCTTCTTCGATAAAATCTAATTTAATTACTTGTTTTTCATGTCTTACAATTTTTGCGATTAAATTTGGTAAATCATAGTAAGATTGAGGACCAACAACAATATTCACATATGGAGCTCTCCTGAAAATTTCATCTCCTTCCGCTTGGGCAACGCAACCTGCAACAGTTATAATTAAATCATTACAACCTTTTAATTTTCTTTCATCCTTAACTTGCTTAATACGACCAAGTTCGGAATACATTTTTTCTGCAGCTTTCTCTCTTATATGGCAAGTATTTAAAATAATTATATCCGCTTCCTGCATAGAGTCAGTAGGTTTATAACCAAAAGGATCTAATAAATCTTGCATCTTCATGGAGTCATATACATTCATTTGACAACCATATGTTTTAATAAAAAGTCTCTTCTCCATCCTCTATACAATCATAATATTTGCTGTGAGTACATTATACAATTTAATAATCTATATATCAAGTTCTCTAAAAGTTTCAACAAGAGCTTGGGTAAGATCGGAAATCATTTGATCGGTATGATGAGGTGTTGGTATAATTCTTAGGCGTTCCGTACGCCTTGGAACAGTTGGAAAATTAATATGTTGAATGTAAATATTATATTTATCAAGTAGCATATTAGAAGCATTTTTAACTTTGATAGGATCGCCAATGATTATTGGTATGATATGACTATGATTTCTAAAATAATCTATATTAGCTTTGTCAAAAGATTGTTTCACCTTAGCTATAACTTCTTGATGCTTTGTTCTTTCGGCACTAGAGTTTTTTAAATGCCGAATGCTGGCAGTTGCTGCGGAGGCAATAACAGGTGGTAAAGATGTGGTAAATATAAAACCTGATGCTGTTAATCTAATGGAATCAATAATTTGATTATTTGCTGCTATATAACCACCAATAGTACCAAATGCTTTACCAAGAGTTCCCTGTATGATGTCGATGTCGCAGGCGCAACCATGAAGTTCAGCAATACCAGCTCCTTGATTACCATATAAGCCTACTGTATGGACTTCATCAATGAAGGTTAGAGCATTATATTTTTTGGCTAATTGTACTATTTGTGTTATTGGAGAAAATAATCCATCCATAGAATAGGCTGATTCAAAAACAATAATTTTGGGTCTATTAATATCAACTTGCTTTAACAGCTCCTCAAGATGCAAAACATCAAGATGTCGGTATATATGTTTTTCAGCTTTTGAATTAGATATACCAGAAATGATAGAAGCATGATTTAGTTCATCTGAGAAAAAAACTATATTAGGCATTATTTTTGCTAACGTCGTAAGCGTAGCATCATTTGCCACATAACCAGAGGTGAAAACTAATGCCAATTCTTTATTGTGCAATGTAGCTATTTCTTTCTCTAGTTCTATTATACAGCTATTATTGCCACCTATATTCCTTGTGCCACCAGAACCAATACCATATTCAGATATTGCCTCTATTGCACTATTAATAACCTTTGGATGCCTACTCATACCAAGATAATCATTAATGCACCACATTACTATTTCTTGCTTATTATACCAGGCAGATGGATAAATTTCCATCTGCCTTTGAACAATAGCAAACTCACGGTATCTTCCTTCTTGCTTGATAGTAGTTATGTGATTATCAAATACACTATTATAATGAGACATTTTATATATTAAATATTTTTATAGAGTTTAAAAGCATAGTTAAACTACTTACGTCCAAATAATCGCTCAATATCTTTGAGCTTGAGTTCAATGTAAGTTGGTCTACCATGGTTGCATTGACCAGAAAAAGGGGTTTTTTCCATTTGACGTAACAATTCATTCATCTCCTCAGATGATAATTTACGCCCCGCTCTGATAGAGTAGTGACAAGCATATGTTTCTGTAACATGTTCAATTAATTGAATCAATGAGATATTTTCACCGAGATCAGATAAATTATCAGCTAAATCTTGAATAAGTTGGTTTATATTAATTTCTCCTAGTAGGCTTGGAGTTTCTGACACAATAATAGATTGATCACCAAACCTTTCTATAGTTAAGCCTAAATTAGATAGATTATCTTTGTTATCATGCAGTAAATTCGCTCTTTCTTCGTCTAGTAATTCTATAATTTCTGGAATAAGTAATCGTTGTTTAATCAAGCCGTTACTGCTTATCATTTGCTTAATTTTTTCATACCCTAAACGCTCATGTGCTGCATGTTGATCGACTATCACTATACTATCTTCTGTTTGAGATATTATATAAGTTGCGTGTAGCTGGGCTTTAGCCGCACCGAGTAAATTATTATTATCAATTTGCAAATTATCATCTCTTATAGCTTCTACTTTAGCTATTGGAGTGGTTATGATTAATGGTTGTTGAGTATTATTTTGTCTAGGCTCCGTTAATTTTTGAAATCTATAATTACTAATATTATCAGATACCCTATCCAACACAGAACCATTCCCTATGTTTGTTTTGCTATTATTATTACTCATCTGATTTCGGAAAAATCCTAGTGTTTTAGTGGCAATACTTGTCGAAACCAAATGACTCTTAGTTGCTAAGGCATCTTTTATAGCACTTATCAATAATCCTCGTATAGTATTTGGGTCATGAAATCTCACTTCTGTTTTTGCTGGGTGGACGTTAACGTCCACTAGCTGTGGGTTTATTTGTAAAAATAACACTGAAGCTGGGTATCGATCTCGAGCTAAATAATCCTGATAAGCTACTCTTAGAGCTATCTGTAATAATTTATCCTTAATAGGTCTATTATTAACAAATAAAAATTGATCTCCAGCAGAAGCTCTGCTAAAAGTAGGAAGGCTGGTGAAGCCATATATAGAAATTTCTGGTCGTTTGAGATTTATGTGTGCAGAATTTTCTATAAAATCCTGCCCTAATACATCAATTATTCTTTGCTTAAGAGTATCATCAAAATTACCATCTTGACCTTTTACCTTAAAAATATTTTTACCATCATGTGATAGATTTATACTAATGGCTGGGTGTGCTAGTGCAATTTTCTTCACTATATCAATAGAGGCTGCTAGTTCAGTTTTATCAGATCTTAAAAATTTTAGTCTTGCTGGTGTTGCAAAAAATAAATCACGCACCTCAATCTTAGTACCTTCATTATGAATAGTGGGTTTAATCCCATTATTACTTCCGCCATTAAGTTCTATTTTATAGGCTTTTTCAGATTTGCGTTCTTTGGAAATTATAGACATCTTACTTACTGAACCTATGGAAGGTAAAGCTTCTCCTCGAAAACCAAAAGTATAAATATTTAATAAGTCTAATTCGTCTAGTTTAGAGGTAGTATGACGTTCTGTAGCAATTTCTAAATCCTCTTTCGACATACCTATCCCATTATCGGAAATAATGATAAGATTTTTTCCAGCTTGTTCAAGTACTATATCTATCTTAGTACTGCCCGCATCAATAGCATTTTCAACTAACTCCTTCACAACCGAGGCTGGTCGTTCAATTACTTCTCCAGCAGCAATGCGATTAATAGTACTGTCTGATAGGAGTTTTATCTTCATTAAGACCTCTTGTTAGTAACTCAATTTGTGATTACAACCTTAATTAAAGTAAATTATTGAAAAGATCTGATTAGTTTTTCCAATATTTTATGCGTTATATCGTTTTGAAAGTCAGTTAATTATTTATTAAAACAAAAGTTTTAGTACAATATGGACATACAATATTCCCTACATTGGGATCGATCTCCAAATAAATTTTTGGATGTTCTAAAACATCTTCTCCTCCAGAACATAATACTAGCTTGGAGATTGTTTCAACAATTTCAGCATTTTTCATAATATCGCTATACATATGGATTATGTTAGCATGAGTATAAGACATAAATTATATTTATTCAAAATAAAAATTAGGCATATCAAAGCAAAATTAAATTTATACCTAAGTAGCTCAGTAAAGTTAGGATTAAATAACAATTAATAGCCAATTGAAGAGAAAATATTGACAAAACCTAAAATCAACTATAGCAAATTATATTATACTATGCTATATCATACAAGATATAGAATATTTAAACATTTTGTGACATAGTTATTTTACTTGACTGCGTAACTAATTGCTTTTATCATATTCTGCAATTTGTTTTATAATAATACAAAAAGGTTTGATAATCGTGGCTAAAAAAAATAAAACTATTTTGGTAAGACTTGTTAGCACGGCTGGTACAGGATATTTTCTTGTAAAAAAGCGTAATCCTAAGGTTCAAACTGAGAAATTATCATTTAGGAAGTACGATCCTGTGGTTAGGAAGCATGTGCCTTTTAAAGAAGAAAAAATTAAGTAATTAAATAGAATATATATGGCAACAAAAATTCGTTTAGCAAGAGGAGGGGCGAAAAATCACCCTCACTATAGAGTAGTCGTAGCAAATGCAACAGCCCCTAGGGATGGTGATTTTTTAGAAAGAGTCGGTACTTACGATCCTATGCTAGCTAAAGGTGATGCAAATCGTGTAATTTTAAAATCCGATCGCATAGAATATTGGTTAAGCACTGGAGCTCAGCCAACTGATCGTGTCGCTAAATTTATTGCAGATGCAGGCATAACTCTTCCAGCAGCGATTAAGAGAAAAATGGATATTAAAATGAAAAGTCGTGTAGCAAAAGCTCCTAAGAAAGAGTCGAAAAAAGCTTAACACACAATTTTTGTATATAGTGTTTGATTTTGTATTAGTTGCAAGTAATTTTTATTGCTGAAAAACTGGTGCTTGGCTAGTTATGTTAAATATCTGATCCATGATTCAGAAGTGGGGCTATAGTTACTGTTGAAGCGTTGATAAAATAGCAAACTATGTATTTTGATTCATCTTCGTAAAGATTTCTACTCTCCGTAGTTATTTGGAAGTGTAATTTAAAAACTCCTCTCGATATTTTTGATTTTTTTATATTTGCCGGATTAGCTCAGTGGTAGAGCAACCGCCTTGTAAGCGGTAGGTCGTCAGTTCAAATCCGACATCCGGCACCATGTCTTACCTTTCAAAAATCTCTCTATTTTATACCTTAACTACTATCTATTATCTGTGAACCTTAGTCCTATTTAGGTTAGATTGAACATGGATGGAGTGACTGGAAAATGAAATAAGTCGCCTAAGGATGATGCAACTATAGTCGAGGAACGTAAGTATTTTAATTAAGCGTATAATTATGTAATTATTATATGGACTAGAGTACTTATGCACTCTAGTCCATATTGGTTATTAAATGAGTACGTATTTGCCATATTTTAATTATTACTATTATTTGACTCGGCAATAACTATAATGCAAATTCAAATTGTTCGGACATGTTATTATCATTATTTCCAGCTAGCTCTATTGAGTCGTTTTGGAGTAAATTGTCTCAAATATACCATTTGCCTTGCTAAGTTCAGGGCTTATATCTTCTTGCCAATAGTCCATTAAAGGTTTAGTAATAGAGGTAATAGTTTTCGCTCCAACCGTCATTTCTAAAAACCTTACTATTAACTCTGAATCATATTTCTTTTTCTCGTATTTATCATTAAATAATCCAAATAGAGAGTATAGTACATTTATTGTATCATCACTAGGAGATATAAATTCCATTATGAGTAGAAACTTATCAAAAATCAAGTCATTTACATTATACCGATTCACTTGCTGAATATCTAAATTTATTCATTATATAATGACCATTTTCATGTAAAAAGATTTTTAAATCTTTTTGTTCTAGCTCAAAATTATCTAATTTTTGGTAAGGTATGGAAGATAGAACAAGGTTTTCCATTTCATTCTCGTAGTGGTAGTAAGATTTGGGTACTTTGCCATCACCATATGGACTACAAAATAAAATTGCTGGAGGATTATTCACCAAATAACTAAAATATTCATTAATCAAGGGAGCTACAAGCTCTGTATGCCCAAAATTTTGTAATGCTAGTTCATATGGATTAATTTTTTCTGCGGTAAAAAGTAAATTATGTTGCTCAGCCAACTGTGATAATTTGCTATTAGGGGCTATTAGCAAATAATAATTTAAATTATTATCAATACTATTTTGTGACTCTAGTATTTGTTGTAGTAATGGTTCTAATTTAAGGAATATTTTGGAGTTGTGTATCGGTTGATTTAATACATGTTCTAGTAGTTTAAAAAGATGTTCTTTAGTTTGTGATTGGAGTATTAATTGCATTAATGGTTTGACAGGAATTTTTGGTTTTTCCATTTCTATGTATGTTACATTGTTTAGCAATGTGCAAAACTCTTCGTATGTTAAAGATTTTACATGATTTGGTAATTTTTTTTGTAAATACCTTAGTAATGTTATTGATTCTGGCATTTTCTCCTGTATATCAATATTCAAGTAATCTGAAATTAAATAGTTTATAATTACTAATTAATCTAACTTCTTCCCAAGATAGTTGAAATTTTCATTACTCGTAGAAACTAGTTCTTTTTTTGTTTTTTGTTGTGGTTCTATAATGTCAATTAATTGTTTGATTAGTTTGAATCTCTGTATAGCTGGAGTGGAGACCTTATCGCTTTGTAGTAAAATATCTGCTGTCAGTGCCGTACTTATGTTTTTCAGATCCCAATGAAACTCATTATCTATCTGATCCTTTCCAAAATAATCTATACAAGCTTGTTCTAAGACTTGAGCTTGTTGTTCGGATAGGAATCGATGTTTTAAGGGTGATGCTTGCTCTTCTGCTGGTAACTGTAGTTCTTTTAACGGCGATTCTGTTTGGTGTTGCTTCATAAAATACCTGTAATATTAAAAATAACGTAAAACGCATTATATTTATTATCACTTATTAATGTCAGTTATTTTAATATAATTATAATATTTAATTATATATGTGTAGTATATTTCTATAATAATGGCTTTGCAGATGCTATAAATAAATTAACCGAAGTAATTTAAAATTTCTCATTAGTAATAAGATTTGCTAAGGATAAATTCTTGCAGTAAAATTGGTCATGTTTGTGTTTTTATGTGGCTATAGTGTCAAACATCTTTATTCTAAATTGGCGTTAATAACCGTATCTTTGGTTTTATTATCTTTTGATTCAAATTCATTTTAATAATCTAGTTATTTTACTCAATGTAATATTAAATCTTAACTAATACATATTAGAAAATGCCAGTACCATAGCTAATTGGATATAATCTTTCCACAGATAATTCAGGATTTAAGCTTGCCTATTTTGTCGACAGATAAGCCAGTAACCGTGGCGATCATGTTAATATCAATATTTTGGGCAAGTAAGTTTTTGGCAATAGCTAATGCTTTTTGTTCTGCACCTTCATCCTTACCTTCATCCTTACTTTTATTTTCTGCTTCGATAAGTTGTTGTTTCGTTTGCACGATTTGTTCTTGCATTTGCATAAGTTGTTGTTTCGTTTGCACGATTTGTTCTTGCATTTGCATGAGTTGTTGTTGCGTTTGCATGAGCTGCTTGAGCCTATAATCCTCGGCAGCTTGATTATCCATAATACGTTTAGTTTCTTGCTCGTAGAACAGCAATTCTTCTTCCGTCCAGTTAAACTGGTTTAATTCTTCGTAAGCACGCTCTATGACATTGTCAGAACCTATTAACTTACGTAAATCAGCTTCACTGGTTTCATCTGCATGTTTAAAAAAATAACACCATTTTTCCGTGAGGTTGGTCAGTAAATCAATGTCAGTAATTTTAAATTTCGGTAGTTCAATAAAGGTAAAGGAAAAATCTAGTAA
>Ga0214919_10000171_pt1 | contig 109619 bp, 103 predicted proteins | sample LL1503_MetaG_FD_177994 | JGI IMG/M metagenome (GOLD analysis project Ga0214919, IMG submission 177994) | Freshwater microbial communities from Lake Lanier, Atlanta, Georgia, United States - LL-1503 | ecosystem: Environmental > Aquatic > Freshwater > Lake | place: USA: Georgia | collected...
CTCTTGTTGTCACAAGTCGTGTGAACGCCGGCAATACACTGGAAGCCGCAATCAATGGCTATATCGGGGGCAAGCAGTCGGCACTCGCCAGGTTCCCTATAAGTGGTAAGAGAACCAATCTGGTCAAGACGCTCTGGAAGAGTAACGGAAAGGCAGGATCCGAGTTCTCCTACACCGTCAAACCGACGGGAACGGCGACGGTTGGCGTCTATGCGCCTTTAAGTCCCCAAGAACCCTTTCTGCGCTTTGAGCCCTTTTCGGATCCTGTGTGGACCGGCAATAAATATGTCTTCACGGAGGTCAGGGCGCCTGAAGCTGCCAATGTTCAACTCGGGGGTGCTCTCCCCGAGTTCCATTCTACAGGTATTTCTCTGCTCAAAAGCCCTGGCTTACACGGCCATGTCCACTTGTCGGGGTCCCAGTTCAACATCCCCTATGTGGATCTGACGCTCTGCGACAAGGCCACATTCTGCTTCTCGGTGGCTCAGATTCCCCCCTCCACTGCTACAAGGCCCTCTACAGTGCTCCGTTTATGTAACAGGACCCATGAGGCCATGGTCAATGGCTATACCTGTGTGGTCTATGGCTCTACGAATAGCACAATGTCATTTGCCGTCCAGACCCCTGGCAAGAGCACAACGCCTGTGGCTGTTACAGTAGGCAAGTGGTATCTCCTGACACTGACCAAGGAACTCCTTCAACTGAGTCTCTTAGATACGAACACGAATACAACTACCGTTGTTACCACTATTTCTCTAAATGGCACAACGCCCATTCAGAAATCCACGAGTCGCATTGGACCGCTCATTCAAATTGGAGATGCTTCCACATCTCTACGTTTAAATGTTGCGTGGCTCCACTTGTACTGTTAAATCGCTTTGGGATCCGACCATCCAAGCTTTTTGCTCGGATTTTTCCGAATTGTTCCAATCTGTCTGGAACGTGACAGATCATTCGCCTCATACAGGGGAGCGATTCCTCTGGCATCGGGTTCTCCAATGAGCACGGAAACCTTTACGCCATTCAAGGGCACTTTTAACTGACGGGCCTGCATAATTTCCACTTTGACTGGCTCCCCTTTGGCCTTCACAGTCACAGTCTCTGTCCCCGTCGTAATCTCATCACGTGATAACTCAGGGTCAAACATATAGGGATTGGCTCCCTCCTTGACCACTAAGCACTTATAGGGTTCGTTGTCTGCAACATTAAATTTACAGTCCACGGCCACCTCCTTCATGAGCTGTAGAATCTGTTTAGAAATAGCCTCCTTCCGTGTGGCAATACTCTGAATCGTTTCATCACTTGTCAGAATGAGCTGCTCCTTCTTGTCATTTAGAGATCCATCGGCCTTCTGAATGGGCTGTGGAATTGCTACGCCCGGTGTATCCCGATTCCGAATGGCCTCCGCACTGAACTGACTGACATAGGTATAGATATCCACTTTGCGTTCTTCCACAGGGAGATCCATATGACTACAGATGCGAATGGCGCGACCCTTGACCTGCTCTAAGCGCACCAAGTTCCAGAAGGGTTCCATGATATGGACCTGGCGCACATTACGAAGTGAAATACCCTCGGCACCCGCCCCTGTAATACTAATGGCTTTGAGAACCTCGCCATGGAGATACTTTTCCTCATTGGACTTGGGGTCCGTATTGAATCCGCACTCATCGCGTAAAAAGGCCAGGAGGCCTTCCGGAACATCCCGCCACTGATTGTTAAACATGGCGAGAACCGCCCGGCGCTGCCTCCGATCCACTTTGCCCGTAAAGGCAATGAATCGCTTGGTCCCATTCGGCCCCTTTCGCAGAGACACCTTGGACTCCTCCGTCAGATCGGGCTCTTTTCCGAACCATTTGCCCGTAAACTTGATCTCCTCATAGCCGTTGGCCTGGAGAGCGGCTGACAGAACTCCCAGACCCTCCAGGGCCTCAAAGGTGCTATAGACAAGACAGGGTCCCTCGCTCTTCTCCATGCGCGTCAAAATCTCATACAGCTTTGTGCTGTATTTGCGCAGCTGTTCGGGGTCCTCCATCTTTAAGTAGCGGTCACGGAACCGATTGAGAACGCGCATGGCCAGGGCTTTCTGGAACTCATAGGATTTGCCCTTGGCCGCGGCCATGATGGCCTCAGGATCATCTTTGGCTGCTGCCGCCTTTGCAGCATCGGCCTCGGCCTTGGCCCGGGCCTCCAGATCGGCTTCCGTAACGACCAGTTTGGCAGCAACGCCTTCTTCTCCCAGTTCGGCCTCTACAGCATCATCGTCTGCGGCGGTTGCTGCGATTACCTCTTTCTCCGCCGCCGCTTCCTCCTCCGTCTTCTCTTCTAAATTATCGGTATCCGGATCCTCGCCCACCTCTGTCTCTGTATTAATCTCCTTCTCTGCCGATCCGGGTTCAGGATAGGGTCGTTCAAACGGAAAGGCAAAGATACAGCACGTGCGACTGCGAAAGCGATAGCTGCTGGGATTGGGTGATTTCGCAAAGGCCTCTACCGCCGAGAACAGGCCCTCCTGCTTATCTATTTTCTCATTCCCCGCCTTTTTCAAGTCTATAATGATTTCGGCTAATCGCTGTTCCACGTATTTCTTCTGGGCAAAGGGGCTAAAATCGCACATGACAATCTCATCGTTGGTAACCGTGGGAAGAAAGTCCACCTTGGCGCCCTTGTAATAGGACACCAACCCTGTCAGTCGCTTCTGGAGAACCAGTTTGTTGTCAGTGCGGAGCAGAGCACTGCTATCCACAAACTGTTTACGAAAGGTATCAGCATCAGGGGGCAGTCGGGGATAAGAAACGAACTTTATTGTTCCTGGAACAATCTCAATTCCCTTTTTCTTGGCCGCCGCCTCAATTCGTTTGGCCACCTCTTGGACTCCCATTTGGGCCGCGGCTGTCCCCGTTCTCTGAACTCCCAAGAAGGGATTTACGCCTGGATCGGGCTCGTCGGCCAAGACCTTCTCATAGCCCTCCTGAAACACGGATAGGAGTGCCTTGTAGACACCGCCCATGACCTCTAAGCGCACGAAATCTATGCGGGGATCCTCGTTGGCAATCTCTTCAAATGCGGCAACCTCACTGGGATCCACCGTATCCACCTGCATCTCAATACAGTCAATATAGCCGGCGAGAATATTTGTCAGAACGCCCAGTTCCTCGGGGAAGTTGATGATGGGCGTGCCCGAGAGGCCAATGATTTTGGAGTTTTTGGCCCCAATGAGAAGGCGATAGAACATGTAGCCGCGACTGTAGCGACGCTTTTCATCGGGTTTACAGAGCGCCGGCTTCCATCGCTCAGGCGTCACGGGCTCCACCTTGATTTTGCGGGCTCTCTTTTCTCGTTGAATCAAGAAGGGCTCAATGTTGCCGCGCATCAGACGCGTCAAGTTGTGGACTTCGTCAATAACAATGACCGCATTGTCAAAGGCCCCTGGCTCACAGCACAGCTTTAAGAGGGCCGCATTGTTGATGCCATTGTAATTGATAAACTGGAAGCGATTGTTGATGGACTCAGATAACTGTGCTTTGATGAGTCCCTTTTCCTCCGACGTCAGGCCCCCCTCCGCCTCGGGCAGATCAAAGTTGGGGTCCTTGTCAAAATCGGGGATCCACAGATAGGCATTGGGATACTCCCCCTCGTCATCAAACTCTTCATTCGCAATGGCCGCTGTCTTAATTTTTGTCAAGTAGCGTTCACTGAGGGACAGAACAGACCGCCCATAGATCTCATGGAGAACACGGAGTTGATTGACAATAGTCCCCATCTCCGCATTCTCTTCACTCGCAACCCATTTTCGTGTCAACAGGGGAATCTTTGTCCAGTAGTTCTGGAGAGAGAAATGGCGAAAGCCGCAGAAGCTGATCTCCTTGATAAAGTTGTCACGGAGCGACTGGGGCGTCATGACAATCACGCGCTTATTAGCAATGCCATAGAGGGCCTCGGCTGCCGCAATGGCGGAACAGGTCTTGCCCGAGCCGAGACCATGGTAGACCAGGAGACCTCTATAGGGACTGGCCTGCCGTATGTATTCTTTGACGAAGCGTTGATACCGAAAGGGCTCCACGCGGGCAATCCCCCCTGCCATTAACGCTTCGCAGGCCTTCGGATCGGGGTCCTTTTTGGCAGGGTCCAACGTGAAGGCCTCCGCATAAGTCTCATTGATAAATGTATAGAAGGCCTTTCGTGTAGAGGGCATATAGACATCTCCCAGGACATCGGTGGCATACTGTCCCACATCCTCTTCTGTCTCTTTTTGGGTATCTTGGTATTTCGCCAAAGGATATTTGCTCTTGGCCAGTTTATCCTGGAACGTATCCTTGTAGCCGCTGTATAACTTGGCAACATCCGCCTTCTCGGGATCCGCCTCCACCTGTTCAAAGAGGCCCTTCACAGGGTCGGCACGATCCAGACGATCGGGTGCCTTGGTGGCCTTGAAGACAACGGCCCTATCTTCCCGTTTCGCGCTCTTCTTCTTGGCCGCCTCTGTGCCCTCTACGACGGGGATTGCAGCAGGACTGGAAAAGGGCACAGGAATGGGTTCGGAGGTGGCCGTCTTGGGTCCCTCCTTGTATTTCGCGTATTCTTCGGGCAGAGCGACCTCTACCGATGCGTTGTTTCCGAGGGGGACATAGCCCTTGGATGTAGCAGCCATCTCTATTACTAGGGAATCAATTAGTGCTAATGTGTTTAACACAATGGGACTAAAAGCATCACCTGCTACACCATTAAGGCAACACCCTCGGATCTGTGGCCCTGGGCTTCGTTGTTCCATTCTGAACCAGCGTGCCCCTCGTCGTGCCATCATTATTCGGAATAAAGTCAAAGGCAGGCGCCACCGTGGAAAACACCACCTTTCCGTTCTGTAAAGTGCTCGTAAGGGGCCCCGAGCGAACCATGGTAGCCGTGTTATAACTGTTCTGAGAAGGATCCACGTTGACCTTGTAATAGCTCTCAAACGGCTGCTGCTGTGTAAGACCAATATAGGGCTTCGGGATCGGAAGGTTAGGATTGAGCCAGTTCCCAGACGTATCAGCACCCGGTGGGACAATGAGGTTGGAACCGCCTCGGTTGTTCGGCTGATAATAGATATCTCCGTCGCCACAGAAGCAGCTCGGAAGGGTCTGAACAAGGTTTCCGACTGTGAGAGGGGCTGTGCAACAACTGTTCTGACCGGCCCTCTGATAGGCAATCTGCTCACAGGAGACATAGGAGCCCGCGGATCCCTTGGCAGAATAGAAGGGATTTGGATAGTTCAGAGGAGGAACCACATAGAGGGTCGTGGTTCCGTTAATGTAAAATGCGTTTGGACCGACACCCTGGGTGCTCGTGGACACCGTGGATCCGTTTCCACATGTGACACAACCAGAAAGATTGGATACAGGAGCCTGTGTGGCCACATATTTAGAGGATTCAATCTGTCGCTGCCAGGTCAGGGTGGAGGCATCCACAACCTTCGCCCGGTTGATGTATTTATTCGCCTGCTTCTGCCGAAGCTCGGTTATCTTGGAGGCATCCATACTACTAACACGGAGTAAATTAATAGAGAACCTTTTAGTAGTGATGGGAGCCGAGGTATCACAAATGATAGCAAAAATGCCTAAAAATAATAATACGCAAATTGCTCTTATATTAAAAACAGTGGTAGCGGTTCTGACAAATAAAAAAATACCTACGGGGAAAATTACAAAAGAACAATCCGCATCCTTGGCCCCCATGTTGGATAAATTGGCAACAGATTTAGAAAAATCTGCTCCTGCACCTGGTGCAGGAGCAGGGGCAGGGGCAGGGGCAGGGGCAGGAGCAGGGGCAGGGGCAGGAGCAGGGGCAGGGGCTGGAGCAGGGGCAGGGGCAGGGGCAGGAGCAGGAGCAGCAAACGCAGCTAAACCAGCAAACGCAGGGGCAGCATCCGCTGTGCCAGGAACATCCGCAACACCAGCAACATCATCGCCTGTAAAAAATGATAAAGGAAATATAGTGGCAACTGTTGTCAAAGCAGGCACTCCTGGAACAAGAACACCAGAACAGGAAAGAGAAAGACAGAAAGAATTACAAAAAACGGAAACAGCAACGAAAGGCGCTGAAACTAGACAAGACGGCATAGGCACATTAGTGGGCGGTTCTCGGAAACGGAAAGGGAAGCATCACTCTAAGCGTCGGTCATCAAGAGTTCCAAAGTGAGTCTGGAGGCCTCCTGTTCCGCCACCTTCTTATTCCGGGCAGTTGCAGTCGCCAACACAGTATCGTGCGGATCTAAGACACCCATGGTAAACTCTCTATCGTGCGGAGGCCCCTGAACGGCGACTTCCTTATACCGCGGCGGCACATGAAACTTGGACTGAAAGAGTCGGAGAAGCTGATCCTTGTAGTTCGTATCCTCCGTAATAATCTGGACAAAATCAATATGTTTTTCAATGATCTGTATCAACAGATCATTGCAAACCTGAAACCCCCGACCCACCTCTTGTTCCTGGTGATACAGAGCCCCTATCCAAGCCTCAAAGAGCGATCCCTGGATCCTCAAGTTGTTCCGACCATCACACATCTCCTCCATGTGCCGACTGAGAATGATCCACGGACTCAGGCCAATCTTCTTCGCCAGCTTCCCCAGCTGCTTATTATTCACAATCCGACTCAGAATCCGAGTCAGAAATCCCTCTCCCTGGCCCGGATAACGCTTCGTCAGATACGTAGCCACGCACAGGCCCAACACCCGGTCCCCCAAGAACTCCAGCTCCTCGTTGTCATCCTCCCGAAGCGGCAGACAATCAGTCGGTCTTTCGGCCAGAACGGTGACCTCATTGGCGGTGGAGGAGGATTCCTCCCACAACTCAGGGCGATTCACATAGGACTTATGGACACAGGCCTGAGCAAAGAGCTTAAAATCGGTGAAGCGCCCCTTCCAACCATAGCGCTTAAGAATCGGGATCGCATCCGAGGGAGTGAGCTCCCGATTCTTTGGATTCCACGGACAAAAGGTCTTGACAACTACGTTTGACATGTCTATTCTGTATACGTGGTATTCGTTTAAGTTATTTATAGGACACATTGATAGAGATGGATCCCCAAAAGACCCAGGTCGCTCACTGTAAGGCCATTACGGATTTTAACAGGGATTGGACTCTTCTCAAGATCGGCACACAATACTTCCACTCTTTCGCACAATTACAGGAGGAGTTTGGCCCCATAAATGACACTAAAATTGTTAAACACCTCTGTGCGTATTATACAGCAGAAACCCCTATTCAAAGGGAAGAGATCGTAGATAAAAAAGCCAAAGCTGCTCTGTCCGAGTTTTTCAACAATCGGATCCGAGATATCCAGACGAGCAATGATTTCAAAGACAATTCCTTCTATAAGTCACAGGATCACACCATTGTCAAGGAACTCAAAGATGAAGTTAAGAAACTCTCAGACGAGGCGACCGCAAAAACAACAGAGGATACTACGAAACAAAAGACAACAAAGGATGCTCTCTTGAAACAGTTCTTTAAAGGCCTGTATTTAATTGCATTTAGCAAAGAGGGCCCCCTTGAAGTCAGCAAGGAATTTGATACAATGATGGAGGAATTGGACCAGCTCCCGCTTGATGAAAAGCTCGTCATGACAAAGGATCTTATGACGGCGATTCTTGACAAGGCCTCAGCGTCCAAGAAGAATAGCAGAAATAGTTTAATTAGCTATATCAAGGACGAAAAACCCACCAATTCACCCAAAGTGAATGCATCTATCAGCAAGGACAATCAGTCCAAAGTGGATATCATTAAATTGATCTCCCTCTTTCAAACCGGTGACGCCCTCAGCGGAATTGATGCAAAGAATAAGGCCAGCTTGGACAAATATTTTGATAAAATTTCCGCCGAGCTCCCCCATATGGTAGAGGATATATTATTGACCTATCGGTCCTTTACACGGTTTTATCGGGCCCGTTATACAAATGTCATGATCCAGTTCAATAAGCTCATGTATAAATTTAAGTTTGAAGAATATCCGATTGATTTAATGATCAAAACCGTGTTTGTTATGTATAATATGGCCCGCTATGTGAATACCGATAATTTTTCAGATCTGTATAGTATTTTTAAGAACAATGAGGGACTTTTGCGATATACACAAAAAGTCACAACACCTGAATACAAGACTATCATACGTCTTATAGGGGACTATCGGGATCATTTTAGAACAATCAAGGACGCAACAGTGGATCTTGCCAATAAGGACGATTATGCCTATCAGTTGATGCATATGCATGCGCGCCAAAAGGCCAGAGAATATACAAAACCCATTTTACAGTTAATTAGCGGAAAGGATATTCTGTTTGATGAAAAATTAATGGACAGTCGTATAGAACAATTAAAAACAGATGCTGAGCGACGAGATACCAACAAAACAGATAACCGTGTTTCAGCTCTGCTAAACAAACTTAAGGACTCTATAAAAACCTTTTTAAAGGACAGGGAGGAGACTCTGTATATTGTATATCAAGAGGTTCCCGAGAATCTATTAAAGGCAGGAGTAAATCTGGCACAGATAAAACAGCTGAATACTTTACAGTGTATTATGGGAAATATAACGGATGAATTAGTCACTACACCGTCCGAACCCGATAGCACAATTCCCAAATCTATTGAATTTACAGGTGAGAAACGGATTGATGATATTAAAAAGGCCAAAGCGCAGCGAGACAAGGAGATCTTGTATAATTTAACAACAAAGAATACATTTGCCGATTTCGGTATTACCATTAAAGAACCGCTTCAGCTGGTTCAGAGTGTGACTCAGATCACGGGCACCCTCTTGAACGCACAGTATCTCAATCACAAGTTAAAAGATATTAATAAAAAACTCAATGTTGACTAGATGAGTGATACAAAACAGGCCCCTGGGTTCTCTATGAACCGATTTCTATTGAAAGTTAAATACAGCTTCTATAGCACCCTGGTCTTCTTTATTTTTGCCAATCCTGAGACCTTTCGTATTGTTCATGGCCTTCTGGGATCCACGATTCCCATTGTTAGTAGCGGAGGAGTTCCAACACCGGCGGGCTTCTTTATCCATGCCTTTGGCTTTTTCGCAACCATGCTGGGCCTGATGATGCTGCCAAGTGAATGATGTTTGACTAATACACTAATAGGGGATACTTAGCCTGGTACACAGCCATAAATGCCTTTTGTTCTGCCTTTTCCAAGGGCATAGATTTCTGTAGATGCTGGACCAGATGGGCCCATCGGATCCGATCCTTTTCGTTGAACAGCACAGGCCAGGATCCTTTGGGATATATATATTCAATTCCTTCCGGTCCAAGGATAGGCTGGTGCTGTTCCATACCACTCCTTAGACTCGGTGGCGATTCCCTAAGCCGTTATTAAACAGATTTATCATACATAGAAGCCCATCTACTGTCATAAATAGCAGGGAGATAACAAGGATATTAAATATCATAATAAGGACATCGGATTCTGAAGTGGAGAGAGCGCCGGCAAGTAGAATATGCGCGCAGCTAAATATACACCAATTGATTTTATCAAGTAGAAGTAGAGCCGTCATGCATCTGTATATTCTGTTAGGGATCCTCGCCCTTACACTTGTGGTCTTCAAACTTTATGGCACAGCCATTCTGGGATTCCAGAATCAATACGACGTCAGTGTAGACCAACTCATTATTGTCAAGGCCAGCTGGTGTGGGCACTGTAAGCGGGCCATGCCCGACTTTGAGAGGTTGGTGAGTGCATCACCTATCACGAAAAGTGATGGATCGGCCGTCACCGTGCGTCTTTTAGATGATGCCGCGGACAAGGAGGAGGTCCAGAACCTGAATGTCAAGGGATTTCCCACAATTCTATACCGATCTGCCGATGGCTCCATCTCTAATTACAACGGCGAGCGTTCCTATGACGGCATTACGGCGTTCATTATGAATCAGTAACTAAAATGCTCTTAAGAAAATTTGAAGTCCTTCTGTTGGTAATTTATACCAACATAAGGACTTGTTATCCATTCTATTACAATGGCACTTCGCAGAATTGAAAAGGAACTCAAGGACGTCATGAAGGACCCGCCCAGCGGCTGCTCCTGTGGCCCCGAAAAGGAGAGTGATCTGTATCACTGGACCGGCGTGATCATGGGGCCCAGCGATTCCCCTTTCGCCGGCGGGGTCTTCAAGGTGGACATCCACTTCCCCACCGACTATCCCTTTAAGCCCCCCAAGGTCTCCTTTATGACGAAGATCTATCATCCCAATGTCAATGCCAGCGGCGTCATCTGCCTGGATATTCTCAAGAATCAGTGGTCGCCGGCTCTGACTATTTCCAAGGTGCTTCTCTCCATTCTGTCCCTTCTGACCGATCCGAATCCCGATGATCCCCTGTGGCCCGAGGTGGCCCATCAGTACAAGACGGATCGGCTGGCCTATGATCTGAAGGCACGGGAGTGGACGGCGGCCTATGCGAATTAGAACTCTATTTCCGGTTATTTTTAAAGTGTTAAGATTCCATCCGCTAAATTAGTGGAATGCCATTTGCAGGGAGTGTAGAAGGAAAAATGGCATTTGGAAGACCTTCGGCACCCAAAGGCGGAAGTCTATTTTTTAATGGGGCGGACAACTCCAATCTTAGCGTGCCAAATGATGTTGATTTTAGAAATGGCACAGGAGATTTCACAATTGAATGGTTCCAGTATGCAACAACAGTAGGAAATTCATATCCACGCATATTTTCAATTGGGTCTTATGCGGGACAATCAATCGCAGTGTCACAAGAAGGCTCCGATGCTTCCCGCACATTTTACGCATGGATATCAGGGGCAAATATAATAGAATCTGCTCAAAACTACTCAAATACGTGGGTATATTTCGCTTTATGTAGGTCGGGTACAAATTTCCGTGTGTTCAAAAACGGAACGCAAATTGGAACAACGCTCACCAATTCAACCAATTTTAATGATACTACAAATGCGTTGCGAATTGGAAATGAGACAACTCCAAGCGTGGGAGCCGCATTCAAAGGCTATATCACTAATTTTCGGTGGACAAAGGGAGTTGCACTCTATACCTCTAATTTTACCAGACCTTCGGCACCTTTCACTGCTTCCGCAAATACGTCGTTGCTTCTATTGGCAACCTCCAATGCTACGGCTTCTACGGATAGCAGCGGAAAAAACAAAACGGTTACAAATAATAGCGTTACTTGGAATGCACTAACTCCTTTTTAATGGGTCTATGACACCGAATAACGACGAACAGGACGGCAATAGGTTTTCAAGAACGTAGTGGCGGCGGCCCGACCTGCCGCCACTAATGTCATTTTTTCCTCCATGTCCATGCCAAAATTTGTCGGATTGGACTTGATCCCGGTGACCACAATGGTCTGCTGGGGATATCGCTGACTGTCCGTCTGAGTTCGTGCGGCCAAGAAGAGCTGTAAAGGACGCATAAGATAGTCCTGGAGTTCTATGGAGTTCTGGACGTCCGGCACATACTGAATACTGATGGCCAGGGTCTCCAGGCGCTCCTCTTCAGGCAAACAGTAGAGAGGAAAATTCGTGATCACCCCCCCATCGCTATACAGAATCCCCGTCAAGGGGCACTTAAAGGGCTGAAAGTAATAGGGGAGCGACATGGAGGCCCGGGCGGCATAGGCCACGGGATAATCAGGCGTCTTCTCCTTGGAGAACTCCACGAGAGTCCCCGCATTCATGTCGGTCGCGAAGGTCCGAAAAGACTTGCCCGTCGTCGCATGGAGGTCTCGGAAGGTGACGAGTTCTTTAAGTCCCCTCTCTTTGAGAACGGCCTGGACGAAGCGGAGGAGTCGGTTCCCCGTGTCGTATCCAAAGTTCAGTAACCATCCGGGTGCGAAATCGGGTTCTGTGATTTGCTGGAAATCCATTTTGAGAATCTCCAGGCCCTGGGCCAAGGTGTAGCCGGCGGCAAATATTAACGCCTGAAGGCCTCCGCTACTGATTCCGATCCACTCTTTCAAGAAGGGGAGATAGCCGTGCCGTTCCAGTTCTTGAAGCACTCCGATGTTGGCAATGCCGACCATACCGCCGCCACATAGATAGATGCGACGATACATCCCTATTCGTGATCCATAGAAAGGAAGGAGTTCTCAGAACACATCAGAGGGATGAACAACAACGTGCCACAACTTCAAGTAGCGGATCTATATAAACGACGGATAGCAAAGGACACTGCCAGGCTCAAGGCCTACAATCAGATTCTGGAATCCATCTATACCCGCATTCGGACCCAGAGTCAACTACCCAATGCGCCAGCCACCCTATTATACACCATTCCCCCGTTTATCCTGGGTCTTCCCCGCATTGACTTGGAGGACTGCGTAGTGTATCTGGTCTATCAGTTACGGCAGAACGCCTTTGCGGTCCGGTATTCCTATCCGAATCTCATTGCCATCAGTTGGTCGCACCATGAACGGGACTATATCTTAGAACAGAGTCCCATTATGCAGGCCATGCTTGTGACCAGTAATTCTTTGAAAGAACAGCAACACTCTCGGTCTTTGCGGGCCTTTGACAAGAAGCCCAAGAAGGAGAAGGGGCCCAAGAAAGTCAATACAAATGGAAATGTGGTGATCAGCCCCTATGCTCTGGATTCGGCGCCCTCCGCGGGCCGGGCCTTAGAGGCAGGGAACTACCAGCCTCCCTCGGTGTTCTTGAAAGAGATGGAGAAACCGGATCCGAAAGCAGCGAAAGCACCAAGTGGTTCCTCGGGGGTCTTAGCGGACCTGTGGAACCTCTAAGATACAATAAAATACGTTTTAAGGCGTTTGCTTACTGCAGGACCCACTTTTCGTCCAGTTGGAAGGAGAGTGGACGCAATGGCTTCTTCGCTGGCGCCTAGGAGAGCCTGGAAGGACGGAAAGGTAGTGGCGAGGGTTTCTGCGATCTTCAGGCTAATTCCTGAGCACTGCATCAAGCAGGCTATAAGGAACTGCTTCGGATCTTGAGCATTGGCCTTCTTGGACACATGAATGCCGTCCGTGGGCTTCAGAGGCGTCATGTCCCTCTTAAAATTCGCGGGATCCTCCAGCCAGAAATCGTGGAGGGCGACAATCAAGGAGGCTGTCTCTTCCAGACTCTGTGTATGAAGCACCGGAATACTGTATTTAAACTGAAGCCGTGCTACAATCTTCATGAGGGCTGTCGGGGCGAGACGGCCTGTCGTAGAACTGTAGGGTCCCTCCAAGAGATACAAGGGCTGAGCACTACGTTCCTCGCACAGGGCCAAAAGACGACCCTTTTGGTCCCTATATCTCCCATCTAAGATAGAGGCTTCCAAGTCCTTAATGGTTTTCCGTTCCAGAATGAGTTGAACAGTTCCTGAAACATCTTGGAACCAGATGTCTCCCACAGGCAGGGTTTGGATTTGGATGGTGCTGGGAAGAAGAGGAATGAGATGGCGTTCTCGGTTGTCTATAATAATCATTCTCAGAATGTTCCTTATAGATACATGGATATGAATGTTTAGGTGTCTAAAACTGCTGAGGGCTCAGAACAGTTGTATTTGGATTGTTCTTGAAATAGTAGGCCTGTTGACCGGCCCGAATGGTAGGAACCGTGTCGGCATTGAAGTTGGCCGTCTGGGGATTGGCAGGCTGAACTTGGATCTGTGCGGGGATACCGCTGATTCTACTCACAAGTGTCTGCTGACGATTATAGAAATTGGCAGTGTTCTGGGCATTCAGAATCTTGACAATGGATGAAAAGTCAAAGTTGCGATTAGACATCTCTACTAGTGCCACGGACATTATAGAGAGTTCTGGAATGAGGAATAGAGATATAGGTGATATCCGTAGGAAACATAGTTATATGGGGAACCGGTCGGGGCGTATAGGTGGTCATTTGATTACGAAGATATGTAGAATGGGATTGGACTACGAGAAAGGCCAAGAACAGGAAGCGGCTGATCATTCCTATTAGTGTTCTATGTAATTACTTAGGCCCAGGCGAACAGTGGCTGGTTAGGCCCAGGCGAACAGTGGCTGGTTAGGCCCAACCGTTCCAGCAAAAGAGCTTTGCTCTTTTGCGGACAGTGGTTAGGCAGTCAAGGTCGGACCAGAGGTCCGACCTTTATGCCCAACCATTCCCAGTATACGTCGGCGCAAAGGACCGCTGCAACTCAGGCGTCCACTTGGTATAGTCTTGTTTGCCAATGGTCGTCGGCTGCCTCGGTTCAAAGAACGGATCCAGACCCGCCGCCGTATCCCTCGCATACAGCGGCACCTCAAGCCGGTTCTCTCCCCGAATAATGTAACGATCTTTCTCGGAGATTGGGTCATCCTCCCAGACAATGTTCGGATTGATCTCCTTGGTCTCCACAACCTCAAATACATTGGTGCCCTGCTTGGACTGCTCAATAACAGGAATCAAGCCCCGTTTCGCATAGATCTCCTTCAAGAGCTTTTTTGTATCATTCAGACTATAGTGAATCAGGTCCTTCGTATCCTCGGGCTTATACGTGGCCAGCAACTTCTTCTCGTCCTCCTCCAGCTTCTCCATATCCGGTGGTGTCTCCTGTGACCCCGAAATAGACTTGAATTCATCCGTGTTCACAGGGGCCTGATCCGCCGTCACCGCCCCCACAAACTGTTCAAGTTTTTCCTGGAAAAGCTGGGAGGACGGGGGCAGAGCCGACCACTCAATAGGATACCGGGACATGGCATCGCTGATGCCCCGCTTCTGGGCATCCCGAGATCCCTCTTCCCGAAAGATCAGGGAATACTCATAGTCATCTATGGACTGAATGGGCTCGGTGGCATAGGGTGGCATTCCAACCAGATCACTCCGGACTCCCGATGTATTGTAGACGCTCATGGCGTGTTGATGGGCCATTCGCGCCGCCTTTTTGGCCTCCTGACCCTCTGGGCTGACATCTCTCTCCTTATAGTTCTTCTGTGTTGCGTAATAGGGGTCTTTTGGATCTACACGTGGATCGGCAAAAGCATAGCCCTCGCGTAAATAGTATCTGCCACGGACATACAGGACTAAAAATGCAATTGAACATAGTAGCAATATGAATGATAAGTAGTCCATTGCTCCCTACACTTTAGGACTAAAATAATCAATCGCTCTTAATAGAGCATGGCCAAACGCCGAACCGCGAGTAGATCCAAGAAGTCCAGGACCAGCAAGAAGAGCCGCATTAATATTATGAATATTAAGTCCAGCGTCGGCTATAGTCCCACTATCCCTCCTATGCTGAACAACAGCAGGGATATCATGAATGCGAAGCAGAATATGAAAAAGATCAAGAACATGATGGTGGCCGTTACGGCATCCTGGTGCGGTGCCTGTCACAATATCAGTGACGATCTGAACAAGGCTATCCGTGATCCTAATAACACATCTCCAGGAACACGGATAGATGAGAAGATGCTTGGTAAATTCAATCGCGTATTGAAGACGCCCATTGAACCGCCGCACTTTCCCTACTTTGTTGTTATTGATGAACAGGGGCGACTTAAAGAGGTTCTTGAAACAATGGAGGCCGTGAAACAGTTCTTAAAAAGTTCCGGATCCGCCTCTCTGCCTCTGCCCCCGCCTCCCGCTTTCAATTCCACACAACCCTCTTCCTCCACAGGAGCCCCGCCCTCCCCCGTGAATGCGGTGGTTCCCTCCTATGTCCCCAGCAACGCACCCGAAGAGGATTCGGATTCTGATTCTGATTCGGATGTTCCCAATGGAGCCAATTTATCCATTCTGTCCAATGCGTCCGGAATGCCTACGGGCGTAGTTAGCAAAAGTATGACCAATGGAGAACAAGGTCTTCCTATGTCCCTGAGTTCTAAGAAGTCATCTACTAACTCTTCCACAGCCACTATGATCAATTCGGCCATGAGTGCGTCCGCATCTACACCGGTTCCCTCTATTATGAAGATGCCCCCCGTGGCTATCGCGAATATGCCTAATGTAGGAAAAGGCAGCAGTGCGAACATGAAGAGTGCCGTGCCCCCCTCCCGAGAATCCGATACCTTAAGTCCCATGGGCACCTCCAATCCTTTAAGTTCTTCTAATAGTCAAAAGGGTGGATACCTGTATGAGAGTCTGGCAGCCGCCGCCTACCAGTTAGCGCCTCCTGCCGTTCTCTTGGGAATTGCCGCGGCCACGTTACGCAGGCGTCGTGGTCGTAAGGCAAAAAAGACACGGCGTGGTCCCCGATAAATTTGACCTATGTAAAGCCCTTTGACCAAGATAACCCATGGGCGATCTACAATTTCACTTGCTTGACACAGTTGCCAGAGACATCTGTGCCGATGAAGAGACACCCATTCAAAAACACTATGAGACCCCTCCTCCTACGGACAGTGATGAGGAGAGACCCAGGCGCTCTCAGAAGCGCTATTCCGCCGATGACAAGAAGGAATTTGTCATTCAGCTCTTTGGATCCACAGGAGATGGCAAGCAGGTTCAGGTGGATGTCGTGGGATTCCGACCCACCTTCTATCTGGCCCTCCCTATCACAAGAACGCAGGCCGCCATTGACGCCATTCGGGCCTACCTGACCTTCCAGGGAATTCCCTTGTCCCAGCTGACGTTCAAACAGGTTCAGCGAAAGAAGTTCTATGGATTCACGGCCAACAGACTCTTTCCGTTCTTGGAACTGACAATGCCCTCCCTCGCTCTCTTTCGCCTCGTTAAAAACCTCTTCCTCAATGACAAGTCCGAGCCGGCCACGAAGCGGCCCTTAGGTTCTCCTTACAGGAAGTCGGAGGTCCCCGAAGTCTACGAGGCCAACCTGGATCCCATGCTCCGCTTCTTTCACACGCAAAACATCAGTCCCTGCGGCCATGTCCAGATCCGAGGCGGCATGGATCTGGTAAACGATGTAGAAGCCGAAACGTTTACCCTCTCCGTGCCCTATACCGACATAGAGCCTTTTGTGAAGCAGGAAACAGCCCCCTTTCGCCTCGTATCCTGGGATATAGAGTGTTACTCTCAGACAGGGGATTTCCCCGTGGCCAACAAAGAGTGGTCTACAATTGCCGAGGTCTTGGATCAACGGAAAGGTGTGGAGGAGAGCTATCAGGAGGCCATTGAACGCCTGTTTCCAACCGGTGTCATGGGCCAACTCCGGCCCAAGAAGACCCTGGCGGATCTGAGTCGGAAGCTCAAGACCAAAGCCTTCCAAGAGAAGACAACTACAATCCCAATGCTCCAGGGACTTAAAGACATTCTGACGATCGGGGATCCCGTGATTCAGATTGGGGCCACCGTGACCAGCAATACATCGGACGCGGGCCTGGAGCGTCACCTCTTCGTCTGGCCATCATGCGAGGCCATTGAGGGCATTGTGGTCCACGTATACGAGGAGGAATCCGCCATGATTGAGGCCTGGTTCCAGTGGCTCTTGATTGTCAATCCCGATATCCTCATCGGCTACAACGTCTTTGGGTTTGACGAGCGATATCTCTGGGACCGGGCGGACGACCTCGGTCTCACGGGGCCGAACGGGGCCGTCCATGGCCTCACGAGGCTTCAGGAATCCGAAGTCAAGTTGGAAGAGAAGCGCCTGAGCTCCTCCGCCATGGGCGATAACTTCCTGTATATCTGGACGTTACAAGGTCGTCTCCAGATTGATCTGTATCACTATATTAAGCGCAATGAACAGTTGCCCTCCTATAAGTTGGACGAGGTCACCAAGCACTATCTGTCGGGAAAACTCAAAAAGGCCGAAAAGGGATCCGATGGGCGACTTATGCTCACCCTGTCCGGCGCTATCAAGGACTTGAGAGTGGGTCGGGCTCTGTGCCTATTAGAGGCCACCGGTGAGAGTCTAACGGATAAGATGGTCATTCAATCTGTGGAAGGATCCGTAGTAACGGTAGCCTGGCCCTTAGCCGAGACCGGAGAGGTCTTGGAGGAGGATCAGTTGGCAGATGCGATTAAGTGGGTCGTGGTCAAGGACGATGTCAGTCCTGCCGACATCTTCCGACTTCATAGGGGAAGTCCCGGGGACAGGGCCCTTGTCGGCAAATACTGTCTCCAGGATTGTGATCTCGTCCTGGAGCTGTATCGGAACCGTGAGGTATTCAACAACAGCATGTCCATGGCCAATGTCTGCTCGGTTCCCATTGGCTACATCTTTACGAGGGGCCAGGGCATCAAGGCGGAGTCGCTCATGTTCAAGGCCTGCAGGGAACGGAATACCCTGATTCCTGTGCTACCCGCGCCCAATCAAAATGGATCCGAGGACTCCTATGAGGGCGCCATTGTCTTTGATCCTGTGCCCAAGTTCTATCACGAACACCCTATTGGCGTAGCGGACTTTGCCTCCCTCTATCCGTCTTCCATGGAGAGTGAGAATATCAGCCATGATTCTCTGGTCTGGACGAAGGACTATGATGCCTCGGGGTCCTTGATAGCCGTTGTCTTTGGCTCTGATGAATACGATGAACAACCCGGCTACGGCTACACGGACATCTCCTTTGATCTGCTTCGGGTCAATCCTGAGGACAAGCGAAAGCACCCCGAAAAGCACAAGGCCGGTCTGCGGATTTGCCGGTATGCCCAGCCCTTAGACGGCTCCAAGGCCACGGTGCCCGAGATTATCCGAGGACTGCTGGCAGCGAGGAAGGCCAAGCGGAAAGAGAAGGCCAAGGAGTCCGATCCGGCCAAGCAGGCTCTGTTGGAAGCCGAACAACTGGCCTATAAGTTGACCGCGAACTCCCTGTATGGCCAACTGGGCTCCTCCACCTTCAAGGTCCGACTCCAGAGCCTGGCAGCCAGTATTACCGCCTATGGCCGCAACCAGATCATGTTCGCCAAGGAGGTCATTGACCGATTCTATGGACCTGGTGCCAATGATCCCAGAGTATCTGTGAAATGTGAGGCGAAGGTCATGTATGGAGATTCTGTCACAGGAGATACGCCTCTGCTCCTTCAGAAAGACGGTCACGGCATCTGTTTGCGAAGGATGGACGAACTGGAAGGCCTATGGGCTCCCTATCATGAGACAAAGGAGGCCATGGTCCTGGACCCCCCTGTTACGGTATGGACGGAGAAGGGCTGGACCCCTCTTCGGCGTGTCATTCGGCACCGGCTTGCTCCAACAAAAAAACTCTTTCGGATCCTGACCCACACGGGAGTTGCGGATGTGACGGAAGACCATAGTCTTGTCTTGGCAAATGGCGCCGAGGCCAAGCCCTCCGAGGTTGCTGTAGGAACAGAACTCCTTCACAATGATCAGGCCTTTACGCACTGTGACAGTTCAGATTGCGATATTCTGCTGGGAGAAGCCTTTGTCATGGGCCTCTTTGTTGCGGATGGATCCTCAGATGTGTATCGGTGTCCAAGTGGAATAAAGGCCTCCTGGGCCATTAATAAGGCCGATCATGCGCTTCTGGAAGAGGCCGGACGGCTCTGCCCCTTTCCCACAAAGATCCTGGATACACTGGCCAGCTCGGGTGTCTACAAACTTGTGCCTGTAGGATCCATTGCGGAGCCGGCCCGTAAATATAGGCAATTGTTCTATAACATCCATCGTGAAAAGCGGATTCCTGAGTCTATCCTGAATGCGCCTTTGGCCATTGTAGAGGCCTTTTGGAATGGATTCTATGCGGGGGATGGTGATAAGGACGAAAAGGGGTTTGTGCGAATTGATCAGAAGGGCAAGGAGATTACGACAGGCCTGGGTCTACTGGCGATGCGCCTTGGATACAAAGTCAGTTTGACGGATCGCCTCGGCAAACAGGATGTCTTCCGAATCACGATGACAAAGGGAAAACAGCGACGAAATCCCATTGCTATTAAAAAGATCCGAGAACTGCCTCATCCAGGCCCCGATGCGTATGTCTATGATCTTGAAACGGAGAATCATCATTTCGCCGTGGGCCCAGGCTCCCTCATCGTTCATAACACAGACTCCCTCTTCATTGAATTTGCTGTGAAGGATACTTCTTTAAGTCCCCGAGATAGGCGCCAGGCCGTGATGGATTTGACGGCGGAGGCGGGGAAGCTCGTAACGAAGGCGCTGGCCCCGCCGCACGACTTTGAGTTTGACAAGATCTTTGATCCCATGCTGATGTTCTCAAAGAAGCGCTATGCGGGCCTGATGTTTGAGGAGAATGCCGATGACTTTGTGGTCAAATACATGGGCATCGCGCTCAAGCGACGCGATAATGCGCCTATTGTCAAGACGGTCTATGGCACGGCCATGAAGAAACTGTTGTTTGAGCGGGATGTGGTCGGGGCCACACACTATGTTCAGGAGGCTGTGATGGACTTGATCAACGGAAAGGTGAAACTCGGTCAGTTGACAATCACCAAGTCCCTGAGGGCTGAATATGCAAATCCGCTCCAGATTGCCCACAAGGCCCTGGCGGATCGCATGGCTCTGCGAGATCCTGGTAATGCGCCTGGATCCGGCGATCGCATTCCCTTTGTGTATGTTCAGCCACCTGTTGGAAAGACAGCCGCGAAGCTCCAGGGGGAGAGGGTGGAGGCTCCGTCCTGGATCAAGGAGAAGGGGCTCAAGCCGGATTATGAGTTCTATCTGACAAATCAGATTCAGAACCCTGTGTCACAGATGTTTGGACTGGTGCTGGAGGAGATGCCGGGCTCCGAGGCCATTTCATGGTCCAAGGCCCCTGAGAATCCCGAGAAGCTTCAGGTGTGGCGAGAACAAATCGCTGCCCAGATCCTCTTTGACAAGGCCCTCCAGGCCTGTCAGGGCCATCACAAGGCGGCGTTTGTGACCAAGTTCTTTGGACCTGTAGCTACAGGCACTCCTGTAGCAACAGCAACAGCATCTAACATAAAGCCAGGACACCCTATTAGTGTAACCAAGTCAATGAACAAGAATCCTACTAAACCCAAACAGACAACACTAAATTCATTTATGATGGACGGGTTTCTTGTAAAGACCATTGAAAAGAAGGAGAGAGCCAAGAAGGCGGCTAAGAAAGCGGCAGCTGAAGCGACTGTTGCGACTGTTGTGACTGTTGTGACTGTTGCCAATGAAAGCCTAAAAAATGAAATAGTCAACGAATAGGAATGGGACAGATACAGACACAATCACAACAACAGCAACAACAGCAACTCAATTTTCATATCACAACCGGTGCTGAAGGATCCGCTGCCCTCGCTGCGGCCGAACGTCAGGATCACTATTTGGAAGAGGTCTCCAAGAACACAGCCAATCGGATCGCCCGCCAGTCTATGACCTATGCGTCCAATCGGCTAACCATGAGTCAACAGGAGATTCTCGGAATGAAGCTCCAAGAACTGGTTCCCTCTGTGCCCTATCTCCTCCGATCTCTCAATCCGACGATTGTGCCGCTTATGCCTACAGCAGACGGCGGAATGCCCCATACAAGGCCGGATACTCTGATCTGTTTACCCCAGAGCGGCGGATTTATTGACAAGACCACCTTTGTCCATGAGCTCTGGCATCTTCATCAGAGAGCACATTATAGAGACTGGGTCACTTTTTTCGCAAATAGTTGGAACTGGCGGCCCTTTGTGGAGGATCTGCCTCCCGATCTGGAACAGCAGCGTCGTCTCAATCCCGATACACTCGCAGATCCCCTCTGGATCTGGGACTCCACCTGGGTCCCCGTATGCCTGTTCTTAAACCCTACGAGTCCCTCCTTCGGAGAAACGGCCACGTGGTTCTTCAATGTCAAAACGGGCCGCCATACTCGGGAGCTCCCCGAGACCATGGCCGCCTTCTTCTCCTCCTCTTTAAGTCCTTCGGCCTATGAGCATCCGTGCGAAACAAGTGCCTATATGATCACGGGGCCGCCTTTAAGTTGCCCCGCCTACAGGGCTCTTTTGAAGCAGTGGAATAATGCGCCCTATCAATAGGGGCATGTGTTCATGCTGTGATGTGTCCTGTAACACGGTCTTTGATCTGTCGGCGATTGGCTTAGTAGGGCGGGGTTGTATTCGGGATCCTGTGTTTTTGGCGAGTATTCAAGTGCCGTGTTCTCAGAACATCTTGAATCCAAAGGAGTATATACATAGCCCCGAGAAGACACTGATTGCTATTAAGAATCTGCCGGGGTCCACGTATAGTCACATAGAACTGGGGCGAAGAACGTGGCAGGGGGATTCCTACTATGTCTTTATTAAGCGGCCAATCATTCCAGGGAGGAGTCTGTTGTATGAGGCAGCTATTCAACAGATTGTCAAACAATCGCTTGATCGCGGGGGATTTAGAGGGGGTGCGGCAGCAGTCTATGATGTCTTTAAAACAACGGACAGGTGCGTCTGTTTCTCTATGGAGGTCTTTCAGAATGCCGTTCCTTTAACGGTTCTTCTGCCAACCCTTACGGAAGTCACTCCGATCATTGTGGAACTCTTATTACAGGTATCGGCCATGCTGTATCACTTGGCCACGGATATCGGCATGAATCACAGGGATCTGAAACCCAGCAATCTGATGATTGAAGAGAGGGCGACCCCTATTCCTATGCTGCTGCGTGTAGGCACGTATTCCATTACAATCCAATCACGATACACCATTTCACTCATTGATTTTGGATTCAGTTGCGTTGGAAACAGTAGGACCCAGAAGGCCGATTTGGCCATCGGAGAGGTCTATGGGATCCAGGATCCCTGTCCGAAAGAGGGACGGGATCTGTATATGTTCTTGGCGTTCTTGTATATTGAATGCGGGACGAAACTGACCCCTGATCTGCGTGATTGCTTTGGCAAATGGCTCCAGAATTCTACAACGGGGATTCTTAAGAAAATAGATAAAATGGGACATGACTTTGACCCGTGGGTCTATTTCATTACAGGGTCGGAGAGAATCAAGAAATTTGGATCCAGTCCTCAGCAGGTATTCTCAGATTTAGTTTCTCTTGGTGTATAAGGGGGACTGGGATGCCAACACTCACAGAATTAGGAATTCATGCCCAGCGATTCGCGCATCCCATTATTGCAGACACGATTACAACAGGGTATTGTAATCAATTCGGAAAGAGCAGAAAGCTCAGTGATAAAGTAGCCTATGCGAAAGCCTATAACATTGACTTTCGGAAAACGCGCAAGTGTTCTAAGAAGGACACAATGGAAACCTGTTTGGCTAAGTTCCCGACCCTGAATGACTTCTTTGCCCGAGAACTCAAACCCGAGTTCTTGAAAGTCGCCACTACACGGAAAGGAGGTATTGTCAGTCCCGCCGAGTGTATGGCTCGGCTGATTCACACGGACTCCGAGGGGCATTTCAGCGTGAAAGGAGCCGATTATACTATGGAGAAATTGTTAAGAGCCAAAACAGTTCCCTTAAAGGCCACCGTGTGTATCTTTCGCCTTGCTCCTGAACACTACCATCGGATTCATAGCCCCTTTTCGTCACAGATAAAGAGCATCCGATCCGTGGGTGGCCACTATGCCAGCGTGAATCCCATCCTTCTGGAACGGAACCCTGTGCTTCAAGAGAACTATCGGAAAATTATCACATTTACCAATGGAATTATCATGGTCGCCGTGGGGGCTACCTGTGTGGGCACAGTAGACCTGTCCGTTGTCAGAGGGGACAGAGTGAAGGCGGGGCAGGATCTGGGCTGCTTTAAATTCGGGGGCTCCTGCTTAGTTCTGATTGTTCCAGGAACGCTCAAGAGTTCTTTGAATGCGAAGGAACGCTTTCTGAATGTGGGGGCTTTGGTGGGGACTTTACCCGTTTAACTGTATTTATTAAAATAACTTGTCAATACTCCTTGTAGCAAAGCAAATACGCACATTACTATGACTATTTTTATAAAATCGTTTTTACTTGGTAGTTCAAGTTGTGTTTCTCTATTACTAAATCTACCAATATTATAGTGAATCATGTTCTCAAAAAAGTTAACGAATATATACACGAAAAAAGAGATGGCAATGATATGGAAACTCGCACCTGAAAGAATATACATTGTATTATTATATAATGTATATTTTTATTTATAATTTTTATAAAAATAATACCCCCTACTATAAAATTAAGCCCCCACATATTATGTGGGGGCTTTGGTAGGCTCACTTGCGTAGACGACGCGTCTTCTGTATCTGTTTCCGTTTCTGCTTTTGCCTTTGAGAACCCCCACGTAAACCCACAAGCAAGCTACGAATGGCCCCGATCTCTGCATGAATGGTATCAATGTGTTCTATAAGGGCGGCTACAGGGAGGGCAGGAGCAGAGGCAGGGAGAGCAGGAAGGGCAGGAAGGGCAGAAGCTGCTACCGCGGCAGCAGCTGGCGAGTTCTCTTCAGATTCAGCATACTCTTCCGCAAGAGCTTCGTAGTCCGCTTTGCCGAAGGTTGCTGCAGCCTCTGAAGCAAAATTTACAGCTGCGCCTTGTAGTGTAGTTAGGCTTTTTTTGTATTCTTCATATTTAGCCGGATATCTCTCACTTGCTGACATTATACCTCGTGATGAATCTCCATATACCCAGGTTACCCAGAGGCCTCTTGATACTGGTGCTGATACACCAGCAGCTTTAGCAGCTGCTTTTTTAAATTTAATTGCTGGGGGTTTATCCATAGCAGCAGCAACAGCAGAATTATATGCAGCAATTGATGCTATACTCTTACCACGAAAAGGTAGTGGTCCAATCTCTTTTAGTCGTTTAGCAGCTTCTTGTTCAGCCATATGCTTTGCAATAGTTGCTGCTTTTCTGGCTTCACGATTATCTAATTTCTCTTCCTCGGTAAGTTTAAGACGCATCTTCTTACCTAAATTTAAAGACATCTACTATATTCGCATATTTTAAGTTTAGACCTCCACTGGTTTGGTCTGAGCTGTGCTCAGACCAAAGACTTGGCGATCCAAGGTGATCTAATGCTGGCTATAGCCAGCATTAGGCCCCCTTGGATCGCCACTGGAACCCACATCCTTCCACATTACACAGATACAGGTATTTGAGATTGACAGGGTCATACTTCATATAGATGATGTCCGCCTTGACGGCTCCCCGATTAGATCCGCACTCCTTGTTCGGGCACTTGATATTCTCCAGATGCGGCAGCGTGGGATCCATCTTGGTGAATTCATTCAACAGGATCTTATAGCCCTCGGAGGTCTTCTCCTGGAGATCCGTCTCCATAATCAGACCGCCCTTCGCATCCGTCCTCTGGTAACCACAGTTATGACAAATGCGATACATTTGCGTAGAAGGAGTGACCTTGGGACCCATGGGCTTTGTGGCCTCAGAGCCGACGGCCTTCTGATACAGATAGTAGTCGCACGAAGGACAGAATTCAACTGCGGCCATTCTACTTATCCTCAAGAACAATCGTTTAACCCCTCAAATTTAGTCTTAAATTTGAGGCGTTCAGATCGCGTATTTTATTTACAAACCTACAGTAGAGATGCCTATCGCCGAAACTATGTTGGCAGAAGGTCCCTTGGCAGCATTCTTGAGAACCCACCATGCGGAGCGAGGCAGCCCCTGTTCCCTGACAGGAATGGGCTCCATGAAGGGCCGTTGGCTAACAAAGGACGAGGACTACTCCTCCTTCCTGGACATGCTCCACGAGCACCTCTTCGTCCACAATCGGCGACCCCTGAACCTCGTGGAACAGCGGCGCCCTGACGGCATTATGCCTGGCCTCATTGATCTGGATTTCCAGTATCCACCCGAGGGCTCCATTCGCCGCCGCTTCAAGAACACCCATATTCGGGCCTTCTTGCGAGCCTACATTGAACAACTCAACGCATTCTTTGAACTAAAAGGGAGCGTAGAGTTCTATGTCTCCCTGAGACCCACCCCCTATGAAAACAAGAAAGCCGGTCACAATGTCATCAAGGACGGCATTCATATCCAATACGATCTGGCCATTCCCTATGAATACCAACTCGCTATTCGGCATAAGCTCATGGAACTGGAGACCCTGAAGACGGCGTTTGCCGGCACAGGCTATATGAACCCCGAAAAGGATATCTATGACGAGGTCAGTATTCGGAACGGGTCCTGGTTCTTCTATGGGGAATCCAAGCCCGATATCCCTGCCTATTCCGTCGTTAACGCCTATTCGTATGACCCCGTATCAGGAGAACTTGCGGAACTGGACATTGAGGACTTGACGCCGCGGGACCTCATGGACAAGCTGTCGCTCAGGCATAAGGTCGTGGAGACTCCCGTTGTGATTCAGAAGTCGGCACAGACCGAGTGGACCCGTTGTCTGGAGGCCGTCCAGAAGAAGCCAGCCCCTGAGGCCAAGGAAGAGGAGAAGGGCGGCGAGATCTTCCCCACCTGGCTGTCCACAGGCTACACGGACGATGAGCTGGCCCTCGCGAAACGGTTGGCAGAGGAGTGCCTGTCAGAAGAGCGCGCCAACGCCTATCAGTCCTGGATGGAGGTCGGCTGGTGCCTATACGCCCTGTCCAACACCGATGACATGTTTGAGACCTGGATGAACTTCAGTAAAAAGTCCAGGAAGTTCCGTGACAATGACATTGGAAAGCTCCATCGGGACTGGAATCATGGGTGGCGGTCCCATGGTCGCCGCTTCACCATTCGGTCCCTTCATCTGTGGGCCCGCAATGACAATGCTGCTGCCTACAAGTCCATTATGGAGGAGAACTTGGTGGAGTTTGTTCTGCGTCATGTGAACAATACCCATACGCATGTGGCCCGCTTGATGCACAAGATGTTCTGGGGAGACTTCCGGGCCTCCGTCAATTCCAAGACGACGGAGTGGTATGAGTTCAAGAACCATATCTGGGAAAAGTCCCCGCAGGCCCTGGAGTTCCGAAACAAGATGAGCACCGAGGTGGCGGACCTCGTGAACAAGGCCAAGGCCATCACAAAACGGAAAGGAAATGAGACGACCAACGAGATTGAGGCGGAATACGAGGTCATGAAACTCAAGGAACTCCACAAGCTGGAGGGCAATCTGTATTCCTGTGGCTTCAAGGAGTCTACGATCAAGGAGTGCGTGGGCCTGTTCTATGAGAAGGACTTTGGCCAGAAGCTCAATGGGAATCCCAATCTGGTCGGGTTCGCCAATGGCATTCTGAACCTTCGCGCCGAGCGAATGAATGCTGCTGGGAAGACCGAATACTTCTGTCAGTTCCGTGAGGGCAAGCCGGAGGACTGTGTGAGCTTTGTGGCCGGCAAGTGGGATCCCAAGCAGTGCGAGGCCATTGACTATGTTCCGTATAGGGCGGACGATCCCGAGCAGGCTGAGATTGATGACTTTATGGCCAAGGTCTTTCCAAGGCCTGATCTGAGAGCCTATATGTGGCGGAAGCTGTCCTCCTATCTGGAGGGCACGAACAGAGAACAGACGTATGATACGTGGATTGGCGTGGGGGGCAACGGCAAATCCAAGCTGGTGGATCTGATGGACATGGCCCTGGGGGACTATGCGGTCTCCATGCAGTCCACTGTGCTAACCCGAAAGCGCCCTGACTCAGGCGCAGCCAATCCGGATATCATGGCGATTCGGAACAGGCGCTTCATCTATATGGCGGAGCCGGACGATGGCGAGCCGCTCAATACGTCTCGTATGAAGCAGTTTACGGGCGAGGACTGTGTGGAGGCACGGGGTCTGTTTGAGGATCAGTCCAAGTTCCAGATTACCGGCAAGCCCGTCATGTTGTGTAACAAGTTTCCGGCCATCCATGCGCAGGACAGGGGCACGTGGCGACGTGTAAGGGCCGTACCCTTTGAGTCCAAGTTCGTGGATCCGGATTCGGAGGAGGGCAAGGACATTGATCCAGCCAAGAATATCTGGCCCCGCGACAACTTCTTGGATTCCAAGCTCAAACGGTGGCGAATCCCGTTCATGGGTCGCCTGGTTCATGTGTATGAGACGGAGTATTTGAAGACGGGCATTGAGCCCATTCCGGCCATTGTGCGCCAGGAGTCGGACAACTATCGGTCCATGTTTGACTCCTTTGGCAAGTTTAAGCAGGCGCGGTTTCGTGTAGAGACGGGATCGGAGGCGTGTTTAAAGGAGATCTGGCGGGTCTACAAACAGTGGTCGGAGGTTGTGGGAGGGAAGAAGCTTACGATGGGGGAGCTCCAGAAGAGGCTGGAAGACGAATATGGCGTGCCATCTGACAAGAAGACCTTTAAGAGGATTCGGCTGTTTGAATCGGATGAGGATCTGGAGGATTGGGAACGAGAACAGGCTACGACAAGTGCTTAGTGTGCCTAACAGTATATAGTTCTTAGTATTCTGAGAACGCTAAGAATTAAATGCATAAGTGATGGTCAGCCTTGGCTGACCATCATTCATTTTAATGCTACCTACAATACAATAATCGCTAAACACACCAGCAAAAAGGTTACAAGAACCATTCCTCCAAGACTCATAAGAATGGCGGAGGTGGAATACAGGTGCGTATGAGAATACCAGAACACAATGGATAGGGCAAAGAGTAAATAACTGAACATGAGCAGCCATAGCGTATAGTCATCCAGAACACGGACAGAGGATATATTGGGGACTACTGTCTGTCCTAATTCAATAAAGTCCCGATTGTGTCGTTCTGTAGAACTCTCAATGGACTGAATCTTTTTATTGAGATCGGCCTTCTGTTTGATAAGCTTGCGATACAGATCATTTAATTGTGTAGAAGGATTTGTGTCCGATGTTCCAGAAACAAGGTTCGCATAGATACTTGCATAGTTATTAATTATATCTATAAAATTAGCAAAATAGGATGGTGGATCTTTACATACATCTGGCAAGGGCATCCCTGCTTAGAACGGATAGAATTATTAGGTGCTTGGGCACAACCCAACATTGGCATTCTGTGTGGATTCAAACGTGCGTTTATTCCAGTATTGGGTGTCCCGTAATTTATTTGTGTATTGAAGCCGATTGATAATTGTAAATAGAAAGATTAGACCTAATACACCCATGACAATAAAGAATACCGTAGTGGATAGAAGTCCCCGTTTCCATAGATAGACCAAAATAATAGTTGAGCATAAAATAATAAGAAGTTGCTGATAGATGAACAGGGTATCCAGCTTATTATTGGCAGTCCATTCATTAATTTCGTTCTGCCGCTTTGCTAAGCCCCTGTCGCTGTTCATTTGTTGAACGGAATTTGTCAGCGTATTGAGCGCGACACTCTGAGCCCCTGATAAATCCGTATTCCGAAGACCGTAATAGTAGAGTGCGTGGGCCGAATTTGTGCTGGACTGAAGGTCATTCAGAGCGGCGCCATAAGCCGTGCTCTTCTGTTGCCGAATCGCTTCTTCCAATTGAGATACTGTTTGACCCTGACCTGCTGCCAAAAGTGACTGGCTTGACACTTGCTGTTGTAGCGTTGTGGCCGTATTGGACATCCTAATTACCGTTAAGAATCTAATTACGCCTCCTCAAAAGAGGCGTAATTAGATTCTTAACACTAACCCTACTATAAATAATTATGTAGAACGATAGACATAAAACAGGAGTCCAACGGCCGTTATATTTAGAAAACTGTAGAGCATCAGCATGTTATTATGATACTTGGCTTTCTGTCGGGAATAGGATTCCATATCCTTCATCAGGATCATCTTGTCTTGCCCCATGGTTGTAAGTTTATCTCGTTGTGTCTGTAAAGCTCCCGATGTAACTGTTAAACTTTGATCAATGATATTCAATCGCGATGTTAACGCGGGAACATCCAGAGTTGTGCGTTTCCGCGCCACCTGATCTATGATATAGATGATATCATTGACCATGGTATTTAATACAATCGCCGCATTCGTATAGTTTGTAATAGCAAAGGCGGGATTCGTCCAGGATCCATAGGTAGTCCCTGATGTGGTGGGGCACTGAATCACCGCTGCCAGATTCCGAATAGCATAGACATATAGCGCATAGTAATACTCATATTCTTTAACGATCCCCGCAATAAACGTGGCATCTGCCCGATTACACGCAGTTATATTGTCATTTGTAAAGGCAAATGAGGATCCAACATTTACGCAGAGTCCCAATGAACCAATCACGTTGGTTACACTTGAATCTGTCAAAATACCATTTGTATCGCGGCCGGTGCTATACGGCGTGGTTGCGGTAGGTGTCCTATAGGCCATTTTTGAGTTCACAGTGGCTACAATTGGAATATATCCAGTTGGACCGCAACTTGTTGGCATAGGGACAATGCCATCAGCAGTAAATGCTGTTTGCGTAACTCCAGTAATTCCAATCGTAGAGTCTCTGATACTTGTTGTTGTGGCGCAAGGATTTGAAATTGGGCCGGGCAGAGCTCCACAGGGCATCTCTATTAGAATACCTATAAGATTTTAGCAATTCGCAAGGACAAGAACAGTATAACCACCGAGGCAATACTGAATAGAATGGCCCATGTAAACGGGTCCGTGAAGAGGAGATATAGATCAAACAGAATAACCTCAACATCGGGTATCTCATAGGGATAATATGTATAGAAAATAAGCAATGCGAACCCTATAAACAACGTAGACAACGCCCATAAGTAGGGGATAGACGCCGGACGTAAGGGGCGGCCCAGCAGATAGACTTGGTGATTTGTTACTGTTCCATTTCCAGACCGGAGAATCTTATCCCGTGTAATGGCTGTCTGTTGATCATTATAACGATCCTCATAGGCTTTTTCAAGCACTGTTAATTCTGATTGGATGGCTTGAATATTCTGCGTAATAATGGGCGTAGGCGCATTTGTCATATCGGTAGGGGACCCCCCCACATCCGTAATAATCTTTTTATAGGGCTGATCAATATAGTTATAAATAAACTGACAGGCATTCTGTCCTATCTGTGTCTTCTCTTGGCCCGCAGCAAGCGTAGCAAATTTTTTAAAAAATCCAAACAGAGTTCCGTATTCAACAGGAGCACTGGATATAGCAGTAGTAGGAACCTGCGTTCCAAGAGGAACATTCAGGTTCTGGGGTGTTCCTAAGGCGGCCGCTGTATAGGCTGCTTGAGCAGTTCCCTTTTGAGTATCCGAAAGCACCATCCCTACACCTTAGTGAGAAACATGGCGATATACATCATACACCATGGCAGAGGGACTGGGCCGACTAATCTTGATCAGATTTCCAGGAACCGCCCCCAGAATACGAATGATAGGGTCCACATGAAACCGAATAGAGGGAAACTTGGATTTGGAGATCATATGAAACTTCTCCATAAGGGCCGCCTCCTCTTCTTCTGGCACAATCTCATGCTTCGGAACAAGAACATGATTCAGTGGATTGTTGACAATATGAGGAATATAGAAGAAGCTGATGAGAACAGGCTCGGGCTTCTTGAGATAGCATCGGAGTGCCAGTTGGTGATGATTGTCCACAATAGGATCCATAAGGAGCATAATGGTTTCTCCCACCGTGATATCAGGGGCATCCTCGGCCAAGATGCTCAGCTTCTGACGCTTGTAGTTGCCATAGCGAACATAGCAGATCCGCTTGTCCTCGGGATCCTTCTTCTTGGCCGTGAAGGAGAGCGCAGGGAGAGAGTCAGCCGAGGGCAGGGCCGCCGCAATCTCCTCGGGAGAGAAGTTGCGAAAGGGATTCGTATCATAGCCACGGAGTTCCAGAATATCCAGAAGGGTCTTGCGACTCCTATAGATATCCTCAATATCACTGAAGTTCATTCTACTAGTCTAGATTGAACTATAGTGAGTCAAATTTAAGCTGTGACTACCGTCTCTATTACTCATCGGATCCCAGCTTCCTAACGGTAATGGGTCCTCCTCCACCTGAGGAAGGCATAGAGGGGAAGCCCCCGCCTCCACCCGAATTGGACCGGCGGAGCGTCACCGTTTGCCCCCCTGTCTGATAGGCCATAGGCTGAAGCCCATCCTGCATCATAGCCTGCGGACTCGTGTCTATGGCAAAGACGGGATTCTTGGGCTGATTGATCGCAATGGTCGGCGCAAGGCCAGGCATAGGCGCTGAGAGAACCCGAATCTCTGCGCCGCCTATCATAGGCTCTAAAATAGTCTGTTGAGGATTCACAATCGTATTGGCACGGCGTAGAATTCCACGGGGCGCACCACCCTCCGATAAAACCGCCCTGGCCGCCGCAATATCCTGGGCACTCATCATGAATCCGCCGGCCTGGGCAGCAACCAAGGGTTGGCCCTGCTGAACAACCAAGGGTTGTGCTGATTGAACAGTAATAACATCGGGGGCCATGGACAGTTCTATAACCCCCTCCTCTTCGTCTACAACAGGCGCCGATGTATTAGCCGCGAGTAACAGGGCATTGACCTGTCTCTGCGCCTGCTGATCTCCAAACGCCACCATCTCCTGAAGTGTATATGCGGGCGCCTCCTCCGTTGGAATAACCGTAGGAACCACAATCTCTTCATATTCCAGTTCTTTAAGTTCTCTGACACGCACAGTTCCCTCCTTCGGCGGTTCAAAGGGTCGCAGCCGACCCGTGTCGCCACTTGTGATCATACGCAAATGGACATTCGTGATGGCCCCCAGTTCCTGAAGGAGCAACTTGGTCGCATAGGGAATCTCCACATTCACGATCTTTCCCTTCTGCCTTTCCATCGGCGGCAGAAGCTCCAAGGTGTTTACGGTCTCCCCCATAAACACGGGGGGGCCATCGCACAGAGTACACTGGGAGATATTCATCTTGGGATTGTGTATCGGCACTGTGCCACAGGAGGTGCACACGGGAAGCACAATGCCGTCACTGCGCTTCATATACGACTCCTGGATAAACTGACTGATACTGTGCCCAATGAGAGAATCACGGTCCATCTCGCCAATCTTCAGGCCGCCCTGATTGCCACGACCCCCCGTCGGCTGATGGGTCAGCTGGACCTTGCGGCCCTGACCACGCGCCTGCCACTTGTCCTCCACCATGTGCTTGAGCTTCATGCCATACACGGGCCCCATGAAGATCGCAGCCTTACACTGTTCTCCCGTCACACCGTTATACAAGAGCTCATTTCCGTATTTCTCAAACCCTAATTCTTCCAAGACAGAGCCAATGGGTCCCTCAGGAGATTCCGTGTTCATAAAGGCCGTTCCATCACCAATGGCTCCTGCGGCCGCCAAGGCCTTTCCAAAGAGCTGTTCAATATTCTGACCGATCGTCATGCGACTGGGAATTGCGTGGGGATTCATGATCATATCGGGCACAATTCCAGAAGCGGTCCTCGGCATATCATAGGCCCGGATAAGAGCCCCGCAAGTGCCCTTTTGACCGTGGCGATTGGAAAATTTATCGCCCAGCTCAGGGATCCGATCCTGAACAACACGAACGCGCACCATAAGCAGATTGGCATTGTTGACCAGAACCACGACCTTCTCCACAAGACCCCGTGTCCAGACCTGAGGCAACAAGGAGGCATCCTTCTTCTGGCCCATCTCATTCATCATGTAGGCCCCGACAATAATGGTATTCTCGTCACAGAACTGGCCCTCCTTGATAATACCCCTGGCATCCAGCTTGGAATAGTCTACGCCGGGCTTGATATCCTTCCAATCAGGGATATTCCCCGGATTGGCAATCCGAACCTTCGTATGTGTCTTTATGTCATCCTCTTCGTGAATCCGGTAACTCCTGTAGTTGATGGAACGAAACAACCCTCGTTCAAAGGAATCGGCATTAAAGACAATTCCATCGTCCTGATTGAACCCCGAGGGCGCAATGGCCAGAATGATATTATGACCATAGGGCAATTTCCCCTCCCCCAGATACTTGGAATACATCGTGCTCGTCAGTTGGGATTCACCGTAGCACAGAACATTGGCCGTATTATCAAACCGATTCTTCCAGTTTGTGGCATAGAGGGACAAAGCCTGCTTGGACTGCGAATCTCCCAGCTGATTACGAACAGACTGATTGTGGTGCGAAAAGGGGATCATACCCGTCATAAAACTCAAAATAGTGGAGGCATGAATCTCCCTATACGTTGTCTCGGGTCGCAGATCGCTGGGATTCATGGCAATAAGGGCCTCATTCTGTTCATAGGGATCCACGTATTCCAGAACTCCTGTATGAGGAAGGAGCGCCTTCTCATAGTCAAAGAGAGTGGCCTCAGGCCTGGAGGCCAGGGGATCCGTGAAGCGACTGTGGGTCAAGGGCAACGCCTCCGTCATGGGATGCGATCCCAGAATAAGGCTCCGCCACGTCTTCAGCCTCACAAGTTTCCCCTTCATGGCCTCGTCCTCCTGAACCCAATACAGGGGGCGTAAGGGCCGTCCCTCGTCCACATAGACATTCAGGCGCCTCCACCGATACGAAAAGGTGACGCTGGTGGAGAAGGGCAGGCAGCCCGTCCGTTTCATGGCCTTTAACACGGCCATGAGAATGCCCGGAGTCTTACAGTATCCGAAGATGCCCCCGTTGATATACAGGGGAACACAGACAATTCGGTGGCTCTCCAGCACATCCTCGCACTGAATAATATTCCCTTTCCGTTTGAGCCAGTCCACAAAGGGCCCCAGCTGCATCGCAGTGGAAAAGGAGGTCAGCAGACTCATGTTCTTGGAAATGCCAATGGAGGCACCCCCCGGCGTCTCATTCGTGCAGTAATAGCCGAACTGGGATCCATGAAGACGGCGCGGCGTGGGATTCTTGTCCCCCGTGTCAAAGTCCAGAATCACGCGCCGACAGTGACTCATGAAGTCACAATAGGACAGGCGACTAAGCGCCTGGATAATGCCCGTCTTCTCTTCTCCGAGGCCCGTGCCCCATTTTCCTTTAAATCCCCTCATGATGAGATCGGTCAGCTGCTGGTGAGGGAAGAGGAGGGGCGTCCGGCTGGCCTCAAAGATCTGTCGGAAATTCATACCGGCATACGTGGATTTATTGAACTCCCACTCTCTGTCAATGACCAGCTTGACGGCCTTGACCCACAGGAAATAGGCATTGGCGAACAGGAGCTGGATGGAGTAGCCGCTCGTCATACAGCGGTGATTCCGAGAATCATCCTTGTCCGTGGGATTCTCAAAGCCCTGACTCACCCGAAGAACAGAACGGACGCACTCGCCGAGGAACAGGGCCTGGCTCATGGGATCGTTGGGCATGTGGGTGAACAGCTGGTTCCTCAGAATATCCAGCACATGGGCTTCGGAGTAGCCCTTCGTCAGAACGCGAATATACTGGATGCACGTAAAGGTATTGAGAAAGGGCCAGGCATCTACGATGGAGGGCTGGAGCTTTGGGACAAAGAGCTGGGCCTCGGCCGTGGTCAGATCCGGGTAGATTAATTGGAGAATCTCCTTGTCCGACTGGAAGCCCAAGGCCCGAAAGAGGACGAAGAGGGGAATGGGGAGCTTGACAAAGGGCAGACCCACCATGATCTGTCCGTCCTTCCACATGCGAAAATTGACCGTCTTTGTGCGCCTGGTCTTTGGGCTCAGGCACTTGATAATGGCAAAGAGGATGGCCTTGGGATCCCTGACATCATTGTGCTTGGGCGTGATATACAGGGTATTGAAGGCCTGGGTCTCCTTGGTGACCAGAACCTTCTCCTGTCCGTCAATAATGAAATAGCCCCCGTTATCATAGGGACATTCGCCGGCCTCCCGCAAGAACTCCTTGGGTTTGTTGTGAAGGAGACAATAGCCACTGTGTAACATGATGGGCATTTTGAAGAAGGGAATCTCTTGGAAGGTCGTGGCGGGGATATCTAATAGAACGGGTGGCGCACTGGCATCGGCAGTATAGGTCACGCGAACAAAGATATTGGCTGTGATTGTGGAGGCATAGCTTAGGGCCCTGAGCCTTGCCTCATTGGGAAACAGGAGGCGCACATCGGCCGTGTTCTGGAGAGAGATGGTCGGAGTGCCAATCTGGAACTCGGTCTGGGTCTCACCCCCCACATAAATCTCCACCTTGTAGCGATAGGTGCTTGTATTAGGAATGAGATCTTTGACAATCAGAATGGGCGTTGTCTTGACAATATTGATCATATCCGTCGCCAAAAAGGTATTGAAGGAATCAATATGATGCCGTGTATACGGATAGTCAGTGGTTTTGAAATAGGTGTCTATAAGGGCCCTCGCTGTTTCCCGACTCTCATCATCTACGGATGCCATCTTGCCCTTCCTATTACATTTAAGGATGTTTTTAAACCGGTCACAAACGGGCTCAGCCTGCTTGTGACTAATTATGATAAGATTCTAAGGAAACCAGACTTTGCCTGCGCCTGTAGAGGCCGACGTAGGAATAAGAGTGCCACTCGGAACACCCAGAAGACCCATATCTCTCCCGGTTAGATTGGACATGTAGGGGGTTCGTGTTTGACTGGGGTCCGGACTCTGAGGCCCCGGTTTCGCCATATACGCCGTTGTTGCATCATCCAGTATATTCGTCGGAGGATTCATACTGAAGATGGGGCGCATGCCAATGAACTGATTAATGGCACCCAGGATGCTGCCACCTTGTTGCTTTTCTTGCTTCCCCTTTTTACCTGCTTTCCGTGTCCCCCCTGTGACCCGATTGGTTCCGAGAGTAGCAGGAGTATAGGCTGGATAGGTCGTTTGACCAGGCACAGGGTCATAGGTTCGTCCAATAGAGGGATTCCAGAATCCCTTGTCCACATAGGCCGGAACCTGTGCATAGGAACCGCCGTCCACACCTGGTGAAATATAGACACCCTGCCTGGTTTCGCCCCCATACACAGGCGCCCCCGCAAGGGCGTGGGCGCCCCCCGAGTGTTTCCTGTGCTTCGGATCTTTTGCGGAGATCTCTTGGACAGCATGCTCTACGTAGGCCTCGGCATCCTGGGTGGTAATCTCCTTCCGAAACGTCTTTTTCCACTCTTGTTGGAAGAGGTGGACAAGTTCCGCCTTGGGTTTCTGGCAATGAATCTCCACAAACGTCTCTACGTGTTCAAAGGCCTTCCGAAGTTGCGGAATGGTCATAACGGCGTTCTGTTTCTTTGCCTTCTGGGTTTTCGTCTTCCGTTTTCCCTGACGCTTTGCGGTCATCCTAGTCTAACCCCAGATTATAAGACAGCTAAGGTGCTACCTGTGGGCCCTGCAGCATTTCCATTCTTTGTATTTTTCTTGGCATTGTTAAATCCAAACGAATTTGCGACGGTCGCACCTGCGTTTCCTATAGAGTTGGCGACTGCGGCTCCCGTATTTGCCAAGGAATTCGCAGCACCGCTGACAGCACTCATGGAATTATTAATAGCGGAGGTCATCGCATTCGTCGCCGTAGAAGCGGGAGGAAGTTCCATTTCGGGCATTTTAGGTGTTGCGCCTCCCATGATAAAAGAGCCACCCACCATAAAAATATACAGGAAGACGGCAATAATAATCAGGCCGGGCGCAAAGATCTTTAGAGCTGTTTGCCAGGTAGATTGCTGATATTCATTCCAGAAAAACTGAAAGTGTTGATAGGTGCTTGCCGTTAACAGAATTGCCGATACAATAACGATGATTAAAGGGCTGAAACTTGGAAGGATCACCATAATAATGAGGGCTGCCAGAAGTATTATCAGAATGGACGGGAGAAATAGCTCCATCTGCTCTAACTATACCTTTTCATTTAAATCAGTTCCTGTCAAGAACTTCATACGGCAACAATAGCGAGGAAGCCCAAGTTCCTCCATGGCGATTCCTTCAGGCGTAACCGGAACTGAAGTGCCGTCCATATACATTGGACCGGTTACCTTTGCAAATCGGGCCTCTTTACGGAGCTCGGCCACTCGTGCCTGGAACCAGCGCCATTTATCGGCTATGACATAGCCACAGTTCATACAACGAATAGGGACAATCATCTCTACTTATGAGACTGAATTCCCATACATCAAATTTACAGGGCAGACCGTGTTTGGTTCCGGCGCGCAATACTCTTGGAACAAGCAGAATGACTTCTGTTCTGAATGGTGGCGGCTTGAACTACCAGAATGGTAACCCGGTTCGTCTGGGCATTGAGGCCAATCGCAATGAGATTGGCGAGCTCCGGAAAGTTGTGGAGGCTCTGATACTGGATCTGGGCTCCGTGAAGACCCGCCTGGCCACGGCAGAGAAGGATGTGGTGGCGGCTCGGGCCGAGGCAGCTGAAGTCAAGGCTACCATAGCAGCGGCAGCTATTAGAGCCGCTTCGGTAAGTTAACCTGACCTCCGAAAGGCCCCCAAGCTCTGCGCTGATATCTCAATTTGATATTCCGTTTTTAACCGATACGAAAGATTCTTCAAAGAGGCTTTTTTGTATTGACACAGAACCGCTTGGATATGCTCCAATTCCTCCTCAGACCATTTGCTTGTTTTTATTGTTTTTGTTGTTTTTGTTGTAACGGAAGCAGCCCTCTCAGGTCCCGCCGAGGTTTGGACAAGAGGGGGGGCCTCCTTGGTCCCCGCATGAATCTCATCGTGGCACTTGGTGCACAAAGTGATCAGATTGGTCGGATCATTCATCGGAACACCATTGGGGAGAATACCCTTAATCGCAATAGCCTGTTGCTGGATATGGTGGACCTCCAAATCCGATACAATTCCATGAGAACACAGTTCACATTTGATTCTATAAATGACAGAATTATAAGAACTGGCCACCCCCTCTTGTTGACTCGTCGTCTTCAAAAGGGTTCTCCGAAACACCTGAGCCTGTTCCAAGAACGGAAGGGGAAGATCCAGGGCCCTGGCCACTTCCAAGCCATAGAGCGTGGACCCCGATCCAGGCACCAAGGTCCGATCATAGATCAATTTGTGACGAACAGGGTCATAGTCTACGTGGAGGTGCCAGACACGGAGTTGGAGGGCCTCCGTGTCCAACAGGGTCGGGAGATCATGGAGATGCGTGGCAAAGATGAACTTGGCGCCGCAACCGTGGAGCCACTGAATCCCCGCCGCCACCAGGGCCATGGCCGAGACGGACTCCGTTCCAGAACACAGCTCATCGCCCAGAACCAGGGTATTCGCATTCGCAGATCGCAAGATATCCCGAAGCTCACTCATTTCCGTAGCAAAGGAACTCATTCCTGCAAAAAGATTGTCATGGTTCAGAATACGCGTATAGACGGCCTGGAAGGGTCTGAGTCGCATGGACTGGGCTGGCACAAAGCAGCCGCTCTGCGCCAATAAAACAGCAATACCTGTGGCCTTCATGAGTGTGGACTTGCCGCTGGCATTCATACCATAGACCAGCCAGGACTCTGGGCCCAGCGCCACATCATGCTGGACATAGGGAATTCGTGTATTTGTTACCAGGGGATGACGAAGTCCCTTCAGATCCACGTAGGCCGGGCCCTCTGTCATGTCCAGGACGGGACATACAAACCCCTTTTCATGAGAGACTTTGGCAATAGTTCGGGTGCAGTCCACGTGTGAAATCCATTCCTCCATAACCGACCAAAAGGGTGCCTGTTCCGCTATTGCGGAACACACGGTTAGCATAACTTCACGGCAACGAGACGCCAAGAGTTCTCGTTGCTTCAGAAGTCGGGAATTGAGCGTATGAAGGGCCGGCGTGTCAATCCAGCCCCCCGACTTGAGCGCCTGAATCTGTGTGCCCTTTGGAAGCGCTTTGAGAACGGCCTGAAGCACTTTCAGTGTGGTGGTGGTGGCCTTGAGGCCAAAGGGCTCCTTTTCCCGGGACTCTAATCGGATAGCCTCCAGTGACAAATTGGCAGCTGTGCATAGACTGATTCTATGTTCCTCCAGCTCCTTGAGCGTCATATCAATGGTCTGTTCCACAGTAGATACGGCCGTATAGGAATCGGCAAAGGGACTACAGTCTTCCGATCCACAGGCCTTGAGGGCCTTGTCCGCATCAATATGGCGACCGAACTCGGTCCCATAAGCCTTTAAGTCCTCTGCGAGACCAGGAGGGGGCTTAAAGGATTCGGCGTCGGCCGGCCATCCTGTGAGGATGGTCTGAAGGGACGTATAGCTCTGGCCGAGTGTGACAAAGTCCTGATTCGTGGTCGTGGCTAAACGGAGTTTTCGGTGAAGACGTGGGAGATCCCCGATAAATCGCATGTTCTTGTCCAGGGCTCCTCCCATCTCTGGACTCCATGCCAGATACTCCTGGAGTTCTTGGAACCGATTCTGGAGAAGAGCACCTTGGGTCACGGGTCTCAGCAACCGTTGCCGGATGTCTCGCTTTCCCATGGGCGTTATGGCGGACGAAAAGAGGGTCACGACGGCGTCCATCTGGAGCTGGTCCAGCGCCCTATTCCCGCAGATCAAGGTCTGTTCGGGACTCCAGGGACAATTCCTCTGGAACCCCTTGAGAGCGCTGGGCATATGCTCTTCCACGAACTGAAGAAGGTGACACAATGTGATCTCCTCCAGATCCGTGCGTAAGGACAGGAACTCACGGACAGGCAGGAGACTCTGAATGCCATAGATCGTGCGTAAATACTCGGCATTCGCCATTGGATTGGCGAAGGTTCCAAAGGTCGTATATGTGCGGCAGTGAACGGGAACCGAAGGCCCAATGGCCAGTTGTCGCCTCAGAAAAGCCTCTTCCAGAGGCTGCTTCTGACTGGAGAAGACCAGGAGCTCCTTGGGCCTGTAGCAGCTCATGTGCTGCTGGAGATCCTCCGCAGTCCACAGATCTGTATGGCCGACCCCTTTTGACGAATAGGTGCTGGTGGTGCCCGTCGTGAGATCCAGGGTGGCCAGGCCGAAGGTCAGGTCGGGCTGGAAGACCAGGAGAGTCAGGAAGGGAGTCTCGGTGCTCGCCATGGCCTCCACGTGGGTCGCAGGGCTCAGAATGCGACCCACCTTGCGCTCCAGCACTTTCCCCTTCGCGTCCTTGATCTGATCTACGACAATGACCGTCCAACCGGATGCCGTTAGGCGGGCTGCGTGCTTATGAAGCGTATAGTCGGGGATTCCGGCGAACAGAGAATCGTCCTTCTTAACGGTCAGTTGGATCCCCAGAAGATCCGTCACTTCCTTTACGTTGTAGTGGGTTAGACCCGTCTCCTTGTCCTGGATATCATAGAGTTCATAGAACGCACCGACCATGAGAAATATGGCAGTTTTACTACCATATTTCGCCACGTATTCGCGATAGAATTTGCCATATTCCTCGTACATCCCTTATTCTACTTACGAGAACGGACTTTAGGCCGGTTAGAGTCCATTCCCACCTACAATCTGGGCATCCGCCGCAATCTGACGTAGCACAGACTCGGGGGCCTTGGACGTTGTCTTAATGAGCCCCTGTTCTACGAGCTGTTTTTTCAGTTTGTCCAAGGGCATCTCCTTCATTTTCTGACTGATCTTCTTGGCCCTCGTCTGTCGCTTCTGGAGCGACACAAGCCCCAGAACAATCTTCCGCGTCTTCTTCTTATGGGTCACATGGTGCTTTGCTGGAGCAGTCTTCTTAGAATGTAAATGAACCTTTTTGCTCGGCGGGGCCTTCTTGAGTTCCACTTTACCACCCCCCACCAAATTGCCGTCCAGACCCCTGTTCGGCATAGCCGAGACAGCCAACTTAGTGATATCCAGAGGATTCTGTCCTGGCTGTGTCAACATCTGAAAGGCCTGACTTAAAGGCGCCGCCGTTCCAGGAACTTGGAGCGGGGCTATATACCCAGAAGTACAGGAGCCCCCGCCCTCCTGCTTAGACACTGTAGGAGGGCCCTCAAGTCGCTTCCGACTCATTCCTTTCCGTCGTCCCTTGACTTTTTCAGCACCTCCCGTGATCTGAATCTGTTTTATGGAATTATCCATAGATGCACTCTAAAGATGATTCACACATAAATTTGAAAGCATTTAAGACATTGATACGTTTATAAAGCAAGTATCCATGACTGAGAGCCTTCCCACGTATCGCCATCTTCTGGATGCCTATTTCAAGGATGCCGATATATTGGCCCATCAGCTGGAATCCTTCAATCAATTTATTGAAACGGATATTCCCGAAATCATCACCATGGCGAATCCCATTATTAGCCGTGGTTCACCGGAGATTCCTCTGGCAGGACCGAGATCTGCCCTGGCAGCCGCCACAGGCCTGTCCACCACCGCAGCCAATGCCCTTATTCAGCAACAACAGATTGGATCTGTTACTGCTGCCTCTGCTTCTGCCTCTGCTTCTGCCTCTACCTCTACCTCTGCTGCTACCGAGTCTGTTGTCATTGGTGTTCGGACTATTAATCACGAATACGAGGTTAGTCTTGAGTTGGAAAAGATCTCTATTCGCAAGCCCACCATCTTTGAGAACAACGGTGCGGTCCATCCTATGTTGCCCAAGGATGCCCGTGATCGGAACCTGACCTATGCATCTCCTGTGAATGTGGATGTCAAGGTCACCACACATTTCATTGATCATACCCGTGGCTCCATTCGGGAATCCAAGGTCCGTGTCTTTCCCAATGTCCATTTGGGAAAGATTCCTATCATGGTGCGCTCTAAATACTGTCTACTGAACGACCAGAAGCATGTGGAGCCCCGCCGCCTCGGAGAGTGCGCAGAGGATCTGGGCGGCTACTTTATCGTCATGGGGGGCGAGAGGGCTATGATCTCCATGGAGCGCATGTCTGAGAATCGCCCCTTTGTCTTTCGCAATGGCCGCGGCAATGTCAAGGACAAGGAAATAGTGGAGATCAAGTGTATCGGTCCCGACAATGACCAGGTGCCCAAGTCCAATGCGGTCAAGCTGGTCTATCATCCCAAGAACAACCTTATTACTATGCTCAAGGCCACCATTCCCCGTATTCGGCAGGACATTCCTCTGTGGATCCTCTTTCGGGCTCTCGGCATAGAGACGGACAAGGCCATTTATGAGCTCATTCTCGGACCCGGTGGCGATCCTGTGTATGCGAATGTCATGGAGGAGTCTATTCAGGAGGCCTCCGGAATTACGAAGAAAGCCGCTGCCATTGAGTGGCTCAGTCAACACATCAGTTCTTGGTCGGCCAAGTCACAGCGTCAGATGGTGGTCTCGGATATCTTGGCCGAGGAGCTCTTCCCGCATATCGGCGGATCCTCTCAGGAATACGAAAAGGCGTGCTTTCTCGCCCACATGGCGCGGAAAGTCCTATGGGTCTCGTCACAGAGAATCACCAAGGACGATCGGGACGCCTATGCCAATAAGCGCGTGGATATCCCTGGATTCCTCCTGGCCGATCTGCTCCGAAAGACCTATAATAACCGCATGGTCAAGGATATGCGGGCCTGCTTGTCCAAGGAGATCCACGGGGGCTCCTGGAAGGCCACGGGGAACTGGGCCGAGATCGTCAATATCAACAATATCAATAAAATCATCAAGTCTACGATCCTGGACGTCGCCCTCAAGAGTTCCTTGGCCACGGGCAACTTTGGAAACGGAAAGATTGCGGGACCGTCCAAGCAGGGCGTAAGCCAAGTGCTCAATCGCCTGAATCATCCGTCGGCCATTTCCCATCTCCGGCGGTTCTCCACACCGATTGACAAGACGGCTAAGCTCATTGAGCCCAGGAAGCTCCACAATACCCAGTGGGGCTATATCTGCCCTGCCGAAACGCCTGAGGGCCATGGTGTCGGCGTCATCAAGAACATGGCCTGCACAACCCACATCACCATCTTCTCCTCGCCGGCCACCATTCTCATGTATCTCATGCGCCAGGGAACACTCAAGAGCCTCAAGGAGTCAAGTCTGGAGGAGAAGTTCAAGGATGTCCGCGTCTTTCTCAACGGATCCTGGATCGGACTCGTGGCCTGTGCCAATGCGCTGACAACCCTGGACTCTTTGAGAAAGGCCAAGAGGGCCGGGGAGATCCACATTCACACGGGCATTGTGTGGAAGTCGGCCCTCAAGGAGCTCTGGCTGACCACGGAGGCCGGCCGTGTCATTCGGCCGATCCTATACGCCCCTGCACTTAGGGAAATCGCGAATGACAAGACAGGGGCTCTCAAGGCCCAGCTGAACGCTCTGACGCGGTGGAACGAGATTCTCCTGTGGGCCTCACCCACAGGCAAGCATCTGATAGAGTATGTGGATGCCGGTGAGACGGAGGGCACGTTCATTGCCATGGACTATGAGACGGCGATTCGTGATACCTCCAGGACGCATGCGGAGATCCATCCCTGTGTGGCGCTCGGCACGATCGCCTCCATGATTCCCTTTCCGGATCACAACCAATCACCCCGTAACGCCTATCAGTCGGCCATGCAGAAGCAGGCCATGGGCATCTTTGCGCTCAACTGGGAGGAGCGCTTTGACGCCATGAGTCACTTGTTATGTTATCCCGAGATTCCCATGGTCAGCCCCTTCATGAGCAAGTTCTACGGGGCCCAGAAGCTGCCCGCCGGCTCCAACGTGGTCGTGGCCATCATGACCTATACGGGCTACAACCAGGAGGATTCCAATATGATTAACAGGGGTGCGTTGGACCGGGGTCGGTTCCGTTCTATCTTCTACAGGACCTATAAGGACGAAGAGAAGAAGAACCAGAGTTCTGGGGAGGAGGAGCGATTCTGTAGCCCGGATATTGCGGTCACGAAACACATGAAGAATGCCAACTACGACAAGCTGGGTGCTGATGGTTTCATTGCGGAGAACAAGTTCGTGACTCCCGACGATGTGCTCATTGGCAAGGTCGTCCCTTTGCGTGTTCCCACGGGCAAGGTGCTTCCGGCAGGCTCCAAGACGTGTCGGGATGTGTCCAAGACGCCGCGTAATAACGAGAGCGGCTACGTGGACAAGGTCTATAAGAACAGGAACGGCGAGGGATATTCCTTTGCCAAAATTCGGATGCGTGAGGATCGTATACCAGAGATAGGCGATAAATTCAGTTCTAGACACGGTCAAAAGGGCACAATGGGCATGGTTCTGAATCCCGAGGACATGCCTCAGACGGCCTCGGGCATTGTCCCCGATATCATCATCAATCCCCATGCGATTCCCAGCCGCATGACCATTGCGCAGCTCATGGAGACGCTGATGAGCAAGATCGGATGTGCAGCGGGGGCCCTGGGGGATGGCACGCCGTTCAATGCCACCACGGTGGATGACATGGCAACTATACTAAGAGACACCTATGGCATGGAGCCCTACGGAAATGAGCTCATGTATAATGGGTATACGGGTAAAATGATGGAGACAAGTATCTTTGTGGGGCCGTGCTACTACCAGAGGCTCCGACACTGCTCCAAGGACAAGCTTCATAGTCGCGCCTCGGGCCCCCTCGTCATGTTGACAAGGCAGCCGGCGGAGGGTAGGGCCCGTGACGGTGGCTTGCGGTTCGGTGAGATGGAGAGGGACTGTGTGATTGGTCACGGCATGAGCGAGTTTACCAAGGAGCGTCTAATGGAGTGTTCGGATGCGTTCTTGTGCTACTCCTGTAAGGAATGTGGTTTACTCGCAATTGCAAATGAAAAGGAGGGCATTTGGGCTTGTAAGGGGTGTGGCAATACGACCAACTTTGCGCACATTCAGATTCCCTATGCGTCTAAGCTGCTCATGCAGGAGCTGGAGACCATGTGTATTGGAAGTCGGCTTCTGACAAATCAGACACTCATACGCTCACCCGAATCAGAAAAAAATAAGGTGTAAGAGGAGAATGTCCCACTACGACTCTTCTACACTGACCAAACTCAAAGGTGATCGTAATCAGGCCGCCTATGTTGTTCGCCAGAATCATTTAAAGGCTGCTGCGCAGCCAGGTGTGTTTGTCCAGAGCTATAATCCCCAGTCAGGCAACTTTGATGCCTCCAAGTTCAACGACATTGTCAACGGCTCCATTAATACTTTCTATCGGTCCAGTCCGGCAACCATTGTCAGTCTGAGCCCCACGTTTTTGGATATCTCCTCCAATGCGCCGGCACCGGCCACTCGGAATATCAATGTGCCGATTTATCAACCGGTCAATGATATTTCTCCTCGTACAAGTTAGAACCAATGAAAGTAAGTCCGAGCTCCTATGCAGCAGAATATGTGGGCGCCTTTTTCTTTATTTTGTCCATTTTTATGTCTGGAGGGAATGCGCTCATCATTGGCGGGGCCTTGGCTCTCGTGATCTTTATGATCGCGGGGATTTCAGGCGGCCACGTCAATCCGGCAGTCAGCTTAGCCATGATGTTGAACAACTCCATTAATATGACGGAGTTTGCGGGATATGTCGTGGCTCAGCTTGCGGGCGGAGCCTCGGCCTATTATGCTTACAAGGCGCTTAAGGCGTAAGCCGTAATTTACTTGAGCCGTTTACTGATACATCCATACGCAACAAGCAATAAAATGGTAACGACTGCTGCCGAAGAGGCTGTTGTTAGCATGGAGCTTGTGAAGGATTCTTTCCGTTTAGGGGTTCCATCCTTGTTCATGGTTTTCGGTGTTTTGTCATATTGAGTTTTGTTCAATGTGATTCCTATGCCAGTGCTATCCGTGTCCAAGACCCACCGTGTTTGATACATGAGCCCTCTTTGTCCTCGGAAGGCCATTCCCGGATCCTCAATCCAAGGCGTTCTGGTAGCGGGATCTGCGATATTTCCATTCGTATCACCCACTTGTAATGTAACCTGTTTGCACTGAGGGTATCCCGATCCCAACATGGCGTTTAACAGGGGCATGGGATTCAGGGCTCCCTTAACATCCTCCATCATTCCGGGCACAAGACCTTTGAGTGCCATATTCTGTTCTGCCATGGCTTTCCCAATCGTTCCTCCAAGGGCATCGCCCCTGGGAATCCCCTCAAAATACTGATACATACCTGCACCATTGGAACAGGTCTGCCCTGTATTCATAAAGTAGTTCACGCCGAGGGGTTTGAGTCCCATTCCTCTGGATAAAAAACTGGTGGATTCTCCAAAACCAATGGCATCTGTATAATAGGCAACGCCTTTCACGGCATCAATTACAGAATCTAATGAATCGCCGTCTTGAACATTGATTTTCTTGGGCGTAGGGAGCGCATCCGCAGGATTATACGGACTTCCGAAGAATCCCAGGCCGCTGGGGGCTGCTGCAGGCAGAAGAGAGGAGGCTGTTTCATTTCCCATGGGAGGGGACTTTGGCGCATCAGGTGCTTTTGGCATGCTTGGAAAGCTCATTGCTGTTTAGAATTGGGAATTAATATGGCGATAGAGAATAGAGGATATGGCATCGCGGACAGCAGTTACAATGTATTCTCCTGAACATGCTGCTAAGGTTGCTGCTGATGCGGCAGCAGCCTTTGATGGAATACAGCTTAAGGAGGGGAAGGTCAGTGGCAGAATGGCACCAGGAGCAGTGCCACTAAAAGATGAAGTATTATATGAGAATGGTAGGTCAGTAAAGGCAAAGGAGAGTATAATAAGATCATTAAAAGATGCAGGATATATAGATCTACTTAAAATAGCAAAACAGTGGTCAAAGACTAAAGAGGAGAAAGATAAAATAGGAGAAATGAGTTCTAAACAAGCAAAAGTTGTTAAAAATGACTGGAAGAATAAAGATTATGATTCAGGATCTGATAGTGAAGAAACAAAAGCAACACGGGTAGTAAAGAAAGGTGTTACATTCCAGCCTCCTTTAACACCTAATGATCCTCCTGCAACACCTGTGCCAGTATCTGGATCAGTTACTAATTTATCAAAAAGAGAATCAGATACAGAATCAAAAGAATCAGAATCAAAACCAAAAGAACCAGAACCAAAACCAAAAGAATCAGAACCAAAACCAAAAGAATCAGAACCAAAACCAAACTCAACGCCAAAAAAACAAAAAACCCCTCCTGTTGAAGCTTCGGAGCCTGAAATTAAGAAGGCTATTATTGCCATGTTAAATGCGACTGAGGCTCAATTAGGTATGCTTAAAGAAATGTGTGATACAAATGCATCTATTTGCACTGATAAAGATATACAGGCTGCTAAAACGCGTGTATGCTGTATATTAAATCCTCCAGATGGTTCTGAGGATGAGAATGAGGGGGATAAGGGTGGTGAGGGGGGTGAGGGGGGTAAGAGGAGTAAGGGTAAGTCTAAGAGTGATCCTGGTCCTGGTCTTGGTGATGCTGCATTATCTGCAGCACTTAATGCAGCACAGATTGCTTCAGCAGCCAAGAAAGCAGCTGGGACTGACGAAATAGCAGCTGAAGACATAAAAATAAACATAGATCTAAAAAAGTTTCAAACTAATACAGATGTTCTAAATGTGCTTAAAGAGGCGATTCCAGCATCAATAAGAGCTAATTGGAATGTATATATTACAGATAAAGCTACATTTTACTATGTTACATCGGACAAGCCGGCACAATGGACACTACCAGAACTACCTGGACCCGATACAGAATTTGTCAGGGTTAAAGAAGCGGCCATTGCGGCAAAGGCAGCAAAAGCGACTGATCCTGCTGCTGCTTTAACAGCAGCAAAAAGCTATATGACTCAAATTGGAATAACAGATGATGCCCTTAAAGATACCGCCGCCGCGGCATTTTTAAGGATCCCAGATGGATGGACTATGCAATATAGTAGGACAAAGAACGTAATCTCCTACGTGGATTCAGCTGGCAAGACAACAACGGTAGAACCTGCAGCAGGTGAAAAAACAGCAACTGCTGTAAATAGCCGAACGACAACTTCAGGAACAGGACTATCATCTCCTCTATTATCACCTACTATTACAGACCTATTAGATAGACTAATTCAGCAAAAACAGGAGGCAATACCAAACATAGCAACATCAGAAGTTATATTAATACCGAACTGGACTACATATTCAGACGACGACAAACGGAACATCACAGCCTATATCCAAAATAGAACTAATAGCTTATATGATGTAAGTATTATGGAGGATGGTAAAATACAATATACGAATCAAGGTGGCGTAGCATCATTTGTAGCACCTCCTACACAACCTGCTTCATCATTATCTACTACAGCACCTGCTACATCCTCTGCTACACCCTCTGCTAAAGACGCTGCGTTTGAAGCAAGAAGACTAAAAGAGACTCCTGTAGCGGCAGGTGAATCTTCAAGAATTGAAGTAGTATCAAACTATATAAAACAAATGTTACCTGATGATGCTGATAAAGACCGACGAGCAGATAATTTAGCAACCATATTTTTAGACCTTCCAGATAATTGGGATATAGATATTAACGGTATAACTCCTCCTCCCGCTGAGAACCATGAGGAGCACCCACGGTATGTAGATTCAACAGGAGCTACTACAATGAATAAGCCTTCTGGGACTATGAGCACAGTAGCAGAAGTAGATGCGTTTGCAGAAAAAGCAAAAGTAAAAGCAGTCCCATCTGATAATGCTGATGCATTACAAACAGCAACTGCTGCAGCAACAGGACCTGTAAAAGCATACCTCATAAGTAAGGGATTTACAGATGAAGGCCAGCAAAATGAATTAGTCCCCATCTTTTTAGGGCTTCCAGACAACTGGGTTATAAACAAATTGAATAGAGAACTTGTTGAGGGTGAACAATATAGATATTTTACAGATCCCGAAGGCAATACTACATGGTATATACCTCAAGGAGATGAGACAACAGCGGCGCAAGTAAACGAGAGAGTAAGGTTAGAACCAGCAGCACCAGCAGCAGCAACAGAAGGCGGCCGCCGCAAAAAACGCACGCTTCGCAAAAGCAAGAGCAAGCGTTCCCCCAGATCCAAAAAGCGATCTCCTCAGTAGGTAGGGATGTCCACAAAACCCGGCGACGCTGAAAAGGTGGCTGCCATTAAAGCGATTCTGGAGGCCGCAAAGACTGAATTAAATCTCATTGAGCAGATCTGTTTAAAGGATACCGACATCGGCAACAATGAAGAGGTTATACGGGCCAAAGAGAATCTGTGTTGCCTTATGGCTCCTCCGATGAGTGTTTCAGAGGCGGAAGGTGTATCATCAGGTGAAATAACACAAGACGAACTGGATGAAGCAGTAGCAGCAGCAGTAGCAGAAGCAACGGCGGCAGCAAAGGAAGCGGTTGCTAAGGCGGAGGCAGCAGCAGAGAAAGCAGCAGCCGAAGCAAAGGCAGCAGCAGAGAAAGCGGCTTCTGATGCAAAGGCAGCTGCAGCAACAGCGGCAGCAGAGATTGCAAAAGCAAAAGCGGACGCTGCTGACGCTGCCGCTGCAGGAGGAGATGCCGATGCTATAGCAGCTGCTAAAGCAGCACACGCAGCAGCAATAGAAGCAGCAGTAGCAGCAGCAAAAGCAGCAGCTGAAGCAGCAGTAGCAGCAGCAAAAGCAGCTGCTCAGGTAGAAATAGATGCAGCAATTGCGAGAGCAGAGGCAGCAGAAGCGGCTGCTAAATCAGAAGAGTCTGAAGTGGTTGATGAAAAACTTTTAGAGGCTGCCATTAAAGCAGCAAATCTTTTAGTTACAGAAAAACGCAGTAAAATAGCAGATGGTGAAGGCAAATCAAAAGAGATAAAAATAATAAAATATAGTAAAAAATTTCTACCGTTTCCTAAGATAATTGAAGAAATGACAAAGACTATACAAGAACAAATTAATCCAAGCTTTAAAGCAAATATTTTAGCAAACGGCATGGTTCTTTTTACAAAAGAACCCAATGCTGCAGGAACAGATGGCGTAGTGCAGTGGGCAATACCACCAAAATCACCAGATGCCGCCGCACCTAAACCAGCTACAACTGTTACAGCGTCAGGAACCCCGCAGCTAACAGCTAGTTTAGCTGGCCAAGCAGCAGCTGCTGCTACTGCTATGCAGGCACGGAGAAATGCAGCCGCAGCAGGAGAACCACGGACAGCAACATTACGAAAAGGGGCAGAACAACCGGCGGCTAACCCAGTCGGTTCAGCGACAACTAACCCAGGCGGTGAACCGACAGTTCGTCCTATGAAACCAGCACAAACACCAACGTCAGTATTAAAACAACAAAAAGCAGCAAACGAAATAGCAGCAGCAGCAAGTCTACAAGCACGTCCAGCAGCGGAACCAGAGCCCCCAAAAACCCAACTCCCAACAGCCACAGGCGGCCTTAGACGCAGCAAACGCAAAGTGCGTTCATAAATTTGAATTGAATTCTCTGAAATCAAAAGGACCAATGGAAGTTCTCTTTGCCAAGTTCACAAAGACCGGTCCAACACAAGATCTGACGTTGAAGGCCTGGGACGAAAAGGAAATGACTGCTGCCGACCTGGATCTCTGTCCGTTCTGTAAAGGGTCCGACTGCTTTGACACCAAGGATCTGTTGACGTGTCGGGCCTGTGGCCATGTCCTGGATCGTCCCTTTGACACTTCCGCCGAATACCGATTCTTCAGTAATGACGATCGCGGCGGGGATCCCACGAGGGTGGGTGCGCCGCAGAATCCCTCTCTGCCCCAGGCATCCCTCGGCACGGTCATCTTGGGTGGCAAGGGATCCAAGAACATGTATAAGGTGGCGAAATACCACGCCTGGAACACGGTTCCTTATAAGGAACGTTCCCTTATCCAAGCCCACGAGCGTTTAGCGCTCATCGGCTTGAACCATGGACTCAATCAGTCCGCCATTGAAGCCAGCTGGCACATGTATATTACCATCAAGGAGGTCGGAGGGCGTCAGGGACTCAGTCGGGATGCCATGTTGGGCGGGTGTATGTATCTGGTTCTGAAGGAATCCGGCAGTCCCAGGAAGCCCAAGGAGCTCGCGGAGATCTTCAACTTGTCCTCTGCGACCTTTACGAAGGCCTTGAAGCAGCTCCAGGAACTCCTGGCCATGGCCCGACAGAAGGGGCTCTTGTCCACAAGTAAGGCTAAGACAAGCACCACGAGCACAAAGGCCGTAGAGTATATCAGGTTGCCCCTGTCCAAGCTGTCGCTCCAGAGGAACCAACAGGAGCATCTGACGACCTTGTGTATTCGGATTGCCGAACAGGTGGAGGCCCTGGGACTTGGACAGGAGAATATGCCGCCGAGCTTGGCGGCGGGCTGTGTGGCCTTTGTGCTGAAGCGCTGCGAGGTCCTGGATATTTCACTGGCCAAGATTGCGGAGGCCAGTGATATCTCTATTGCGACGCTCCAGAAGTGCCTACGACGCCTGGAGAATCATGCTGTTGATCTGGAGAAATACTTTACCGCATAGCTTAACGCTCTTCGTTTAATTTTATACTAAGCGGTAGGCGGTAAAAGGTATTTCAAATAGATTCTGCCATAATTAGAAACAATGCTCCGCCTCGTAACTGCCATTTTAGTGGGGCTAAGTTTGTGTGCTGCGCAGACTACCGGTGGCAAATCTCCTACGCCAATAGCGGACCGCAATCAAACAATAAATAATATATCTTTATCGCCTTATGCAACTCCAACCATGGGTCCCTGCTGTCCTGATGGTGCAGCAGACTGCCCTCCCGGTGCGCCCCCGTGTACTATGCCCTCCATGCCTCCTACAATGACATCCTATCCATATTCATCGCTATCTCCATCGGTGGCTCCCTGCTGCCCTGATGGATCACAATGTCCTCGTGGTGCAGTCATCTGTTCTATACAATCCGCAGCTCCTTCCTCTGATGTATCACCGTCGCCTTCTTCATCACCTTCACCTTCACCTTCACCTTCGTCTTCATCTTCATCTTCAGTTAATCCAAGACAAGAACCTTCGCCTTCATCTTCACTTAATCCAAGACAAGATTCTTCACCTTCATCTTCAGTTAATCCAAAACAAGATCCTTCACCTTTACCTTCGCCTTCATCTTCAGTTAATCCAAAACAAGATCCTTCACCTTCATCTTCAGTTAATCCAAGACAAGATCCTTCGCCTTCATCTTCAGTTAATCCAAGACAATCTCCTTCCTCTTCCTCTTCATCTTCACCATTCGTTGATCCAAAACAATCACCTTCTCCTTCACTTGATTCAAGACGATCTCCTTCTCCCTCTAATCAGAAGCCCAAACCTTCCTTCAATGCGGCCTCCAGTGCTCTTCCCAGTCGCTGGCCAGTTCCATCAAAACGTCCTCTTTATCCACCCATTGATAAACTTCCGCTTACGATAGTTTTTTCTAATACAAACGGATCCTCCCTTGTGGAACCAGCGCATTTACAACAATTACAGGCAGCTTTTGGTTGTACACTTCAGGTTCCTCTAGAGCATATTGTTCTAACGAATATCAGTCACATTATAAATGGTATGTCAAACCCTGTTCCATTTGATCGGACCGCTGCTAATCTGAACAGCAATGGGACCATTATTTGCTTAGTTCCAAGAAATCGTCGGTTATTGATGGAAAGGCAACTTCAAACAAGTTCTTCAGTTGCTGTATCGGTAGATATACTGGAAGTCCCTGATTATCTGGCCATGCTAAATAGTACAGAACTTGCAACGATCGTTGAAGGTTCCTCTTCCCTTCAATTAGTCGCATCTAGTACAGGAAGTAGCGGCCTTAGTTTACTTATTGCTGTGGGTTCAGTTGATTCGCAGCCTACGGTCACAGGCCCAATACCCGCTACCGCATCAAACATTGGTCTTATCACAGGTCTAGCCGTTTTCGCTGGATGCTGTGTTATTATGATGGTGGTAGGAGGTGTAGTGTATTATCGTCTTCGTCAAAAACCGATTACATCTCGCTCTAAAACGATTGTTGTTGTAGACGCACCCTTTTCTCAAATAAAACCAGCAGCTCACTTGGATACCCGTATTGAATTTTCTCCACAGATTATTCGTCAGCCAGTTGTCTAAAGGGGCAGACCCTTTGTATATATAAACAGTATAAGACCTATCCGGTTATTTGGGAGAGCTTAGCAGAATCTACTATAATTTTATTAGATTCTGCAAGGGCAATGTGTGGCAAGCCACACATTGCTTTGGGCACTTTAATAAGATAATAATGGGGGGGCAGCGTCCCCCCATTATTATCTTATTAAAGTGCAGATGGGAAACAAGGTCAGTTCAGCAAGTCGGGAATCAGCCCTGACGGCAACAATCCCTGTTCGCAAAGTCTGTGATCAGATTCTGGAGCTCATGCTCAAAAATATCAATCTGAGGGATTTCTATATGATGTCAACGAAAACAGAGTGTAAGCGCTATGTCATTTTTCTGGCCAACAAAATGGACGAAACCTTTCACTCGCTTCGGTTTGCTCCTGCCCGAGGGCAGGCCGGCATGATCTTCTTTGAGCCCATTGATCTCCTACAGAAGCCCAGTCCCGAGAAGCAGGCCGAACGGCAGAGTCTCTGTCTATTTCTCTCCTACTTTTTCGTCCGTATTTTCCAAATCTATGGAGCCCTGGCCATCACTCTCATAGACGATGCCAATGTCTTTGTCAAGTTCAGGGGCGAAAAGGGGCTCACGGAGGAACAGAAAGCCAGGCCCTATCGGGGGACCACAGAGGCCCGTGGAACACCAGGAGCCCCCAATCCTCTCCCCACGCAATTTGCCTATTTATTAGGCCAGGCCAAGGAACCTCCCGAGCGTGTAGCCCCCCTGTATCCGCGGAGGTCCACCTCCAATCCACTCTTTCAGCTCCCCAGTGAACGGGGGCAGCCCATAGATCGGAGATCTGATTATGACAGACGCGACTACGATAGGCGTGACTACGACCGACGTGACTATGACCGACGCGACTATGACCGACGCGACTATGATCGTGCCTATAGGCGTCCTGACTATCTTCAGGGCTACGTAGGGGGCGCAGGATATCTTCCCGAAGAGGATCTGGGCAAATTTCAATTCCTGAAAAACAAGATAGACGGCGAACGGATTCCCAAGGCCCTTATAAGCGACAGCCTGGATTATAAAAAGGACATCGGCTATGCCTTTAAAGTATCAGGATTAGAGGGCAGTTTTAAGTTACAGACCGATGAGTTCAAGGCCGATAAGAGAACTGCCAGCAAGGCATCTATATTCATTAAAATATCGGGGGACCGCCGTGTCACGCGGTTCTATGAAATCCGCATGGAGGTTATTGAACGACGAACAGGGGATACGGCGCTGCGCATCAATAGCGTTCGGTATCAGAGTCTATTGGACGAGGCTCTGGCGGCTCAGCGAGTGCGCATTGGGGGTCCGCGCCCCTCGGTTCATGCCGATCTGGAGGGCAGCAAGTTCCGCGAGGAGCTGTCCTATCTGTATGGCAGCGATCTGGGCGATGTGCTCATTAAAACCGTCGGAAATGACTATAAGATTGAAACAAAGTCGGGTCTGGAGGATCCCATCACATTTTTAAAGTCATTGAAGGAGAATATTGATATCATGTTGGGGTTACGTAAGATCTCGGATTATCGTGATACTATACGCCGTGATAATCGCGTGATAGGTGAAATCAATGAGCACATGGACATTCAGAACGTGCTCATCTATCTACAGCAGAAAAAGCCGTTGGCCCACTGTGTGGCGCGTGGCCTCCAGCTCTTAGGAAATAAGACTACCACGGGCCTCATGGAGTCCGCCATTTGCCAGACCAAGTTCTTGATCAGTAAGAAGGACTATGAGGAGAAACTCACGGATCGCACAGATGTGCCCGATCCTGGGGGGAAAATCATAGACGTGGGGGGAATTCAGGCACTGTCCCATCTGTTCTATGATACTATCAAGTTCAAGAGCAGCAATCTGATACGATCGCATAAGGCCATGAATGACTATATCAACTTCATGCAGAAGATGACGACACTATTTATGATAGACGATGGCAAAGGGGGCGATATTCGGTCCGCCTATAAGGATATTTCAGCAAAACCTGAAAAGGAGAGGGAGGCCGATCTGGAGAATCCCCTCACGCCCAAGCTGGAAGATATCACCGATGAGAAAATGACAAAATTCTGTTCTGAACTTAAAGAGACGGATCGGAACATTGATCCCAAGACGCCAGCGGGGAAAGAGGTCTTAAAGAAGGTCACGCAGCTCTTTGGGCGGCAAATTCAGCATGCGGCGAACTGTGGCAATATTTTTCGCCAACTCTTTACAACGGTGAGCATTAACGGAGTTGTAACGGTTCGTATTAATAAGCTGGTCTATATGAAGGGCATTTTAGAACTCAATCGGATCAATGATCTGGCACGGAACCTTCTCATACAATACTATGAGTCCTGTGAATCACTGTATCGTGAGGGAATTGGTATTATGATTAAGGCAAAGGCTCAGGAGCCTGCTGCGCCTCCTGCTAAAAAGAATGAGGAGCAAAAGGAGCAAAAGGAGCAAAAGGAGCAAAAGGAGCAAAAGGAGCAAAAGGAGCAGGTAGATCAAAGGGAGCAAAGGGATCAAAGAGCACCGCCTCCTCCCCGCGTAGGCGGGAACCGCGTAGGCGGGACGCGGAAACACAAAAAAGTTAGCGTTTAGATCGGCGCAGCGTCTTTTTCTTTTGATTCCCTGTTCGTCTTCGTGATTTGCGGAGTCTGCGACCACCCTGCTGAGGGGCTTCTTGAAGTTGAACACCAGGGGCTATATATCCAGGAGCAAATCCTTGTTGAGCACCAGGGGCAATCGTAATAGCAGGAGGGGCAGTAGGCTGAGCAGGAGGGGCGCCAGACTCAGCAGGAGGGGCAGTAGGCTGAGCAGGAGGGGCAGTAGGCTGAGCAGGAGGGGCGCCAGACTCAGCAGGAGATGCAGTAGGTGCACCAGAGCCAGAATTTGAACCTGGGACAATAGCAGTAATACCAGTAGCAATAGCATTTGTTGTCACAGATCCACCTTGGTCAGGAGGAGCAGTAGGAGCAGAAGCAGGAGCAGTCGGCTTTTCTATTAACTTATCTAATGCCATCTGAATCTTTTGTAGAACAACAGCCTCAGGAGCAGCCTCGGCAAAGAGCTGTTCTTTGACTTTATGTGCGTTCTCTGCTAATTGGATGGATACTTGAGGAAGTTTAGATAAAATATCTGGATCAGGACTTGTTGCTGCCAGTGCCTCTAATTCCTGTATCTGAGCCTGTGCGTTCTGTAAAGGCGTTAATTCTGAATTCAGTGTAGGCTTTGAATTCTTTACATTCTGTGAATTTGTATGTGTCTCGGTAAGTTCAGCTTTCTCTACTTCATCTAACTGGGGATTATGTATCATGAACTTTTTATAGGCAATATCATACGCCCTATAGACTTTATTAAACAGGCTATCTTGAATGGAAAGGGATTCGCGGCTACTCAAAAGGGCATTCTCTCGGGATGTTAATAGTTTGCTCCACGCATCATTATTTAGAGCATTAAATGGCTTCTTTAAAAGAGTGCTCAGATTCTCATTTTGCTCCAGTGACATATACAAATAGGCATGAAAGGCCTTCAGTGCCTGAAGAAATAATTTACTATCTTCAAATACAATGGGTTCTCCTTGAGCCTCTCCTTCACCTTCACCTTGGCCTTGGCCTTCACCTTGGCCTTGGCCTTGGCCTTCACCTTGGCCTTCCTTCATAAGTCCTTTTGCCATGCCTTCAAGTTTCCCCATGTCCATGCCTTTGGCCATACCTTCAAGTTTTTTCATGTCCATGCCTTTGGCCATGCCTTCAAGTTTTTTCATGTCCAGACCTTTGGCCATACCCTGAAGTTTGCCCAGGTCCAGACCTTTGGCCATACCTTCAAGTTTTTTTACGTCCAGACCTTTGGCCATGCCTTCAAGTTTTTTCACGTCCAGACCTTTGGCCATACCTTCAAGTTTTTTTACGTCCAGACCTTTGGCCAGTTTCCCTAAGCCCATTCCTTTGGCTGCCCCTGCAAATTTCATTAATTGACCCAATTGCGGAGCAGCTCCACCGCTCATAGTTGGTTCTGCCTCTGCCTCTGCCTCTGCCTCTTCTGCAGGGGGCTCTGTATTTGCTATAATCAATTGATAGGTTGCTATCATAGCCTTTATAGTTTCAAACTGGTTTGTATAATTAATTTTAAGGGGTTTTGATAGAGCTTCCTGATTTAATAGGATAACAAGCATATAAACCGTAACATACATATTCGTAAGTGCTTCTGAGGAAGCCTGAACCGATGTATGACTTTTCTTACCTTTTTTGTCATCCTCAGGGGGCTGAGATGATTTATTTAATTCAGCCAGTCTCGCCGTAAGCTTGTTTATCTTATCTTCAATATAGGCCCTATAGGTGCGATGCTTTTTATAGTCATTTACAAGAAATTCGGTAGATTTATCTGGGCCTTGTGGTGCTGCTACTGGTGCTACTGCTGCTTCTGGAGCATCTTTTGCTTCTCCTGGAGCTGCTGCTTCTGGAGCATCTTTTGCCTCTCCTGGAGCTACTGGTGCTTCTGGAGCATCTTTTGCCTCTCCTGGAACTGCTGTTTCTGGAGTATCTGTTGTTGCTGTTGAAGCATTTTTTACTTCTTCTGGAGCATTTGTTGCTGCTGGAGCATCTTTAGCATCTCCTGGTGCTACGGGAGTTGTTGGTGCTCCTTCTGCTTCTGCTGCTTCTGCTGCTTTTGCTTTTGCTCCAGCAACGGCGCCTTCTACTTTCGCTTTTGCTCCTGCGGCTGCGCCTTTTGCTGCTGCTGCGCCTTTTGTGGCAGCCTCTTTTGCTGCTGCTGCTCCTTTTGTGGCAGCCTCTTTTGCCTGTGCTGCCAGACCTGCTAACATTCCCTATTGATAACTTTTAAAATAATGAATGAATAGGGAATGCGTTCAGTAGTAACTATGGTGCTTTTTTTGGCACTGGTGGGGGGGATCCTACTCTACAGTCGTGGAGCATGTGCTCAATTTGACGGCTTTTCTGGATCGGGGGGATCAGACTACGGGTTCTGGAATTGGTCTTGGCTCCCTACTGCGCCTGTTGTAAAAGAGAAGCCTCCTGAACTACTAATAGAGGATACACCCTGTTCTACTGATTTTGACTGTAAAACAGGTCACTGTGGTATGTTTGGCATGTGCACAAATGGATTAAGTTTATAGTATAAATGACTAATAGGAATGTTCGCCAAGATTCCCTTCTATGTTTCTGTTCTCATACTCATTGTCCTAACACTCTTTCTCATCGTTAGGGAAGGATTTATCGGGTTTGATGAGGCCGGTGTTCCTGCTGAACGGCGGTATCCATTGATCCCCCCCTCGCCCTTTTCAAGGGCCTGCCTGCCTTCAAACCACTAAGCCATAGAACCGTTGTCGTGGTAGATTCGTGGACCACTGATAGGCATACCAATGAAACGGGCCATCCTGAAACCACGTCACGGGTGTCTCTTCAGGGAGCCACACCGCATCCATCCAGATCCAATCATATCCCAGGCCATCCACAAGCGACTCAAAGGGATCCCAGGGCACAGGCTCCGATGCAATCAAGGCCGTAATCCAGCCCACTGAACCCCCCCGAAAGGTCTGATGCGCGTCCTGGACACAGAACAGAACAAAACGGAGCCCCGATTTCCAGAAAAACCACTGTTGATTTGTATTGCGAATATCATAGATCCACAGCATCTCCGGCCTGAGGGCGCGATAGGCCGCGACAAGGGCCGCTGCCTTTAGGGGACTTAAAGGCGCTTTAAGCCCCCGAATCGCCGGGGCACTTAAAGCGCCTTTAGGTCCCCGGATTTTCCGGAACACGTAGGCTGAGGAATACAGGGGCTGATGGTTGGGAAGGGACCGTCCCTCCTTCAAGAACAGGCTGTAGCGAAGGCCCCGGTCATTCGTATAGGCATGGAGGGTGGCCAGGAGTTTGGTGGCGAGTCCCGTTTTCCGTTTGGAGGGGTGAATACAGAAGCAGTCAATGATGTGAATGGGTTCCTTGTCAAAGAGACCGGCATATGTGTAGCGTATGGAGGCAATGGGTTGGTCTCCTTCTTGGACGAACAGGATGATCTCGTTGGAGGGATCCAGGATGGGTTTCAGAGTCATGGGATCTTGGCCAAAGAACTGTTCTATAAACTGGGTCAGAGGAACCGTATGGATTGGATTCGCCCGCTGAGCTTGAATGCTTCTGGTGTCAATGGCCAAGGGCCTAATTAAAGATTCAAATCTCTTAGTTCTTTCAGGAACTAAGAGATGGGACCAGAAGGAATCGCTCATTCTTGAGTGAACCGATTAAAATTGATAGGATAAATCTCATTGGAGAGTTCTTAGTATGGAGTCCAAGAAGAAGAGCAATCGTTGTGCTGTCTGCCGATTTAAGCTCCAGATGGTCTATACCTGTAAGTGTCAAAAGGAGTTCTGCGTAAATCATGTGGGAGCCCTGGATCATGCCTGTACATTCAACTATAGGGCCGACGGACTTGCCCAGCTGAGCAAGCAACTGGATGTCTCGGGACTCTCTGTCAAACTGGAGAAGATTTAGGGATGCTCAAGACAATCCCGAATCCATTTAAGGGTTGGATCAAATGCCAGTAGAAATCCTGTATCAATACATTTTTCAAGAATGGCAATCTCCTTTTTGGGTATTTGGTTCAGGGTCAACGCCATTTGGGTCGCCCCCAGTTCTTGCGCATTCCATTTTACGGCTCGCTCTACAAACTCCTGGACCTCTCGGCTGGTCTGTTTCAAATTAGCAGCGCACAATGTCAGTTGTTCTCGTAACTTATCGGATGACAAATAGGGTCTATGCGTGGCCCCTGGCCGAATAAAGAGCATCTTCTTTGTAGTATTGTATCGTTTTGTCAGAGCGGCGACATACTTATTGACTAAAAGGGATGGATCACTCTTCCACGCCTGTGGCTTACATTTATTAATCGCATTAAAGAATGCGATAGCCTCCTCTTCATCTGTTACCCGTTTCTGTGTTACCAGAACGTCAAAATCGGGCTCACAAAGTGTGCTTCTAAAATGCTCCTTTAGAACAGCAGCCCTATGCTGTCCGTCAATAATATAGGTTCCAAGAACTGGCCTGTTCGCGGCATCCAGTTCCTCATACTGGACAATAGAGTATCCGGAATCCAAATGATTAATAGTGTGGACAGCCTTCTGAATCTCGGCCACATGCGCCACATCCAGAATACGATTCCCTTTCCAAATCGGAATCTCCAGAAGAGTTTTGGCCTTCATTCTATGAAGCTCAGAACCATCATGAAATATGTGGAGCGCCATGCTTGACGGATAGGATAGGCCGCATTAGTCAAATTTACTTGACAATCTGAATCTGTTGCTGATCATATGTCTTTAAGTAGGCATAGACAATGGTCGGGCACCAGCGGGGATTGAGGGGGGTCTCCTTCGGATTGAACCAAGCCACCCTGTCCGTTTCCCTGCGATCCCGCCGCCACCGCGCCACGGCCTTCGGGTGCTCCTTCATCCACGCAAATGTGTCAAAGACACTGTCCACCGTGTCTGTTGTTATGATCATTTGAAAGAGGTGATACTGGAAGAACCAGTTCTTGGGAAACGAGGCCTCCTGGCTCTGGAAGACCAGGCCTGTATAACGGGTCTCTTTGATATCGGTGATATGGGCCTCCTCTTCCACTTCGCGACGAATAGAGTTGGTTATGAGCCTGAGGAGGGATTCGTTGGGATGCCGCAGCAGATCCTTGCCCTCCATCTGGCCTTTCGGAGGCTCCCAGATATTTTTGCGAGAATGTTTCGGCTTGGAATTCCGAAAGACCATGAAGCGGTCCAGTTGAAGGGGATCCTCATGGAGAAAGGCAGCACCCCGTAAATATACGCGCCAGCCTTCTGTCGGATGCTCCACATAGGCATAGGCCTTTGTGGGATCATAGGACAAGTGTTCGGCTCCCCTTAGAAGGCCTTTTTGAAACACATCAAAGATAGGCATCCACTTACTTGTAGATGTGATTTAAGTGTGAACTCCGGGACGTGTTTTTTATAAGGTAGAATAGGGAGACAATGCCAGAGGCAGAGGAACAAGAACAAGAACAAGAACAACAAGAGGAGCCACCTACTCTACAGAAAAAGATAATGAAAGTCTATGGCGAAGAGATTGAGGTCCAGTATAAAACGAAAAAAAACGAACAGGGTGTGGATGTATTACTGTTGGATCGGGGCGATGAACGTATTGCTCTCAATCCAAGCCAAGAAACACTCGCAAATCAACTGTTCTTACATGAATATATTGAGGCCGTCTATCCGAAAGATCCCAGTGGCGGAGATGCCTGGTTGGATGGGGTTCTAAATGAAATTATTGTAAAAGGATGTCGCGATGATCCAAATGTGGATTTGTCAAAGGGTTGTATAAATTTTGCTGCCTATCTGTTGCGACACGCCATGCAGTTACGAGCGAATTCCACGAAGCTGCCCTTTGTTCCAAAAGACAGAATGGGATCCAAAAATGAAATAGACAAACGAATCAAGGAGACTAAGAAGCGCAAGACAGAACTGGAATCAGGAAAGGCCTATGGAGAAATTACAATGACTATTACAATTAATTTGAATGATATAGGGAGTTCGCATAGTTTAATAGACTGCACCGATGTAGAGGGGTTTAAAAATATTAAAGATAGCGAAATACAGGCTTTAATAGCGAAGGACGACCTATGGGAAGCCCTGTATATGATTACGAAGCAGTATAGAGGAAAGACCTGTGAAGCTGCGAATCTCTTGACAACATCCCTTAATTACGATGACAATATGTCAGCCCTCTTGAATCCAGGAAACTACTTCTTTGAACAATATGAGAGAATGTATGAAATACAGAAGGCAATTACAGCATTGAAATCTTAACGCGAACCCTAATAGGGAACAATGGATACACGGTTCTGGGGCCCCAGTGGCTGGAAACTGCTTCATCACGCCACCTTTCAGTATACCGCAAAATCCGAGAGGGAATTCAAGGCCTTCTTTGAGACCATTCCCTATATTCTCCCCTGTAAATACTGCCGAACATCATTAACAGACTACTATGAGGAATATCCTGTGAATCTCAAAAACCCAGTCAAATGGATGTATACCATTCATAACTGTGTAAACAATAAATTACGGTCGCAGAACTTGAACCCGAAGCCCAATCCGTCCTTACAACATGTCATCACCCAATACCATACATGGTTATCAGAAGCGAAGCCTCTGAATCGGCTAACCACCTTCTGGGACTTTCTGTTTGCTGTGGCCTACAATCATCCGAAGGAGGCCAGTCGGAAATCCAAACCCATGCCCGATTGTCCGCCGGCCGCCCATACCTGCGATGATCCATGTGTCCGAAACCGATGGAACACCCTGGATCCCAAGACTCGGATGCAGTGGTATGAACAGTTCTGGAAACATCTCCCGGTTGCGTTAGGACCTGAGTTGGAGCCCCTATGGACCGATGCTCTGACGAGGACGCGGCCCGATCTGTCCTGTCGCAAATCGGTTGTGGCCTGGCTGTGGCGTCAGCGATGCGCAATGGATCCGGAGTTTAAAGACCCCTATACGTCTGTGTGTAAAACTATTGCGTCCTATTCCAGCGATTGTGGAGCCAAGAAGAAGGCCAAGACTTGTCGGAAACGGAGATAATTATGTTGGGGTTAAGTAGAATAGAATGGCAAGTAATAATGGAAGAACTCTGAATGAGATATATGGCATTGATGTAGCAAAAGCAATGCGAGAAAGATACAATGGTCTTTCTGATGAACAAATTAAAGATGTGCTAAGTGGTAAAGCAACGTATAACCCACCTAAAAATTCTGCCTATTTAAATAAATTAAGAGCAAATGCTAAAAAAAAACCATTCTATAGAATTTCTTCAAAAATAAAGAAGGAGGATGCACTGGCCGTGGACAGGCGACTTAATGACCAACTGGCTTTCGTTCGCCGCCTTCCTCTTAACAATAAGCATCCGCCAGTTGCAGGAGGTCGCCGCACCAAACGCAAGACCCATAGGAAACACAAACGCACCCACAAGAGGCACCGTTCCAACAAATAGACTCTTCACAACAACTTATAATTATAGCGTATCTACTACACTATAATTATACCTATTAAACTGTAGGGAAATGGACACCTGGCAGATCGGTCTCTTCATTATTCTGATGCTTCTCCTCGTCAACTACGCCTACCGAGTCTTCTACGACCGCATTGTTCAGAAGGATATTCATGCGATAGAGGGCTTTGAGGACACTATGAGCATCCACGGCCACGTATTAGATCCCTATGACGCATTCTATGCAACTGTCTATAACAAGATCTTCCAGCACGATCGGCTGGTCCAGGCGGAGGCTGCGATTGCCATTCAAGAATGGAAAAAGGAGAAAGGGCCCCTTCGGATCTTAGACGTCGGCTGTGGCACCGGAGTGGCCACGACATCCTTTGTGAAACAGGGGGCGGATGCGGCAGTAGGCATGGACAAATCCGCTGCCATGTTGGACTACGCAAAGGAAACAATCGCACCGGCAACGACCTTGACACCCGAGCAACTGGAGCGCCTGGAATGGAGGAATACGGACGCCTACTCTCCGATCGCCTGTCAGTCCTCCGAGTTCACGCACGCCTGTTTATTGTATTTCAGCGTGTATTACTTCAGTGATATGAATGTGCTATTTCGGAACTTGGCTCTCTGGATTAAGCCGGGCGGGGGCCTGGTCATTGAGGTCGTCAATAAATACAAGTTTGAGCCCATCCCTGACGTAGCGAATCCATGGCTCGCCGTAAGCCCGCAGAAACATACAAAGGAGCGTATAACTACGTCGGCAGCCGCCTTTGACAAGTTTGACTATGATACTGAGTTCATTTTGGAGGGTGACGACGCTGAGTTTAAGGAAACGTTTAAGTTCAGGGATGGTAAGGTCCGTAGGCAGTCCCATACTCTGTATATGCCGCCGATTTCCAGAATCGTTACGGTTGCCATGGAACAGGGATTCAAATATGATAAATTTATGGATCTGAATATCTTGGGATTCAACTACGGGTTCCTGTTGTTTTTCACGAGGGTTATAGCATGACATGTCATGCTATAACCCATATTATTAGATATGAGGTCTACGACATCATATCTAATAACGAGGGTTATAGCATGACACGTCATGCTGAAGAGAGGCGTAATAAGATTCTTAACACTAACCCTAATATAAATTTATATTAGGAGGTACATAGTAAGGGATGGAGGCGGTAAATGCTAAAAGAAGACAAATTGAGGAACAACAAGCAAAAAAACGAGAACTCGCAGCACGGGCAACTGAAAGGCAGCAACGTGAATTTAACGCAGCAGCAGCAGCAGCAGCTCTTCAACGGAACGCCAATAGTGGCTTTCCGTCCCCAGTAACATCTACTCGTGCTAATATTGCAGAGTTCCAAAAATGGCAAGCTGCTCAGCGTCCTTCAGGCAGAGTAGGTCCAATTGCACCACAACTTGTTGAAACACATACATTGGATGCTAATCCGTGGGCTGCAACATTAAGATCTGAATTTCCAACGTCTAATCAGGAGGCTATGAATCCTTTTGGAAAACCATCCCGAAGATATACACACTTAAATCCCAATGGACAAGGAGAAACAACACCGCCTGCGGGTGCTTTTGGTCCTCCTGGACTAAGTGAACCTACACCAGCGGCTCGTGCGGCAGCAGCAGCCTTGGGAGCAGCAACAACAGCTGCTGTGGAATCACAAAGACCCAGAGGTCCTGTTCCTGTTGAAGCAGCCCGAACAGATCCTGTTGGTCCTGATCCAAGAATAAATGCTCTTATAGCGCAAGTTAGAGAACTTCAAGGCCGCCCAGTAGTTGATCCAAGAAGACTGGCTGACCTTGAAGCTGAACTTAGGAGACTTCAAAATGCTGCAGGAAGAGGGAGTGCGAATCAGGGAGAATTAAACTCTGTCCGAACCAACTTAGAGCGGCTCAGGGGTCAGTTACAAGGGGCCCAAGGAGATATAGCAGGACTTGGATCTTCAGTAAGAGCAACCCAGCGAAACATAGGGGCTCTTAGAATTGATGTGGACGGAGCAAGAGCCGATGCTCGGAGACAAATAGATGCTCTTGCTGATGAAGTAAGGAGATTAGCAGAGGCTCAGAGAGCCGCTGCCAGCCAAGCAGCAACTGCCGCTGCTCCTGCTGCTGCAGCACTTCAAGGGACTGGTAGTGAGGCCAGTCAAATAACCGTCGTGACAAGTGCGACAGCAGATCAGAGTCTTGCTGCAATTGAACGAATAGTTGCTAATCATGAAGACACTGTGCGAGCTATGAATGCTGAGCAAGCACGGCTTGTTGCTCAAATAAATAGTGCTGCTCAAAATTCTAATAGAGGCATTGCTGCTAATGCTGCCAGATCGTCAGAAGCGGCAGCAGGAAGAACCGCAGATGCTATAGCACGACTGGGAGCAGAAACTACACGACAGATAGAGGTAGTTGTTGCTGGATTTAGAGATGCTCTTGGACCTATTAGCGCTACTCTCAGTGGATTGCCTGCTATGATTGCGTCCATTCAGGCAAGTGGAGGAACAAATGATGCACAAATAGCAGAATTAATCCGACAAAATGGTGTATTACAACGGAGCACCGGTGATTTACAGGGACGTGTAGGGGCTTTAGAGAGACAGATAACGGAAACCACAGAACGATTACGTAGTGAACTACGAGAACAAAAGGTGGAGCTAAAGACTGATATAGATGCATTAAGAGCTCAACTTGCTACTGCAGGAAGGGGTACAAGCAATACTCCCCAGATTCTGAAGGCACTAAACGAGGTCATGAAAACACATACAGATGGATTAAAAGATATCATTGCGGCTTTAAAACCAGGACCCATCAATATTACCACAGGGACTTCTGCTGGAATGAATGCCAAAGCTGAACTTATTGAATTAGGGGCAGCACGAGAAAAACTAAAAGAGTTAAATTCATTAAGAGCGAGACTTGCCGCATTGGAAAAGGCAAAAGCAAATGCGCCTACACTTGATGCTAAAAATGCTATAACAAAAACAATAACTACTGTTGAAGAAGATATATCGGCTGCTACAGGAGCCAACGCAGGAACAAAAGCTACAGGAGCAAAAGCAGTAAGAGGGGCTACAGGAGCAACCAAAAAAAATACCATGAAGGGATGTAAATATGGTTGGCGCAATGTAAGTTGTGGCCCAGGAAAACCCTGTAATAAACATCGCATAAACTGCAGATCACGATTAGGAGGGCGTCGTAGAACTCGGCATAAGAACAATAGCAACAAGCGAAAGCACAAGACACATAAAAGAGGAAGACGATAATCGGAAAGACAACGTTATTATTATCAGAACTGTTCTGATAATAATAACATAACATACAACCCTATCCGTGTTTACAAACCCATTCCAAAAGGGCTGTAGCTCAAAGGGGCCAAAAAGGGGCGCACACCATCGTTGACCGGCGCCTCGGCCTGGCATTTGACCACAGCCGGTGGGCATACTTGACGCGGGCACGGGGCCGGTGGCGGGCACACCGTGGGAGCCGGACATTTGACTTCAGGGCACCGAGGCCGAGGGCACGGCGGGCATTCGCCTTTCGGTTTGTTACACTTGCTACAATCCAAGATGACCGGCTGGGGTGTCGGAATAGAGGATTTGAGAACATAGTTGCTCAGATCGGGCACAGGCGGCACCTCCGACTTGAGAACATACTGGCTCAAGTCGGGTATCTGAGGGCAGGCCGGCACCGTGCTCTTAAGAACATACCGACTCATGTCGGGTTGCCGGCAGGCGGGCATTGCGTTGTCGCCCATAATTCCGCATTCATCACTGAATCCCTCAAACATGGAGCGACGGAATATAATTCCGACAACCACACCGACCAGGAGAATCCCAATCATATACAATAAATTGATTTTCATAGACATGCCTCTCTAAAGACTATGGATAAAATTTGATAGGAAATTAGGAGTATTCTCCTTATCAGAACCATGGACTCACTTATCCTGGAAGTTGTCAGCGCGGATCTTGTTATGATGTATCAGAACGCAACTCATAATTATGAGACGGATAGTGGCTATGATCTGTATTGTCCTGAGACCCTGAGTCTACCTCCGAACTCCACGACCCTGATAGATCTTATGGTGCGCTGCCAACTCAAGGGACCTACGATTCATGGGTATTATCTGTTGCCGCGCTCCTCCATCTATAAGACGCCTCTCCGACTCGCTAATTCGGTGGGACTTATTGACTACAACTATCGGGGGACACTCAAAGTGGCTCTTGATAATCGTTCTTCGGAACCCTTTGAGATTAAGCGCGGGGATCGGCTCTTTCAATTGGCCATGCCCTCTCTGGCGCCCTTCAAGATCGTCCTGGGCACCGTGAATTTGGGGACGGATAGGGGTTCTGGAGGATTCGGATCCACGGACAGGAAGAATACAATTGCGTAGGCCGAATGCTCAATAAGCTTTTGCACCTCCAGCTAAATACGCAATGAGCATAATTTGGCCTTCGGCCAAATTATGCGAGCCAGCCCTTCCAGTTCCCAGGCGGGCAGCCGCACATCTCATCCATCCGATTCATATTTGAAGCCTGTAAACGGGTGCATACCACTTTGGTCTGGCCCTTCCAGGAAAAGGAAGGACTGACCGTCGTCCCTGGTGGCAGAAATCCATAGTCATTGGGATCCAGGTCCCTGTTTTTGACCTGTGTAGCAATCTCATTGTATCGCTTCTGCCAATCATACGTGCCCGCATTCACCGTGCCCGTGTAGTTTCCCTTCGGATCCCCTGTGGCCGGCATGCGTCCCTCCGCCCTGGGATCCTGGGCCCAGCGATCTGTCACAGTCGGACCCGCGATAATACTGTTTAGAGAAGGGGCTTCGCTGACCTGTTTGAGATCATAAGGACTCGGGAAGCCCGTAGAGGTCAATGAGGATCTACCTCCTACCTTAATATCCTCCGAATGCTCTTCTGTGCCATTGTATTTAACATTGAAAGACAGGGAGGCATCCGCATTATCCAAGAACGTCTTGGCATAGGCCCCCAGGGTCGCCATGGCATCCGAAGGCACTGCATTATTATTGGAGACCGCAGCCACAATATTATTCAGGAGAGGAAGAATGGGTGATCTGACATTGCCGAGGTTGGGGAGCGCATTGCTAATATCTGCTCCGAGAACGGGGATATCGGAGGACTTCATCTGGCCACTGTTGACCTTCTGAATAATCCCGTCTATTTGGTTCTTCATGGCCGTCAAATTCCCTATCCGTGTCTGGATCACTGGATCCGTGGTGCCCGAGGAGCTCAGTTGCGTAATAGCCTGCTGAATGCGCGTGGAGAATTCGGCGAGCTGTGCGACAGTTGCCACAGGGCCCGTGGTATTGTCTCCTGAATCAGTGAACCCCTCCAGATCCACATCGTGCTGTGGGCCCTGAAAAGGCCGATTGGACCCGATGAGCTCCGCCTCCTTCTGTAAATAGGCCAAGTTGTCCTCTATCTGCTTGATGTCCATGAGCGTCAGCTGAGGAGTGAGACCCGGATTACGCTGAAGCACATTGGCCTCGGACTCAAGGCGCTGGAAATCGGCGCGGGCCGTATTTAAAGGAAGTTGAATTGTGGGGTCGGATCGGTCCTCCAGTTCCGTCGCCTGAAAGGCCAAGAACCCTTTTAGGAGTTCCAGAGTGTTGAGGATCCGCTGCCTGGTTGTTTTGATCAGCGAGGGATCCTGATAGGGGCTGGGCAGGTTTTTCCCGATGGCCTGATAAGGGGCCGTCGGAAGAGGACCTGGGAGATCTGAGGCTTTAAATGAGGAAGATACCGGAAGTTGGGCAACAGGGGGGATATTGTCAGGAATAACGGTTCTGGAATCCGTATTTAGAGGGACAAACCCTGTAAACCCCTCTGTGTAATTCAGTATGACAAAGAGAATTACGAGAATACATAATAGAGTTAGAAATGCATACATTTCACCTAACTCTATTAGGGATTATTAGTTTGATAAAATCAATTTAGTTATTATTCCAGATCACATCCCCAGCAAGGAATACTGTCTTTCCGAATATACTGATTTGTATCTACAGTAGGGCACTTCATACTCCTCTTGGCATGTGTGAGTTCTTTACCCTGCTGTGTGCAGGGACTGGGTTCATCTTCGCATTCCTGGCTATCATCATAATAGACCTTACTTGCGGTCGCCTTCCCCATATTGTTCAACAGGCTGTTCTGATCCTCGGCCGCTTTTGCCGCTGCCGCTTTGGCTGCTTCTTGAGTGGCCATAGCATCCTTGTGTTCCTGGCTCAAATAATCAAACCACTTGCCCTTGTCGCCTTGGTAGTTCCACTCCACATTCACATTTGCATTGGAATTGGTCATGATGGCATCTGAGAATTTATTCAGGAAATCGGAGGAGAAGAGGGAACCCAAGCCTGAATAACCAGTCGTGGCTGTAGAACCACTTGTGCCAGTTGTGGTTGTGGTGGATGCGGCTGCGGCAGTGGCAGGTGTTGCGGCCGCTGCTCCTGCTGCCGTTGCGGCGGCGGCTGCTGCAGCATCCGCGTTGATTTTGAGATTGGTCAAAGCAGCTACAAGAGCAGAGACAGCAGATTGGACCGCGGCCCTGTTTTTACTGACCACATCAGACGAAAAGCTGGTGCTTGTCAGAAAATTGATAGCTCCTTCAATCACTGTGGCCAATCCATCCAGTTTGTCTTTCGCAGCGGCAACAGAAGATTGGAGTGCTGCCGATGTCTTTTTAGCATTGCTGTCATTATTTCCCCTATTGTCATCGGCCGCCTTGATATTGGCAGCCATGATTCCAAAATCATCTTGGAGTTTTTTCAACTTGTTCGGGATATCGGTCTGCATTGTTCTGCCATTTGAAGTATCTGCCTTGGCATCCAGTGTCAGCGTAGCATTCAGGGATGTCAGATCTGCCTGAACAACTGCCACATTGGCAGCCGCAATAGCCGCCATGGTATTCTTTGTCTGGGCGGCCGTCACGGCTGCCGTAGCGGTTGCCGAGGCCGCCACCGCCGTTGCTGCATCCACGGCCGTTTGGGTGGCTGAGAGAGCATTGTTGACTTTTGTTTTAATGGGATTATAGTTGGCAATAAAGGCCGTAATGGCTGTTCCAATGGCCTCAACCTGCGTAGGATAGGATGCGGCAGGAGTCGCCATTGCACTTGTCAAAGAACTGATAGCGGTCTGGATGCCAGCATAGGAGGCCGTCAATCCAGTGACACCGTTCGTAGCATCCGTATTGGCGACCCCTGTTGCTGCTGCGGCTGTGGTATCCTTATTTCCCAAATCAGAATTCATTAAGTTAATCTTCTCCAGAGCCGTTGCAATATCGTTTGTACAGGTTGTAGATAGGGCCGTGATATTTGTCGCGGAGGGAGTTGTCTTTGCCAACTCGGCATTAATGGCGGCTAAGAGGCCGCCTATATCTGTTCCTACCTGGGTTGTCGCGGTCACAGCCGCCGCAGCCTTTGTGTTTTTACTCTGGGCCGCGGAGACCTCTGCTGTGGCCGCAGCTACCGTGGAATTGGCGGCCGCCCCCGCGGCCAAAATAACATTCGCTAAGAGGGGCTGCATGGCGGATACAAGGCCTGTAGCGGCTGTATTGACTTTGACCATTTGATCTGAGATAGCCCCTGATGTGGAGGAGGCTGAATTCAGGAGCGCAATGAGGGCTGTGATGGCAGGTGTAACTCCTGATGCGCCTGATAAGGCCAAGTCTACAGCACTATAGCTATTTTTAGCAGCCAGCGTGGCCGCATTGGTGGTCGTATCACTTGTAGTTGTATTTGCGGCAGTAATGGCATCCCTGGCCGATCCAAGATCCGTCTGGAGAAGCGTTAGTCGTGTTCCAATTTGGGTCGCTTTCGTGAGATTGTCAACCCCCGTAGCAAAACTGGACAAATAGGCCATGAGACCATTAACATTGGTGGAGGCTGCCATAGTCTGTGTGCCCGCATTATCTGCCAAGGAGCGATTTTGAACGGCAAGAGCATAGCCGGTCAACGGATCTCCAGCAGCAAATCCTTCACGGACCTTGAACAAATAGTATCCTAAGGCCACCACGGCCACTAAAAGGGCAAGTGGGAGCACAAGATTCCGAAGCCAACCAGATGACATACTCTATTTAGAGGCTGGCATTTGATTTCTGAGAACCGGAACGTAGCTACTAGCAGCCCCAGCACGGAACATTATTCGTTGCCACATAGGGCTTACACTTATTCTTTTTGAGTGTTCGTCCCTGTTTCATGGAGATACTCTCCTCACAGTCCACCTCGCAGCACTCTTCTTCTTCTATAGGGCATCCCTGACCGCCTGCTAAGTGGCCCACGATTCCATCATCAACCGCAGCTGTAGTTGTAGATGGTTTTTTTGGTAGAGGAGCGGCAGAAGCAGAAGCAGAAGCAGGGGCAGAAGCAGGAGCAGAAGCAGAAACTCCATTAAGTATATTCGCAAGAGCTGCTATAACAGGATTTGCGGAAGGATCCGTAGAGCTACCCGAGGAATCGCTGACAAACCTATATACATTATACATATCATTATCGGAGGCATCAAGTAGGGGAGAAAATTCATTAGGATTATAGGTTAACGCTGATTGGGTAGTGGTTGTCCTTGGCGTATTTGTAGGCATGACAGATCCGCCAGCATTTCCAAAGAGATTAGGGGTGGCGGTGGCTGTTCCGTAATTGTAAGTAGGATTGGCACCTGTGCAGGTCCCTCCCGTTTTTTTGCTGGTGCCTGAGCCTCGGGCACAGGTGGGATCAGGAGCCCCCGAAAAGGAGTTGGGCAGATCTCCTGTGGAATCGGTAGTCTTATTCGTCCCTGTGCATATTCCCCCCGTTTTTGTGCTATAGGATCCTACAGGACATGTGGGATCCTTCTCATAAGTGAAGACTGCAAATCCTTCCTTATAGAAATAGAGACTAATGGCTACAATCACAGTTAGTAATAGAACCGGAAGTATAATCGTTCTAATAATATCTACCGACATGGCACACCCTATTAGAAATAACTATTAAATTTGATTTCTACCAGGTAGAACACAAACACCAATGCTCTCTCTACGTCACACAGCCGATGAAATGCCCGAGATCGGCTTAGACGAAGCCGGTCGGGGATCCTTCTGGGGCCCCCTCATGGCCGGTGCTGTTCTCTGGCCACCCCGAGACCAATGGACCCAGGAACACGAGGCCCTGAGCCCCCAGATCCGCGACAGCAAGAAGATTGCTCCTAAGAAACGCGTCCGACTCGCAGCAGATATTAAACGCTTGGCCCTCTCATGGGCCGTCGGATCCGTTACGAACACCGAAATAGATGAACAGGGGATCGTGTGGGCCAATCAGGAGGCCTTTCGCCGAGCGTTTGAGGGCCTAAAGGGCTTTAAGTCCTCTGACTGCCGGCTGCTGATTGACGGGGAATGGCGGATTCCCGAGTGGCCGGGGGAGCAGCACACGATCGTGGAGGGCGACAACACCTATTTGTGTATTGGGGCGGCCTCTATTCTGGCCAAGGTGGCGCATGATGAGTATGTGGAGGGGTTTTCTGATAAGGAGGAATTGGTGTGCTATGATCTGAAGGGGTCCAAGGGGTATGGGACGGCGAAGCATAGGGCTGGACTTATTGCCAATGGAGCTCATGTGCTTCATAGACGCACGTTTGTGCGGAAATATGTGCCTGAGGACCAGGGACTTGTGAAGCCCAAAGTGACCTGTGAGGGGCATCAGGGATCCAAGGAAAAAGAGGAGAAGTGCCTGATTCGGCTTTAGTTGTTTAGTTGTTTAGTTGTTTAGTATTATATCATACATGTTGTATGATATAATACTATTTTTAAAATTGCTGAGCAGTTCTCACTCGTGGCCACTTAATGGTGGCGGCGGCGGCGGCGGCTGCGGCGACCCCCCTGCTGCTGCTGCTGCTTCTGCTGCTTCTGCTGCTGCTGCTGCTTCTGCTGCTTCTGGCTACGACGACGACCATGATGACGACGACGTGTGCGACGACCACCTGTAAGTCCCATTTTATATTAGTTGGTTAGATTTTATTCTCCAGAAATCGGATCAGAAGGGCCAAGTCTGTGGCCCGAGTTCTGATAAATGTTTCATAGCTGGAGCTGTGCGCCTCGTCCTTTTCGTAGTTCAAGAATTTGTTGTTGGGCTTGGTTTGATCCGTTCCGCGCAGCTTCTTGATGAGCTTCACGGGCTCATAAGGCAGCACCTGGAGATCTTTCAAACCGGTCCGACATAAAACAAACACGCCGGGTGCGCCCTCCTCGGGCATATTCTCCATGACACTCAGCTTAAGGAGCGCATGAAAGTTCATAGGGTTCTCAGACGGGTTTCCGTATTCACTGACGCCGGACGGAGTCAAATCAATGGTCATGTTCGTCTGAGTCCGGAGGAGATCTGTGAAGGGCACCTCCGTATACATGGCGCCCATGAGGCTGCCCGTAGGATTCCGTAAAAGGGTGGCGGCGACCATCATGCCCCCCGCCGATCGCCCGTAGATGATCGTCTTGTTCGGACTGACGCCGGTGACCTTCTGGGCCGCCCGGATAGCCCCTTCAAAGTCCTCCACGGTCTTGATATGGCGCTCCTCTTGGCCCGCCTTGGCCCACGCATAGTCCTTATCACCGGAGCCTCGCCCATAGCAGTAGACAATCCCGATTCCGCGCCGTAACAGAGGCCCCCATCCACTATAGGGCCAGCCCACATTCGTATCCTGCCCGTAGGCCGAATAGATGTAACATAACAGGCCTCGGAGCCGCTTGAACTTTTTGCTTTTTACCAGTAAATACGGGACTTTTGTGCCATCGGCAGACAAACAGTGATGGAGAGAGGCATCAAGGGGATCAAACTCTTTCAAGAACGGTCCTATCTTCTGACAGCCAGCTACCCATGTATGCCGCCAGCGCTTCACACTATCTGTATTATTTTCCACAAAGAGCACATAAGGGGGTTCCTGCGGTGTATAGACGGTAAAGCTCTGAAAGGTGGCTCCGTGCCATTTCGCCCAAGGATTGGAATTCACATCGCCAAAGGAGATCTTGAAGACCTCTTTCGGAGCCTTATGGGGCGCGCACAGATACAATATAGTCGTTCCTTCTGACCGAATCATATAGTGTCCCGAGTTCAGGTTGACCCAGACGGGCTCCCCCTTCGGACGATTCCAAGAGACCAGGGGTTGCCCATAGGGAATCCAGGTAGAGCCCCCTTTTTTAATATAGAATCCACAGTTGGATCCAATAGGATACTGGACCTCCGTGTCCGCATGGATACGAGTCGCCCGTTTCCCCTCAATCCGCCACGTCTTGCTGTCCGTCCAACAGGTGGATTTACAATACAGGGTCTTGTCCGTTTCTTTTCTCAGAATCAAGAATCGTTCATCAGAGGGTTCCTTGAGAATCACATGATTGTCCTTGCCTGTCAGGGCATCACAGCAGAGAAGCTCAATGGTGTTAAACGGATAGATGACACCCACATAGTAGCAGAGACCGTCTTTGATCGCCACTTGACCACTGATACCGTGCTTAGACCACAGGATATGCCCGGTAGAGTCCTGGCAGGTCAGGTCCGATATATAATTATCCTTATCATCCGCTGTGATATAATAGACCTTGTTATCCCAGTAGTCCAGAGAACCAGCATAGTGTAATTTCTTGGCCCAGACCCATTTCCAGAAGTAGTTGCCGCCATTGGAGACCTGGATATGAACTTGACCATTGCCCAGGCTCAAATAATAAAAGGTGCTCAGCTTTGAGGTAGAGCGGAGTTCCTTTTCCATCTCCTTCTGGAGTTGAGTGATATGGGCCTTCTTAACAAGGGCATTCCAGAACGTGCGTTCCTTTTTGAGGGCGCTTTTCCATGTTTTCCCTCGCATAGTCTCCAGGGCGGCTGAGTTGTTCTTCCATTCTAAGAACGATAAACGACGGACAGGGTTGCCCGTGAGTTTTTCTTTCTGCCTCGTCTGTCTTTTCTGTCTTTTCTGTCTTTTGCGTGTCGGATGGCTCAGTTGCCGTTTCTTCCGAGTCGCCATCCCTACTGGATGCGTGTATTTTCTGTGGATAGCGTAGAGTATGTTTAGCTTCTTTAGCAGTAAAACAGTGCCATCAAGTCCTCCAGCAATTAACTCATCAAGTCCTCTAACAATTAAACCATTTAAGTATCATACAGGGGCAAATAATTCACTGTATCCAAAATTATCACAAATCAAGCATTTACTAAAATCCGGTGGCCCTGGCACATTAAATCAGGAAAGATTAGATATATTAAATAATTTACCAGATGATAACAGTGTAATCCTCAAATATGGTACACCTGGAAGAATTACTATTCAAAAACACTCAGTACCAGATGAAGAGTCTCGTGTTAGAATTAGAGCTGGAATTGATGACCTGTTTGAAGTAATAGAGATTATAGAACATCCTGCGAGTGTATCCTATATTGTTACTCTTAGAAAGGATACTCAAGCAATTGTGTATGAGAATGCGCTTGTGCCTGGTTATCCAGATCAGTCATTTATTAGATTTAGTATAGGTGGCTTAACAGAAATTATATCAAAGCCAGATGGTCCTGTTACGTTTAATGTAATGTATCCCAATCTATTTGCACATTTTCCAAGAATTAGTGGCGGCAAACATGGGCGAAAAACTCGGCACAGAAAACGAAAGAGCCAGCGCAAATCTCGCCGCCGTCACCATTAACAGCCTAAGCATCCATGTATTGATCTAAGCAGATGTCCGCTATTCAGATCAATTTCATCTATGACAAGGGGTCTCCCATGGCGGCTGTTGTGGCCGCCGCGGAACTCTTTTTGAACTCCTGTAAATCCGCTCTCCCTCCGTTCTCTAAGCCCAGACATCTGGATGTTCGGGAACCCTTGACCCATGCGGATCTGAATATCCACTTCACAGTCCCTATCTTTGTTGGCATGTCCTGGGCCTATACCAATATCCTCATCAAGGATGAATCAAACTGGTCCGAAGAGTGGAATCCCTATCTGTCCTCGTTTGATGCTACTCTGCCTTTAAGTTCCCTTAAGGATAAGGACATGCTCGTGGCAGGACTTAAAGAGGTCTTTGGAAAGGCTGTGGCGCGGCGGCCAGTCAAAGGCGTTCATCACTGCCCGCCTATCCTTCACATAGAGGATTGCCCGCCCATTTCCGTCATCACGCCGACGTATAATCGCAGGGCCTTCTTGGAGATTGCGCTTCACAATTTGTTGGCCACGGACTATCCGAAGGATAAGATTGAATGGATCGTCGTGGAGGACAATGAGGACTCCACGAAAATGTCTTCGGAACTCATTATGAATTTCCAGGTCCATAACCCTCAGATCCAAGTGAAATATATCCCTATTCAGGGGCGCATGTCTATTGGAATGAAGAGGAATGTGGGATGCGAGAATGCCAAGAACGAGATTATTCTCTTTATGGATGACGATGATCACTATCCTGTAACCTCGTTTCGTAGGCGTGTGGCCTGGTTGACCAAGGGATCCAGGTTCTCTAATGTCCAGATTGCGGCCTGTACCACCATTGCGCTCTATGATCTGGTCCGAGGCGTATCGGCAGTGAACGTGCCACCCCTGGGCCTGGGGTTCTCAAAGCGGATTTCGGAGGCCACTCTGACCTTTCTACGGTCGGCGTGGCTCCAGAGGCCGTTTGAGGATGTCTCGGTGTCCGAGGGGGAGGCCTGGATCCTGGGCCGTGAAGAGCAGTGTATTGAGCTGCCGCCCCAGCAGATCATTGTGGCCTTTAGTCACCAAGAGAACAAGAGTGGTCGGCGAATCCCTCCTGCAGACGTAAAGGAGGTATCGTGTTTCTGGGGATTTCCGAAGGAATACTTGGTCTTTATTCACAAGATGGCGGGCGTTGAGATTGAAGAGGAGGGGAAAAAGGGATCCAAGAAGGCTTAGGTTGGGTCTGTTTTTGCTGCCGCTGCCGCCTGTGCGGCAGCCCAACTGATATCTACATGTATGGGGGATCCAATTGGGAGGCCTGGGGCCGAGGGCTCCATGGAGTCTGTTGTTTTGGTGGATGGGACCAGTTTTGCCAATGCGTCCAACATTTTCCGCTCGGCTGCCTCTTCCTTGTCCATGGCCTTGTTCCATTCTGTGCGAAGATCCTCAATCTCCTTCTTAAGTTTTGCGTATTCAGCCGCAAGTGTTGGATCTGAGGGGCCAGATCCATTGGATTCTTCGGATCCAGGAGGGGCGGGAAGATCATCACTGTCCATGAGTTTGAGAAGCCCCTCTTCTCGCAAGAGTTCTGCCCAGGTCTTGTAGCCTTGTTGGTAGGCATGTTTCGCAAACTTCTTACAGTCCTCATCATCCTCGGAGGTCGGAATATTACATAATTGAAGAATTACACGTATAATAGGGCTTTCTTTCGCGATGCTAATCGCATCTTGGAACTCAGAACTACAGTTCCATGTGGCATCCTCTATAAATTCATGAAGTCCTTGGCCCATTGGATCCTCTGGATCCTGGTAGCCACGTTTTAAGAACCCCTTTTCTTCTAATACAGTATCAATCTCCTCTTCCCTGGAAATAAACCCTTCAAAGAGCCGAATGGCCTTTGTGCGCAGTGTATAGGTGGCGGTGATCTTGAATATATTTAAGAGGAGTCCAATTACAATGGATTTGGTGACACGAAAGGCACCAAATACGATATCATTCTGTAGAGGGGGGCTGATCATATAGAAGATCTCCAGGAAGATCTTGTATACAAATCCTGTATAGACAAGGCCGGATCCAAAAAAACCGGCAAAGGCCAGGAGGGAGGTCTTCCAGTCCCCGCGTAACAGTTCTAAGATGGCCAGGGCCACACTCAGCACTTTTCGTATAATGGGGACATCATAGCCGGGCATGCTGACCACTAATCGGACAATATCCAGCACAGAATGGAGAAAGAAAATCATTAAACGGAAAGGGACTGGTTGTTTTTGTAATCCTGTGGCACGAATCGCCGGAATGGCGCCCAAGGGCATAAAGGGTTTCGGATCGGCCATTCCATCATATAGTCGTTCAAACTTTGTGATGCCAAATGTGGCCGCCAAGTCACTCACCGTTTTATTGACCTCTTTAAACTTGTTTACCCCTTGGGCAAACACCTTGTTCAGATCGGGTTGCGGATTCACTGCGCCGCCCTTCTGAAGATGTTCAAGAGGCGTGTCCGTGTGGGCCTGTTTGAGTTGAACAAGCAGATCCGTCAAGGGCTTGAGATCCTTTTCGTCCTCCAAGGTCAAGACACCCTTGCCAATGGCATCATTCGCAATCGTAGACCAGCCCTCCTTTCCGTCTACCTGGAGAATGGCGCTAATAACTTGAAAAATAGTGTTTACGGCACTGGTAAATGTAACGGCGCTCGTAGGAAGCTTTCCAATTGTATCCAATAGCTGAAGAGACTCTTTGATGATTTCCAAGCTCATGGATCCCTATTTGTAGAATGGTTATTTACAAGGATTAAATCACGGTAGAGTAATAGTCTACCGTGATTTAGTTTGGCTAAGCCCCACTATGAGGAGCACATCGTGCATCCCTCATCCGCCTTAAACAGGGCCTCTTGCCGTTCTGCCTCTGACTTCTCCGCCTCCTTCTGGAGCTCAGGATCCACCGTGAACTTCTGGGCCATGACATGCGTCTTCGTTCTGAGATAATAGACTCCCGTCTTCAGTCCCTTCTTCCACCCGTAAAAGTGCATAGAGGACAGGACCTTGTGCGTTGGCTCGGACACGAACAGGTTCAGGCTCTGGCTCTGGCAGATAAAGGCCCCCCTCGCGGCCGCCATGTTCAGGAGAATCTTCTGTGAAATCTCCCAGGCCGTCTTATACAGATTCTGCGTGGCCACAGGAATCTCCAGGCCCTGGATAGATCCATTCTTGGCGATAATCTTATTTTTGAGCTCCTCATTCCAGAGACCTAAGCGCATGAGATCCTTGATCAGGTGTTTGTTGACTATAATATACTCCCCCGAGAGGGTTCTGCGCGCATAGATATTGGACGTAAAGGGCTCAAAGCACTCATTGTAACCCAGGATTTGACTGGTGGACGCCGTGGGCATGGGAGCGACTAATAGGGAATTGCGGAGGCCAACGGCCTGAATCCGGGCCTTCAAGGAGGCCCAGTTCAACGTCTTGTCCGTTTCCGTCAGAGGTGTAACAGCGGCCCCGTTGGTAAACCACAAGTCATACTGGAGCTGGCCCTTAGACGCCGGTGAGCCGGCAAAGGTCTCGTAGGGCCCCTCCTCGGCGGCCAGATCGGCCGAGGCCTCCAGGGCCGCATAATACAGATGCTCAAAGATGCGCTGATTGAGCTCCTGGGCCGTGTCCCGTTCCCACGGGTGGCGTAGGAGAGCAAAGACATCTGCGAGGCCCTGGACTCCCAGGCCAATTGGCCGGTGCCGCCGATTAGATCGCTCCGTCTCGGGCGTCGGATAGAAGTTGATGTCAATCACGCGATTCAGATTGCGCGTGGCAACCTTGACGACCTGCCGAAGCCGATCAAAGTTGAACTTCCGCCCCTCCACAAAGGCCGGCAGACCAATAGAGGCCAGATTACAGACAGCCGTCTCATTCGCATCCGAATACTCAATGATCTCTGTGCAGTTCCCCGTCAGAATTCCATTGAAGACCCCCGTATGCTGCTCGGGCTCATTGAAGCAGAATGTATCTGATATGCGACTCTCTGAGACCGACTGAACCGTGACAGTATGCGCCCAGCCCTCGGGATCTATCCAGCTCATGAGTTGCGTGCCCGCCTTTAAGTCCTCGGCATTGACACGATAGGCACTGAGAAGCTCTTCGTTTCCGTCCAGGAGAAACTTGTGATAGGGCGTGCAGTCCAGGGTCTTCACTGCCGTCTTTATGGCACCGGATAGGGTATTGATGGTCTGATCCACAACCGTTATATGGAGGAGCTGTTGCTGTTCTCCTGTCTTTTGGGGAATGACCGTGGACCACTTGTATCCGTTCCAGATAGCCACCGGTTGTCCTGCCAGAGTATGAATGGGCTTCTGACCACCTCGTGTAAGGATGAGAGTATCAGGGGCCACGCACAGATTAGAGGACTTGATCGTGCCCAAGTTCTGCTGATTGGACTTGGAATTGGCTGCGTCCTTGTAGAGGAGATAGGGATTGCCTGTCTCCACCTGGCAATCCGTGATCTTGGTCCAGAGTTTGCGAGCCTCTACTTGGCGCTTGCCGAGTCCCTCGCGCTCATAGCGTTCGTAGAGGGCTTCAAAGGCCGGACCCCAGACATCGCCAAGACCCGGGGCCTCCGAGGGGCAGAACAGGGTCCAGGGCTTGTCTTCCTCCACGCGCTTCATGAAGAGATCAGGGACCCACAGGGCATAGAAGAGATCGCGAGCCCTTTCGTCCTCCGAGCCCGTATTCAGCTTCAGCTTCAAGAAGTCCTCTACATCGGCGTGCCAGGGCTCCAGATAGATGGCAAAGGACCCGTTGCGCTTAGAGCCCTGGTCCACATAACGAGCGGTCGCATTGAAGTTCTTGAGCATGGGGACAATGCCGGTGCTCGTGCCACCATTTCCATTGATATGGGATCCCTTGGCCCTGATGTTACTCACATGGAGTCCAATACCCCCCGCATATTTGCTGATCTGGGCACAATCGGCCAACGTCTTGTAAATCCCCTTGATAGAGTCCTCCGCCATACTAATAAGATAGCAACTGCTCATCTGGGGCCTTGGACTTCCAGCGTTAAACAGGGTTGGCGTGGCGTGAATGAACTGCTTGGTGGACAGGAGCTCATAGGTCTCCAGGATCCTTGCGAAGCCTTTCGCTGGTTCCTGTGTCATGGCCCATTCCCCCCACAGAGTCACGGCCACACGCATCCACAGATGCTGCGGTCGCTCCACGGTGGTCCCGTCCAGGATTCGTAGCAGATACTTCTGGCGCTCCAGCGTCTTAAACCCAAAGTAATCCAGGAGAAAGTCGCGCTCTGGCTTGAGTGCGGCATCCAGTTGGGAGCCAAAGCGTTCCACGGCTGACATGAAGCCATCCGATAGATACTCCATGCATTTCCCCGTCTTGGAATTGATCTGGGTGTAGAGGAGCTTCATAGTGTCCACGAAGGACGGTAGTGTATTCTTTTGGTGATTACTGATAATAATGCGGCTTGCGAGGATTCCATAGTCGGGATGGGTCGTCACGAGGGAGATGGAGAGCTGGGCGGCGAGTTCATCCAGCTCCGAGGTCTTAATTCCGTCCCGTATACGCAGTAGAGTGCGTTGAGCAATGAGCGTCGCATTGACCTCCAGGGCATCGGGCTCCGTTGCGCACAAGGTAATGCGCTTCTGGACCTTCTCAAAGCTAACTTCCTCCTTGGACCCGTCACGCTTCACAACGTTCATACTAATAGTATTGCTCATTCCGGAATGTCTTGTAAAGCACGAATAGGGTCTTGCTGTGCTTCAATTTTTTAAGTCCTTATCTTAGTAGATGAAGCTCCATCCCTTTGTAGGATTTCTGGGATTACTATTTATATTACTGACCTGTGCGTCTATTGTGGGCATGGTATCAGGGAAAGAGGGCTTGACCACCTATTTTACGTTTGTGCCGCGATGGGAGGGGCGGCGCTGCGGCCCTGCACCCGTTTGGGAGAGCCCCCCTGACTACTATCCCGATTCCTCGCCCAAATGGAACTTTGTGACCTATGAGGGCTTTCTGGGGGCCGAAGAGAAGGATGTGTCGTATAGGACCGAGAGCGCAAATACAGGGAAGGATATGAAAATGAGTTCCCAGATTCCAGGGGATCCCATTCTGAACAATCCGCCCAATAAACCCTCACCTGTTGATTTTGCAAACCGGAGTTCCTATCTGCTCTTGGGGGATGAGCTCAAAGCCATGCCCCCTGATTCCGGAATCAGCTGTGTAAATTCTCGGAGCTGCTTTGCTGCCGATTTTGATCGGCTCCAGGAAAAAACAGGGAATTACAGGCAATTGACCAACAACTACAAGCGGGCCTATCCCGATAGCTGCTCGGGGCCCGTCCAAGAACTGACCATGTCGTTCTATAAATCCGATGGTCTCAAAGTGGATGCTCCCGCAAATTGTATTTAGAACTTGATCAGACAAACCGATTCTTGGACTTTTTTCTTTAAGTGCTCATCCAGGAAGGAGGGATTTTGACGGGCCCGGTCCACGTCGGCCCAGAAGGTGTCTATTAACGGCTTTATAGAGGGCCACCAAACGGAGGATCGCAGAATGATCTGTTCGTGCCATTCCAGGAGCTTCCAGGGAACACGCTCTGTGAGGACTTCCTTGGGACCGAGAACGGGCATCCAGTCATCCATGTTGACCGGGCCGTATTCGTAGCGGCCGTTCTCTTCCAGACCGACCTCATTCAAGGTGTGAATCAGGGCAATCGTTCCGTGATACAGGCCGGGTCCGTCCTTCTTCAGGGGCGACGAATAGGGTGAGTGGAAGACGGCCTCTACGAAGTCGCAGGCCTCCAGGTCTGTCACAAAGAGCTGCATCTGGACCTGGGTGTAGTAGTCCTTGGGCACCTTGCCGTCGGGAGCCCTTGTGACGGGACACTTGATCTCTATGAGTCGTCCAGTTCTGAGATTCGCGGGATCCTCCAGAACGAGTCCATCGGGGCTCGCCGAACACCGACTGTCCGTGTCACTCAGGAGGCGCCCCAATTCATGGATTGTAGTCCGGTATTTGTGGTTATAGATCTGCTTGACCACGGGCTCAAAGCGAATGCCCCAGTCAAATGCCGTCATACTGTGACTGGGAACTGCCAGGGGCTGATTTGGACGACTTATAGGGTTGACCTTGCTCATGATCAGGGAGGCACGGCTCTTTGGACTTGCGAAGAGGGATCCCAGTTCGGAGGCGGAGATCACCGTGCCCATCTGTTTATACCAGGCCGGTGTTCTTTGCTCTATCTGCTGTTTTACAGTTAGAGCAAGGAGTTTTTCTCTGGGCGGAACGGATATAGTAATAGAGCTGTAGGAGGCCGCCAACACCTCTTCGTAGTTGTCCAGAATCTGCTGGACTAAGAGGGCTGCCGCGGGCTCCTCCAGATCCAGACCGTCCGTTAAGTTCTCGGCGGCCTGGAGCCATTCATCCAGCTGGGTGCGATCGGCCGGCTTGGACAGTGTGTGCTCAATGAGGTTGAGCCACATGACAAGCCTGTCCATGATATCAGTCATTTGTGTAGTAGTGTATAGTTTACTGTGGACCCGCCTCGTCAAGTTTACTCTCCGTCACCTTCTTCCTCCGTGTTCCATCGGCCTTCTTGGCCCTGACAAATCCCCACTTGGCCTCTCCATTGGGTGTTCTGCGAACCTCCAGACCCTTAATACTCTTGATCTTCTGGAGTTCGGGTAAATACTCTACGATTTTATGGGTATTGAGCAACTTGCGATCCAGGGCGTTCTGGAGAAAGACGAAGAAGCGCTCCTTTTCCTCCGTTACAAAACTACACTGGGCGGACATCTCCTCCACATACATCCGGAGGCGATTTAGACGGAGACCGCGCTCCAGACGATGCCAGGGACGCCGAAAGGCCTCACGGGCGGATTCATCAAGAAGATTACGAAAGGGGTCTGGTCCAGACCCCGTCTGTGTAGAAGGGCTGACGTCTGCCTTTGGTTCCTCTTCTACCGCCTTAGGCTCAGCACTTGTGGGGCGCTTTAATGTTTTATTCCGATGCTCCATTCTCTGTAGGTACTACGTAATGAGCCTTTAGGATAGTACGTAGGAACGGATAGGGATGTCAATAAAGGGATTGCCGCGTTCATCCGTGATAACATGGAATGTGTTCCAGCAGAGGGTCTGCGTTGCCGGATCGCATTCCCTATACGTATACATGTTGTTAAGATCGGTTCGGGCAACATCTATCTCAAAATAGGTGGCATCCTTTTCGGCAAAGGAGGTTCTGACATATAGATCATTGGGTTCCAGAGCTACACGGATAGGGTCTGAGTGAACGGATTCTTCGGTCCAGACGGCTTGCCCTTCCAACAAGACCCGAATGGTATGGATGTGCCGTGTGAGGCGCTTCTTGGATTCATAAGTATAGGGCACGAGCTTCATTACAGGAGGATGTGTATCGCGACTTAAGCTGTGTTTGTTCTGTTCTGTAAACAGAATGGCACAACCCGTCTATCCCATCCATACGGTGCATGTGTTACCGCCGCTTCAAATGAGCCTACGGTCTCGGCGAGAGGTCTCCACACGGGATGCCGCCAATGCCCGGAACTATGAACTCTGGCAGACGGATGGGAAATACGGAATCCAGAATCGGCCTGACTTGAATGCCCGAGCCCCCTTTCAGGATTTTCAGCCCATCAATAGCCGCATGGTAGAACGGGATTATAAGACACAGCCCCGGTTTAATGAGAATGGGAGCCAGGGAGGCATGAATTCCTATTTTGATAAATACGATGCGGCCTCTGATTCGCGAAATGCGGTTCGTGAATTACAGTCGGCCGTCTATGAGGACAAGGATACGGAAGGGATTCGGAGTGGCAGAACGTTTCTGTCCCGATCCATGGATAATCATATTTTTAATGATGAGCAGCTCAAAGCCATGGTGGCCAGCGTGGACTCCTTGAAGCCATTGAGGGATGATTACCAGAAAGAGTATAGGAGGGGGACATCCTGAGGGGGACCTCCAGTCGGGCTTTGCCCGACTGGCCTCCCCCTTACCCCCTGTCATCTTAAGTTGCTCAAGTTGCTCAAGTTGCTTAAAAGAACAGGGGGTATGGGGGAGGCCTATCCCGCAAGGGGCAAAGCCCCTTGTGGGATAGGAGGTCCCCCAAAAGTATAGAGTTGAGAAAGAGAAGAGATATGCCATGCGTTGCTTGTGTCGCGGACCCTTTGACACACTCCTTTGATCCGATAGGAACCGTTGTTCGGAATGGAATTGTTCATCATGTGTTCTATACTTCCTATAGGACTCTTAAAGACTATTCTAATTCAAAGGCCATTTCGGCACACATCACCGGTTGTTTAGATGATGTTTCGGGTGAACCCTGGATCTGGATGATGGACTGTAAATTTATTCAGGGCAAACACATGATGCAACTTGGAGTGGCTATGAAACTTCTCAAGATGCTACGAGACAGTTACGGTGTCCGACTCATGAATCTGTATCTGATTAATAGCGGCCCCATCATAAACACCGCCCTAAAAGCCTTTAGCCCCTTTCTTAGCAAAGAGTTCAAAGAATCAATGCATAAAGTTCCAGGAACTCCTCTGGAACTACTGACAGCCTTTACAGGCAAGCATGGATGGACAGTAGCAGAGATTGGGCCGTTTATAAAACGGATTCAGGTGGAGTATAGTTAAGAATCAATTACTTTTTTTTCTGTTTTTCAATTCCCTTATCAATATATGTAATAACAGTTGATTTATACCCTTTTAATACATTATTTTTTACATTACCTGGAATCACCTTATTGTCTTTATCTTTGTCAGTTGTATAGGATGATTCAGTAATTGCCTTTTTCAGTTCAGCAAGTGTTGTGATTTTATTATCTTTAATAATTTTTTCTATTTCTGTAAAAAAAGAAGTTGGCGCTGGATATGTGATACCTGATGTAGGATTTTTGGGATCTTGTGGGCCTGGACTAATACGTCGTCCTTTAATTCCATTCCATAGTGCTTCACGATCAATGCCTTCTAATGAGCCTTCTGGGGGGGGACCCTTTGACTTCTTTTTAGATATCTCTGATGTTGTCTCTTTGCCCCCCTTTGGTTTCTCCTCCTCTGACTCCTCCTCTGGTTCCTCCTCTGGTTCCTTCTTTGGTTCCTCCACTTTGGGTTCAGGCGGCGCTGGGATTTTCATTGTAACAACAAGTGTATTCTTATTTAATGAAACAACTATATTTTTGTCATCTGTTATTTGACTGTTAATATAGTTTAGCACTTTTATCATGCTCTCCGATGAATTTTCAATAACTCCAAGCTTTTCTGACACAATTTTGGTTGTCTTTTTATTTCTTGGGAATGCCTTGACAAAGTCCAATACCTCCTGTTCAATCTTAGCCTCCGCCTCGTCAGCAGCCGCCTGTGTAAAGATATTCTCTGGAATATCACTTTCAACATCCTTGTCAGCAAAATACTTGGATGCTATTATGGGTAATACTTTTCGCATAAGTGCAGATTCAATATAGGCTTCTAATGGGCTTTCCAATAACAAAGGGCCTGTCTCAGTCACACGACCCCCCTCTTGTAGTTCTTCTATCACCCCTCCTCCACTCATAGGGGTTATAGAACCTCCCACCGATGGAAGGAGTGACTGATCTGGATCAAAGGTGGCCATCCTCTCTTCTACTCTAAGAACAAAACAAGAGCCTAAATTCCTTTAAGAATATCCTCTTACAGAAATGGACCAAGCCTATGCCTCCGATCCTCAAACCCGCCGTCAGAAAATCAACTGTAAACCGGAGCTCATTATAGCCTCTCTTCAGCGGTTCTATGCGTCTACCCCCGATCTGGCCAAGGTTGTGCCCTATCTCATCGGCGATGCCGATATCTCCCTTCGGATTATTGATTGGTTTGTGACCAAATACAGTCGTAAGAACTTCACGTCCTATGATCTGAATGGTCAGCGCTTCGTGGTCTACAAGTCGTATAAGGGTCAGCTTGACGCTTATAACAAGCAGTATTTTGACACAAATTGCCGTCGGGAGCGCATCCAGTTCACCATCAAGGACTACGAGCCCTTCGTGACGACCATCGGAAAACTGAATTTCTTTAAGTGGGCGCTTGAGACGAAGCTCCTGGACTATATTGAGGCCGAAAAGGAGGTCTTGAAGGCTGGATACAATCAGTTCCTGAAGGAGACCGTCCAGGCCCAGAAGGAGGGAAGCAGTGGGTCGCAGTCCTCTACGGTCACCACGGTGTCTACGGTTTCGGTGGATTCGGAGGGTTCTAAGACGAGGAGGCGGCGCACGAAGCAATCCGCGAGTTCCCTGAAGCAGCTCCAGATCAATACGGCCAATTTTGTGGAGCTGTCATTTGATTAATACCTATTAAGAAACCGCATAGAGGACCCTTTCCGGACCAAGAGATCCATCATAAAGAGCACAAAGATGCCTGAACTAATAAAGAGAAGTATATCCGTCTGGGTCTGTTCGGGTGTGGAGCGCTTCGTGAGTTCCTCTAATCGTGACATGATTCCATCAATCTTGCGGCTCAGGGTCTCCTGACTGGAGCCTGAGGGGGGCGCTGAGCCACCCGGATCCGGAAGTGCACTAAAAAAGGAGGTATTGGTGCCTCCATAGGCGGGCGGCTTCCAGACATCCCGAACAGAGGGCACAGGGAGGGCCGCGGAGCCTGCTCGGCCTCCAGGCGTCAGATTGAAAGCGCTCGTAAAACTGGGTTCCATGAGATAATTTTTAGCATCCGGCACATAGTTGGCAAAGCCCTCTTCGGGGTCTTTGCCAAAGAAAGACGTGGAGGTGCCGAGCGTAAGAGCTGCCGGATTGGGCCTCTCCGAGCGTTCCTTGTCCCCCACAGGGTCATCATCTGTGCGAGTCATAAACTCAAACCGGCGCTGCTGCGCAATGATGGCATCGTCATTATTCTGGGACTGCTCAAAGGAGCGGACATCATTGATGCTCTGTCGCATGGGCTTTGATTCACAGGACTGGGATCCTTGAAAGGGCTCCAACTCCCCCTGCATGGCATCTACTGGCGTATGCTCTCGGAGGCCGGTCTCTCTGTTCAAAGGCGGAACGTCGGGCAACTTGTTCATACTCTGGCGATCCGGATCCTTGATGTTCAAGAAGGTGGCTGCCGGGCCCTTACACCGTTTGGCCTTTCGCTTCTCCTCTTTCCGTGCGTCACGGCCTCCTTCATTGCCATCACATCCCGGAGATCCGAAGGCATCATTTAATGAACAGTAGTTCATCGGCGAACTCTATAGTGAGGATAGAATAGAGATGGCGCAGATGGCAATGCAGCAACAGTCGCAACAGGCGCAACAAGTCGGCGGATCCAACCCTCTTGATATTGTAGTCCAGCATCTGGATACGGTTCCTCACATGATCTACGGAACCCTCATGATTGTTCTGATCACCTTTCATGGACGGATAGGGTCTACGATCTCAGCCTATGCGGACTCTGCGATCGGTCGTGTTCTGGGAATCGGATTCGTTCTCGGAGTCACCCATACGATGGGCTGGACCTATGGCCTTCTTACGGCGCTGGCCTTTCTCCTCATTGTTCACGGAAGCCCTCGCTTAGGAGCGACCGGTACGGATTCCTTTGAGGACTTGAAGCGGCATGAGGCCAAGGGCACCCTGTGGTTTGTGGAAAAGGTTCTGGGCGAGAATCCCCAGGGCATCACAAGTGATTCTGCCGTCACGAAAGCCGTTCAGGATGACAGTGAAAAGACTATGCAACACGCAAGCCGTTAAACCATAATACCATTCTAAGATAGAGATGAAGTGGCCGGAATTGCTACAGTTTTCCAATAGTATAGATGGCGCATTGAGAGCTGTCTTCGTTGGCCTCGCCGCCGTTGTTCTTGTGGTCTATAGCATGCCCTTTGAGACCCAATATCATCCCAAACTCATTGATCTGTATATGGCCCCCTGGTGGCGCCTCTTAACGACTCTATTAGTGTTGGCAGGGGCGATTTGGTGTCCACGGGTCAGCATACTGGTGGCCCTCGTGATCTTCTTCTATCTCGGAGATATGCAGACATTGCTGACGCCCTTTGCGTCTACTACAGAATAACCATAACAACTAACAGAGATGAGCCTTCCCGGACTCGTGGCCCACCCCTTGGCACAGATAATGGGCTCCACAGCTGCTACTGCTGCTGCTACATCACCCATTGAATTGATTCTGGGGGCGTTTAATGGCAATTTGTATTTCGTGGGCCTCATGATGTTGATTCTGAATTTGGGGGGGCGTTTCATTGCCATGGAGATCACCAAGGAACAGGAGGGATTCTTTCAGCATCCCTGGGTCCGACGATTCTTGATCTTTGTGGTTCTGTTTGTGGCTACGCGTAATCTGATGATCTCCTTCTGGTTAACGATCATTGTTGTCTTGACGTTGGGATATCTCTTTAACGAGAACTCGGCCTTCTGTATTATCGGGAAAGGAGGGTCGCCTGGGGCGACCTGTGCAAAAGGGGCAGGGGCAGACGGAAAAGTAGCGGAAAAACCCGGTATGACGCCCGAGGAGATGGAGATCTTCCGACGGCTGAACGAAAAGAAACTCCGTTACGACATAGCAGCCGAACAGGCGAAGAAAGATGCGGAAAAGAAGAACAAGTTTGCGGATCCGTCTCTGGTCTACCTCGCTAATATGAATTTATTAAATAGCGAATAACAGTAGAATGCCCGACCATAAATACAATATCTCCTGTCATGATATTCAGATGTGGAAGCAGCATGAACTGGCTCATGTAGGTCGTATTGCGTCTATGAAGGACAAGGATCTCCAGTATTCCTATGCCCTGAGCACCGTCAATGGTATGGTCCACCTACGGGATGCCATCTATGAACGGGTTATAAGCATGAAGGACAAGGAACATAAAATGAAGCTTTTAAATGAGCACGATGATGTGGTGCGCGTTATTCAGCATTTAATTAAGGATTATGGAGTCAATCTGAACACGATTCGGGCCTTCAATGAACGCCATGTTCTTCGGGACATGTCCTATTTAAAACCCAAGGGCGCCCGGCATGTTCGCTTTCGTAAAACAATGCGGAAAAAAAATAAAAAGAATTAGTAGATATGCCCCCTAAGCCAGTTCCTAAGAAGAAGGCCAAGACACCCTCTCCGGGATCTAATAGCAGCAGTAGCAGTAGCAGCAGCAGCAGCAGCAGTGGCAGCAGCTCTGGTAGCAATAATTCAAATCTTTCTGCCTTTCGTGTCGTCACAAAAGCAGGAACTGTGCGAAAGGTGGCTACTGGCACAAAAAAGAAGCCCTCTCCTAAGAAAACAGCAGCTGCTGCTACAAAGAAGAAGAATTCACCACCCAGGGAAGCCTCCCCTCCCAAGGGCTCTCCTGTCAGGGAGGTGTCTCCTGTCAGGAATGGGGATCCTCTTCCTGAGGGATGGAGTTACGACTACCACGAGGGCACTATCTATTTCATTCATCCAGATGGAGCTACCACCACCTGGAATGATCCTCGGCCTGCTGCAAAAGCAGCAGCAGCCGCCACAAAAGGGAAAAAGGGAAAGCTCACATCCGCTGAAAGAGAGGAAAAGCAGAGGGCAAAGAATGCAGAGCGCCGTCGCATTAATGAGGGCAAGGAGACCCGGCGCTTAGCAAGGATAGCCAGGGAGGCCCGCGAAGCAGAAGCAAGGGCCAGTAGAAAGGCAAACACTGCCGCAAAACGGGCAGCCGCCAAGGCCGTCAAAGAGGCCGCCAAAGAGGCCGAAAAGGCATCCAAGGCGCCCAAAGGGACCAAATCCGCAAAGGCGGTTCCTGCTGTGAGCAAGGAGGTTCGTGAGCGGGGACGGGCAGCTATCAAGGAACTGAAAGAGGGTATGAAGGCTCGCAAAGATGAAATTGCAGCGGCAAAACTGACATCACGAGAGGAGGTGGATGAGGAGTTTGCTGATTTAAAGGCAGAGGGTGAAAAGGTGCCCGAGACGGGCAAGGAACATCTGATTGTTCTTCGGGCCCATGGCTTTGATTTACCTGTAGAGGATCACGTTCATCTCAAGAAACACTATGGTGATGACCGGACCGATGAGATCAATGGCAGATTAGATGACCAGGCAGGGGATATGGATGACTGTGATCGGTGCGAATTAGCAGTGTATAGGAGTCTTCTATAAATGTGTGATGGATTGTTGTTTATTTAATCTGGAAGATCCAGTTTAAATAAAGAGGTGTAGCCATTCATTTACAAATTCAGGGACATGGTATTTCCGGCAGGAAGCTGGGCCTTGCGCTTCCGCCCGCCCCCGGCGGTCCTGGCTGTGCCCACAGAACCCGATTGGGACTGCATGTCCTCGCTGTGAAGGCTCTGAATTTCGGACAGGGCTGCCCTGGCCGGATTCATGGCATTGGGCTCCGGTCTCATCGGCGCCGGCGGCATAGGACTGAACATGGGATGCGAGTTGGTCTCGGCCTCCCGAACCTCCCTAAACGTATTCAGGATATCCTCTACACCCGCGCCACTCGGTCCGCTCATCTCACGGCGTTTCACGGGAGGCGCCTGTTGGGCCATATTCATAGGCTGGTTCGGCGGCTGGTAGAAGGCCCCCGCGCCTCCTTGCTGTCCCTGCATACCGGGCGGCATGGGATTCGCCATACCCGGCGGCATCTGGACGCCCTGGGGCACGCCCATGGCCGCCCCCATAAAATTCCCGAAGCCCGGGCCGGCCGCCTGGGCCGCGGCCGCCGCCATCTGCTTGGCGAGGCCCGGGTTGTTCTTCAGGATATCATCCATAGACATATTGCCAATCTTGGACCTGAAAAAAGAGTTGCTCATGTGGAACATGAAGCCCGAACCCACCATCATGAAGAGGAGTCGCGCCTCTGGCGGCATATTGCCCTTGCCCTTATACTTGTCATACAGTTCCTCAAAGACCTCGTCGTAGTCCTCCACATTCTCATGGACAGACTCGGACCAGCCGTCCAGCTGCCAGTCAAAGGGATTGAACTTGTTGTTCATGAGTTCCATGCCCGTCACAAGGCCCATCATCATCTGGCGCTGGAACTTGATGGACCCCTCCAAGTTCCGGGCATCCATAAGCCTCTCAAACTCCATCTTGATCTCCTCCAGCGAGTTGTCCATCGTGAACCTCTTGGAGATCGTGAATCCCTTGGACTCCAGACGAGCCAACTTAGTGATCAGGTCCGCCTTCTCCTTGCGCTCCTCCTCAGGTGATAAGCGCTTCAAAGGGTTGGACAGGGTGATGCCGGGGCCCGTGGCCGTCTGCGTATTGTCACTAAAAGAGGAACTACCACCCGATCGGTTGACGGTGATTTCCGGGCCTTCGGGGGCCGAGGGAATATCAAATGTATTTGCTTCCAGGCTCTCCAAGGGACCAATGGTGATATCGGGGGCTGAACTACTGCTGCTGCTATTGATATTGATACTCCTGGATTCGGAAGAAGAACCAGTGCCGGTATTCATGACCTTGCTGTTCGTCAATAATCCAAAACCGAGGTCATCCCCTAAGCTACCACCGCCCTCGCCTCCGAGCTCAATGACATTCCCAATATTGCTGCTCATCCGAGGCTCTACCAGCGACTCGGCGAAACTCTGCATGTCATTGATGGTGATGGGCTCGTTCATATCCTAAAGCCCCCTGGATTATTTAAGCTTCGTTCTGGCCGCATCCACGCACATACACAACGCGTCGCTCATATCGGAGCGTTTCTTTGCCGCCATCCATGCCTCCAACACAGCCCCCGAATCACGAACAGCCCCCGACCGAAAGAGTTCTTCCAGCCGGTCCTCGGAGCCCTGCTTCCGGGCCTTGTAGCCCTCATCCCCCGCCTCCGCCACCACCTTCTTCTTCGCATGAACCAGATGAAAACTGACATCCTTTAAGTCCTCGCGAATAAATGCTTCGCGGAGCACGGCGAAGAGGAGCACCTGGACGGACTTCATATGGGGATTCTTGAAGGCCGGCTGGTTCTCCAGAAGCACATGCCGCGAGGACTTAAAGAGCGTCCATTTCTCCCTGACAAATCGGAGAAGGGCGTCGTGGAGATCGGCAAGGCTCTGCTCGGCGGCCTTGACAATCTTGGGCTTGATAAGGGGCACCGACGCCACTTCTTTCAGTCGTTCCAGAAGGGCTTCTTTGGTCCCTGTGGCCTTTAAGTTCTTGGCTTTCAGGGCGTCCTTGAGGGCCTTCGCGCCGAGGGTTTTAGACTCAAATGCAATAGGGTGGGTGATTGGGATATGCCGTTTACAGGTGGGACCCAGGGAAGACTGATAGGTTGCCTTCTTTTGACAGATATGACACAGGGTTTGGGCGATTTCCTGGTCCTGGATTAAATTACAGTTCTCTAAGGCCAGAACAAGATTCTGGGAGGCATCAAAAAGGCAGTAGGCTAAATTTTTGATACCGATGTCAAAGGCCAGGTAGTTCATTCTGAGAAGAGAAGGGGGATTTAGTTTAAGCCTTTGGTTATAGAAGAACCAGTTTGTTCAGAGTGTGTATCACTCTGAACAAAGGTCTTCTTCTATAGCCAAAGGCTATAGAAGAACCAGCATTGCCCATTCAGCATTAAACACGAAATGCCCATAGGCCCCCAGATAGTGAAGAATGACCTTCATATCATCTACAGGATGCGTAAGTGTTTGAAGAGGCGTTAATAGCAATCCAGCAGGATGCATATAGGGTTGATCTGGGCTCGTATACAACCTATCCGCAATAAAGAGAACCAGGGCCCATAACAGAATCAGGCCGGCATAGACGCGGGTGGGATGTCCCTGCTCAAACCATAAGAATCCCATCGGAAAGAGAATGGATAGAACCACTGTCAAGTCCATGAATCCCATATTGATATTCGCATGATTTGCGTCATACAGATAGGTGCTGATTGTGATCGCAGCAAGAGCAGAGAACATGATAGAATAGTATTGTGTATAGAATCCTACCAGAACATTCACAAGGAGCAGAAGCATATTGAGAAAGTAGTGACTGACCACTTTCCGAATATAGGTAATAACATCTGATATGTATTTCATATTCCCTACTAATTACGAGGGAATATAGGCATTGGCCCCCCGGCGAGTATTACGACCACCGGACCCCTGCTTGGTTAGGCTAATGTTCTTAACATTCGCCATGCGTTCCGCGGCCGTGGAAGGGAGCACGTAGGTGCCGAACAGGGGCACGGCCTTGGCGTCCTGGCGTTCTACGCCCAGGCCCATAGGGTAATTTGTATTTAGAAGTTCATTCTCAAAAGGGCTGGAATAAGCGTAGACGGCAGGGGGCGGCACCGTTTTGGCAATAGGGAGAGAGGCTCCAGTCCATTCGGCTGTGCGCTGCCTGGACAGATGGATAATAGAATCAGTGTGGTTGACCATCCACTGCTTTGTGGAGAACTGCGTTCCAGGAGTCAAGTTGTAATTACAGTGGGGCCGGTAGTCCGTGATAAAATGACCATCGGCCATCACGCCGGCATAGGCCGGGTAGCGGCTGTCCTTCGGGGGTTCCGTGGTCTTGGACTGCTCAAAGCGCTTGGCGGCCTTGTATTCCGTGCCGGCGGGGAGCATCTTGAAGAAGTTGGGCAAGGTGAGCTTGTTGAATCCGTTGAGATCCATTCCTCTACCAGAATAATACATTTAATTAAGAACTCTCAATCGGCGAACCCTGCTCTGCTAAGGCCGACAGGATCCCCCCATCCGCCGGCGGCGCCTTGGGCTTCAGGGCCTCCAGAAGCTGAGAACGCTTCATGGATGAGATGCCCGACAAGCCCCGCTGCTTCGCAATGCCCTTGAGCTCGGCCAGCGTCATGGACTCAAAGTTGGTGGTGACTTTCGCCTGAGACTGCTGCCCCTCTTCCTGGGGAGCCGTAGAGGCAGGAACCTCCGTCGCGAGCTCCTCCACATCTCCGTCCAGAGGCTCAGCCTCCAGAGCCTCGTCCAGGGCTCCCTGATACAACTCCTGTTCGTCCATGGAGACAAAGGGGCTGGCCTTGGTGGAGGGTGGCACAACCTCTACGTGTTTTGTGGTGAGAGGCGGCGGCTCGGGATAACCCTGGAGCTCTGCGCTCATCTTGATGTCCAGCAAAATAGACTCCACCAGATTGAGCTTCTGCTCACACTGCTGGATTCGCGTATACAGATAGAGGGACGCCGCGCCAAACAGAAGCACAAGAATGAGTCCGAGTGTCAGCGTGTCATTTAAGCCGGCCATGGTTCTGCCGGTCCGCAGATTATTTCTTTAGAACTTTGGACACAACTTATTTTCCACAAGAAGTTCCTTCACACTACTAACCCTACAGATGCCCTCTTGAAGCTCATAACTGTAATGAACAGTCTCCTGTTCATCAATTGTTGCAGGACAGCACAGCCGATGTATATCTGTGGGGGCCTTCTCAACAAACTCAAACAGATGGGTGCTGATAATGGACAGGGTATTGGGCTGAATCCACAGCTGCTTCGTATAGTAGTCACAGGCCTTCTCCGCGTCGGGGGGATTCGTGGAGTGATACAGCTCGTCCAGCAGAACCATGGAGTTCTCATGCGGCCGTTTAGACTGGAGTGTATGCGCCGTAAACTCAATTTCGCGCTCAAACCGCGACTTCTGGCCAGGAAGGTCCTCGGGCGTTAGGCAGACATACAATTTCTGAAAAGGACTTAAAGACGCTTGTTCAGCGAAGGCGCATCCATAGGTGTGGGCCAGGAGTTGGCAGGCCACCAGGGCCCTTAGCGTGGTAGACTTCCCACCGCGATTTGGACCGGTCAGGAGCGCATGGCCCTTGAGATCTATGTTAAAGGGGACACGGCCCTTGGTCACCCGGTAGTCAAAGGCGTTCTTGAGACTCATGTGGGCCGGACCCTTTGTCCAGGTCACAGGCACGAGATCCTTGTTTTTCGCAAGGCAGACAAGGGCTTCTACGGACCCCAGGCGTTGAAGGGCGTATTTAAGAAAGAGGGGATGGAGATGGGCCAGGGCTACGAGTTGTCGGCCATCCGTTACATCAGAGCCAAAGGGGTTCTTGGCCAATTTGAATCCATGGGCTTGTAGTGTGGACCGAACGGATTCATAGAGTTCTTTAAATCGGAGAAGGGCATTTGCTTTTTTCTGGATGATGGCGTCAATGGCGGAGAGATGGAGAAAGGACCAATAGGGTTGAAGGAAACTCTGGACAATGGTGCCGACAAGAAGGCCGGTCTTGAAGAGTTGGAAAATGTTAAAAGGGGGAGCTCCACTGACGGGCTCTTTCGGAGTAAGCAGGGCATCGGGTTGGAATAGAGCGGATACCTGGCCCGAGAAGATGGCCGACACCAGGCTCATATAGCCACTGATGGACAGGGGCATATGGAAGATGAAGCGGACAATGATAAAGGGGAGAATGAGCATGACCACGGGCATCAAGAGGGCCATTCCGGGAAAGATATAGACCCGTAGGAGGGACCAGAAGACTAAAAGCATAGGAACAAAGTTCAGGGGGACACTCCATTCTTTCAAGAACAGAAGTTCATTGAAGGCCTCTGTCTCCAGATCGGAGGGTTTGGAGGTCAGAGCCTCCAGGTCGGACTCCAGTCCTTTGAGTTCTGAGAACGATTTGAGAAGGGACCCTCTAAAGTTGGGGTTTGTCTGAAGAACATGTTGGAGCGTGCGAAACTGTTGGCTGCGGACCTCTAAACCACTTGAATCAGAGATCCAGACACCTGTCTTGTCCTTGAGAGCCTTGGCACCGGCCTGTGTCTGGATCTGGAGATAGGTGGCAAGTGCTGGGATATCAACCGCTTCCTGAATGCGCCCAATGTCCATCTATGGAACCGAATCATATAAGTTCCAGCAAAAATACACCATGATAAGTAGGGGGCTATGCCAAAGAGTGACACTTCAACAATAGGAGTCTATGTTCTTCTTGTGCTCGCAATAGGACTTATGGTCTATGTGTATTATAGAAGGAAGGAGGGATTTGAGGAGAAGCCTGAAGTAGTTCCTGTTCCTGATAGTTGTGAAAAATATGGCTGGGGCTTTTCAAAGGGGGTTGCCCAGGTATTTAGTCAACTGGACCAGCCTATGCCACAAGATTTTCAGAGACGACAGTATACTCCCTCGGATTGTAGGGCCTTGGGTGGGAAATTTGTAAATGGAGATTGCAAAGTTACAGAAGGGGATGCAACCTTTTCTTATGGTATGAAATGCAGAGGATTAAATGCCCAAAGCACCCCTGTGCCCGTAGAATGCGGTATAAATAACACATATCCTGGAAAGCCCTTAAAGGGATTTAAAATTACTTATCAAGGAACCCCCATTACGGTAGAGGACAATACTGTTCGTATCTATAATAAACAGGATTGTGAATCAGATTTAAGTGGAACATTTATCAATCTTGCGACCATTAAAAACATGACTAAAAAATCACTCAATGAACTTGTTGCGGAGGCGAAAGATAAAAATGGGAATCCCATGTTTGATATAAAAGAAGTGAATGCAGCCCTGGCCGCGAATGGATCCGAGTATGGTGTGTGTTTGTCAAAGGATATGAATATACTCTATAGCGGGGCCTGTACCAATGCGCCATCAGGTGTGTTAGGGTCTGTATCGGGCGCAGCGGGGTCCGTTACATCTATGTTCGGCTAAAAAAATTTGAAGTCAAACTCTCCAAAAAGGAGATGTCACACACGACTTAAATATATCCATATTAATATAAACATGTCACGTGTTGACGCTATTCTCTCGCTCCAGGCCGACCTGAAGGATCCGGTGCTCCCCCTGAGTGTGATTCGTGCGATCCAACTCGTGCAGGAATCACTCACAAAGAGTGCTGAACCGATGGTTCCAGGTGGCTGGAAGAGAGTGGATTGGCGGGGACCCAAACCCGCCCATCAGAAGTTCCGACCGGGCCCTCCTCCTCCTGCAGGCGGGGCGGGTTCAGGACCGAGTCCTTCCGTTCCGCATACCAAGTATGTTAGTCGTTTCAAGAAGGGTGGGGAGGCGGATGATGCCGTCCTGATGCTCATTCAGGATAAGCTGAACAAGTTCAGTCCCAAGAACTACAAGGAGGTCCTGGACTTCTTGTGCCAGATCCTGGACTCTGGCAAAACACACTTTCTCAAGGACTTTATGAAGTTCGTCTTTGAGAAGGCCACGCGGGAAGAGAGTTTCTGCCCCTATTATGCGCAGCTCCTGTGCGAACTGACCGGCAAATACAAGGTCCTCTTGACGGAACTGGTGGCCCGGTATCATGCCTTCGGCGCCATCTTTGAGGATATTTCGGAACTGGAGACGGACAGCTATGCGGATCTCTTGGCGTCTAACTCCGACAAGGCCTATCGGCAGGGCTATGCGCAGTTCCTGGGGGAACTGGTCAAATACAATGTGCTGGACAAGGAGCTCTTTATAGCCACGCTGACCAGTATTATACACAATATCGGCAAGATGGCGACAAATGAAAAGGGAAAGCCTGTTCTGGACGAATATGTTATCTGCTTGACGCGTATTATGGGCTCTGTTAAGACCGAGTCTACCGGCTTGGCAAGGGATCTTCGGGCGTATACGAAGGACAGATTTGTGGGGATTCTGGAACCGTTTGCGCTCAAGAATCCTGCCCTTGTGGGAATCAGCACGCGCTCTCGGTTTATGATTATGAATGTGGTGGATATGATAAAGGGATTCTAAAAACACAAGAACTATTTTTATGTGGTGTAGAGTAGAATGGCAAAGAAGGGACTTGTGGGCCGACTATTTAATCCGTTTCGCCGCATTGTGAAGGTTGTCAATTCTACAGTCAAGAACAGTATTAAGCGCGTGAACTCAGTGCGTCGTAAAGTGGTCAAGGGGGCCAATAAGACTCTCCGCCGATTTACGCGGAAAGCACGTAAATAACAAAAATTTGAGGGCCTACTTATAGACTTGACTCACTAGAGTAATTCAGATCTATATTCTAAAATGAGGCACAATCATAGAATGGTGAAGAAGCAGACGAAGGAGGATGCGAAGAAGAAGAAGGGTCTGGATAAGAAGCGGGGGGGAGCTCATGAGGACGATGATTCTTCCGTGGACAGCCGTGGAAACATTCGTGGCCTGATCGCTTATACGACGTCCGAAACGGATTCGGAGGAGGAGGAGGTTCCGGTCAGGCGATCCAAGAAAACGGCAGCAGCAGCAATCAAGAAGAAGCGGCGTCTGCCCCTTCTCAAGAAGCACCGTTATGCCCCTGCCCCTGTCTCTCCGAAGAGAAGGAGTCGTAGACCGGTTCAGGAAGAGGAGGACGAAGAGGAGGATGACGAGGGGGAGACACTGGGCTCTCAGGATACGGACGACGAGGAGGACGAGGACGAGGAGGAGGAGGAGGAGGAGGACGAGGAGGAGGATGAGGACTTTGACGAGGAGGGCTCGGGTGGCGGCAATATGGTCATCACCTTTGGCATGGAGGGGGGCGCCAATCCCATGGTTCCTCAGCGCCACAACATGAAGAAGGAGTCTGCCTCGGTCAAGAAGTTCGTCAAGCTGATCACGGCACCCATTGAGGATAATACCATTGATACGCAGATTGATCAGTTTAAGGCTCTGGCCGTCCCAAAGCAAGAGGAGCTTTTGCTGGCCCTGGAGCGCCGGCCCACGAGCACGGATACCGGAGTCAATCTGATGCTTCGCATTCTAACTCTCAAGATGGCACCGGAGATTCAGGCACTCGTTCTGGCCAAATACAACTCTCTTCAGAGCCTGGATCCGAGCACGGGAGAATACTTCAAGCTCCGAAATTGGCTGGATAAGGTTGTGTCCGTCCCTTTCGGAACGTATAAGGAGATTCCCATCAAGCTGGCGGATGGCATGGAGGCCTGTGCGACTTTCATGGGATCTGCCATGCGCTCTCTCAATGATGCGGTCTACGGACAGGAGGATACCAAGCTCCAGATTCTCCAGTATATCACGACCAAGATTGCCAATCCAGGCTCTCGCGGCACCTCCCTGCTCCTCGTGGGTCCTCCAGGCATTGGTAAGACCTCGGTGATTAAGAATGGCATTGCCAAGGCCCTTGGTCTTCCCTTTCAGTTCATCTCTTTGGGCGGCGATTCCGATGCGTCCACCTATACGGGTCACCAGCTCGTCTATGAGTCCTCTCATTGCGGCAAGATTGTCAACTCCCTAATTGCGGCCAAGTCCATGTCGGCCATTATCCTCTTTGATGAGATTGACAAGATCTCGGCGACTCCGAAGGGCGAGGAGGTCCAGAACATGTTGATTCATCTGACGGATCCTGCGTCCAACGAGGGCTTTGAGGACAAGTATCTGTCGGGCATTCCGATTGATCTCTCCAAGGTTATGTTCGTCTTCTCGGCCAATGACATTACCAAGATTGACAAGGTCTTGTTGGATCGCCTGATGACGATTGAGCTCAAGGGCTATGATTTGAAGCAGAAGACGACCATTGCGGAGAACTATCTGTTGCCGGCGGCGCTCAAGGAGGTCTCCTTGACGGAGCGGGTGGGCTTTGGCGCCAACGTGGTGCCCTATATCATTGAGGAATACGCAAAGGATGAGATGGGTGTGCGTGAGCTCAAGAGGTGTGTGGAGCAGATTGCGCAGAAGATCAATATGTTGCGTCTGTATAATGACAAGTCTCTGCCGTTCCATATCAAGGACTTTGCGCTGCCCTTTACGGTCAAGAAGGAGCACGTGGACCTCTTCCTGAAGAAGAAGGAGAAGCATGGGGCACCACCGTTTGGCATGTACACCTAATGCGAGCAAAGCTCGCATTAGGTCTAGATCCTAATATCCGCCCATAATGGGTGAAGGCTTAAATTTATACTAGCACTAGTGTTAAGAATATTTTAACATTTTTTGCCAATTTGAACCATATGTCTATTACAGCAATCTTGATTTCCATGCTCACGTATTTCACCATTCTTTGCACAAGGTGCCTTAAACCCTTCAGACCCCTGCGTAAGATTCATGAGAGTCTTATGGGTAAGGTGAAAGATCAGAGCAAATAGAATCGCATGGGTCGCGGCCACTACAAACTTCCCTCCCTTGGGGGGAAGAGAGAGAAGAACACCAGGGGTCAATACAAAGAATAACGCGGCAATGGCAAGGCTCATCATTAGGTTATACATGGTATACTGGTGTATAAGAAATTAAATAATTTCTTGTTAAGAATCTAATTACGCTTTCTGTTTCAATTGCTGCTGTAAATTAAGGATTTGTGCCTGGAGCGCCTTATTAGACTGGAGTTGGCTCGTAAGCGTCGCAATCTGTTGCTGGAGACCTGGTAAATGGCTGATCTGTGACTGAAGGGAGGTTGAGAGGGCAGCTTGTGCTTTGAGCGCAGGCAGGGTCAGTGTCTGTTTTTTGAGATCGGTGATCAGCATCTGATTTGCTGCATCCTGAGCCTGTAGTGTCTGAAGCTGGGCCTGAACAGGAGCGAGCGTCTGAACCTGGGCCTGTAGTTCAGGAACAAGGGCAGCCAATGCCTGTGCCTGTTGGAGCTGTGTCTGTAGGGAGGCCGTTAACGCCTGTTGTTGCGCCAACTCCTGTGTAGGGGATGAGAACGGAAAGGGTGTCTGCGCTCCTACCGTGACGTTGGAGGTCAGCTGAGGAATCTGGGAATACCCCCCCGCCTTCAGATTTGCAAGAACAGCTGTATACAGCGTTGGGATCGTTGGATAGTAATTCAAGGATCGGATCGTTGAAATAAAGGCCATGGTCATGGCGCCCTGTGGCAGCCCCGTATTGGACCCTTGGAACCCCGTCACACCCTCTACTGCATTCTGATTGTCCTGACAGCCACTGAAACAGTAGAATCCCTCCACGGAGGCCGCTGTAATCCCTGTATACGGCAAGTCCATGATCGTCCCTGAGCGGCAGCAATCAAAGATAGCGAGCCCCTTTCCTTTAAGTCCTTTGGCTAAAACATTGATCTGATCATCGGTAATATAACCGGATTTAGCATAGTCACAGGGCACAATACACTCATCCAAACGATCGGACTCATCGGCTGTTGTGTCTGTGACTTGGGTGCCGTGGCCCGAATAGTGGAGGAAGATCTGGCCTGGATGGGCCAGGAGCGCCTGCATCTCCTGTAAAATACGGGCCCTCGTAGGGGAGTTCGCAGGGTCATCGTCGCGTAGCGTAATAATATTGCTGGGACTGAATCCATAGGCATCAATTAAGAGGCTCTTTATTTCAATGACATCATAGATACAGCCCTGGAGCTGATTGGGTGTGCCTATATAATTGATTCCAATAAGGAGGGCCCGTGACATATCGTATCTATTCAGAGAATAGGTAAGATAGGATTTAGACTCAAAGGCAGAACTGCTGAAGAATGATTCCAAGAACAGAGATCATATGGATTGACATATGCCAACGCCTTCCAATATGTTGTATAGGGTGATAGCATAGCCATTTAGAATAGGGACTAAAAAAAACAATATAGTTATAAGAACATATAATTGCTGAAATAGCAGTTCCATCCATAAAGGAACGGAAAACAACCGTATACAGAGCTATCTGATCCAGCCAGTAGGCCACAGGACCCCGTTGTAAATGATAGAGAACACTTGTAAGCGCCAGACAATACGACGCATAGGCGGTTGTATAATTATCATACTGATGGGCCACAAGTCCCGATAGACTAAACAGGGATCCGGTGAGTGCCAAGTCCATTAAAAATAAATAAATGTGTGCTTTTTTAAGCTAAGCGCCGCCTGAAATACAGAACATAGTTGGATCCCGAGAACCGAGGACCTGGTGATTGCTGCGTCATGGCATCGTCCACATACCACCAGTCATTCGTCACAGGATGGGCCATCTGAGCCGCATAGTGCCCGCCGAACTGGCCTCCATGGTGATCCGCAATGGCTCGGCACTCAAAGACATAGTCCCTGGACGGATGTGGGGACTCGGGCGCAAAGTGGGCGCCAAAGGAGATTGGAGAACCGTCATAGGGACAGGGCGTCGTCACTTTCCGTCCATCAAAGGATTCAAAGCGTTTAATAGCCACGAACAGAGAAGAGGGGAGCTGCCAGATGTGACTATACATCTGGGCATTCTGTCGGCCCTTGCCAGCCTTCTGGCAAGGGCCACAATCTCTCCCCTCAATCTCTGTCATACCGCATTCGGAATGGAACCAGTCCTGAAGGGACTCGCCCTTACAGGGAATCTTGAAGACATTAAAGGTCTCCCATTTATAATTTTTTGTATGGCACTCATTACACTCAATCGTCTTGCGCATCATACCGAAGAAGAGGTCCACGACAGGACTCACATTGCGATGAGTAAAGGCAGCCCAGCCATCCAGACCCTGTTCGGCCATAGGCTTCAAGGACTCGTCGGGCCCAGCAGGAAGGGGGGCTGCTCCTCGCTTCTCATTGAGTGCCTCATGAAAGTTGTCAAGGAGCCAGACCAGATACTCGTGGCTATCATTCTGTCGGGGCTTCCCAAAGTTATCGTAGACGGTGTTCTGAACGGCATCCCGAATGGCATTGAGGAATCCCATGGGTCTGACATAGGCGGGACGATGGGCAGACCACATGCTCTGGGCCAGATCCTGATAGGCCAGGAGCACACAGGAGGTCACATCCTCCTCCTTGGCCACCAGGGCGGCCGACAGGTCTTCGCGGAGCACAAAGGCGCTCCATTCGGGCACGGCCCTCAGAAGTTGAATCGTTGAATTGGCATAACAGGTATTGCCCATGTTCTGGAGGCCCACCACTCCTTTGGTCCTCGGATCTGGCATTGTTACTTGTTTAGGCGGATCTTCCATTTTGGTTACTTGTATACTGGATAGGAGCTTAAGTAGTGTCTATGTACTACTTGGCAGAGTAGTCGTTTAAATGAATAATTACACTTCAATTTTTCGTGTTGGTATTTTGGACGATCTTCACAATTATTTTCCTGAGCTTCTGTATAATTCGGATCGCTTCCGATCTGTCCAGGATGTTTTACGCTATATTCAGAGGGGTGCGCGAACCAACCCTTTTGAACAGGGACTTCGCGAATATAATAGAAATAATCATGTAACACAGATTCCTGTTGTAGATTCACGGGCAACCTATGATATATCGGGATCTACTGTTCCCCAACGAGTTCCTTTGACAACCTCCAATATGCCTGAAACGCCTGTGCGAGTAAGGGCATCAGCAGTAACAAGCGAAGCACCCCAGACTCCTGCCCCTATTCGTCGTCGCCCTATGACCTATTACTGGGCCGACAGTCTTATTCCGAATCGTTATGAGAACAATCTTATTGATACCTCTATGCTTACGAATCTGTTTACAATGGCTCTTAATCAGAATTTCACAGATGTTCCTGTGGTCCCTACAAATCAGCAGGTGGATACTGCTACGACTCTTGGAACAGGTGGTTCCACAGAGCCATGTGCGATTTGTCAGGAGGCTATGGAGCTCTCTCAGCCTGTTCGTAGAATCAATCGTTGCCATCATGCGTTTCATCGTTCCTGTATTGATACGTGGTTTGAGTCGGGTGTTACATGCCCTATTTGCCGCGTAGATATACGGGAGTAAAAAATACGGGTTTTATATTTATATTTTAGACAACTGCCTTAAGAAGACTCAGGTCGGCGGGGAGCTCAGGAATGGTGATGCTGTAGTGCTTCTCAATGTCACGCATCATCTCCACTTCGTCAGCGCTGATAAGGTTAATGCTCACACCTTTGCGTCCATAGCGGCCCGTGCGACCAATCCGATGAAAGTAGTTTTCGCGATTCGTCGGCATCTCATAGTTGATGACCACGCTGACCGTCTGAACATCAATGCCGCGGGCTAATATGTCCGTGGCAATGAGGATGCGGACCATGCCCGAACGGAAATCGGCCATGCGCTTTTTCCGCTCCGCCGGCTCCATCTCCCCGTGAATATATTCCAGTGTGTATTTCTCATCGGTCATTCTCTTTGTCAGGATTTCTGCTGTCTTTTTCTTGTTTACGAAGATGATGGCCTGGTTGACGGACAGGTGCTTATACAGGTCGCACAGGGTGTCATACTTCCACTCATCCTTGTCCACGGGGATATGGAACTGCTTGATGCCCTCCAGACGGACCTCCTCGGCGGGGAGCAGGATCTTGACGGGGCTCTTGAGAAGCGTGGAGGCCAGGTCCAGGACCTCCACGGGCATGGTGGCCGAGAACATGGCCAGCTTACACGTCGGGGGGAAGACACCCGTGCCCAGAATGGCCTGGATCTGCTCAGCAAAGAGATCGGCCAGGAGCTCATCGGCCTCGTCCAGAATGAGATACTTGAGCTGATCCAGACGCATGCCGCGCTCCCTGCGAATGAGATCAAAGAGGCGACCCGGTGTGCCCACAATGAACTGGGCGCCGTTCCTCAGAGCCTTGAGGTCCTGGTCTACGGGCGTGCCACCGCAGGCCGAGTGGACCTTGAGGCCCATCTGGTGCTCGGAGACGCGGAGGAACTGCCCGATGCCCCGTGCGACCTTTTCAGTCTGTTGGGCCAGTTCCCTGGTGGGGGAGATCACGAGAACCTGGGGCGCCTGAATCTTGGGATCTATGTGGTGCATGGAACCGATCGTGAAGGTGCCGGTCTTGCCCGTGCCTGACTGGCTCTGGGCGAGAATATCGTTGTGTTCCATCATGGGCTTCACAGCGATACGTTGAATTTTAGAAGGCGTTTCAAAGCCATAGGAGAAGATGCCTCGGAGAACATCATCGGAGAGACCCAGGTCACCGAAATCGGTGAAGACTTTCAGGCCCTCGCCGACCGGATCGGAAGAGGCAGAAGGGGAGGAAGAAGGAGCAGACGCAGACATTGTAACTGTGGATAATGGATTAGCTGATGCCATTAAGGTATGGTATGTCTATTTGTCAAATGTTTAGGTTCAAATTTTTTGAAATCTATTTTTTCAATTAAATTTGATAGTTTAAACAGTCAATCTATACAGTAGGAAGAATGGGAGATAGTGATAATGAATCAGGAGATGACTATGAGCCGGGTGCCATGGAGGCCGATGACGAGTTGGAACTCGCCACGATAGATCTACCGGGCATCAAGCCAGAACTCCGTAAACTATACGCACAGCATCCTGAGCTCATCGTGGACTATATTGAGACCATTCTGGCCAATGTGCCGCTCAAGAATGCTCAGCCGTCCAGTGATCCCGAGAGCCCTCGCTTTGATGCCAAGCACACCACCTATCCGTTTGTAACCCTGTATGAGCGGACACGCATTATTGGTCTGAGGGCCAATCAGTTGTCACAGGGAGCCAGACCCTTTATTCCTATTCCTCCACAGGTCACCGATGTGCGGGAGATTGCCCGCCTTGAATTTGCGCAGAAGAAGCTGCCCTTTATTGTTCAGAGGCCGCTCCCTAATGGCACCTTTGAATACTGGCGTCTATCGGATCTTATGATCTTGTAAACTGGATTTCGTGTATTTTTCAGAGGAGGCACGGGTCCGTGGCTTCTTTTTTTGTTGGTCTTTTGTCTGGGATTGGATCAATAAAATATTAAATTGTCGTTCATGAAGGAGGGAAGGGGCGACGGGGGTATATAAGTATTTGGGGAACCCCTCGCCCACAGGACTACTCATGTTCTCTTTATTCTAAAGAATAAAGAGAGCATGTTTAAAGAGATTCTGGACTTTTTATTTAACCCGCTTGTGGCATTCACAATTTTAGTTGCGTTCTTAGTAGTCTATCTTATATTTATTGGTGTAGAAGGGGGGTTTACAGAAAAGTTCTTACACTTTGGCCCTGGCACAACTCCGGAAAATACCACGACCTGGATCAATATTAAGATGGACACGTGGACAAAAGTTATTACACTGTATATAATCAGTTTTTTTAGCGCATTAATTAACCAATACTATTCCTATGCTGTGAGTGAAAATCTACATTCCTATATCTGGCAACGGGCAGAAAAAGTTATTCCATTTGATAAGCCCTCCACCCTGTTTATTCTTTTCTCGGAGCCAATTCTTTTCCAAATTTTAATGGTGATTCAATTCTTTACAACGTTGACCCTCCAGCTCCAATTTATTTTACCTGAAATGGTGGGAGGATTTGTGGCACATGTGCCCGGTGTGATGCGTAGGTTGGAAGGAAAGATCTTTGACCCTGATCATCTGACAAAAATGAAAAAATAGAATAGCAGTTAGTGAAATGCTACTTAATGCTTCCACCGCTTGCCGCAATTTAAACAGGTGATAAAGATCGTCGTAGGCTCATCTGCGGACCGGGTCTGCATCTCATAATACGTACACTGCCGCTTGTGGCACCGATTACACTTGTGTTCATCCGTGGCCTGGCTCTTGTTCCCCTCCAGAATCTTCTGTTCCCGAATGAGCTGCTTGTCGGCCAGCTCCTGCCACCGCTCAGGGAACATATCATAGGCGGACATGGAAGGGATTTGGGCCAGAGGGAATTCACCGGCCAAGCACCGTTCCAGAAGCCTGGGATTCTTGACAAGGGACCTGGGATGAATGTTCCATAGAAGGGAACGGAGCTGGGTCCGATAGAGTTCCTGAAAGGGCATGGCCTTCCAGTTTCTCGGAATATAGTGCTTCTTTGCGAGCTGGGCCACATGTTCCAGAAGGGCCTGTTCCAGGGACTTGATCGCCACTTCATCAAAGCGATCCTTGAGAAAGTCCAACTTGCCCAAACACAGAACACGAAAAGGGTGGTCCGCATTGACATCCAGTTCATCCTTAAAGGCATTTGCGTCAATCTTGAGACTCAACGACATGACCTTCTTCCGCTTACTGACCACGGGTTCCTCCTCCATCTCTTCCAGCTCCAGTCCCTCTTCGCCCTCTTCCTCCTCCCCTCCCTCTGCCTCCTCTTCTTCCTCTCCTTCCTCCTCTTCCTCCTCCTCCTCTTCCTCGGCCTCTTCCTCTGCATCTGCCTCTGCATCTGCATCTGCATCTGCCTCCTCTTCATCCCACTGTTCTTCGGCCCATGTATCCGGTCCATAGGGTTCAGGAGTGGCCCACGAGCCCCCCTTCTTATACGCTATAAGAAGCACATCGCCAAAGAGGGGCTGTTTAGAGAATGCAGGGGGGAGCTCCGACTGATTCTGAGTCCCCGCCTTCCCCTTTGTATACGCAAAGGCTGTCAGCTGAAGACCCGATCCCGAAGTCAGTGTTCCAACGGGCACAGGGGGCTCCTTCTTGCGCATATACTTCTGAAGCGTCTCCACTGCGAGTGTCCCATCCGATTCCAAGGTCAAATTGGCCTTGCGGGTCTCTCCCTTGACCGTTAGAACAGTGGTTACGAGCGGCATCTGAAGTATACTGCTTGGTATAATTTAAGTCCTCATTTATGTCAAAGGAGGACTCAAATTTGTTTAGAGGTAGAAGCCTAAATGATGCGAATGATATATATGGAAGGCCATGTGGTTCCATTGGACTGAGGCATTACAGGACGCACAGAAAACAATCCCTTTTCGTAGAATTCGGGGCGCTGATTGGTTTCTGGAGGACAACATCAGTTATGAAATCGTATCACAGCAGTGCGTTCCAGGAACTCAAATAATTTGTATTCAGACAAAACGCAGACCAACGGATTGGACGGGCCCCTTCTATCTGGAGACTACGGCGGGGACGCAACAGATTCTCAAGAAGGACGAAAAGGGTATTTGGTTCTGGCGCCAAGGATGGATGGGCGTCCACTGGTTTGGTCCTGGCTCTTGGCCCGACGTGGAGCGCTGGCTCAAGAGCGGTATTTCTGTATGAACCAGTAGATGGATTATAAGCCGTTCGCATTTTTAATCAGCACGGTTATTTTGGGATTTGCTCTGTATTATCTGTTTATTCGTGATAAGATCTATGGATCCAGTATTGAAAACTTTGAACATCCTGGTCGGGCCCCTTTGGAAATTGCCCCGATGCCCTACTCGGGTCCCAAGACGGTCATGTCCTCCGGTCCTTCGGCACCGGCCCAGGAGGCGCCGCGAGGGGAGGTCGTCATGCACGCAGGACCGGCTCCCAGGGATCCCTTGGCCGAAGATGAGGAGGAGTCTAATGCCGCCCCTAAAATGACCTATCCTGAGCGGTCCTTTCGCCCTGCGCCCCCGAATGATCAGATTGGCTTGGCCCAGGAGAGTGGTATCGCGGGCCCTCCTAATCAGCATACACCCCAGAATGTCCAGCAGTTTGGTCTGGACATGATCCAGAATCAGGGGGAGTTCTATAATGGGATTTATGCCAATGACACGACCAGTGATACCAACTTTTCAGCCTTCTAATTACGACGGGAGTGGCGCTTGTGCTTACGACTACGACTCTGTTTACGTTTGTGCCTACGAGTGCGGCGGCCACCGGCTGCTCCTGCTCCTGCTCCTGCAGGAGGTGGTGCGGCAAAGGGATTCGTGGCAGGAGCGGCAAGCTGTGGCGCTTGATTAGTTTCCATGTATTTTTTAAAAGCTCCCTGTGCCTTTTCAGCAGCAAATCCCTTTAGCCTATTTGCGAAGGAGGGTCCTCCTGGATTAGTTGGATTGGAAGGGGACCCCTGGGATCCAAGAAATTGACTGGCAAATCCCTTTGCCCTATTTGCGAAGGAGGGTCCTCCTTGATTAGTTGGATTAGAAGGGGACCCCTGGGATCCAAGAAATTGACTGGCAAATCCCTTTGCCCTATTTGCGAAGGAGGGTCCGCCTGGATTAGTTGGATTAGAAGGGGACCCCTG